>Ga0326727_10015469_pt1 | contig 16367 bp, 22 predicted proteins | sample MB2enrmetagenome_FD_207643 | JGI IMG/M metagenome (GOLD analysis project Ga0326727, IMG submission 207643) | Lab enriched peat soil microbial communities from McLean, Ithaca, NY, United States - MB29MY | ecosystem: Environmental > Terrestrial > Soil > Wetlands > Peat | place: USA: New York...
TCCGGAAACGACCGCGCCTTCAGGTTGAGCGAAGAACTTGCCTTCCTCGAGGGCATGAACCAGCAGATGGCGCAAACGATCTTCTACAATAACGTTACGACCACTCCGGCGGCCTTCATGGGACTGGCCCCGAGGTATCCGAGCGTACTCACCACGAACGCCCAGACCGCCAATAACGTAATCGACGCGGGCGGAGTCAACAGCACGAACACCTCTATCTGGCTCATCCACTGGGGGCCGATGTCGGTTCACGGGATATTCCCCAAGGGACAAAAAGCGGGTTTTCGGCAGGAAGACATGGGGAAAACCCCGGTCTACGATTCGAACAACAACCCGTATTACGCCTGGCGGACTCATTACAAGTGGGACGCGGGCCTTGTGGTGAAAGACTGGAGATACGCGGTCAGAATCGCCAATGTGGATGTGACCACCTTGAGCGGGGGTACGCCTCCAAACCTTATCAACCTGATGATCCGCGCGATCCACAGACTGCCCACGCAGCCTGCCCGGGCCGGCAACGTTCAAACAAGCGACGCTCCGAGGCTCACTTTGGGGCAGGCAGGCTTTTACTGCAACCGCGCCATTTCCACCTGGCTCGACATCCAGGCGCTCAATAAGCAAAACGTGCTGCTCCGGATGGATGAGTTCGACGGAAAGCCGGTCACGAGCTTTCGAGGCATTCCGATCCGGACATGCGACCAGTTGCTGAACACTGAGGCGCGGGTGGTTTAAAAACAAAAACCTATTCACCGCGGAGAACGCAGAGAGCGCAGAGGGAAAGATGGAAAAAGAGCCAAAACCTTTTCAGAGAAACGAACGTCGAAGTCGCTGATTTTCTCTCTGCGTTCTCTGCGTTCTCTGCGGTGAAATTTCTTTAAGGAGATTTTGAGATGATAATGGACAACTACTTAATGATCGACGGGGCCAATTCGTCCTTAGGCGTCTTCACGGGGACCACGGTACAGAATGGAACCACCTTTCAGGTTGGTAACCAGGTTTCGGCAAACATCATCGACATGAGCCAGATTGCGGGCTCCGCCAAGGGGCTCGGCCGGGATATCGCCGTTGGCGATGACATCGAGCTCGTATCGCTCGTGACAGCCGTTTTCACCGGATCGTCCTCGACCCTGCAGTTGCAGGTGCAATACGCGGTGGATAACGGGTCCGGATCGCCGACAGGCTGGACGACCGTGGCCCAGAGCGTTGCGTTTACACTTGCCCAGCTTGTGGCCGGCGCTGAAATCTGGCGGACCAAGCTGCCTCCGTATGCGCCCGCAGGCGTCTTCGGGACGGTCGTTCCGAAGTTTCTCCAGATGAATTACGTGGTCGGCACGGCGAACATGACTGCCGGCGCGATCGCGACTTTCATCTGCATCGACAAGACGGCGCTCGGCCCGCAGATGGGTTACCAGAGCGGCTACAGCAACCAGTACCTGTAAGAGCAGTGAAGAGTGAAGAGCGACTATGGCAGCCTGCAGGCCCCATCTGAGCAAAGCGGAAATCTGGCGCATGTGCAAACGCAAGACTCGTTTCAGCGCGCGCCTGGCCAACGCTTTTATCGAGAAGCGGGAGCTTGAGGGCTGCCGGGACGATCTGCGCAAATACCTATGTCCCTTTTGCAGTTGAACCCTCACTTCGTTTGGGTTCGCGTTTATCGTACGAAGCTGATGTGGAACCGTTTAAGTTCGGCGTCCGATCTTTTTTGAGGACGCACCACGTAACCAAATCAGGAGAGGAAGATGGCTAAGTACAGGTTACTCGAAAAATCCTACATAAACGAACGGCTCTGGGAGCCCGGCGAAGAGATCACGCTCCCCGACGACGTTATCCCGGGTCCGCACATGCAGCCGCTGGACAGCGCGGCCCGCAAAGCCATTAAGGAGGCGGGAGTCGTAAACGGGCCGATACCCGATCCCGTGGATGAACTCACCAAGGACGTTAGAAACTTCGGCGCGGCGCCCCAGGACGTAAGAGCGGGGATGAACGCGAACGCGTAGAGCAGTGAGCAGTGAACAGCCAAAACCCGAACCTTAGTGAGGGTTCGTAAGGAGATGTGAAAGATGCCTGCAAACTTCCAATCAAACGTGTTCCCTCCGGGAGCCGCGCAAGGGCAGTTCAATGCACTGCCTCCCGTGGTCCTTACGGGGAACAGCACGATTTTACAGCTCGACAACACCGGGCGCCTCCTGGTCGCTTCGGAAGCGAACAAGTACACGTACCGTGCCGCGATCACCGGGCTTACGCCCGTTGCCACTCCGACCGATTTCGTGCAGATGATCGGCTCCGCTACGATGACGTGCCGGCTGAAGAAGCTCAAGCTCACGGGTATAGCTACGACCGCGGGCACGATGCCGGTGAACATCGTCCGGCGCTCGACTCTCGGAACCCAGGGATCGGCCGTCGTCACCGCGATTACGCCCAGCAAGCATGACATCAACCATCCGGCCGCGACCATGAGCATCGGTTATGTGGGTACGGCGAACTGGACCACGCCGGGTACTTCCGCGGGCCTTATCGGTGCCGACCGGCTCCAATTGGTCCTGGCGGGAACCTACGCACAGGGCTGCGTCTTCGATTTCGCGTTCCACGAGGACATGCCGATCCTGCTCAGAGGAATCAGCGACTACGTCTACATCAATCTGACTGGCGCCGCGGTGCCTTCCGGTGGGGCGATCGACATCGAGATCGAGTGGGAAGAGGACAACTCGTAAGGGCAGTGAAGAGTGAAGAGTGAACAGTGAAGGGTGAGAACCTTCACCCTTCCGACTTTCAAAAAGAGGGAGATTGAAGATGGCTGAGCAAGAACCGGAAAAAACGGCGGAGGCAGGGGCGGCCGAGCCCGCAAAGGAAATTCATCCGTTGACGCTATTCGCAAAGATTACCGAGGCGCTGCGCCTGCATCACGATGTGGGAAACGGCGTGCATACCGAGCTGCTCGCCCAGGCGGACGCTTTTTTGAAGGAGCATTCGGCCTCCGAGATAGAGCAAACCGACAAGGCGACGGAGGGGCACGTCGGGAGTGACAACGCGGTTTAAGCAGCGCCGCCATGGATCGACAACTCCAAAAACCCGCGGGTTCGTTCCCGGGGCCACGTTGATCTTTAGACGGCGCTACCGAATGTTTGTTTGTGTTTGTTAACAGGAGAAAGAGATGAAAAGGATCGCGGTATTCGTAATGGCGGGTTTGTTTCTTGTGTTTGGCGCTTTGGCTGGTTGTTCCACTTTCAAGGCTGATTTCGCCAAAGTGGAAGCCAAGGTTGAATCGGTCGACTGGGCCGCAGTGTCCGATTACTGGACCAAGTTCGACGCAGGCTTGCAGAAGGCCATGCCGGTAATCGAGGCCCTTTTTCCGGGGTCGAAGTCCACAATCGACAAGGTTGTCGCGCCCGTGCTGGCCGACAGCAACGCGGCGGTGACCACGTTCACGACAACCGTCGCGGCGTATAAGGCGGGGACTCTCAGCGCAACGCAGATGCAGGCTGCAGCCGAAGAGGTGCAGGCAAGCGTCACCGCTGCAAGTGGTGTGGTGGGGCAGGCTTTGAAGGGCAAGGTCGGGGTGGCCGGGGCAGTTAAGGCGGTTGCGCCGGTCCCTTTGAGGTAGGCACAAGCTACCCGGCCTGGTTGTTCCAGGTTCAATGCGAGGGGGGAGACGACTCTCCCGTTTTCTACGGGATCGATGATCAGCAGTACAGCTTGTTGCCTCAGAGCGATGCGAGACACAAAGTGTTTTTCTTCCAGTGGACCTGGAGGTTTTGAGATGAGACTGCTCAACGTGTTGCTAATACTGGCAATTGTTGCCGTAGCCGCGATTGCCTGCATTCCCATCGGGATGCACTGATATGGCTTCTCAAGCAACGAGCCTGCCATATCCGGTTCTCCGGATGCACAAGAATTTCTTTTTCGATAACGATCCGCCTCATCCGCACAGGGGTTGGACGCTGCAGGCGTTCCAGGACTATTGCCGGGAGGAGATGCTCGAGGCCGGCTTCGATCTCGAGCGCCCGTTCCAGTGCCGTTACGATCCTCGCAGCGGCAACGTCACGTTCTGGCAAGAGCCTGTGGCCCGGGATGAAGATGAGGAGCTGGTCTTTTTCTACAACCGGAATTGAGAGGTTTTCCAGATGGGCAAGATATTTGGCATTCTCGGCAAGCTTTTCGACCTGGTGGTCTATTACCGCGCGGACGCGGCCAAGGGACTGCCTTACTGGAAGGACCCTACTTTGATCGGCGCCGTCATTTCGCTCATCTCGATGGCGTTGATTTATTCCACCGGGATCAATATCGATCCCGCTCTCCAATTGAAGATATCCGGGGCGGTTGTCGGGATTGGGGCGCTTATCTCTCCGCACAGCGGCGTGTTGAAGGCCCCCGAGCCACCGGTTTCCGAGCAAGCGAAGGAGGCGGCTAAGGCGGTGCAGGAACACAATTTGAGCAATCTGAGCTGATGGCGCGCTGCAACTGGCGGCCGAAGACGGGGCCGTGCCAATTAGAAAAGAGGGATGTTATGCCCGATTTCCCGGAAGACTTCAAAAAGGCCTGCGACGATTTGATAGACAACTGGGAGGGCGGATACGTTAACGACCCTCACGACGCCGGCGGCGAGACGAACATGGGGATCTCCAAGCGGAGTTACCCGGACGTGGACATCAAGGGGCTCACGCGCGAGGACGCCGAGGAAATCTACTACCGGGATTTCTGGATGCGGCCTGGCGTGCAAGCGATTTCAGATCCGACGATGCGCGCCAAGGTCTTTAACATGGGCGTCCTCATGGGTCCGGGCGTGGCAGAGCATCTCGCGGTCGGCTGCAACAACATCTCCGAATACCGGCTGGTTTGTAAGCGCCACTTTGAGGCTATCGTCATCAAACATCCGGACTGCGGCAGGTATCTCGCCGGCTGGACAAGGAGAGCGCTCGCATGAACGGGCTGGATCACGCCGGCTGGCAGGTGGTGGGCTATGTGGTCTGTCTGATTATCGGAGCGGCCCTCCACTGGCTTTTCCGGAAAAACGACTGCACGAAGTGCGGGATTGCCGACCTCAAGGCCGAAATAGCGCGCCTTTGCAATGTCGTGGAGCTGCTCGCCGAAAAGGTCGGATTGACCGTCAAGGAACGCAAGGAAATCGAAAGCTTTCACGGAGGGCCAATTTGATGGCAAAAGCCACCGCAGTAACGAAAAGCGATAAAGACTGGGAAGCCGAAGGCGACGCGCACACGCTGGCCCGGGCGAAGGAAATCATGGCCGACGAGAAGCGCCTGAAGAACGCGATCGCCGCGGCCAAAAGACTCGCCGACGAGCTGGAGGAAGAGCACAAGCACATCAAGGAAGTGGGCGGCGGGGACCTGGCCGGCAAGATGTATCCGAGCATGGATAAAGACAAGGACGGGAAATAATGGCGCGCAAACTCTATCTGCCGTTGGGAGACCGGGTTGAGCTCATGAAGTCGGCTGCCGAGTTCGCCTCGGTGAACCAGATGAAGCCGATCCAGTTCTACCACGCTATGGCTGCGGCTGTTAGCGAGGAGCCGGAACCGGGGGAAGGTGAAAGATGAGCAAGTCATCGGGAAGCTCCGGATCATCGAAGAGCAGCAAATCGAGCATTCACATTAACCCGGCCCACAAGGGGGAGTTTACCGCCAAGGCGAAAGCGGCCGGTAAGTCCGTGCAGGAAGAGGCTGCGGCAGTTTTGAAGCCGGGCAGCAAAGCCAGCGCCAAAACGAAAAAACAGGCCAACTTTGCACGAAATGCTGCAGGGTGGAAGAAAGGCAAGTAGATGCCTGCTCAAGTCGATATCTGCAACCGTGCCCTCTCGGTTATCGGCACCCGAAGCACCATCGCCAGCATGAGCGAATCAACTCCGGAGGCCCAGGCGTGCACGACGCATTTCGAGGCCGTGACGCGGGCAACTCTCCGGCTTGCTCCCTGGAGTTTTGCCAGGGCCGTTTTGCCGGGGGCATTACTCGCCGCAGCTCCAGGCACGCCCGAAAACCCTAACGGGACGGTGCCGCTGCCGCTCGTGCCGATCAGCGCTGCCAACCCGGCCGGAAGTACGCCGGATCAGATCGTGGGCTGGCAATACGAGTACGCGTGGCCGCAGAACTGCATACGGCTCAGGCAAGTCAAATATCCTTTCAACACGTCGCAGGTTAGCGGTTCTGCGCCGCTCTGGCCGGGCGTGGTGCAGGCGCCTCCGTTTCTTTCCGGCTTCATGGGCACGGAAAATCGCGTGCCTTATCAAATCTGCCTCGACGCCGATGCAAGCGGAAATCAGATCAAGGTCATTCTTACAAACATCGAGTACGCGCTGATCGTCTACACGGCCCTGGTCGATAACCCGAACCTCTGGGACGATGAGTTTTCGGAAGCCATGGTATTCCTTCTGGCCTCGCACCTGGTGGGCGCACTGGTCGGCGATAAGCAGATGGACAAGGCGCTCTACGAGAAGGCGGTAAACGCCGCCACAACGGCGCGCGCGGTCGACGCAAACGAGCAGCCCGTAAGCCCCAACCATACGCCGGACTGGATCAAGGTGAGAGGGTACTACCCAGTGCCCGGCGATCTGCCCTACCCGATGGATGACGATATGGGAGACTCCGGAGGCTGGGGCGGCGTCATCTGGTAGAAAGGAATCCAAATGCTGACCACGAACCAGAGCTATACGACCTACCAGGGGAACGGCTCCGCGAATGTTTTTGGTTTTGGCTTTTTAATCCCTTCGGTGGGTCAATTGGTCGTAAGTCTCACGAACAACAACGTGAGCCCTGCGCTGACAACCATCCTGGTTCCGACTCAGTACACCGTCACTGGAATCGGCAGCACGAGCGGAGGCACTGTCACTTATCCGACCTCCGGCGTCCCCTTGCCGTTGGGGTGGTCGATCACGATTCAAAGAGTAGTGCCGTATCAGCAACCAACGAGCCTTACCAACCAGGGGGCCTTTTATCCTCAGGTGGTCGAAGCAGCGCTCGACTTGCTGACTATGCAGACGCAACAACTTGCAGCCCAGATCTCCGGCGCGGTCCCTTCGGTTATCCCTGTTGGAATCAACTGGCAGGGCGTCTGGAACCCGTTGACTTATTACAACCAGGGTGACGGGGTGGCTCTTGGGACGCAGCTCTACGTCGCCTTGGCGCCAAATAATAACGCAGTGCCAACCAGCAACCTTACACTCTGGACAACTATCGCGCAGGGGGCTCCAGGACCGTCGGGCGCGACGGGCGCGACGGGCGCGACGGGCGCTCAGGGAATCCAGGGACCTCCGGGAGGCGTCAACTGGCGCGGCAATTGGAACTCGGGCACCACATACAACCAGGGAGACGGCTGTACTTATTCGGGCACCCTTTATGTGGCCGTCCAAACAACCCTGAACGAACAGCCGCCAAATGCCAGCTATTGGGAGGTGATTTCCGGAGCAACTGGACCTCCGGGGCCTACCGGACCCACAGGTGCAACCGGCGCGACGGGCGCGACGGGCGCGACTGGATCACAGGGGATACAGGGACCTCCAGGGCCGGCGACGTTTCAGACAGTCGGCGGTGGAAACGGATTCATCGGGACCGCCATCGGGCTTAACTATGCGTATGACAACCCTTCGGCGACGCTCCCAATGTTTGTTGCTGTGTGGGCATCTGTTCCTGGCGGCAAAAACGGCACTCTTACCGCCTACATTAACGGAAACCCTGTCGGGCAAGCCCAAAATCCGGGACCGGGCATTTTGAATTTGTCGTTTGTCGTGCCTCCCAATGGGGGCTGGTACGTTGAGGGGGCGAACTTGAGCGGCTGTTGGGCTACCACCACACAGTAAGGCAATCCCATGACCACACTTTTGACGATTGGCGCAAACACTTACACCGGGACGGTGACGATCCCACCCACCACGATCGCCACAGGCTACACCAATTTCCTTGTTGATATTGGATGCGCATCGTGGACCGACCCAACCAGTTCCGCCGAGGTGAGCCTTGAGCTTTCTGACGATGGTGGCAATACGTGGATGCCTTGGTTCTCAGCAATGCTCTATGGAGGGACGCTCAATAGACATGGCCAGCCACTTTCGGACGCGCTCCTGGGAACGACCGCACCGCAAGGCTCGTCGCTCCTGTTCCAAGGGACTGCGGTAATTACCGGTAGTTTGATCACGTCCGGCATCACAGTAGTGGGGTCATAAATGAGCTGGGCCTTAACCTCTACAGGCAATAACGCCGGGTCAACGGGGCAAATTGGTAGCTGTCAACTGAAAGCGGCTGCAACCAATGGGAGCCTGTTGAGTGTCTGGGTGTCTGGGTCCTATGTCGGCTCGTCTACACCGTCGGGGGACGTTTCACTATCAGACGGTCATAATAGCTGGGGAAGCCCCATAGTTTCATACTGGGAGAATTATTACAGCAACCAGTGGACCTATATAGCATGTTTTCAAGTTCAAAACGTTAGTGCCACGCAGCTCACGATCAGCATTAACTATTCAGGCCAGAACGTCTCCATGACAGGGACGGTCATATACATCGATGAGTTTACTGGTATTTCCGGGTCCGGAAGTTTTGTTGATGGGACTCCGAATATTGCCTGGATCAAGGAAATGACCACCGGTTCTCAGACCGTGCTCGGAATTGCGATCACAGAGGCAAGCGGCGACCTTATCAGCACATTCATTTACGATACCGACTATTGGAGCGTGGCTATCAGCGCACTGGCCGCGTCAAGCGGCTGGACAATAGCGCAAAACGGGTTGACTAACCCTGGCGCCGTCTCCGGCACGGCCTATCAGGTGTCGTCAAGCGGGAGCGTCACGCCTTCGTGGAATCCTACATTCACCGGCACTCCCGGGACCTATGGGGATTGGGTCGGAGTCGGAGGGGCCGCATTCAAGCCCACGGGCACCGGATCAGGCCGTATGAACCAGGTTCAAGAAGCCTGTTGGTGGCGTAACCCTTGTCTCATTTAAGGATCACTGAAGATGCCTTACTTATCCGTCCCTGTAGGGACCACGTCGAAGCTGATCGAGTTTCCGATTTACGACTCCAGCAGCTCTGTCGGTGCTCTGAAATCGGGCCTTCTATATAGCAATGTAACGGCGTTCTTCGATCTGTGGGGCGCCTCGGGCTCTGCGAATTCCATAGCCCTGGCGACCATGACGAAAGGCACCTGGGCAGGCGGCGGATTCGTGGCCGTTGATGGGACGAATATGCCGGGCATCTACCAGCTCGGCATTCCGAACGCGGCTCTCACCGGCGCTCAGGGTGTAACCATCATGCTTACCGGGGCAGGCATTGTCCCTGTTATCATTTCAATCGAACTCACAGCCACGAGCAATCAGGACGGCGTTCACGGCGGAATGAGCGCACTTCCGAACGCGGCGGCGGGGGCCTCGGGTGGCGTGCCTACGGTTGACGCAAATAACGGCGTAAAGATTTCAAGCGGGACCGGGGCAAATCAGCTCAGCCTCTCTTCCGGCGCGGTCCTGCTCCAGGCCACACAGCCCGGCGTGACGATTCCCACGGTTACGAACCTGACGAACGCACCGACCAACGGCGATTTCACCGCGGCCATGAAAACGAGCCTGAACAATTCGACTCCGGCGAGCATTACGGGTGCGGTCGGATCTGTCGCGGGGGCGGTGGGCTCAGTTACAGGCGGCGTGACGGTTTCGACCAATAACGACAAAACCGGCTACGCGCTTACCGCGGCTGAGCACACCTTGATTTCCGGGACAGACGTCCCCAACGCGATGAATGCAACTATCCCGGCTTCGCCTACGGCAGGCAGTATCTTTCAGTACATCCAAGCCTTGAAGTGGGGCCTTCTTAACAAGCTGGCCATAACCGATTCGAACGGAAACGCGACCGGCTACAAAGACGATGACGCCACAACGGCGTTCAATATAAGCGGCATGTTTACGGATAACGCAACGACAACCACGAGACTGAGGCCGTTATGATAATCCCTGATTTTGAAAAGCTCTTTGAACCTTACACCGGGCACGGCTGTACCCTGGAAATGACAAGAAAATGGCTTGTGAAGAAAGCTGCTCAACTCGGCATCCCCGAGCAGATAGCAGACCAGGCCATAACGGAAACCATGCTCGAACTCGCAGACGGAAAGACCTTCATGGAAGTGTGTCCTTGCTGCAACCACGAGGGCGAAGTCCACAACGCCATCAATCACTACATGCGTGACAAGATGATTGCCCTCCACGAGCAGGGCACGAAGCTCATGATCGATTTTCTCCAGGAGAGTTTGCGGGCCGCAATGCTCGCGCACATCGCGGCGGAGAACGCGGCATTTACAGCGAAGCACATGAGGCCCGGGAGGTTTAAGCGCCTCTGGGCGCGGCTGTGGGACTCTGAACGATGAGCATAGACACAAGGGCTGTAGCTTCATGGGGAATGTTTCCAGACGCCGTCTTAACGACTAAGGCGCCCTTCGCGGCAACCTGGGGGCTCAAAGGGGCGCTGGCGGCTCCTTCGGTTATCAGCCGGATCAAAGCGATTTATTTAAACGTCTGGGCTATGTGGACCGGGAACCCTAGATCGAGAGGATATTAGTGGCCGTCAATTTCATTCAGCCGACTTTTGCCAGCGGCGAGATCTGCCCGAACCTTTACGCCCGGGTCGATCTGGCGAAGTACCACGCGGCGGCAAAGCTGCTTCGGAATTTTTTTGTGCTGCCACAGGGGGGAGCGGCCAACCGCGCCGGCACGATGTTTGTGGGAAGATGCAAAAATTCGATAGGCAGCCTGTCATCGGAGGCGGCTCATCTCATCCCCTTCCAGTTCAACCTGGTTCAGACCTATATCCTGGAATTCGGCCATCTCTACATGCGCGTTATTATGAACGGCGGGTATGTACTCGAAACCCCCGTGAACAATACCTCCGGTATTCCCATCACCGGGATGACAAACGCCAACCCAGGCGTCATAACGGTCAACTACGCAGCCGCCAATTATCCGACTAGCGCGGCGTACGGACCGTTCAATAACGGCGACCAGGTCTTCATCGCGGGGACCGGCACGGCGCTTGATTCAACTCCGGGCAGGCAGTACCTGGTTGCAAACGCTACCTCAAGCACATTTACTCTGACAGACCTTGACGGAAACGTCATCAACAGTACGAATTACGGGTCGATTACCGGGAGCACTCCAACGGTTGCCCGGGTGTTTACGCTGGTCACTCCTTACCAGGGCACCGACGTCCAGCTCATTAAGTGGACCCAGAGCGCGGATACCCTCACCCTTTGCCATCCGGGCTACCCGCCCCAGGACCTCACCAGGTCGCAGCACTGGATATGGACGTTGAGCGAGATTTCATTCGCGCCCACAATTTCAGCCCCTTCGGGCTTAAGCTTCTCGGCGGATGCTCAGACCCCTACGCCGGTCTGGAACTATGGTTATGCGTCACCGCCGTTGCAAACGATCCCCCAGACGAGTCGCTAGCCTCAGCCCCTGTCTTTGGATCGGGGACGCAGCTCAACTCAAGCACCGGCGCGTATAACACGATTTCGTGGCAGCCTCTTACCGCTGCCGCATATTACCGCGTTTATAAAGCGAATCCCTCTGTGCATGAGTCCATCCAACCGGGAGCCTGGTACGGCTACATAGGCACGACCACGGGGACAAGCTTTGTGGACTGCGAAATAGCGCCCGACTTCACACAGACCCCTCCGCAGGGGACCAACCCTTTCAACGAGGGTCCGATTACTGCTGTGAACGTGGTGACCGGGGGCGCCAACTATGATGCAAACACGACTCTTGTCGTAAATGACACAACGGGAACCGGGGCAGTTCTGCAGCCGACAATTTCAGGGGGAGCAATTACCGCGGTCGCGGTGATAAATGGAGGACAAAATTATTCAGATCCGACCATTGTCGTAGGAAACGTGGGTAATGGTGCGATCGGACATATAAATGTCTCGGGGGGAACAGGCTTCGACCCTTACAGCATCACGGCCACTATGACCAGCGGTGGCCAGGATTACTTCGGGAGGGTCACCGTAAAGCCTGCCGCTGGCTCAGGGTGTACTTTTACACCTGTGATCCAAAATGGAGTGATAACCAGAATTAAAATCACGGGGGTCGGGTCCGGATATGTGGACGGAGCGGCCCTGGTGTTTACTCAGCTCACAGGATCGGGCGCCACCTTCAATGTCGCAGTCTCCCCTCCCGGATCGTCGTCGGGCGGGATAAACCTTGGCACGTCCGGCAATTTTCCGAGCTGTGCCAGTTATTTTCAGCAGCGTAAGGTTTTCGCCGGCTCCTATTCGAACCCGCAAACGATCTGGATGACGCGGCCGGCCGATTTCAAAAACATGGACGTGAGCAACCCTTCCCAGGCCACTGACGCCATAGTTGCCACAATCGCCGCAACTCAGGTAAACGCCATCAAGTGGCTCATCCCCATGAACAACCTCGTGCTGCTAAGCTCCGGCGGCGCGTGGCTCATGATCGGGGGACCGACCATCACGAGTCCTACGGCGGTTACTCCTTCCAATACCGTCGTCATTCCGCAAAACTATATCGGATGTGCGGACCTCATACCGCTGGTGATAAACTACGACATCCTCTACGTTCAGGCCAAGGGCTCCATCGTTCGGGACCTCGCATATAACTTCTGGGTGAACGTCTATACCGGAAACGACATTTCCGTCCTCTCGAGCCATCTTTTCTTCGGGCATAACCTGGAAAGATGGTGTTACGCCGAGCAGCCTTTCTATCAAGTCTGGGCCGTACGGGATGATGGGATTCTCTTGTCTCTCACCTACTTAAAAGAGCAGGACGTCAATGCCTGGGCTCACCATGACTCTTTCGGCAATTCCGGGACCGACAAGTTTCTGAGCGTGGCCTCGATCCCCGAGCAGCAGATCCCCGGGCTGAACGTTGATTCGGTTTACTTCGTTTTGCAGCGGACGATTCCGGGGATAAACGGCGGCCAGCCCGTCCAGTACGTCGAGCGCATGAACTGCAGAAACTTTTTAACGAACGGCGCTTCTGACGCGACGAAGGCTTGGTTTGTGGACTGCGGGCTTCAATATAACGGGAACCCGGTAAGCGCGGGGGGAAACGGGGGCGGGGCGGTGGCGACGGTGAGCGGGCTCGACCATTTGAACGGGGCAACCGTGTCGATCCTTGCGGACGGGAGCGTTTCGCCTCAGCAGGTGGTGCAGGCCGGCTCGATCACGCTTCCTTTCCCGGCGACCACGATCACCGTGGGACTGCCCTATGTCTCGCAGCTCCAGACCCTTTGCATGGAGCCCGAAGGCATGGCCATGCAGGTGCAGGATTACAGGAAGAAGATTTCGGCGGTAGCCGTTCGGGTGGCTGACACAAGGGGCCTTAAAGTGGGGCCCAACTTCGGGGACCTCACCGAAATAAAGGAAAGATCGGCCCTGGTGAGCATGGGGAGCGCAATCCCATTATTCACGGGAGACGAGCGCGTGGTGATAGACAATCAATACCTGGTCGATGACGACGTTTGTATCGAGCAGGATAATCCGCTTCCCTGTACCATTTTGGGGGTCATCCCGGAGGTGAGCATCGGAGATTCGCCGGGGTAAACAACCTCACCGCAGAGAACGCAGAGTACGCAGAGTACGCAGAGGGAAAGCAAAGTGGGAAAATGCATTCAAAATTCCCTTATGAACTTGCGCGAACGTTCGGCTCCGAACCAGCTTTTTATCTTCGATGTGGGAATTCTATCTTTTCCCTCCGCGCCTCCGCGTCTCCGCGTGAAAGGTTTTTATGGCTAAAATAATCGTTCCCGCCCACAGGGATCACGTTCCCTGGCTGGCGGAAAATATGGCCAAAGCCGATGTCGAAGAAGTCGCGGCAGCGGTCGGCATGGGACCGTATCGGGCGCTCGAAGACAGTCTCGACAGATCCGCCATCGCGTGGACGGGGCTTGTGGATGAGCGGCCTGTTTGTATGTTCGGCGTCTCTCCGATTGACATCCTCGGCGGAGTCGGGTCTCCCTGGCTTCTGGGAACCGGCGAGATCCGCAAACACGCCAAAACCTTCCTGAAGCTGAATAGAGTTTATGTGCCGAAGATGCTGGAACTTTTCCCACATCTCATGAACTACGTTGATGCGCGCCACGAGGTGGCTATCCGGTGGTTGAAATGGCTCGGGTTCCGGTTTGATCCGGAACCGGTTCCATACGGAATGTGGGAGATGGACTTTTACAGGTTTTGGATGGAAAGGAAATAATAATGGGTCCAGCAGCAGTTGTCCCTTTGATGGTCGCCAGTATTGTCACCAGTGTCGCCGGCGCCGGCATGAGCGCGTACTCGCAAATGCAATCGGCCAACTACAATGCCCAGGTCGCAAAAAACAACCAGACCATCGCGAACCAGAACGCGAGCATTGCGCTTCAGCAGGGACAACAGCAGGAAGAAAATAAGCGCATCCAAACGGGCGAAATGCTCGGAGCGATAGAGTCAGGAGAAGCTGCAAGCGGGGTGAACCCGAACACGGGATCGGCTCTAAATGTTCGAGCTTCGGCAGCGGAGACAGGTGAGCTGGACGCCCGGACGATACGCTACAACTCAAACCTCCAGGCGCGAAATCTAGCCTACCAGGGCGCGATGTTCGGCTCACAGGCTCAGCTCGACCAGGCACAGGGCGAATGGGGAGTGGCAAGCTCGATACTCGGCGGGGCATCCTCGGTATCCGACAAGTGGTTGAAGTATCAGATGTCGGGAGTACCGGGATCTGGCAATAGCGGCGGCGGGGGCGGTGATTTCTCCAACAGTTTCAACACAAACGCCGGCAACCTTGGCATGTGGGGGACACTCTAATGCAAGTCCCAACAGATTTCTTGCAAGATGTCATGCCGCAAGGCTTGCAAGGCTATAACTCAATCGACCGGGCAACGCCTGAGAATTTCGGCGGGCAGGTGGGGCAGTCGCTCGACCAGGCCGGGAATATGCTTCAGCAAAACGCCCTTCAGCGGCAGCAACTCGCTAACGAAACCAACGTGAACGATGTTTACGTAAATCAGTTCTCGCCGGCAGCGCGCGACATCTACCAGAATTATATGAAGCTCGAAGGCAAGGACGCCGAAGCCCGCTTTCCCGAATTCCAGCAGCAGATGAACGACCTCCGAACGCAGGTCCGCGCCGGCCTCCCGAACACGATGCAGCAAAAGGCCTTCGACGAAGCGAGCACGCGCCGGGTTGAAATGGACCTCGACGGGATGGCTAGATACGCCGCTGCCCAAACCAGGGCGTGGGAGTGGAATACCCACACGGCGGTTATGGCCGACCTTACCAACGAGGCCGAGGCGAACTGGAATAATCCGCAGCGCCTTCAAAACGTACGCGACCGGATAGACGACGAGACTGCCGATTACGGCTTGAAGCATGGCTGGAGTTCGGAAGTTTTCAGGTATCAGTTGGGCGAAAATAACGACAAGCTCTGGAGCGCCGTCATAAAGCGTCAGGCGCTCTCCGGCGATTTCACCGGGGCGATGAAGACCTACCGGGATCAGGTATCGGCAGGCCGCATTTCGGGAAGCGCCCAGGGCGATCTCGAAAAATTCTTTAAACCCATCCAGGACCTGCAGTCAGCTCAAAACGCTTATAGCAAAGTCACGGGCGGCGCAACGGCGCAGCAGATAGCGGGCGAAGCGCAGCGCCAGGGAGTCGATCCCAGCACGGCGCTAACCATCTGGAGCGCTGAAGGCGGAGTGACAAATCCGGCCACGAAGAATCCTAATTCATCGGCCACGGGGATCTTCCAGCACCTTGATAGTACTTGGGCGGATCAAGGCGGCACGGATCAGGACCGGCTTAATCTCGACCGTCAGGTTCAATTCGGAGTAGCTCTCATAAAGCAAAACACTGACGCTCTTGCCAAAGACCTTGGCCGCCAGCCTCAGCCGTGGGAAGTCTACCTTGCACACCAGCAGGGGATCGAAGGGGCGGCGGCTCTTCTTCACGCCGATCCGAATGCAGGCGCGGCGGACGTTCTCGGCGGCAGCACCGACAAGCTCACATTAAACGGAATCCCGGCAGACGCCACGGCGGGGCAGGCGCTGGGGTATATTAAAAACTATGTCGACAGGCACGCGCAGATGTATGAGCCAAACGGTGTACCTACCGCCCAGAATATCGCCCAAAATTATGAGCAGCACATTGCGCAGTTAGCTGAGCAGGCACGGATTGATAATCCAGGAGACCCGACGGCGCAGGGGCGGTATCAGAAGAATTACGCTCAACAGGCGGCCCAGCAGCTCCATTCTCAACAGATGACCGATCAAGCCAACCGGCGCGTTCTGGATAATTCGCTTACCGGCCCAAACCCGGTTATGTCCTGGAAGGATTTCATGGCCGATCCGGCCCGGGTCGATGCCTACCAGGCCATTTTCAAAAACGACAAGT
>Ga0326727_10015470_pt1 | contig 16367 bp, 12 predicted proteins | sample MB2enrmetagenome_FD_207643 | JGI IMG/M metagenome (GOLD analysis project Ga0326727, IMG submission 207643) | Lab enriched peat soil microbial communities from McLean, Ithaca, NY, United States - MB29MY | ecosystem: Environmental > Terrestrial > Soil > Wetlands > Peat | place: USA: New York...
TGAGCTGATCCATACCGGCAAAGGTTTTATTAAAATAGCCGGCGCTGCGCTGGCCGTCGTTTATATCAACCGGGCCGTCGAGGCTTGTACCTACACCCACATTATATTTTATAAATAATTGGCAAAGTGTATCGTCTAAAAGCCACAGATTACTTTGAATGGCTATTGTCGTATCACGATCAAGTGCTTCTGTAATATATGGAATGGCATAAGAAAAAAAGTCCTTACCGGCTAATAATGGTTCGCCCCCATGAAAAGTTATAGATGTTCTTGTTTTGTTTTGATCAGTAGATATCCGGTTAATAAATGAAACGCTCTCTTCCAGCGTTTCTTTTGTCATAGTGTAATTAACTTTCCTTTTGTTGTAACAGTAAGAACATTTGGAATTACAGCTTACGGTTGGGACAATAAAAAAATGCATAAATTACTAATTGTCTAAATTAAATTTAATTCCGCTGATATCAGTATGCATAATGCAAGATCCAGCGTTATCTGAGTGTTTTCTTACTTCACGTCCTTTAAGCTGAAGAATTTTTTCTAAATCGTTTGAAGTTAATAAATTTTGCTTGTAAAGCTTTTCTAATTGGTTTGCAATTTCAGACTTATCCTCACAATTTGTATTAAAAAGCAGTATCAGGTTTTCAGTTTTCAAATGTAAGTCTGTTAATTTAATTGAAGCTGCCAATTTAACTTCTATGTCTTTATCATTATTAGCGATATTGGCTAAAACATTTTGATCGGTTAATTTTTCTACCGCTGCTTTACGTACACTGAAATATTCATCATTTTTAGCAATATCGGATATAAAAATTTGGTCGGTTATCTTTTCTACTGCTGCTTTACGTACAGTACTATCATAATCATGTTTAGCCACCTTAGCTAAAATGTTATGATCGGTTAACATAATTACCGTTTTAATTCCTATAGACCAAACTATATCATATTTAATGACATCGGCTAAAACATTTTGATCGGTTATCTTTTCAACCGCAACCATACGTAAAAAACCATCTTTATCATTTTTAGCAATATCAGTTAAAGCGTTTTGGTCAGTTAACTTTTCTATTGCTGCCTTACGCCCAAATCTATTTTTACCATATTTAGCAACATCGGCTAATGCTTCTTGAGAATATTCTAATCCTAGTTTTTTATAAGCTTTTTGGCGAACAGCACTATCCTTATCGTTTTTTGAAATATCGGCTAAAACTTTTTGGTCAGTTAGACTTTCAACCGCAGCCATACGTACAAAAACATCTTTATCATTTTTAGCAAATTTGGCCAGAATGTTTTGGTCGGTTAATTTTATCACTGCTCTTGCACGAATACTCCAATTTTCAGCATTTTCGGCAAGTTGAGCTAAAAGATTATTATCTGTTAACTTTCTCCAGGTTGATTCGAGTACATTATTATTAGTGTCATTTAAAATAATTTCAACTAATATTTTTTGATGAGCAGGATTGAGAGGATTTAATTCATCAATTCCTTTCAATCTTTTATGCCAATCCTTGTTTTTCCATTTAGGAGTAAATGGCCACATGATTGTAATCCTTTTAAAATTAAAATTTATGTAGAATATTATTTATCATTTTGAAAAATTCATTTCTTATAATAATCCATTCCGAGTTGCCTTCTGCCGGCGTTTCCTTAGTCATGGTGTAATTAACTTTACTCTTGTTAGAACAATAACAACGATTAGAATTACACTTTATGGTTGGAACAATAAAATAATGCATAAATTTCATTTGTTATAATTTAAAATATTTTGCAGCATGATCAGAATGATTATTCCCATCCCAGGCACAGCCCTTATCTGTATACGATGTATGATCATAGTGTTCTTGAAGTAACTCCCCTTCAAGCTGAAGAACTTTAGCTTTATCGCTTATAGATAATAAATTTTGGTCGTATAGTTTTTTTAATTCAACTGCAATTTCAGACTTATCTTTAATATTTGCATTAAAAAGCCGTATTAAATTTTCAGTTTTCAAAGATAAAGTTGTTAATTTTATTGAAGCTTGTATTTGTAATGCTATTTCTTTATCATTCTTAGCGATACCGGCTAAAATATTTTGGTCAGTTAACTTTTCAACTGCCGTTTTACGTATATCGGTATCTTTATCATTTACAGAAATATCCCCTAAAACAACCTGGTCTAGTAATTTTTTTATTGCTGCCTTACGTATATTTTTATCAATATCATTTTTGGCACTAAAGATTAATATATTTTGGTCGGTTAACTTTGTTACTGCATTATAACGTACACTGCTATTTTTATCATTTTTAACAAAATCCGCTAAAATGTTTTGGTCGGTTAACTTTTCAATAGCTGTAGAACGTATCTTATTATCTTTGGCATTTTTAGCTACATCGGCTAAAATATTCTGGTCCGTCAACTTATTTATAACATTCCAACGAATATTCTCATCATTATCATTTTTAGCAATTTCAGCTAATATTTTTTGATCGGTTAACTTAGATATCGCTTCGTTACGTACATATCTATTATGATCATTTTTAGCAAAATCGGCTAATATTTTTTGATCGGTTAACTTAGATATCGCTTCGTTACGCACATATCTATTATGATCATTTTTAGCAAAATCAGCTAATATATTTTGATCGGTTAATTTAGAAACCGCTGCCTTACGTACTTCTATAGCAGGATCATTATTAGCAACATAGGCAAATATTCTTTGATGCCCGGGTTTAAGTGGATCTAGTTCTGCTATTCCTTGCATTCTTATAGTATAATTTTTACTTTTCCATTTAGGTTTAGGTGTGAACGGCCACATAATTGTAATCCTTTAAAGAATTATAAATGTTATAAAATATTATTTATCAATTTGAAAAATTCTTTTTATTTCAATGTCCGTATTGCTTTCTATTAGGGGCTCTTCAGTTAAAGTCTAATTAATATTCTTTCTGTTTTCACAATAACAACAATTAAAATTACATTTTATCATTGGGAGAGTAAAAAAAATACATAAATAACCAATCCTCATAAATTAAAATTATAAGAAGAAATATAATCATCATGACCTGATGAACCACAACCAATACTATCTTCATGAAAATTAAATTTTTGTCCTTTCAATTGAAGAATTTTGGCTTTATCACTTAGAGTTAATAAATTATTAGAATAAAGTTGTTCTAATTGAATTGTAATTTCTTTATTAAGATGAGCATCGTTCTTGTAAAATAATATTATTAAATTTATTGTTTTTAATGATAAGTCGGTTAATTTTAATGAAGCATTTAATTGTACCTTTATATCTTTGGCATTTTTAGCTACATCTTCTAAGATGTTTTGATCAGTCAATTTTTCTACTGCTACCTTACTTACAGACCATTCCTCATCATTTTTAGCAGCATAAGCTAAAACGTTTTGATCGGATAAATTATATACAGCCCATTTCCTTATAAGATAATTTAAATCATTCTTAGCAAAATAAGCTAAAACTTTTGGGTCGTTAATTTTTTTCGCTGCATCTACACGTACCGACTCATTTCCATCATTTAAAACAATATCAAATAAAACATTTTGGTCAGTTATCTCTCGTACCGCTACTCCACGTATATGACTATCTTTAGCATTTTTGGCAAGATAAATTAAGATTTTTTGGTCGGTTAACTTTATTACTGCTGCTTCACGCACATAATAATCTTTATCATTTTCGGCAATATTAGCTAAGATTTTTTGGTCAGTTAAATTTTTTACCAATGCTAAATTTTGGTTAGTTAACTTTTCTGTTGCTGCTTTGCATGCTGCACCATCTTTAGCATTTTTTGCAACATCAGCTAAAACGTTTTGATCGGTCAAATTTTTTACAGCTGCCTCAATTACATCATAATCTTCATCATTTTTAGCAACATAACCTAAAGCATTTTGATTTGTAATCTTTTCCACTGCTGCAATGCGGACAGATTTATCCCTATCATTCTTAGCAACATCGGCTAAAATATTTTGATCGGTTAATTTTAATACCGCTGCCACACGTTCTTTACAACGTGCTTCCCAATCTTTAGAATATACATCGATTGCTAAATTTTTTTTAACAATATCAGACAGGATATTCTGATCAGTCAACTTTCCTATTGCTGCAATACGGACATCACTATCTTCATCATTCTTAGCAACATCACCTAAAACATTTTGGTCAATTATTTTTTTTACACTTTCCAAACCTATAGTATTAAATCCTCCATTCCCGTATTTAGTAATTTTAATAATATTTGCCAAAACCTTTGGGTCAGTCAACTTTTTTAAAGCTGCCTCACGCACATAAACATCATGATCATTTTTTGCAATATCGACTAAAACGTTTTGGTCGGTTAAATTATTTATCGCCGCCATTCGGACCCATGATTCTTCGTCATTTATGGCAATTTCAGCTAAGATATTTTGATCGATTATCTTTTCAACTGCGGCCTCACGTAATTGTAATAGTTCGTCATTTTTAGCTATACTAACTAAAACTTTTTGGTTATTTAATTTTAATATAGCTTCATTTCGTACTTTCCAATCTAAATTAGTATTTTTAGCAATACTTTCCCATTTAGGTGTGAATGGCCACATAATTGTAATCCTTTAAAGAATTATAAATATTATAAAATATTATTTATCAATTTGAAAAATTCTTTTCTTTTTATCTCCAACTCCGTAAAGCTTTCTATGAAATAATAATTCCTGTGTTCTTTCCAAACACCTGCTAAAAGAGAGTCAAGTTGTTCCGCTTGTTCCGGGTTTTCATTCCTGTGTGAATCAGGATAATACTTATACTCATTCACCGCATTTGCAGCGGCTGTTTGTAAGTGTATAACAGCATGATATCTGTTAAAATGTTCATTAAAAATGGTTTGTGTAAATTGAAAAAAATCTTTTTCTTCCCAGCCATTATTAAGCCAATATGCAAGGGGGTCCAGGGTTCCCCGGTGGCACAAGATAATTTTTCCCCGTTCAAAACCCGCATCAATAGCATTTTCCATTGCAGATTGCACCTCTACCATTAACCTCTGAAATAACTTTTCTTTTGGCGGAATCCTTGTTTGTAAAACATAAAACACCGCTTCAGGTAATGCAACAAATTTATCTTTATATAATTGATTATTACAGAGTTCATCTATCAGAGTTGTTTTTCCGCCTCCCGGCCCGCCGGTTAAAACTATTATTTTTCGATTTGGGTTTGGTTTGATCATCTTTAATCGCCGTGAATTAATGAAAAAACAGTAAAACGTTTTTCTGCATTTAGGAAAAAAACCGGCTGTGCAGCAAATCCTTAAGTTAGATGAACTTATTTGCCGATAAATTGATTAGAAGGGAAATAACAATTAGTTTTAAGCATTGCAGAATAAATTTCATTCTTGCCATAAAACGGTTCTCCATTTAACTCCCCGAAATAGTTTTATTTGAACTCATTTAACAGATTAAAAGATGTTAAATATTTTTATTACTTATTTAAAGTTTATCAAAAAATAACTAACAATCAATGTTAACATAGAATAAGTCAAGACGAGTAACCAGAGGGATTTAGAAATAATGGAATAATTTCTGCCGGACAAATAGAAAACCATATTGAATTTAATAAGATCAACATTGACAATCACTAACTGATGCTTACCCGCTGAATGGGGAAGTAATTTTTGAATTAAATTACTTCCTAAACATTTAAGCAGCCTTTCCGATAATAACTAACATAGTAGTTTATAAGTCATATTAATAAGATACGGATGGATAAGATGAAGAAGCAAAATTGTTGGGAATATAAAAAGTGCGGAAGAGAGCCGAACGGCTTAAAAGCTGTGGAATTAGGCGTATGCCCGGCATCCACGGAAAAACGAACGGATGGAATTAACAGCGGGCTAAACGGCGGACGTGCCTGCTGGGCGCTAACGGGCACTTTGTGCGGCGGAGTTGTACAAGGTTCCTTTGCCTCAAAATTAGGAAATTGCATGAAATGTGAATTTTATCAATTGGTCGGGGCGGAAGAAGGTCCTAATCATCAGAGCGCAAGGGATATCCTGAAACTTTTAGTATAAAAATCGCCGGGAAATTTAATAGGAGCTTTAAATTAGGAATATAATACCGGCGGCTAATATCATTCCATATTCTGAGCCGGTTATGCGGCAGGGCATCTGTCATTACTGTTATTCCTATCAACACGTTTTTATAAGTTATTGAACCTATCATGTTAATACCCTGAAATGATTTTTCTTTTTTGCATTTAATTAAATACTTTACATAATACCGCAATAGAGTGTGCAGTTTATCATATTCCCAATTATCACACATTTCGGCATGAACGATATTCTTATTAACCACTGTCAATTCTTCAGTTAATTGAAGATTAAAATGCTCAAGTATTTTATAATTACCTTTCATTTATTCGCTTTTTATGGTTAAAAATATGATGGGTTAAATTTATAGACTTTTTTTTACTTATAGCAATCAATATATAATACTCTATTTATTTCCAAACAACCTTGCAGAGTTAAGTATAAATGCCATCTCAGAAACAACATGAATTAATGCCGCTAAAAGTGGAGTAAGATACCCTAAAAATGCAAATGTAATTCCGACAGTATCTATAATAACCGTACCCCAGAAATTAAAAGATATTACATTTAAGCATTGCCGGCTGATTTTAAGAGCTTCTACAATTTTACTGAGATTGTTATTTATAAGCGCTATATCTGCACTTTCAAGTGCAACAGCCGTTGCGGTGCCCATGGCAATTCCAACACCTGCTTCTATCAAAGCCGGTGCATCATTCACTCCGTCGCCAACCATTGCAACTATTTTCCCATTCTTGTTTAACTCTTGAATTTTTTCAAATTTTTGTTGTGGTAACATTTCACCGAACACTTCATCAACTTTTAATTTTTTTCCAATCTTATCTGTAACTTTCCGGGAGTCTCCGGATAAAAGGATTACACTGCATCCAAATTTTTTCAATTCTTCCACGGATTGGATTGCTTCATCCCTGAGGATATCTGCTATTTCTATAGAACCTAATATTTCGTCATTAACAGCTACTAGTATTCCTGTTTCACTGCTTTCCTCTTCAATAAGCTTTAGTAATGTACGATTTATCTGGACACCATTCTCAATTAATAACAATAGATTTCCAACTAGAATAATTTTCCCATTTTCGTTGCATATAATTCCTTTTCCCGGTAAATATTTCATATCCCGGTAATATCCAGCAGAAACATCCATTTCTTTTGCTTTATTAATTATTGCTCCAGCGAGGGGATGTTCAGAATGTTGTTCAGCGGTTGCAGCAGCCCTTAAAACATCGTCTATTTTATAACCATTAAAATTTCTGATATTTATTACTTTCGGAATGCCTAATGTTAAAGTCCCGGTTTTATCAAGAACAACAGTATTAACTTTCCCAAGCTGTTCTAAATATACCCCTCCTTTTACAATTATTCCTTCTTTGGCAGTTCTGCCGATTCCTGCAAGTATTGCAAGCGGAGTTCCTGCTGCAACACCGCATGCTCCTGCTACAATCAATGCAGAAATAGCGAATTGGATATTATGCGTGATTAAAAATGTTAATATGGCGCCGGTGAAAGCAAGATAAACTAATCTCGCCGCCAATTTATCTGCTGTTTTTTGAATAGGCGCTTTCGATTTCTCCGCCTTTTCAATTATTTCAATTATCTTCCCGAAAGTTGTATCATTGCCAATTCGTGTAGGTTTAACCTCAAGTACTCCTGTCTGGTTAATTGTTCCGGCAAAAACCGGCAAACCTTCCGTTTTTTCAATAGGTAAAGATTCTCCGCTTATTGATGCTTGATCTACGAAAGAATTTCCTTTTATAACCAAACCATCTGCCGGCAGGCGTGAACCAGGTTTAACGATTAGAGTATCATCTAAGCTTAATTCATCCAGCCCAATTTCAAAAATAGAATTCCCACGCTTGACAGTTATTTTAGAAGGGAGTAAACTTATTAATTTTTCAATGACTTTTCTCCCCCTTTCAACGGTAAGTTCTTCAAGTAATTCTGCTATCAAAACAAAAAATGTTATGACTAAGCCTGTAAAAAAATTTCCAACCAATAATGTGGCAATAACGGCTATCGACATGGATAGCTCCATAGTCATCTTTCGTTTGTTTATTGCTCCAATAGCTTCTTTAAACATAGGGTAGCCGCCAATTATTGTTGCAGCAAGAGCTATGAAATCAAAAAATGCAAAAAGATTCCAAACTCTGAACCAACTTAGCAAGAGAGCTATTATCATTGCCGCTATTCTGCTCAAATCGTATTTATAATCTTTTATACTTTTCATGTTAATAACCGATATTGGCAAATAAAAGAACTGCTATGTATCAAATTAGAACGACTTAAAAGTTATATTAAAAAGCTGTAATAGAATTAATATTTTGATATTAATAAAATAACGAATCAAAATGAGGATTAACTTGCTAAGTTAATCCTCATTTTAGTGATTTCGTTGACTACAGGATTATAGTAAGAAATATTTTTTTATTAAATTAATCTTTTATAAATGATACTTAATATTAAACGTAACCTCCCTGGGAGCCTCAAAACTTGCGCCGCTGAAAAATGCTCCTTTAATTAAATGATGATGGTCTAACAGATTATCAATATATAAAGACGGCTCGATTGAATGATCGTCTCCAAAAGCAAATATATAACCGCCCGAAATATTTAATATCCAGGAAGGAGTAGTGTGCGCGCCTGTATTGAAATCAAAAAGGCCTGTCTGATAATTATAGCTGGTGTTGCCGTTCGTCAATCCGCTGCCGTAAATCCCGGTGAAATTTAGAAACCAATCTTTAGGCTGATAATTCATTCCCACAACGGCAGACAATCTTTGGTCGTGGTCAAGGTCAAAAGGAACCGGTGAATTGTCGGGAGGAATGAACCCACCCGATACCGGCCCGGTACCGAAAGCATGAATAATCGAGCTATTCAGATAACCGGAGAAAGGACTATTGGGATCATTATATGTTAAACTAAATTCCAGCCCTCTTACAAGTATCCTATTTATGTTTACATTAACTCTTATTTCGCTGGAACCGAGTGTTTCATCATCAAGCCCCGGCGTAGATTGTTTATAGAAGAAATCGAACTTCCCGGTTAATCCATAAAGGAAATTATGAATTATTCCTGCTTCATATAGTTGATCCCTTTCCGGCAAGGTAGCATTGGAGGAATCTCCAACTACGGTTGCAACGGAAGATAATCCTTCAATATTTGTCGGCATAAAAATTCTATCGTAACTTAAATACAGCGTATTAAATATATCGGGGAAAAAGCTTAATTTTAAGCGGGGGCTAAATTGATCCTGCAGGAGTATAACAGGAGCAATAACCTGGTCATATCTTAAACCGGCTTCCAGTCTTGTCCATTCAAACGGGTGAATTACTGTTTGAAGAAATAGACCGAAATTAGAACCTGTAAAATTAGTACTGTTAACAGGCCCCGGGCCGGCGCTGTCTTTGAAATCAAAGTTTTCAGTTCCGTTAGTAACACTGAAGTCAAGTCCGGCAGCATAACTGAAGTGATGGGAAAGTTCGTCGTTATATTTAAGCCTGGTTCCATATGTTACAAAATTTCTATTTTGATTTACGGTGTAAGCTGTGGATGAATCATTATCAATATATTGTACGGTCTGATCATAGGGGCTCGTATCATATTTTAATCCTCCCTCCCGTACGAACAGCCCTACAAATAAATCGCTTGCCCTGTCAACCTCGTCGGAAATAGTGTGGTAAAAAGAAAGTGTTTGAAATGAGTTATAACTATTATGTGTGTCAAAATCGATACCCTCCACCGAATCAAAGGGAATTTGAGTCTGCGTTTGGCTGTAATTTAAGTTTACAGTCAGGAAATCTTTACTATCTATTAAATAATCAAGTTTTCCATAAAGGGTATAATCAAACCCGTGGTCATTGAATAGTTCTGTAACCGGCTGGTCAATTCTCCGGTCGGTTTCCTGTCTTGTACCCGAAAGAAAAAATCCTAAATCTCCGGAATGATCGCTCATGGAAATACTTTGTCCATCGGAGTTAAGCGCTTTAAAACTTCCAACTTGCGGGCCCAGATCTTCACTATTCGATGTAAGATAACTGCCCGCATAGGTTGAAAAATCCATTTGAAAACCACGCGGCGGAACTTTAGTATGGATATCGATCACAGAAGCAATTTGCCCTCCGTATTCCGCCGGAAATCCGCCGGTATAGAAAGTAATATCTTTAATTACCTTAGAATCAATTACTTCATTTAATCCGCCAAACACACCAAGGGGAATAGGAATATCGTCGATAAAATAAGTAAATTCACCATGCTGGCCTCTTATATGAACTTCTCCCGTGGGAGCTCTTGCAGCGCCTGTTAAATTTTCCTGTACAAGAGCGGTCATTCTTAAGTCAGGTGAAGCATTATAAGTTTCGGCTTCAAATGTCTTATTACCTGTAGTCATATCAACATAATTTGAAATGTTCGACTGTTCTTTCTGGCCGGTAACGACTACCTCATTCATTCCTATAGCGTTTACCGCCAGCAGAATTTTAATATTATTATGCGATGGATCTATTTTTACCGGCGCTGAATAATCTTTATAACCAATGTAATGTGTAACCAGGGTATATTGCCCTTCAGTTACATCACGAAGAACAGCAACTCCAAAGTTATTGGTATTGCCGACCCTCACCATTTCATCGCCGTCCATTAATAATACGCTAACTAATTCGAGAGGCGTATTCTGTGCTGAATCTATAACGGTGACCTTGTAGTTGAGAATATTTGTATTTACATCCCTGCTTTTATTTTTTGCTAAAGTATCATTTCCCTTTATGAATGCGGACATAATTAATATTATTAAAAATAATAATATGAATGATTTTAAATTGTTTTTAATTAAATAATCCATTTTAAAAACTCCTTTTCGTTAAAAAAGTATAGTTATGAATCCATGAAGATTAATTACAATACCTTAATTACGACTGATCAATTAATCAGCGTAATTAACTACTTTATATTTTCTAATAAATTTGCGGGTTAAGAGAAAGGAGGAGGGGCTCTGAATGGATTGTTACTATAAAACGGTGTTGGTGGAAGCCTTAGTATTTCTATAAAAGATATGCTTTGTTCACAGGATTCTTTTGTAATATTGAAAACCGTAATAAAATTATAATTTATAACAGTTTCGGTAAAATGCTGAATTGCACACTCATGCGTAATATCAACAAGTTTATCAAAGGGATCATTGCAGGTGTCATTACTCCCGGAATTAATAGAATAATTACCCATCTGGATATCGATATGATGGTAGTGCAGTATAGATATTGTTACAAGCAGTAAATAGGAAGCAAGAATGACCCCTGCGTATTTTGCCCGGTATTTTGTATACTTTAAAATCATTAATTATCTATTTTGCTCCAATCAAATAAAATATAATTATTCATTAGTGTTGTGATTAACCATACAGAAAATTATTTCAACCCATAGTACTGGTTACTTAAAGAATTCATATTAAGGTGTAATATACAGAGGTTAGACTTTTTAGAATTTTAATTCCTGATTGTGCCGGCAGCCTGATAAACCTTAACAGGTAATATAGCCGATACTTAAATTTGAATTATTTTATTAATTTAGAATAAGAAACGGCTGCCCCGTCTCTTCAAAAATTTATCAATGAACAATTGATAACCTTTCGGAAAATGGAAAAAATTTATATTGCATTTTTATTATTTGTCCCGGGAATTGCATTTGCGCAGCAAGCCGCTGGGGATTCAACTTACTTTCAGGTAGATTCTGTGATTGTTACAGCAGGCAGGAATGAATTACCTTTATACAAGATCCCCTTCTCGGTAGATATAATAAATCAGGATCAGTTAAATTCACAGCACGGAAGTTTGACGGCTGAAAATATATTTAATACTATTCCCGGTGTAATAGTTGATGACAGGAATAATTTTTCGGAAGGGGACAGGATAAGCATGCGGGGAATAGGGGCGCTATCGCAGTTTGGAGTAGATGGTATTAAAATTATATTAGACGGCATACCATTAACCTTTGCCGACGGGACGTCGGAGCTGAGTAACCTGGATATAAATTCAATCGGCAGGATTGAAGTAATCAGGGGGCCAAGCTCATTCTTATACGGAAATGCTTCGGGCGGTGTAATATCAATCGAAAGCAAGGGTTTAAATACTGCGGGTTTAAATTTAATTCCCGGTTACAGCCTCGGAAGTTTTGGGCTGCAAAAATATTCATTCAATGCCTCGGACAGGATTGGCGATAATACACTTTTGATTAATGTGAATAAAATGAATTATTCAGGATACAGGCAAAACTCTGCGGCAAGCACAACAGGATTAAATATAATTTCAAAACAGGATTTGGACAGTACTGCGAGTATTGAAGCAGTATTTAATTATTTTGATTCTCCTTATTTATTGAATCCAAGCTCTCTTACCAGGAGTAATGAGGAAAGCGATCCTTCGCAGGCAAGTGAGTTTGTAAAATCGCAGGGCTCAGGTAAAAAAATAAGCCAGGGACAGGCGGGAATAAACGTTTCATATGTACCGGGAGAGAATCAAAAACTGGATGCAGCTTTTTATGTGATTTCCCGTTCAATGTTGAATCCCATGCCGGGTGAAGTTATAAAATTAATAAGAGCTGCCGGAGGATTCAGAACAAATTACAACTACAATTTTAAGTTATTTAACATGAGTTCAAGTATTCTTGCCGGCGCTGATTATGAAATTCAAAATGATGTAAGAACCGAATTTGCGAACAATGGCGTATCCGGTTATAACAACCTGGCGTTCGATCAAATTATTGATGCTGTAAGGCTGGGCGCTACTACGCTGGATCAAAGAGAAATAGTTTACGGCACGGGAGTGTTCGGCAAATTTGAATTTTCACCGCTTGAAAATACATTTATATCGCTGGGGCTGCGGTATGATAAATATAATTTTTCAGTATATGACAGGCTCTTTACCGACAGCATCAATACTTCAGGATCACGGCTGTTAAGTAATGTAAGCCGCATGGCGGGAATAAACTACCGCTTTACTGAAAACCTCTCGTTATTTGCAAACTATTCGACTGCATTTCAGACACCGACAACAACGCAGTTAAGTAATTCGCAGACAGGGGTGGGAGGATTTAACCCTTCTTTGCAGCCTGAACTAATAAGTAATTATGAAATGGGGGTAAGGGGCTATTTGGCCGGAAGTGCAATTCTTTATAATGCATCCGTTTACAGGCTATATATAGACCGGATATTAATTCCATATCAATTAGCGGGCTCGCTGAGCGACGTATTGTATTACAGGAATACAGGCAATGCAATTAATAACGGTTTTGAACTTTTGCTGAATTGGATCACGGGGGAAAAATATAATATATCGCTGTCATATAACCTGATGGATTTTAAATACACTAATTTCATTGAAGACTTTTCCGTAACCAACGGGACTATACCCGTTCAATTGGATGGGAAAAGAGTGCCGGGTGTGCCGGAGGATAAATTAACCACGAATTTTACATATAAAATAATATACGGATTAACCGCCGGAGTTTCTTTAAACTGGACGGGCAAATATTTTGTAAATGATATAAACGGCCCGGTACCCGGTTCCGACCCGATAGTATCCGATTACATAAACAATGCATATGTAACAGCCGATGTGCAGTTAACCTATGACCATTCATTTGCATCCGGGAATTTAAGTGTGTATTTGTGTATTGAAAATTTATTCAATGAAAGATACAGCGGCTCAATAGTCCCGAATGCATCCGGGGACAAATATTTTGAACCGGGCTTGCCGAGGAACTGGTATGGAGGAATTTCGTTTGGGTTTTTGTAAAAGTAGTTAATGCTGTATCACCGCTTTGCGGTTCAGGAGAGTTTTTTTTGGGGGAATCATTTTGCTATAATAATATCACCCCTGCCCTCTGATGAGTCCCTTTGGAAGGGGTTTAGAGAAGATATACTAAGCTTACGATGCCTGTTCCAAAAATCAATGCAAGTATAACCCAATAAATGATCTTATTAATTCCGCCCAAATGATGTTTGCCCATTAACTTTTTATTCGACGCTATCAAACCTAACGTTATGGCGGGCCCTACAAGCACTACAATCTGAAGCACCATCAGGTTCAGAGCCAGGTGAATGAGGTTGAGCGACAAAATAGGCACGATAAGAGCGGGAATAGATTCTACGAGGTATACTTTGAACCAATTCTTTCGCCCCCATCCCAGCGCTTCGGTAAATCCCCAACTGCTACCGAGTGAAATTACTATCAGCGCAATGAATGAAGCGGCTATCAATCCTATTCCAAAATAATAAGGAGCAAAAGTGCCTGCTACGGATGACAGGCCGAGTGATAAAGCTTTTGGAGACGCGAAGTCTAAACAGTCGGCGCTTACTCCAACGCAGGCAACAGCAATCGCTACCATTATGACTTCAGAAACAACAGCGCCCAGAAATGTCTCTAATCTCATTGCCCACAAACTTTTAGCAGTAATTCCTTTTTCGGCTGTTGCAGAAGCCTGGTAGAACAACATGAACGGCATAATAACGGCGCCTATATTAGCTGCAATAAGGTATATGAAATCCGATGAACCCGAAAAATAAAAAGGCGTAACCTGAATGCCTTTACGTGCAGTTAGATATGCCGATACAATCCATGATATTACAAAGAAAATAGATACGATTATCAGCGGTTTTTCCGCCTGGGCGTATTTTCTTTTGTAAACCAGAATTACATGGGTAAGAAACGCAATAGGAACTGAGATCAACGGTGAGATTCCTAAAATTTTAAATCCTATAGCTATTCCCGTATACTCAACTACATAACTTATTACATCAACCGACGCCATAGGGACTGCTGCCAGAACAGCAATACGTTTACTGTAGTTCTCTCTTATCAGTTCACCCAGCCCCTTGCCTGTGACAGCCCCAATCCTCCCCGCCAATTCCTGGATAATATACAGGGGTATTATAAGTAAGATCAGGAACCAAACGAGTTTTGTGCCGTAACTTGCGCCGCTTTGTGCAGCCGTTATAACGCTGGCTGCATCTACATCTGCAATCATTACCAGCCAGCCCGGCCCCCACACGCGGAGCAATTCTTTGAATTTTAACATCTTAATTCTCTCTTATAACGGCATAAATATCTATTTTGCAAAAGAGCCCTAAAATGACCCCATTAGTTTCACTGCGCTGGAACTTTTCTATTTGTTCTGTAAATAACATTTATCCGGAATCGTTTTTATTGAAAAATCAGAACTTTTAATCGATATATTTAGACTTAATATAAATAAAAAATAACAATATTTATGCCGTAATAAAAATTTAATTCTTGAATTATTATGATATAGAAGCCGGGTTATAATTCTACTTTTTAAGAATGGATTTTAGTTTTTAAGAAAATAAGAATACATGAAAAAACATTCCTTTTTCAGCTATTGGAGATTATTGTACAATAATCGAAATTATAATTTAGTAAGCAGAACTCATAACAGGCTAACCTTTTAGAAAAACGGTAGAAGAAAGGTTATAATTTTTCTGATAATCCAACATATATCATTCTGCCTATTGACGGAATAATCCCGGGGCCGGGATACTCGTCAGTCCGCAATGTAAAATATTTGGCATTGGTTAAATTGTTCACTCCGAAACTAAGCTTATAACTAAGTATATTATAAGAACCGGAAACATCAACTATGTTATAAGAAGGTATAATACCAACAAGCGCATCAGGCGAAAATACGGTATTAGCGGCATCGGTATAGCAAGAGGCGGTATAGGAGAACTGGGCGTTAATAGAAAATCCTTTCAAACTATAATCCAAACCGCATCTATTTATATATTTAGGCGCATATTCAACCTGGTTTCCAGAATATTCTCCAGTAATATAACGCGTACCGGAGTAAGCAAATGAATTATAAACGCTTAGTTTTCCCCATTCGACCTGTTTAAATACTCCATTTAAAATATTTAACTCAAGATAAGCTTCAACACCCTTGTGGACATCGCTGCCTGTGTTAGTTTCAAATAAATAGGCGCTGTCACTGCTATAAGTTTCTTCAAGTGTGCCGATTTCATTTTTAATGTACATATAGTACAGGCTGACATCATAATTAAGGATATTCCCGGAAATTCCTCTATAACCCAAATCAATAGTATTTGCGGAAGCATCTTTCAGGTTCGGATTTATTTTTGCAAGTGAGCCAAACGGAGTTAAATAGTCGTACGTTATCGGGCGGTAAGATTGGCTGAAGTTAGCGTAGAGATTTGCTTCATCCGAAGTTTTAAATTGAGCGCTAAAAGCTCCCAAGATAAATGTTCGGGCCGTTCTTTGATTGCTGACTGAAAC
>Ga0326727_10015471_pt1 | contig 16366 bp, 17 predicted proteins | sample MB2enrmetagenome_FD_207643 | JGI IMG/M metagenome (GOLD analysis project Ga0326727, IMG submission 207643) | Lab enriched peat soil microbial communities from McLean, Ithaca, NY, United States - MB29MY | ecosystem: Environmental > Terrestrial > Soil > Wetlands > Peat | place: USA: New York...
CACTCAAAATAGAGAAATTTCTCTGTGATACCTGAAAATTTTTAAAAACATAAAACAGACAATACCCAAAGGGGAGGCAGAGGATCCAGAACTCAACCCATCACCCTGCATAGGTTGAGTCGGGATATTTCATTGCTTTATACTCCCTCCCACCCGATCTCGTTCCAAAAAAGGTGCGGATGCCTGCCAATGGCACAAAAACGAATGCCCTGGTGTTTGCGGTCCGGCGTGGTACAGCATTCGGACAAAGGCTGCTTCTTCGGTTCGACCATGCGCTCGCGGATGGCGTCGAGCATGTGTCGTTGCCGACAATTCGGTCCGGATTGAAATTGCTGTGCTTGCACGATTCGGTTGCTAGCCTTCAGATCCATGAATAGTGTGCGGGTTTCATTGACCCTAACCCTCCTCGTCAGCCCGGAAATCAGCGAAGCACTCGCGGCGCCACAATCTCCATGGCAAAGTCCCCATGCCGAGCGGCTGATCGATTCGAAGAGAATGGGCGTATTCCGGTCCAAACGAGAAGGTCTTGATCGTGTCATTGGCTAGGGTGAGGAATCACTCCGCCGGGTGCTTCGATCGTATATCACGATTCCCGCTGTCATCTCGGACTTAACAAGGATTCACCGGAAACCAGAGAAGCGCAACGGCCCGGTCAGGGTGCGGTTGTCGAGGTTCCGAAAGCAGGCGGGCTTCATCATCCTTACGGGCGACGCGCAGCCTGACCGTGTGCCTTTTGCTCCCTGTGAAACGAATCCATAGTCAGGCTTGATCACCGGCAAATGATTCAATCTTGTTGGCTAAGTTCGAGTCCATCAGGGTAATGACAGGGAGATCAAGACCCAGGTCGCTTGCTCGATCGCAGCGGAAAGGCTTCCGGCGACAGGAGACAGGCTGACGTTCGCGACGGAAGCGTCCAGTGCTTCCATGATGGCGCCGGGCATGACGGCGATGGCAATCGACCGGCCCTTGGCCTGCATGTGGCTGAACCCGCGATTATTTTTGCTCTCCAGGAAAGGCTCACTGCTGCCAGCCGCCGCCCAAGGCGTTGTAAATCTGGACCAGCGAGAGCCGCTCATTCAACCGGGCCCGAACCAGATTCAATTGGGCGGCGAAGTAGTTCGTCTCGTTCGTGAGCACCTCAAGATAACTTGCCGCGCCGCCGCGATAGCGCATCTCCGAAAGACCGGCAGCCCCCTCGGCGGCGCTTGTCAGCTTTTCCTGGTGGAGCCGGAATTGACGGAATTTGTCGTAAGAAACCAACGCATCGGAAACCTGCCGGAACGCCTGCTGAATGGTTTGCTGATAGGAGAGCAGGGCCTGCTGCTGCTGCGCTCGCGCCAGCCGGAGGTTCGACCGCAGCCGTCCGGCGGTGAAGACCGGCTGCGTCACCTCCCCCGTGAAGCTCCAGGCGTTCGCGGCTCCCGTGAACAGGCCCGCCAGACGGCTGCTCTCCAGGCCGCCTGCTCCGGTGAGCGGAAGGCTGGGGAAGAACTGCGCCCGCGCCACGCCAATCTGCGCATTCGCGGCCATGAGCTGCGCTTCGGCCTGGCAGATGTCCGGGCGCCGCTCGAGGAGTTGGGAAGGCAATCCCGCGGGGACGTCCGGAGGCAGCGGTTGCTCGGTGATGGGCAGCCCGCGCGGGATGCCGTGTGGGTTTTCGCCGGTCAAAGTGCTGATCAGATCCTCCTGCAGGGAAATCTGCCGCTCGGTTTCGGGAATCGCTTCCGCGGCGGTCTCAACAAGCTGTTCGGCCTGCCGCACGTCGAGCAGGCCAGCCGCTCCGCCGCGTTCGAGCGTCTGCGTCAGTTGGAGCGATTGTTGGCGGGAGGCGAGGGTGCGTTTGGCGATCTCCAGTTCGAGATCGAGTTCGCGAAGGGTAAAGTAGGCCGTGGCGGTGTTCGCCACAACCGTGCCGAGGACCAGGTTCCGATTCCACTCCGAGGCGAGCAGGCTCGCCCTGCTGGCCTCAGTGGCGCGGCGGTATTCGCCCCAGAAATCGATATTCCAGGAAAAGATGCCTTGCAGTTCGGCCGCCACGAAAGCAAACCCCGGGATCTTTTCGCCGGTATACCCGGCGCCGGCGTTCACCGCCGGAAACTGCTGCGAACGCGCGATCCCAAGCTGCGCCTGTGCCTGCATAATCCGCGAGGCGGCAATCTGCACATCATAGTTCTGCTGCAAAGCAGTGCGAATCAATTGCTGCAATACGGAATCCTGAAAAACCTCCCACCATTTCTCGTTGCCAAGAGATGACGTGGGCGGCTGCGACGACGGGCCCGGAGGTTGCCCGTGGTAGGCGTCTGGCACGCCGACCTTCGGCCGGCGATAGTTTGGGCCGACCGTGCACCCTGCCAGGGATAAGCAGATTAACGCGCAATAGATCCGCCGTTCCCTCATTTCGCGCCCTCTACCGGCGCTTCGCCCTGAGACGAGGGCGAGAGCGCGCGCACCCTTTTCGTTCCCGCCAGCTTCTCCACTACACAGAAGATCGCCGGAACAAAGAATCTGCCGATGAAGGTCTCCGCCGCCATGCCTCCGATCACCGTCGTCCCCATCACCTGGCGTGCGACTGCGCCCGCTCCGGAGGCTGTCCAGAGCGGTACACAACCGAGGATGAAGGCGAACGAAGTCATTAAAAGCGGCCGCAGGCGAACCCTGGCCGCTGATAGTGCGGCATCAACCAGGGACAGACCTCGCTCGTAGTCGTCTTTGGCAAACGCGACGATCAAAATCGAATTCTTGGCAGCCAGCCCGATCAGCATCACCAGGCCGATCTGCGTGTACACATCGTTTTCAATTTGCACCATGTAGGAAGGCAGGAAAGCGCTCAGCACGACGCGGCGCAGCCAGAGCGCAGCCAGGGCGCCGAATACCGCCACCGGCGTGCTCAGCAGCACGCTAAAGGGGAGCGACCAGCTTTCGTAGAGCGCCGCCAGGATCAGAAAGACGAATAGCAGCGAGAAGCCGAAGATGACCGAGGCCGGGATGCCTGACCGAGCCTTCTGCTCTTGATAGGACATGCCCATGTAGTCGAGCCCCATTTCGCGCGGCATTGACTGTTGAAAAACTTCTTCGAGGGCCGCCGTCGCCTGATCCGAGCTGTATCCGGCGGCAGCGCTACCGTTGATCTGCGCCGACGGATATTCGTTGTAGTGCATGATGAACTCGGGGCCTAAACGCGGCTCGAATCTGGCCAGGTCCGACAGGGGAACCATTTGTCCGTGGTTGTTGCGAACGTAGTAATGACTCAGGTCCTGGGCCGTGGCGCGGTAAGGGCCGGCTCCCTCGACATACACCTGCCACTGCCTCCCGAACCTGTTGAAATAGTTCACAAAATACCCGCCCATGAAAGCCTGGATTGTCTGGTAGATATCGGTGATGGGCACGCCGAGCTTCAGCGCCTTATCGCGGTCCACGTCGATAAACTCCTGCGGCACGCTAGGCAGGAACGAGGAACTGATGCTCCCTATTTCTGGACGTTTGCGGGCAGCGGCGACGAATTTATTGACGTTCGCGGCAAGATACGGAACATCGTGCCCGCCGCGGTCCTCCAGGACGAGGGTGAAGCCGCCGGACGTGCCGACGCCGGGAATAGCAGGCGGAGCGAAGGTGAAGGCCGTTCCCTGCGGAAGGCTGCCCAGCTTCTGATTTAAGCGGTACTTGATTGCCTGGTACTGCTCATCCCGTTGTTCCCGGGTGCCCCAGGGTTTCAAAACAACGAAGAAGAAGGCGTTGTAACTGCTCTGGACGTAGCTGAGCAAACTGAAGCCGATGACGCTCGTGGTGTACTCGACACCGGGCGTATTGGCGAGGATCTTCTCGACGTCTTTGGCCGCCGCGGCCGTGCGTTCCATCGAGGCCGCATTGGGAAGCTGCATGTTGACATAGAGGTATCCCTGGTCTTCATCGGGGAGGAAGCTGGACGGAAGCCGGCTGCCAAAGAAAAACGCGGCAACGCCGCAGACCGCGAGCAGCGCCAGCACGAAGGCGCCCTTCCGGATCATGTTGCCGGACAACCGGACGAAGCTATCCGTGGAGCGGTCGAAATAGCGATTGAATGCGTCAAAGAATCTCCGCACTACTCCCCGGCGTTTACCGGCTCCCGCTGGCTCCGGCCGCAGCAGTAGCCCCGCGAGCGCCGGGCTGAGGCTGAGTGCATTGAACGCGGAAATAATTACGGAGATGGCGATGGTCAACGCGAATTGCTGATAGAGCCTTCCGGTGATGCCCGGGATGAAGACTGTCGGCACGAACACCGAGGACAGGACTAAAGCAATGCCGATAACCGGTCCGGAGAGCTCTTCCATGGCTTTTCGAGCCGCGTCCTTGGGGGCCAAGCCTTCCTCAATGTGGCGCTGTACGCCCTCGACGACCACAATGGCATCGTCCACCACCAGGCCGATGGCAAGGACCAAGCCAAACATCGAAAGCGTGTTGATGGAGAACCCAAACAGAGGGAAGACCACAAAAGTTCCGACCAGCGAAACTGGAATCGCCAGCAGAGGGATGAGCGTGGCGCGCCAGTTTTGCAGAAAGAGGTAGACCACCAGAATGACCAGGCCCAGGGCGATCAGGAGCGTGATCACGATCTCCTTCATCCCTTCGGTCACCGCGCGCGTCTGATCGAGGGATACGGCATAGGTTATATCGTTGGGAAAGCGGCTCTTGAGCCGAGCCATCAGCTTCTTGACCCCTTCCGCGGTATTGACGGCGTTCGAGCCCGGCAACTGGTAAATGGCAATCACCGCGCTCGGCTTCCCGTTCAGACGGCCCATCAAGGTGTAATACTGCACGCCCAGTTCAACCCGCGCGACGTCTTTGACTCGTACCACGCCGCCATCGGGATTTTCGCGGACGACGATGTTGCCGAACTGTTCGGGCGTTACCAGGCGTCCCTGGGCCTGGACGGAATAGGTGAACTCCTGGCCGGCCGGAGCCGGCTGCCCGCCGATCTGCCCGACCGGGTTTACCGTGTTTTGCGACACGACCGCGTTGATCACGTCGGAAACCGTGATCCCCAGCCGGGCCAGCGTGTCCGGATTCAGCCAGATCCTCATCGCATATTGGCCCGCGCCAAAGACATTCACGTCCGCAACGCCCGGCACGCGCGTGATGGGGTCGTTAAGGTTGATATAGGCGTAGTTGGCCAGAAATTGGGCGTCGTAGGTCCCGTGAGGGGAGTACACGGCTACCAGCATCAGTGGCGCCGAAGCCGTTTTCTTCGTGATAATGCCGTAGTTCGCAACCTGCGACGGCAGCTGCGCAGCGGCCTGTGTCTCGCGCATTTGAGTGAGAATGAGGTCAGTATTCGGATCGGTGCCGACAGCGAAATCAACGACCATGGTCATCTGGCCGTTGGCGGTGGCGTTTACGGAGTACATGTAGTTCATGTTGTCCACGCCGCTCATCTGCGCTTCGATCGGCGTGGCGACAGATTGCGCCAACGTGTTCCCGTCGGCGCCCACGAATGTTGCCTGAATCCTGGTTTCAGGGGGTACGATGCTGGGGAATTGCGCGATGGGCAGCGTAAAAATAGTAATCCCGCCCACGATCACTGTCAGAATAGCGATGACCATGGCCACAATGGGCCGGTTGATAAAGAACTTCGCCATGGATCAGTTTCCTTCGGTGGGCGCAGTGTAGGGTTCCGGCGTGACGGTCATGCCTTCTCGCACCGCTTGAGTTCCCTCCGCAACGACCCGCTCGCCCATCTTCAACCCCTTATTGATGATCCACATGGTTCCCGCTCGCTCCCCCACCTCAACAGCGCGGATGGCAATCTTGTTGCCGGGTTGAACGACTGCCACCTGGTAGCCGCCCTGGAGTTCCGTCACCGCGCGCTGCGGCACCAGCAATGCCCCTTTCCTAAATTCGGTGACCGCGCGGACACGGACGGTCTGCCCCGGCCGGAGGATGTTGCCCGGATTCGGGAAAGCGCCCACTATCTGGATGGTTCCGGTTTGCGAGTCCATCTGCCGGTTGGCAAAGAGAATTCTCCCCTTATGACCGTACGGCTTGCCGTTCGCCAAGATGAGCTCAAGCGGGATTCTGTTTGCGCTGGAAAGCAGATTCACGGTGCCTGGGTCAACCCGGCCGGCAATCCTCAGATATTCAACTCCGCTGATTGGGAAATAGACTTTGATCGGATTGATTTGCGAAACAGCAGTGAGCACGGTCGAGGGGGTGACGAGGTTGCCGACTTGGACCTGGGCAATGCCGGCGATCCCGTCGATAAGCGAACGAACTTTGGCGTAGCCCAGATTCAGTTGCGCTTGCTCGACGGCGGCTTCGGCGGCTTGAATGGCAGCCCGGCTCGACTGGATTGCCGCTTCATCCGTCTTGATAAGCGCCTCTCCTTGCGCCTGCGCCTCTGTGTCGTTATCGAGTTGGCTCTGCGGAATGCCGTGCGCCGCGGCCAGCGGGGTGTCGCGTTGGACGTTGATCTGCGCAAGCCTGAGTTGCGCGCGCGCTTGCCCCAGCTGCCCCTCGGCCTGCGCGAGCTGGCCCTTGGCCTGGGCGAGTTGCCCCTGCACCTGGTCGAGCGCGGCTTGAAACGGCCGCGGGTCGATTTCAAACAACACCTCGTCTTTATGGACGAAGGATCCCTCGCGATACGCCTGCGTCACCAGGTAGCCGGTGATCTGCGGCTGAATGTTGGCGTTTACGTATCCGTCCAGCGTAGAGACCCAGTCGCCGTAGATCGGGACGTCCTTTTCCATCACCATGCTCACGCGGACTTCCACCGGCGTCTGACGCTCCAACGCAGCGTCGGATTTGCGGGAGCACCCGGACAGCGACATCGACATGAGAAGGGCCAGAAAACCAGCCGCCGGTTTCCATTTGGATTTCATTCGCGCACCCCCGTTGCGCCGCCCCGGGACTCGATCCGGGTTTTGAGATAGGAATAGAGAACCAGTTTGAATTCCTGAACGAACGGCCTCCGCTCGTCAGGCGAGAGTTCGGTGTAAAGCTGATTCAGAGCTTTCATGATCTGCATGGTGACGGCGGCCAATTGTAGCGCTCGCGGCTTCGACATGCGCGGCTGCCGGACAAGGAAGAAGCCGGCGAAGAGCTCCCGGATCAGATTGCGGATCGCCGGCAACGCGCGGGTGCTCCGCGGAGCGTCGAGCAGGGCTGGGAATGCCGGGTGGCTGTCCACAAACCGGATCGAAAAATCGATCAAACGACTGGCGAATAGTCTCAGCTCCAGCGACTTCGCTCCTTCGGCGAGTGGCGCAAATGTTTCCTCGAACTCCTTCCCATAGGCGGTCCGCAGCGCCTGGGTGATCGCCGCTTTGCATGGGAAGAATTGATAAAGGGACCCGATCGGCGCTCCAGCCCGTTCGGCGATCGCACTCATGGTGGCAGCCTCATAGCCTGTCTCCGCGATCACAGATTCGGCGGCTTCGATCAGCTCGGCCACGCGGCGCTCCCCGCGCTCCTGGCGTGGAATTCTCCTGGGTTGGGTGGAACCGGTCAAGGACATCCATTTTATTATACATGAGGCTACCCTCATATTCTACGGACAATGGTGCTTCTGCAGGGAAGTGTTGTTAGGGTCAAACTAAATCATGATGGTTCAAGAGATTAGAGCCCATTTTGGAGCCAGCCGTTCAGTCTTGCGTCAAGTCGGTTATAAGTGATTACTTAAGAATGGGATGGGAGCAAATCAACAACATTTGCCTGATGAAGCACCTCATTCGGCTTATTGAACTCCAAAAGTATTCCCGGACGCACCTCTTCGGATTCAATGATCTCGGACTCGTCAAGCCGGAAATAAACAGCGTCGGCCTTTTCGTCGAACTGAACTCTCACAGTTTCCTGCTCGCTTTGCGGTCAAAGAATGCCGCGACAATGACGCGCGGCTGAGATGCGCCCCAGGGCATGCGTCAGCGCAGCCTCTTTGTCTCTCTCCGGAACCCGATGGATCCAAGGAATTGACATTCTATCAATATCCATTTTGTCTGCGCGGCAAACCGAAGGCTTTCGCCATTTGCGTTGTCCAAGCAATGATTGTTTCTCTTCCGGCGATTCCATTTCACAATAAAAGCCCGCCCCAAATTTCACGAATTCGCTTAATTCGCGGAGCCCTATTGATCAGCAGCCTATTTCTGCTGAATGACCACACAAATATGTGTTACACTTATTTATGTGTGAGGACCGTCCCATGCAGAAGCAAAACGTTACGCTCTCTTTGCCGACAACGCTGCTGAAGCGCGCAAAGAAGCTTGCCTTCCAGGAAGAGAAATCCTTCAACGAGTTCGTGAAGCAGTGCCTGGAGCATCGCTTGAGCAAAGCGACGAATTTCGCCCGGGCGCGGGACCGGCAGCTTCGTTTAATGGAAAGGGGCATCGACCTTGGCAGCAACGGCAGGATTTCGATCGCCAGAGACGCGCTCCATGAGCGGCGATAAGATTTTTGTCGACACCCATATTCTGGTTTATGCCTACGACCCTTCGGCAGGGACCAAACACGATGCTGCCCGCAACGCGCTTTCGGATCTCTGGACGTCAGGCCTTGGCGTCGTGAGCACACAGGTGCTGCAGGAATTTTTTGTGACGGTAACCCGCAAGCTTCCAAAGCCGATGGCTCCGGGTATGGCAAGAGACATCATCATCGACATGATGAAGTGGGATGTTGTGACGGTTGAGCCTGATATGATTCTGGACGCGATCGATCTTCAACAAGGCACAGGCTGCTCCTTTTGGGATTGTTTGATCATTGTCGCAGCCGAGAGAGGACGGTGCGGAGTTTTGCTTTCGGAAGATTTTTCGTCCGGCAGCATCGTTGGGAAAATCACAATAAAAAATCCGCTGTAGCAAAAACTCAACACGCCGCGCATTTCACGAACTCGTGGCCAATCCGTGGCTCTCTCCCGTGGCTATGGTTTTGGGTGGCCTCATACAGCCCAAATGGTCTTGACATCGTACTTCGCGAACGATGGGTCGGCGGTCAGGATGGTCATCCCTTCGATTTGGGCTTGTGCGATCAGGATCCGGTCGAACGGGTCCCGATGATGCGGCGGCAGGGCGAACACTTGGAGGGCATGCGAGTGTGCTACAGGCAACCCGAGGATATTGAAGGCCGCCATCCGTTCCGGGATATATTTTTCGGGCGATTCCGGAAAAGGAAAAGGCCGCTCCGAAGAGCGGCCTTTATGAGCTATCCGAGAAATCCTACAGGAGAATTCCTATGTTTTCTTCCTGCGCCACGCTGCCAGGCCGATCCCTACCACTCCTGTTCCGAGGAGGAAGAGGGATGTGGGTTCGGGGACGGTGGTACCGTTCACGTCGAGCGTAACGATGGTACTGCTGGAGAAGGGCAAATCTTGCCAATCGACCTGGATCTCGTTCCCGGTAAAATACACGTTACTTGCGCTGAAGCCGGCCATGTTGGTGGCTGGGTCGACCGTGACCGATGTGATGGCGGGACCACCACTGAACAGTAAGTCGATGCCGTTGTAGATCTCCGGCGTAAGTGATAGAGCCGAACTGGCCCAGGAAACTAGTGAGCCGGCCCACACGGAGTAGTCGAACGTAATAGAATTCGCGCTAGAATCGATCAGGAAATAACCATCGAAGTTGCCACAAGACATACATGGCACTACAAACGAACCCGAACTGGTGCCCCCGCTGCCGTTTTCAGTGTAGGCCGCACCGTAGGCATAATATTGCCAATCGACGGTAGAGCCGGTTATGCTGTCGGCCAACGCAGTTCCCGCAAAACCAATCACAATCAGCAAGACCAGTGGAATGAGACTGATTTTTGCCATTTGGTGTCCTCCCATTATCTTTACCGTGAGGCTCTCAAGCCCACTAACCGACACCTAGCTTTATCTTAAAGCAAGAGTGCTCTATTAACTGGAAGCAATTCACAGGCCACCTTCGAGAATGTACGGCTGCTTTGAATGGAGACTGGTATGAGAGATTGGATTCAAACGACTTGGAACAATTGATGGCATGGGATTGTTCGGCACGCGGTGGGAGGTTCACACTAGGAAACTGTAAAGCCCTCCGACGCAATCATTTCGAAGGGGTGTTTCAGGGTGGCTACAAGCCTTGGAAAATGATCAAAATAACTCTATAGGGTCGGTAGATTCAGCATTGTCGGTTTTCCTTACACCCTGAATGAAGATCAGGGCAGGTCTGCGGGGGTTCAGCCCTGTCCCGAAGCTCCAGGAACAACAACGGAACCGTGAATTCCTAATTTTCAAACGGCGTTGCGCGGCAGCACCTCGCGCTCGATCTTGGAACCGATCTTGATTGCAGCGACCTCCAAATCGTAGGCGCTCTGCAGGTTGAGCCAATATTGTGGCGAAGTTCCGAAATACCTGGCAAGTCGCATCGCTGTGTCTGCCGTAATCGAGCGTTTGCCGTTTACCAACGCGCTGACGCGGTTCATGGGAACGCGCAGGGCTCGTGAGAGCTCGTTCAGACTGGTGCCGATTTCTTCCAGTTCATCGCGCAGCAGCTCTCCCGGATGAATTGGAGGCAGTTTCTTTCTCTGAGGCATCACCTCTCCCCTTTACGAATGACAGTCCACAATCTCAACATCATAGGCTCGCCCATCATGCCACCTGAAACAGATGCGCCACCTGTCGTTGATACGGATGCTATGCTGACCGATGCGACCACCTTTTAAGGCTTCGAGCCGGTTTCCTCGAATGGCTGCCAAATCGTTAAGGTCCGCCGCCGCGTGAAGCCAGCGCAGCCTTTTCTGCGCAGCTCGCTCAATGCTTTGAAACTTCCGGCTGCTGAAGCCGTTATGCAACGCTTCGGTTTCTGCGCATCGAAATGATTGAATCACAAAGACAAGGTAGTATGGATCTCGTAGTACGTCAAGTGGAACAAACTTGCCTTCGGCTGCCTTGGGAACTTGGTATCCGAGCCGGATTGCTTGTGAGAAGGCCGGTTATCGGTAGCTAACCTGCACAGAGGTCAGAACCGGTTTCGCTGATTGGGTTTCCCGTACAATCTGCGGTCATTATTGGGAAATGATGCTGTCAGGTTGGCGGTTACACGGCTGTTTGCTCACACTCTTCAAATTGAAGGCAAGGGCACAGGTCCCATTGAAGTCCTCCCCGCACACGGCTGGACAGGCAGTCTCTGCCATAATAACGGGAAGCCTCTCGCAATCGCTTTTGCGAGAACTATTTAAAGTGCGCGTCTTCATCAGAAGCACTTTCCGATGCGGCAAATCCGCGATAATTCAGAGAAAATCCCGTTAGATCAAGTGACCCAGACATCCGGCAACTGTGCCCTTCCTCTAATGCTGGCGTTAGTAAAGACGCATCATTCCCGTCGGCAGCGCTCGAACGGAACCTCATTTCCCAGTGGCGGCTGCTCCCACTGTTCGCTTCTGCACTTTCGTAACAAAAAGCCTTATGCGCACCCGCCCTGTTGCCAACTCCATGACAAATGCTGAGCTCAACATTATTTTATGGAGGTAATCATGCTGCAAAAAAGAAAACTACTGGCGCGAGCCCGGTCCCGCCGGCAAGATAGGCGCCTTGCGTGATGGCGCGGTCATGAAGCGCCCGAAGGACATCCTCGGTCGAGGCCGTGATCGTCTCGCGCTGCCGGACTAGGTTGTCAGGTGCACCGTTATTCATTGACCGTTTCTCGTGAATGTCCAACCGAAAGCCGTTTCGTAAAAACGAACGGCGCCATCGGTGTCGTCGGCTTGAATTCGAAATACGATGGTCCGTTCCCGACGTCTTTGAGGTTCTCCCTAGCCAGCTGAGGAGATCAAAAGAACTTGCGTCATCCGGCAACTCCTCCTTCTACTATCCCATCATTGGGCCGGAAAGGACCCGACCCTCCCGCTTTCTCCGGAAAACGGTATTATTGGATCATACCGCCTGCATCCGCCGGACCTCCCCTTTGAAAAACTTCTTCACATCACCCCATTCGAGTGCAACGAGCATGTGCGGCATGGGGTCCTTCTCGGCATCGGCGAAATACGTCAGGGATTTCAGGATATGAAGCTGGTTGTACCCGGTCCGGGCATACTTCTGGCCGAAGAGCATAAGGAGCTCTGGGAGTTCAAAATATTTGCAGGCGGCATAGAGGTCCACGAAATCCCGCTTCGTGCCTCGGCTCGCGATGGCCGTTGCCTTGATGCAGGCTATGTCACGAGGATTTTTGGTCGAGTTCCCGGAAGGCAAAACGCTGTTTGATTTGATCGATCTTGAGGAGAATTTGAAATCCGCGCTGGGGCGGAAAGTCGTAGCCTACCGATCCCTCCACCATCTGCTTCGGGACCAGGTCCTTCGTGAACCGATACCCATCCTATGAGCAAGGATCCGAGGATACTGCAGATAAATCAAATGCAATAGGGTAAGACGATACGGGCGAAGAAAACCGCCTCCTATCCCATTTGAACTGAAGGAATTTCGAGGGATCGCCGATCTTAAACGTGTTGCTTCGGTAAACTCCCGCCAGGAATTACCCCGCTCCAAGGATCAGCTTCCTGGTGTTGAACCGGAAAGCCGGACAGGTCATGCTCCAAGCCGCTTTTTTGCCTCCGCTCGAGGTTTGAATATGAACCATCAAACCATCTGGGATTAAGAAAGGGGTAAATGAATTGAATACCTCCTCTTGCCCCATGGTTCTATGAAAACGGGCGCGCTCGATCGGAACTTTATCAGGCGGTATTGAGCCTATAACGCGACCACCTCCGAAGGACTGATTTCCCAAAACCTCAGTGATTTCCCCTGCCTGGAGCCTCAGCATGGACAATCCGAGATGTTTTCCCGCATTGGTGTTCGGTTCGAATACTTTCCGGACCGATTCCCAACGCTTCAAAATTCGGGTTGCCGCGTCTTCGGGAATTCTTATTTTCCGCACAGCCTTATCGAAGTCGCCATCCGAGATGCTTAAATCCTTGTCCGGACACATAGCCGTTACCGCAACCCAACTCGCGCGAAAAGCAAAAAGGGACTGATTTTCCGCGATTCCGAGATTTGCGATAAAGGTCGCCGCATCGGCAAAGCGGGACTTCCACGATGCCGCCGTGTTCCCCTTTTTTTCAACGGTAGCCGTTAACTGTCCAATCGCTTTATTGAGCCGTTCCACCTCTGCCTTCAAGGGTGGCACTTGAAGAGGCTCTGTCAGTTTTTGCTGTTCGAATCCCTGCCGCTCTTGGGCAAATTCTTTTCTTGCCTCCTCCAACGCCCGCTCCCGGTTCTCTATTGAAACGAACTGGTTTCGAAGCGCTCGCACGGTTTGTCCGAGTATCTTAACTTCCCGCCTGTCTTCCGCCCTCAAATTGCGGAATTCTGCAAGGGCGGAATTGAACTTTTCCCGGTCATCGAGAACTTGGAAAGCAGAAAAGATATCTTTCTGCCTCTCGGGAGACACGTTAGCGGGATTCCTGTCGGGATGGACTTGGGCCACAAGCTGCCGGACAAAACTCCGGATGACTGAATAAATTTGGTCTTGGGTCAGCCCGAGGTCCAATATGGCTTCGGTCAATCCTATGACCACAAGCGGATTTACGTCCCAGTGGGATCCCTGGAGATCCTTTAACAGCCCTCTAGTAAAATCACTCATAGCCGGCGTCCTTTCCCTTGGCTTGATCCATTTCGTATCTCACCAGACCATCGATGTCCTCGAAGAAGTCCATGATATCCAAAACCGGTGGCAATCCATGATTGTCCATTTCAGGCATAATCTTATTGACCAGAAAATGAATGGCGATGCCCATTGCCCGGTCAAAAGACCTATGACTTCCTCCGGTTCGAGCCCCGACCTCTTCGATGCGGGCGGAAATGGAATCGATGATCTTCTCGGCGCCTTCCGGTCCGTAGACATTAACCAACACGGCGGCGCTTCGCATACTTAGCGCGAATCCGGAATACTCAATAGACACCTTGTTTATCAAATTCAAGGCGCCTTCAAGAAATTCCGCCACTTCAGTGAACTTGTTGACGATCAAGTTCCTTCCGACCTCTCTGTCGAAAAAATCCTCTGGCTTCAGCTCTTCCGGACCTAAGAACTCCCGCAACAGCTTCTTCAAAGATTCCGGCTGAATCCGAAATTCGGCTCCCAAGCGAAGATAGATTTGCTGCTCGACTACCGACGGCAGAGCTTTCTGAACTCTCGCAACCACGGTCTCTGGCTTCCATTTCAATTGATGCGCTACTGCTTGAACGCGGGAGTTTGCCGGTACTAATGGATGAACTACAGTTCGAATGCCTTGCGGTGAAACCATTACAACAGAATTTGCAGTTGTTCTTTGTTCTTTTTCTTCTTTCATAACTCTTCCTTAAATAGGGAAGCCCTACCCTCGATTTATTTCAGCCGCTGCGCTCCGCTCTGGCGGAACCACCTGAAAAGACCGAGTTTGAAGAAGAGCCGGCTTTAAGCAGACGCTCACCCATTACGAATTGAAGGCCGAGCATCAGCTCGGACGGACAATGACAGTTCCCTGAAAGGATTTCAACTGTCTTAGGTGATGATCGCCGGGAGGGCCCTGTACGGACAGTATGTTTAAGACCGCGCCCAAGTCCGCTGACCCGGCAGCCTAAAGGATATTTTGCAGCAATCTTGGCGGTACCCTAACCCCAGGTTTCTCTCCGCTCCGTCGACAGCTTTATAGCGAAGCTTCGCACTGATGAGGGTACCGAGTGTTTGTCGAAGTGCTTTCGGATTTTGTATCTCCACCGAGATCCAATTGTTGGACAATGTCTCTGAGGCTTCGAAGTTTGAGAATTTTGGGGACAGGTCTCAGGGTACCGCCCGGATTCGGATCCAAACAGTTTTCGGGCCGCGTTCCGGCTCGCCCGGCATCGGGTATTGCCCGGCCGTGGAATTACCTGGCACAGGTGATAAACGAAAACACCCAAGAATTCAGAAAGAATCTGAAGGCGTGACAACTCGCGCCACGCCGTGGCCATAGGTTGTCACACCTTCGGGGCCCGGCGCGGCAATCGCCGTCCGCCGGTCTCGATCAGACACGGATGGGGGAGCTGGTCTAAAAACAAATTTGCTCTATAAAGCCCCAGGATGAACGATCTCGGGCCGGCCCTATGATCCCATGACCGGAAACCAGCCCGTTCGGCCGCGTCCAGGGCGCGTCGCACTTCTGGCTTAATTTGAGTGTGAACCGGACCCTGTTTTTTGATTGGCGTGGGGACCGATAATATGGCTTTGAAGGCATATGATTTTTATAGCATAATATGTCGATGCCATGGAACGTCGAGTTTCACGATGATTTTGTAGCTGAGTATTACGAATGGCCTGAAAGCGTACAGATTGAACTCCGGGCTCATGTTCAGGCGCTCGAATTCCTTGGGCCGCAGATGAAGCGGCCGCGTGTCGATACTCTCCACGGGTCCAAGCATGAGAATATGAAAGAGCTGAGGTTCGATGCCGCCGGCGGCGCGTGGCGGTTTGCCTTCGCATTCGATCCGAGCCGGCAAGCCATTGTCCTGTGCGGCGGAGACGAATCGGGGGGCAGCGAAAGGCGGCTTTATCAGCAACTCGTAGCGAAGGCCGACGCCCGCTTTGACTCGCACTGCGCCAGGCTCAAAGCAAAGGAACAGGGATCATGAAAAACTTAGACCGCATTAAAAGGGAAACAAGCCCAGAACAGCAAAAAAAGATCAATGCCCGCGCCGCGGAAATCATAGCTGAAGAATTGACCCTGCAGGAGCTGCGGAAGGCGCATCGAATGACTCAGGAGCGCCTGGCCGAGACGCTCAACGTGGGCCAAGAGCAGATTTCTCGACTGGAAAAGCGCAGCGATTTATTACTGTCCACACTGCGAAGTTATATCGAGGCCATGGGCGGAAAGCTGACAATCATCGCTGAGTTTCCGGAAGGTAAACCTGTTGTTCTGGCTGGGATCGGTTCCCTCGAGAGCCGTTCATGACATAGCGCCTTCATCCCCTGCCGGCCGATTCATCCCACAATCCCCCGCTGATTTCAGATTAAGGTAACCCGTGACAATTCGTGCCGAGTCGGGTGACCTCCCGCCAGTCGCAATGATTTTCAGTTTCCTGGAGCCCGGGTCGTCCGTTTCCGATCGGGAAACGACTCATGGTAAACCAGTCCGTTTTCTTCGAGCCGATTCTTTGCAATTTCCATAAGGGCGGAATCGCCGTAGCGGCACCGCTCCTGGTCAACGCCCAGCCGGCGAATGGTGCAACGGAAGGCTCCCGCGCCATGGATCGCTTCGAGGAGTCCGTCGCGTTATCTAGGACGCGTTTCGGAAAAGCGCCTCATGATATCCCATTCGTGGATGTCGAACTTGTTGGGCAGACGGCGGTAGCGGTCCGGGGCCTGGACCCTGCGGGCGGCTTCGATTTCTCCAGTCTGCCACTCCGGGATCCCTTCCTCTTCGAGGTCCTCGACCTCGGCTA
>Ga0326727_10015475_pt1 | contig 16361 bp, 14 predicted proteins | sample MB2enrmetagenome_FD_207643 | JGI IMG/M metagenome (GOLD analysis project Ga0326727, IMG submission 207643) | Lab enriched peat soil microbial communities from McLean, Ithaca, NY, United States - MB29MY | ecosystem: Environmental > Terrestrial > Soil > Wetlands > Peat | place: USA: New York...
CAACGACGCGTTTGATGACTTTGCCCCGTTGAGCATGGATTGGATTGAAAGAGCTTGCCGCCAGAACTGAATTGCTGACGCCTGCGCTGCCCAGTGACGGCGCGGCGGAACCCCGCTAACCCCGCTAACTCCGCTGCATTTGCAGTTAATTTCCCCCTCCCGGCGCACAATTCTTAATAGAAAGAATTGAGGCCGGAAACATGAAGAACATCACCGTCTCTGTCACCGACAAAACCTACGCGGACGGCCGCAAGTGGGCCGCCGAACACGGAACCTCCATCTCCGCGGCTGTCGAGATACTCATCGCCAAGCTTCCCGCCACGACCTCCGATGGGGACACGGGGATGCTGATCAACCGCGTCAGGCGCCAGGCCCGCGTCCAGGACCGGGCCGCCAGGACACGGGCCGCTCTTGAAGTCTCTGATAAAGCCGCCGCCCGGAAAGCACCGCATTCCGCCCGTCAACCCCGCTCCATCTTTCGCGCTCTGTCGAATTTTTTTAAAAGGCACGCAGAAACTGTACAGCCTTAAGCCGCCCCAATTAAATCAATAAGTTGACATGCAGAAACTGCACAGTTCCAACTGTGCAGGGGCTGTGCAGGGGCTGTGCAATGGCTGTGTAGCGGCTGTCAAAAGCCGTGCACCTGTAAGTCCCTTAGTCCCTGTCTTTCTCCACCACCAGGCACTTCAGGTACTCGGTCTCGGGCAGGTTGAGCACCACCGGATGGTCCGGCGCGGCGCCGCGCCGCTCGAGCAGCCTTACGCGCGCACCCGCATCCGCTGCCGCTGCTGCAATTGCGCCTTCAAGGTCGGCCCAGCTTACATGATGCGAGCAGGAGCAGGTCACCAGCAGCCCTCCCGGCCGCAGCATCTTGAGAGCGCGCAGGTTCAGCTCCTTGTATCCGCGCAGTGCACCCTCGACGGCCCGTTTCGACTTTGCAAACGCCGGAGGGTCCAGAACGATGGTGTCGAACTGCTGGCCCGCAGCAGACCAGTCGCGCAGAATCTCGAAAGCGTCGCCTTCCACCCAATCGACGTCTTTTGCGTTGCCGATCACATTGCGATTCGCCTCGAGATTCCGCTCCGCCACTTCAAGCGAAGCATGCGAGGCATCGATGCCTGTGACGCTCTTCGAGACGCGCGCCAGGTGGAGCGCGAATCCGCCCTGGTAAGTGCACACGTCGAGCGCGCGGCCGCCGGGAGCCTTCAGCCCAGCCCATTTCTCGGCCGCCGCATAGTTTGCATGCTGATCGAGAAACGCCCCGGTCTTCTGCCCGGCGTTGGCGTCGTAAAAAAACCTCAGCCCGTTGATCAGGAACTGCGTCTCGGACTTCGGAGATTCTGCATCGACCGCCCATAAAGGGCCGGCCGCCGGCGCAGGCAGTCCCTCCAGCTCGCGGATGCGCGGATCGGGCCGCTCCCATATTGCCTCAGGCCCGCACGCTTCTTTTTGGATGCCGCGCTTGGCGCTCAGCTCCTCGCGCAGGACGCGGACGCACGTTTCGCGCACCGCTCCGCAGTTCAGCGCTTTGGTGAGGAGCTGTAGCACGATCAGGCCGGCGTATTTGTCGATCACCAGGCCGGGCAGTTCGTCGGCTTCGCTGAAGCATAACCGGCAAGCATTGTTTTCCTGGTCAAGCAGTGGTGCGCGCCGCGCAATCGCCGCCCGGAGCCGCGTAGCCAGCAGTTCGAGCCAATCCGCCTCGCCAATCGACCCGTGCGAAACCATGCGCAACGCAATCTGCGACGCAGGGCTGTAGAGCGCCGTGCCCAGCAGCAGTCCGCGATAGTCGGCCACGGGCACGAGTGCCGGCTCTTGGCCCTCGGCCAGCTCGACCCGCTCGATTTCCGAGGCGTAGACCCACACGTGGCCGCTGCGCAACCGGTCAGCGGCGCGGCGGCTTACGACAACTCCGGCCTGCGCGGGCACACTCGCCCCGTCAGGCGCCGGCTTGTGCGGTTTTTCGCCAAACCCGACGGCAGATCGCGGAGATTTTGTCCCCGGCCTGCCCTTATGCGGTTCGTCTGGCCTGGCCATCCGCTCCCTCCAGAGTCCCCCATCCTGAAGGGCCGGGTGCGTCAGGCCCCTGGTCACTTCGTCTGGATGGAACGCAGATACTGGCTCAAATTGCTGATTCTGAGCAATCTCTGGTCAGGATGCTGCTGGTCCATTCTACCAAGCACCGGGCCCCACACCGGCATCTGCGCATTTCCATGCGCGGGCAGCTCGGTGCCGTACTCCAGCACCGTGGCAATGTGGCTCGACGGAAACTTGCCGCCGTTGGTCTTCGCGAGAGCCGTAAGGTCAGCCGGCTTCTGCTTCAGCGCAGGCGCTACCGGACCACTGCCGCGCCCATCCGTGCCATGACACGGGGCGCAATAGCTCGTGAACATCTGCTGCCCATTTACGGGACCGGTCTTTTGGACCGCGATAACCACCTTGGCTTTGTTTTGATCAGCATATGCGGCCGAAATCGCCAATGCTCCGGCCATTGCGATGATTGAGAGGCTTTTCAACATAAGATCCTCCGATCCGGGCCTCTACCCACGACAGTTCTCCACGCGGCGCAACACGCGACAATTGCTTCACGCGGCGTGCCGAAAAAAACGGGCCGTAGTTAACGGCCGTCTAACGCGCCCGAATTGGAGAACCGCCGCAATTGAGCATTACGCGCCTGTTTGAACAAAACAGGATGTGATGCGCAACACATCGCTGGGGGTTCAGGAACCCCCGCGACACCGCAGCTAAAGGGAGAAACGCGTGTGGGAATCAAGGGCGAATCTGCACAAATTGTTGCAACCAAAGGGCATTTTCTTCAGTTTTTCCTCGCTGGTCCCGCTGCAATCGCGGCATCTTCAATGCCCTCCACCCCCTCCGGTTTCGCGCCGCAAAAACTCAAGCGGCCTATAATGAAGCATGGCGACAGCCAGGCAGACCATCCCCGCCGACGTTCCCCAGCCGGTCCCGCCCGCAGCGGGCGACATTGCGGGTGTGGCTGCAGACGCCGCAATCGAAGCATCCGGCCAACCCGCCGATCAAGTCACCGTTCAGGCCGCCGCCCCGGCCGCCCTGAAATCCGCCTCGAAGCCCGCAGCCGAGCCTCCGCCGAAGCCCCCGCCTTCCACCCCCTCGGTCAACGAGCGCTTTGAAGCGCTTCTGCGCCAGGTTCACACCAATCGCCCCAACGACGACACTGCGCTCATCCGCAAAGCCTGGGAATTCTGCGTCCAGCATCACGAGGGGCAGACGCGCGCTTCCGGCGAGCCTTACATCATCCATCCCCTCGAAGTTGCGGAGGTGCTTGCCGAGATGAAGCTCGACTCGACGGCCATCGCCGCGGCCCTGCTTCACGACGCGGTGGAAGACACGCCGGCCACCAACGAGGAGATCGCCGCCGGCTTCGGCGACCAGGTGGCGCACATCGTTGAAGGCGTCACCAAGATCGAGAAGATCCAGTTCGCAAATCGCGAAGACCGCCAGGCCGAAAATGTCCGCAAGATGCTGCTGGCCATGGTGTCGGATGTGCGCGTGGTGCTGATCAAGCTGGCCGATCGCCTGCACAACATGCGCACGCTGGTGCACCTCAAGCCCGACCGCCAGGAGGCGATCGCCCGCGAGACCCTCGATATCTACGCGCCGCTCGCTCATCGCCTGGGCATGGGCAAAGTGCGCGGCGAGCTTGAGGACCTGGCCTTCCGCTACACCGATCCGATGAGCTACGAGCGGGTCGCCGCCGCCGTGGAAGCCCGGCGCGTTGAAGGCGAGCAATTCCTGCGCGGCGTTGAAGACACCCTCGGCGAGCAACTCCGCGAGAACGGCGTTCAGGCCCGCGTGGAGTGGCGCATCAAGCGCCTCTACTCCATCTACCAGAAGATCGAGCGCACCAAAATCAGCTTCGACCAGGTCTACGATCTGCTCGCCATTCGCGTGATCACCCAGGATGTGGCTTCCTGCTACGCGGTCTTCGGCCTCATTCACACGCTCTGGCGCCCCGTCCCCGGCCGCATCAAGGATTTCATCGCCATTCCCCGCGCCAACCGCTACCAATCGCTGCACACCACGGTAATGGGCGAGGGCGGCCACCAGTTCGAAGTCCAGATCCGCACCGAGGAGATGCACCGCATCGCGGAAGAGGGCATTGCCGCGCATTGGAAGTACAAGGCCGGCGAAGGCGTCGTGACTTCGCGCGACGAGGAGCGCCTGAACTGGATTCGCCAGCTGGTTGAGTGGCAGAAGGAGATGACCGATCCCAACGAGTTCCTCTCCAGCCTGAAGATGGACCTCTATCCCGACGAGGTCTACACCTTCACACCCAAGGGGAAGGTGGTTGTGGTGCCGGCCGGCGGCACGCCCATCGATTTCGCCTATACCATTCACACCGAGGTGGGCCATACCTGCGTGGGCGCCAAGGTGAACGGGCGCATGGTGCCGCTGCGCACCAAGCTGCGCACCGGCGACATTGTCGAGATCGTCACGCAAAAAGATCACAAGCCCAGCCGCGACTGGCTCACCTTTGTCAAGAGTCCCCGCGCCCGCAACAAGATCAAGCACTGGCTCAATGAAGATCAGCGCCGCCGCGCCGTGGAGATCGGCCGCAAACTGCTGGAGCGCGAGGCCCGCCGATTCAAGGTGCCGATGGCGCAGATCGGCGATCAGGATCTGGGCCGCATCGCCGGCGAGTACGGCGTGGCCACCGCGGCCGATCTGCTCGCCACTCTCGGCCAGGGCAAGCACACCGCGCATCAGCTTTTGAACAAGCTCGCGCCCGGTTACGCCAGCCAGGCTGAGCCTGAGGTCGCGCCCGAGGGCAAGCCCGGCGGCGACGCCGCCATGTCTGACGCGGTGCGCAAGCTGCACCTCACCGGCTCCGATTCGCTTGAGGTGGAGGGCCAGAACGATTTGCTGGTATACCGCGCGCGATGTTGCAATCCCATCCGCGGCGAAGAGATCATTGGCTACGTCACCCGCGGCAAGGGCGTGGCCGTGCATGCGCGCAGTTGTCCCAACGTGCAGAACCTGCTTTATGAGTCTGACCGCCGCATCAACGTCGAGTGGTCGCGCGCCGGCTCCGAGACCCCCGGCGCAACCAGCCAGCGCTACCCGGTCAAGATCACTATCTTCTGCGATGATCGGCAGGGCATGCTCAAGGAGCTGACCGCCGTCATCTCTGACCTGAACACCAACATCCGCAGCGTCGACATCAAGCGCGACGACGAAGGCGAAGCGATGATTGAGTTTGTGGTCGACGCGGAGGACCTGCGCCACCTGAATCGCATGGTCCTCGGCCTGAGGCGCGTGAACGGCGTGCGCGCGGTGCAGAGGACGCAGAAGGTGTAAAGGCAGGGACTAGGGAGTAGGGAATAGGGAATAGGGACGCCGACGAGGAGATTGCCCTGGGAAAACTCCATGAGCACATCAGATGACGTTTGGACTGCGCTCAACGCCGTCAATGACCAAGAGACCTTCCTGTTTTTCGTCCGAGAATTGATCGAAGACCGCAAACACGAGGTTGCCAGAGAGAAGGTCACGCCATCGATGCGATATGGCCCTGGGGTGAATGGGTGGGAGAACGGTAGCATAGAGTCTTTCCTGGATGCAGCCGCAGGTTGGGCCGAGGATACGGAGTTCGGGCAAACCGGAGGGCCGTCGTTAAAGAAAGAGGATATGTGGCCGCGGTTCGCGCAGTTCCTCTACTCAGGGAAGGTCTACGAATGATCTGGGCTCACGGCCTCCTGACCACTGACCACTGGCCACTGTCTTTACGCCGGTCTCAATTGCTCAGACTCCTGGCGCTTGCGGGTGCGAGAGTGGTTGAGTGTGCCAATTTGTGCGCTGAGGAGTCTTAATGTCGTTTGGAATTTATGCTGGCGGGTTCGCTATTCTGATTGCCGGTCTTGCGTATGGGGCGCACCTGATGCGTATGCCCACGCAGTGGATCGTCGTGGGCGCGATCGTGATGATCGGTATTGGAGTTCTTTCAGCTGTCAAGAATACGCGGCAGAAGGATTCGGCGAGCTAGCGGTCGAGTGCCAATTGCGGGATCTCAGTTTGCGTTGTCGCAAGTGTCAGGCCCGTTGGATACAGGCCCGGTTCAGACGTCCCCCCAAAAAAGCAACCGCGGGTCCCCATTCGACTCCGATCGCTACGCGATCTCCGCTCAGGATGACAAGCTGTTTGTGATGCGAATTTTAGCGGCAGGGCACTCATCGCCAGGGGCCAGAAGCTAGCGGCCAGGTGCATTCCTGTTCCCTATTCCCTATTGCCTGCCTTTGCACCAAAGCCAGATCTGCCATCCCCTTGCGGGGCGGCATGAACTTCGCGGCACGGTACGCGATCTGCAGCTTCTCGCGGTCGAGCAGCTTGCGAATCTGCCCGCGCGCGTGGTCGGCCCACGGTCCGCGGTTGTCGAGCCTGGTATATGCCTGCCAGTGGCGCAGCGCGCTGCGCACTTCGCCCTTGCGCTCGAAGGCCAGCGCAAGGTTGTAGTGGGCGTCGGCGTAGCGTGGTGAAAGCGACACCGCGCATTTGTATGCGGCAATCGATTCGTCGATCCGCTCCAGTTCGTCGAGCACGTTGCCCAGGTCGAAGAAGGCCAGCACGTAGTTCGGGTCGATCTGGGTTGCGCGCCGGTAAAACTCTTCGGCCCGCCCGTACTGCCGCAGATGAAAATACACGGTTCCCAGGTTGATGCACGCAGCCGCGTAACGGGGATCGATGGCCAGAATCTGCTCGTAGAGCTCGATGGCGCGATGCTTTTGCCCGGCTTCTTCAGCCTGTACCGCGGCCATGAATCGCTCGTTCATCCCGTGCGCAGGCAGCCGCAGCGGCGCCAGCTCAGCAGCCGCCGATCTCCGCTCCCCGCTCTCCACGCGCTCAAAATCAAACAGCAACTGGCGCCGGATCGGGTCGACCATCTCGCCGCCGTGCCTGAAGGCCAGCCGCGAGCCGGTGCGCACCACGCAGGCCTCGAGCAGCGGATTCTCCATCCCCGCCACGGCCTTCATTGCCATGATCGAATCCCTGATCGAAGCGGCGGGCACGTCTTCCTCGCGCAGCACGCGTAGCGTCCGCAACTCGCCCAGATCCTGGAATGAGTAGGTTTCTTTCGGGAGGATCAATCCAGCGCGCTCCCACCCCTGCAACTGGCGGGTACTGATCTGGAGTATTCGCAGCACATCGTGGCGGTTGTAACTACTCACTTTGCAGTACTCCTGGTTCAGCGAGGGACCGCTCTACTTGCGATTATGCCAAGAGTATGCGTGGATAAGCGGACGCTTACTACCGTTGAATTGAAAAAATTGGTGGATAACCCGTGCCGTATTTGGTTCACTGCACGCCCTCGGCGCACACCGCTGCGCGGCGGCGGCGCACTGCTCGCTCTTCCGCACAATTCGCTCTCAGCGAAGGAACAGAGGACAGCATAGACAGAGCCTGTGTACTTTGCATGGAGATTAGTGCTATATTTCTTGCCTGTAGCGAAAAATCGCACACGAGGTCGGAGCATGGCCGAGCGCCACGTTCAGCTTGCTCTTTTGATCGGATCAGACGGTTCAATTACGGTGCAATCCGCTGGAGATGAGGTCCCCGCTCATTTCGGATTCGCGCGCGAGGATTTCCTCACCTCAAAAGTGAATTTCAATCACTTCGTGCATTCCGGCGACTCCGATATCGCGGCGGCCCTGTTTTCTCCTCAAATCAAGTCGTCTTCAGGCGACTTTCTCATTCGCCTTCGCCACGCCAATGGCCGTTTCCGCATCTTCCGCGGCAGATATTCCAAAGAGTCTGCGCCATCGCCTGGTTGCATTGCCGTCCAACTCGAGCTTGCCGACGTTCGCACCATCGCCACTCCCGGCGACGCCATCATGCTCTCCAGCTTCAAGAATCTTATTTCCCATACCAATGACTACCTCTACATCAAGAACCGCAATCATGTGATTCTCGCCGCCAGCAAACAGCTGGCAAAATTCACTGAGGCCATTTGGGACGCCGGCGACCTCGCCGGCAAGACCGACTACGACGTCCATCCTGAAGCTATTGCCGATATCGGCTACGCGCTCGAGGAGCAGGCGTTTGCCGAGGGGCGCCGCATCAATCTGATCCAGCAGCTCACCGATCAGGATGGCAAGCAGTATTGGATCGACAACCGCAAGTATCCGATCAACGGCCCTGACGGCGATGCCATCGGTATTTTCGGAATCGCCCCCGACATCACCCGGAATTTCGAGATCGAGCGCCGCGTCCGCGAGAATGAAGAGTTGTTGCATCTTTTCATCGAGCACGCCCCTGCGGCCCTGGCCATGTTCGACCGAGAAATGCGTTACCTGGCCGTGAGCCGCCGCTGGCTCGATATGTACGCGCTGACCGAAGTTGAGGTCATTGGCCGCTGCCACTACGATGTGTTCTCCAGTATTCCCGAGCGTTGGAAGGCCACCCACAGACGCGCCCTTGCCGGCGAAACCATACGCGATGAAGCGGACCTCCTGGAGCTGACCGACGGCAGGCGCCAGTGGCTCCGACGGGAGCTAATCCCGTGGCGCAACGACGCCGGCTCCGTTGGTGGAGTCATCATCTTTGTCGACGACGTCACCGAGCAAACGGAGACTGCCGAACGGCTCCGCCTGGCCGCATCGGTCTTCACGCATGCGCGCGAAGGCATCACCATTACCGACGCCGCGGGAAACATATTGGAAGTAAACGATGCTTTCACGCGCATTACCGGCTATTCGCGCGAAGAGGTGCTTGGCCGCAACCCCCGCATTCTCAGGTCGGGCCTGCAGGGCCGGGAGTTTTACGAGCGCATGTGGCAATCGCTGCGCCTCGAAGGCCATTGGTCCGGCGAGATATGGAACCGGGCCAAGAGCGGCAACATTTACGCCGAACACCTCACCATCAATGCCATTCGCGATCCCGGCGGCAAGGTGCTGCAGTACGTCGCGCACTTCAGTGACATTACCGCGCTCAAGGAGCACGAGCTCCAACTTGAGCGCATGACCCATTACGACAGCCTCACCGGCCTGCCCAATCGTGTGCTGCTCTCCGACCGCCTGCGCCAGGCCATGAGCCAGGCGCACCGCCGCGGCCAGCACATTGCCGTAGCTTACCTCGACATCGACGGCATTAAAGCCATCAACAGCCGGTACGGACACGCTGCCGGCGATACCCTGTTGATCACGCTCGGCGTGCGGTTCAAGGTGGCCCTTCGCGAGGGCGACACGCTGGCCCGTCTTGGCGGCGACGAGTTCATCGCCGTCATGCTCGATCTCGACGATTTCGAGGCCGGCGAGGCCGTTCTCAAGAGACTGCTCGCTGCCGCATCCGACCAGGTGAAGATCGACGGCCAGTCCATGAAGGTTACGGCCAGTATTGGCGTTACTTATTATCCCCAGGACGAGGAACTCGACGAAGACGGTCTCATTCGCCAGGCCGATCAGGCCATGTATCAGGCCAAGCTTGACGGCCGCAATTGCTATCGCCGATTCGACCCGAGCCAGGATCTGACCATTCGCGGCCGCCAGGAGGGCCGCGAGCAGATTCGCAACGCGCTCGCCGCTCGCGAGTTCGTACTCTACTACCAGCCCAAGGTGAACATGCGCACCGGCAAAGTCACCGGCGCCGAGGCCCTCATCCGCTGGCAGAATCCTGAGCGGGGACTGATGCTGCCGGCCTCCTTCCTGCCCATCGTTGAGGACCACTCCCTGGCCATCGAAATCGGCGAGTGGGTTATTGAATCGGCGCTCGCCCAGATGGAAACCTGGCAGGACCAGGGTTTCGATATTCCGGTAAGCGTGAACGTGGGCGCCATGCAGTTGCAGCGGGCTGACTTTGTCGATCGCCTCCGCGCTCTGCTCGCGCGGCACCCGCGCGTCAAGCCGTCGCAGCTCGAGCTTGAAGTGATTGAGACCAGCGCTCTGCGCGACGTGCTGCAGGCTTCGCTGGTTCTCAACGCCTGCCACAAGATCGGCGTCACGGTGGCGCTCGACGACTTCGGCACCGGATACTCTTCGCTTGCCTATCTCAAGCGCCTGCCCGCCAACGTGCTCAAGATCGACCAGAGTTTTGTGCGCGAGATGTTCGACGACCCCGAAAACCTCACCATCCTCGAGGGTGTGCTTGGCCTGGCTTCAGCCTTTCGCATCAACGTGATCGCTGAAGGCGTTGAAACTGCCGATCAAGGGTTGGTGCTGCTGCAACTGGGCTGTGAGTTGGCCCAGGGCTTCGGCATTGCCCACCCCATGCCGGCCGAAGAGTTCCCGGGCTGGGCCGCCCAGTGGCACTCTGATCCACGCTGGAAGCACGTGAAGCCGATGAACTCAAGCAACCGGCATATGCTCTTTGCCGGCGTGGAGCATCGCGCCTGGATCGCCGCCTTTGAGGCGTTTCTGCAGGGCAAGCGCAACGCGCCGCCCGCCCTCGATGCCCATCAGTGCCGCTTCGGCGCCTGGCTAGAGACAGAGGGCCGCGAGCTCGCCACCCTGCCGCCTGCACTTCTGACCATCCAACTAATGCACCACGAGCTTCACGGGCTGGCCAATGAGATCTTCATTGCGCACGCTGAGGACCCCTCCCGCGGCCTTTCCCGGCTCGCCGGCCTCCACGAACTCCGAGATCGGCTGATTCACCAGATTGAGAATTATCGCGATCACGATGGAACTGACTGACGTCAGCCGCTTCAACTCAAACTGCAAATAGCTGGTCTATGAAGGCTGCGCCATCGGCGGCGAAAAAGGTTGGAGCCGAAGATCGGACTTGAACCGATGGCCCGCCGATTACGAGTCCACTTCGGGGTTCGCAGGAATTTGCATGGGTGCGGACCGGTCCGCACCTTGCAAGGACTCTAATCTGCCCGCTTGATTTTCGCGTGCGGGGATTTCGGCTTGCCCTTAAGATTCAGCGCCACTGCAGCGCGAATTAGATCCTTCAGGGCTGCCTCGTCGATCTGGTCGCCTTCGTGGATGTCGATGGCGCGCCTGACATTCCCTTCGAGGCTGGAGTTGAAGAGACTTGAAGGATCGCTTAACGCAGCTCCCCTGGCAAATGTCATTTTGACGACGTTTTTGTACGTCTCTCCGGTGCAGATGATGCCGCCGCGCGACCAGACGGGAGTCCCCTGCGATTTCGGCTTAGCCCACTTCCACTCTTCCTGGATCTCAGGGTCTGCCTCGCGTACGACTGCGCGGACTTTCGCGAGCATCTTCCCGCGCCAGTCGCCAAGTTCGTTGACCTTCGCGTCGATGAATGAAGATGGGGTCGCTACCGGGGCCGGTTTTCGCAGTGCCGACTTCATGGGGTTCCTCCTCCCGGGCGTCAACGCTTCGCGGCGTTGGGCGTCCAATTAGGTGTTTCGATGCCGAACTGCTTTGCGTACTCGGCGTTCAATCGTTGCCAGCCGCCGAACTTCACGGCGTCGGCGCCGACCATGCGTCCAATCGGTTCATCTGAGAGGAGCCGCTCAAGGACGTCGAAGCAGATGTGCCAGCCTGCTGCGCCCCACGCGATGAAGCGGCGATCGATGTTGTGCCACAGCGTCAGCCGAGTGCCGCTGCCGAGCGGCTCGAGTTCCCACCGGATATCGCCGAACTCAAGCAACCTGGGAGCGTCGGCACGGGTCACTCTTGCTTCGGAAACCCGCGCCGTTCCCGCCCAAGTGAGATTCACCGTGGTTCCAACCGAACCGAGGTTCCGATCGGCGTCGAACGGCGCCCACTCGGACAGGTGCGCAGGATCGGTGATCGCGCGCCAGACTTTTTCCGGCGGGTGGCGCAAGTCTCTCACGAGAATGAGCGTCCACTTCTCGCCGTCCTTTTGTACCCGCGCCCCGCCGGCCGGGCCCGGTGTGTACTGCTCGTGATCGGTCACGCTCTTCTCCTCGCCTTCGTCGACGCCTGCCGGGGCGATCCTGCTGGACGCAAACCCTACCAGCGCATGAGCTGGGTGAGCTGAATGAGATTGCCACAGGTGTCGTTCAACATGGCAATGGTCGAGCCGGTCACGTCGGTGGGCGGCATGGTGAACTCGACGCCGCGGGCCTTGATCCGCTCGTGGTCGCCCCTGATGTCGTCGGTGAAAAACATGATCGCAGGCTGGCCCTGCTGAAACAGCGCCTCCTGATAGGCCTTGGCCGCGGGATTGCTGTTCAGCGCCAACTGCAACTCAGTACCCTCCGGCTCCTCGGGCGAGGCCACGGTCAGCCAGCGAAATGGGCCCTGGCTGAAATCGGTCTTCTTGGTAAAGCCCAGTACCTCAGTGTAGAAGCGCAGGGCCTTGTCCTGATCGTTCACAAAGATGGTGGTCACTTTGATTTTCATTTCGTCGCTCCTTTGTCAGGTTCACGTTTTAGGGCCGCGTTGTTTTTTCCTTGTCTTCCTTTTTGCCGGCTTTAACTCGTCCATGCGGTCGAGGTGGCGTTCGAGAGCGTCCACGTGAGCCGACCAGAACCGGCGGAAGGGAGCCAGCCAGGTATCTACCTCCTGGAGCGGCTCTGGCCTCAACCGGTAGATGCGGCGCTGTGCGTCCACCGTGGATTCAACGAAACCGGCCTGGCGCAGCACGCGCAGGTGTTTTGACACGGTCGGCTGCGTCATACGAAGCCGATGCTCGATCTCCCCAACCGACTGTTGCGACGAGATCAGGAGGGCCAATATCGCGCGGCGGTTCGGCTCGGCCAGGATTTCGAATGCAGATTCCATTTCCTTCGTATACCTCAAAGCGTATATGCGTGTCAAGGTATATGCAAACTGCGGCCATTCCTGAAGAGGCCGCTGCCGGCGATTTCAGCGAACAGGGCGATCGGCGTACCCCCGTGAAGGCGCCGGCTTATCCACGAGAGCGAGCGAAGCGCTCATGTTTGCGCGCGCCTGTCGAATTACTCGACCGGATAGCCAGACAAAAAGGCAGTTGCGAAGCTGGCGCTCGAGAGATAGCGAATTTCGCAAAAATAACAGGGTACAAGTTCATGCCTTTTTACACCCGGCCATTCATGCTGCATCTAACACCGCTGCAGTTCCCTGCCGCACCGTATTTATCGGGACGGTACCTTATGGAACGACCGGGACCGGTGCGCCGGCATTCGCCTCTTCGTTCTGCGGGACGAACAGCAGCGGGCCGCACGGTGGCATGTGGTATCCCGATCTGCGCAGGGATGAACAGTATATCGACATCGACCTGATGGTGAAGTTCTAACTATGAAAGATAAGTTCCCGGTTCGGCGCATGCACACCGTGCCGGACCGGGAATAAAGAGAACGGCTTATAACAAAATGCAAATGGTTTACTTATAACTTCTTCATATCAGAAGAAAGAACGCGCCGGAGAGAACGATCCCCGGCGCTCTTCTTTTGCATCCACTTCATAAAACCGGGAAAAGCTGTAAAGAAGCCGTAAGTTCCGCGCATAAGTGGGTGGGGCGTTTATGCCTCCTTCATAACTTCTCGTCCATGCTGTCTTTATTGGGGAGGGTATTCGAAGATGCGAAGGATGCAGAAAGCAATTGCGTGTGCGGCGGGAATATTGATTGCCAGCGCGGTCGCCGCGGGCCAATCCACTTCGCCCAGTTACAGCCACGCGGAGCTGAAGAAGATGATCGGCGAAGCGCATTCCGCGGAACAGTACGAGATTCTGGCGATTTATTTCAGATCGCAGGCAAAGTGCTACAAGCAGAAGGCTGCCGAAGAGAAGCAAGAGTTGTGGCGGCGGCTCCAGGTAGATGCGGCGCTGTATCAGAAGTACCCGCGACCGGTGGATTCATCGAGGAACCGTTACGAGTACTTTGCTTACGAAGCACAGCTGATGAACATGCAGGCAAGCCGCTACGAGGAACAGGCTGCGAGCGCTCAGCAGTAGGAGAACGAATGAAACCGCCCGCGCGCCGAAGCAGGCAGAAAAAGGCGCAGGGAAGAGAAACGGGCAAGGCTGAAATGGCCTCAGGAGATGCAGGGCGGTTGAGGGACCGGCCGGCTCTAAGGAGGCCATTGGATTCTTTGTAACTTATTTATGCTTCACTAACGCTTCCCTCACTAGGATTTGCGTTGAAGGCCCTTTACCTGGCCACGTCCGGCATCATGAAGATTTCTGAAATCATGGGTGAACAGAACCGGTTCACGCGCAAGCAGTTCGTGGGCCAAACCCTGGCCGGAGCCTGGGTCATTGCGCTCCTGACGTTCACCGGGTATACGCTTCACTTTAATCCGGCGCCGGTGGGGTTTCTGTTCCTGCTGGTAGTGGTATGCGAAGCGATCCTGGCCGGATTCTGGCAGGCGTCAGTCGTTTCGCTCCTGGCCTGCAGTTGTCTCGACTATTTTTTCTATCCGCCGTTGTTCCATTTCAGCATCGCTGATCCGCAGGACTGGGTTGCGTTGGGGGCGTTCGAGATCAGCGCGCTGCTGGTGAGCCGGCTTTCGTCACGTGAACGGTTGAACTCGTTTGAGGCGCAGTTGCAGCGCACCTCGATGGAGCAGCTTTACGAGCTGAGCCGCAGCACATTGCTGATCAACATGCGTGAAAGACCGGGGCCGCAGATTGCGCAACTGATTCAGAGGATCTTTGGCGCGGAGGCAGTAGCCATCTACGACGCGAACTCCGGGACCTGCGATTCGGTGGGAGTATGGCGCGAAGATGAAATGGCCCTGGCCCGTGACTGCTTTGTGTTGCAGGAGGAGGGCCAGGACAGGGGAACGGGAACGATTCGGCGCGTGCTGAAAGTGGGCGCCAGCTCGGTTGGAGCGATTGTTGTGCGCGGCAATCTGGGATCGCTCGTGGCCGACGCGCTGGCGTCGTTGACGGCCATCACCCTGGACCGTTGTGTCTCATTCCAGAAGGAGAATGAGATCGAAGCCGCTCACCAGGCAGAGAGGTTGCGGGCGGCGGTGCTGGACTCGCTGGCGCACGCGGTAAAGACGCCGCTGACCGCGATCAGCACGGCCAGTGCCGGGCTGGGCGAAGTGGGCAACCTTAACCAGGCGCAGCAGGAACTGGTGGACCTGATCGAAGACGAGTCAAGCAAGCTGGGCGAGCTGAGCACGCGGCTGCTGCAGACCGCCAGGCTCGAGGCCGAGAAGATCAGCGTGGCCCAGGACGAAATCCCGGTGAGCGCGCTGGTGCAGATGGCGCTGGAGGAGCAGAAGGGGAGGATGTCGGGACATCCAGTGGAAGTGTCTGTAGCCGACTCTTCGTTGACTGTGAGGGGCGACAAGGATCTGCTGTCGATGGCGCTGGCCCAGTTTATTGACAATGCCGCGAAGTACTCCTATGCGGGCACCGCGGTGAAGATAGCCGCGAACCAGAGCCACTCTGAGGTGCTGCTTTCAGTACACAACTTCGGGCCGGCGATACCGATTGCCGACCGGGAGAAGATTTTTCAGCGGTTTTATCGCAGCGAGGGGACGACGCAGCTGGCGGCGGGCACGGGCATTGGATTGTCAACGGTGAAAATGGCAGCCGAGGCGCATCACGGGCACGCCTGGGTGATCAGCGACGCGAACGAAGGGACCACGTTTTTCCTGTCGCTGCCCCATTATCGAGGAGAACGGGAATGAATCGCGATGCTGGCAACGTGCTGATCGTGGATGACGAGCGGTCGATCCGGCTGTCTCTGCGGACGATTCTGTCAAACTTCGGATTCGACATTGTGGAGGCGGCGCGCGGTGAAGAGGCGCTGGCCCTGGTGAGGACGGCGGAGTTCGACGCCGTGCTGCTGGACATCAACATGCCGGGAATGGGCGGCGTGGAAGTGTGCAAGCTGATCCGAAAGGTGTCGCCGCGGCTTCCGATCATCATGCTTACGGTGCAGGGCGGCGAAGACCGTAAAGTTGAGGCGCTCGATTCAGGGGCCGACGACTACATTACCAAGCCGTTCCAGTTGCGCGAGCTGACCGCACGTCTGCGCGCGGCAGTGCGGCGGAACAAGGCCCTGGAAGACACCGAGTCGCCAATCACGATCGGGGAGATCATGATCGATCCGAACCGGCACCTGGTAGAGAAGAGCGGGCAGGCGATCCACCTCACTCCGAAACAATTCGAGCTGCTGCACTTCCTGATGTTGCAGGCGGGCAAGCCGATACCGCATGCCAAGCTGCTGAGATCGGTGTGGGGACCGGAGTACGGGAACGAGCTCGAGTACCTGAGGACGTTCATCCGGCAGATTCGGATGAAGATCGAGGACGATCCCGCAAATCCGAAGTACCTGCAGACCGATTCGCATGTCGGCTACCGGTTTATCGATCACGTTTAGATTGGGGTGCTGGTGGACGCGGTAGGAATCGAATCAACAATCAAACGTATTTTCAACAATATGCAGGTCAGCGGATGACACCTTAGACCATGAAAAGCAGTCGTAATCCGATAAACAGAGCGCATTTAGAGCGCGGA
>Ga0326727_10015477_pt1 | contig 16360 bp, 14 predicted proteins | sample MB2enrmetagenome_FD_207643 | JGI IMG/M metagenome (GOLD analysis project Ga0326727, IMG submission 207643) | Lab enriched peat soil microbial communities from McLean, Ithaca, NY, United States - MB29MY | ecosystem: Environmental > Terrestrial > Soil > Wetlands > Peat | place: USA: New York...
AAGCGGAGGCGGTCTAACGGCCGCGCGCTTTGTTTCACAAAGCGGACAGATCACGTATTAATAAAACCGGACAACTTGACTTGTTAACGACAGGAGGCGTCAGATTGGGATTCCCTTCAGGATGGTCAGGCAACCAGCAGGATCTCACGGTCGGCTCGATATGTGTGCACAAACGCGTCGCGGGCCTCCTGAGCCGCGCGCGTCAGCAAGCGGTTCTCAACCTTTTTCAGCAACCTCCTAGTCCAGGACTACGGTACGCTCGCGCTCATCGCCGTCGACGTCCCGATGCTGTTTGTCAGTGTCACGCTCACACTCGTGATCCCGCTGGCATTGCCGCTGATGTTGAACGGCTGCGCGAAAGTGAACTGGCTGCCGTACTGCGCCGATGCCGCGTTGCTGTACCACGTCGAAAACAACTGGTTCACCGTAATAGTCACCGTCGGGCTCGTCAGCGTGGTCCCCGCCGCGGCTTGGAAGGTGAATGTGGCGCTCGTCATGTCCCTCGTGTTCGAGAATCCCGTCACGTCAACCTCGATACCACCCGAAGTCGTGCTCGCCACGACGTTCGTGATTACCGGCGCCTGCGGCGCGATCGTGATCACCTGCGTGGGTGCAGGTTGCGGTGTCACGTTCTGCCCATCCGCCTCGAATTGAAGCGTCAGCGTGATGGTCCCGGCCACGGTGCCCGTCCCGAGTGAGATCGTCGCCGCCGGAAAAACGGCTGTCGTCTGACCATTCGGAATCGTGAAGTTAACCGTGCGCCCACCCGTCGAAAACTGGATCGCCGGATCGTCCACCCCGCCCGCCGCCGGAGCAAAGGTCAGAGTCATCGTACCAGTCAAGTCTGTCGGATACGTTTGTGCGAGTTCTACCGAAATCACCGGTTGCTCGTCCGGCGGCGCGGTGCTCCCCACACCGGTTACAGTTGGCGTGGGTAGCGGCGCCGCGTTGATTGTCAGTTTGTAAGGCTGAGTGACCGTCACTTGCTTGGAATCGGTAACACTCACCGTAAAGCTGAACGTGCCGGTTGCCGTTGGCGTTCCGCTCAGCAGCCCCGAAGAGCTGAGTGTCAGCCCGCCAGGTAACGCTCCTGTACCAAGACCGAACGTATACCCACCGGCGCCACCCGTGGCCGTGAGCTGCTGGGAATACGCCGTCCCCACTGTACCGTCAGAAAGCGTGGCCGGCGAGATCGTGATCGGCGCCACCCCGATCACGAGTGTGTAGCTCTGGCTGGCCGTATCGCCCACGCTGTCGGTCGCCACGATCGTGAACGTGTAAGTACTCGCCGTTGTTGGCGTCCCGCTCAGCGTAACCTCCGGATTCGGCGATGGCGACGCGCTGAGCGAAAGCCCTGGCGGCAGCGCACCGGAGCTGACATTGAAACTGTATGGCGGCGTAGTCGGCGTTACGTTGATCTGCGCAGAATACGCCACGCCCACAGCTCCGGGTGTCAACGGCGATGGCGTCGTAATCGAAAAGACCGCGCCAATCACCAGCGCGAAAGTTCCCGTTGCGGTGTTTTCGCTTTCGTCGGTCACCGTCACCGTGAAGTTGTACGTTCCCCCTTGCGTCGGTACACCGGTCATCGATCCATTACTAGCGAGTGTGATCCCCGGCGGCAGAGTGCCGCCCGTCACCGCCCATTGATACGGCGGGTTCCCACCGTGCGCGAGCAAGGCAAGCGAGTATTTGGTTCCGACCGTGCCGCCTGGCAGTGGCGACGTATTCGTAATCGCCAGGGGGACCGCCGGGTTTACCACAATGGTGAATGTTTGGGGGCCGGCGGACTGCGGATCCGTGGATGAACTGTCGCTCACAGTCTCTACGAAACTGTAAGTGCCCGCCACCGTAGGCGTACCGGAAAGTTGCCCGGAACAGGACAGACTCACGCCCGGAGGCAGACTACCGATGCCCGTCGCCGCCGGCCGCAGTCTCCCTGGCCCAACTCCTGCGCGTCGAGCCTGTCCGTGCGAGGCGACCCCCGTAGAAAAGGCAGAGATTCCCGCGCACGGGGTCCACGTATACGGCGGCACGCCGCCCGTTGCTGAAAGCGCTGCCGAGTAAGAGACTCCCACCGTTCCTTGCGGCAGGCTCGTCGTCGTAATCTGTACAACGGCGCTGATGCGGATGCTGAACGACTCAGGCGGCGATGTCAGTAGCTCCGTTGCCACGCTATGATCCGTCGCTTGAACCGTAAAATTGTAAGTTCCGGCTGCCGTCGGTGTTCCTGTAAAGGCGGCTGAATCAGGGCCATTCGGGGTCAAGCTCAGCCCAGGCGGCAGCTGGCCACTGGTAATGGCCCAGGTGGTTGGACCCGCATCATTACCATTGGTGGATATGACGGAAGAAGTGTCGGCAGGAGGGTAGGATTGATTTACCGTACCGTCGGGCAATGTCGCGGGAAAAATCGTGAGTTGGCAGTACACCGGAGACGCAAGCGCCAGCAGCACGGCCGCCGGTCTTAGTAAGCGTAGCGATGTCCGCCCGCGCGTCACTTTCCGCCGCTCCGCGCCAGTTCAGCCGGCACGAATAAGAACCGTGGTTCTGGTCCACCAGCCGCCACCACCCAAATCGGCAGGTTCGACATTTCCGTGAGACGAAATACCTCGTTGCCAGCCAGCCGCGCTAGGCCCGTCGGCGTGAAGCCACAAGCAGCTTCTGTGACGGTCGGCTGAGCAGTCAGTTGGATCGTAGCGAGTGTTTTGGCCTTGCCGTTGGCTACAAAAGCCCTGCTGTTATCTCGCGAAATCGCGACCGCCACCGGACCGTTGATGCCGTCGTGTGGCCCTGCAATGACGTCTGTCTCGATATTGCCGCCGATTCCACGAATGCGGTGAATCTGGTTCTGTCCGCTGTCTGCCACGAACGCTGTGCCAGTAGCGGGAATCGTCATCGCCGAGACATTGCCCAGTTCCGTCAACACCGGCACTTCGCTGCCGCCTGTGAGATGGAACACAGTTCCGCCCACCGCTGCCAGCACCGTGTGGCCGTCGTCGCTCACAGCAATCGCCGAGGGAGACTGTCCCGCCGACAAATAAAGCTCGGTCTCAACCTTCGGCGCCGCCGGCAGACCACCGACAACCTCGATGCGATCCCTGTCTTTGTAATAAAGAGCCGCTGCCTGTCCGCTCGGGCTCAAAACCATTTGGTCCGGACCGAGGTCGGCGCCATGCACCGCAACCGAAGTCACAGGAGTACTGCCCACCGCGAGGACGACCACCTGATTGTGCTCTCCCGCCACCGCCAGTACGTAGTCTTGCAGCGGGGAAATCGCCACACTGCGCAATTCGACCGTCACCGCCAACGGCTCACCCAGCACCGCCGCACCCGGGATCCCCAGGATCGGCCGCACTTTCTTGTGCGCGCCGTCAAACACGAATCCAAGCTGCGGCCCCTGAATCGTGGCCGCCATGACCAGAGCCGGGGCCACGAGTGTCGCGATGGCAACCCAGCACTTTCGAACGTTCATCTTTTCCTCCTAGTGGGGCACTCCAACGGTACCTGTACCGGGAGTAATAGTTGTAGACTGCGCGGCAGCCTGCGGACTGCTTCCTCCGCGCGTAGCCGCGATCGCGCCACCCGCGGCCGCAGCCCCTGCAATCGCGATGATTATAAGCAACTTCGTCGAAATCCCGGCCTCTGCTGCCGCTCCAGCCGCTGCGCCGGCAGCGTTGGTCTGGGAAATGGTCGCTGTGGCCGTTTTGCCCTGGAATGAGGCAGATACGCGCATTTCAAGCTTCCCTTGCACCGCGTTCGGGTGGAAACCATGAGCCACCGCCCGCCCTTGAGCGTCAGTCGTGACCGTCAGCGTGTGCGACCCGTTCGCAAAAGTGCCGCTGGCACCTTGGTCCGGGAGCAGAAAAACCACCGCCGCGCCCGCCACCGGTTTGTGGTTTTCGTCTTCCACCTGAACGATGGGCTCGCGTGCGGTTCGCTGCTTAATATTGTTGATGGCCCCGTCGCCTTCTACTATAACCAGATTAAGCTGGCCGGTTGGGGCCTCCTGCGCCACCACCCGCACGGGTAACGTCTGTAAAATCAGCAGATACGACAGCAAGGCTGCCAGTATGCGCATACGCTGCCCGCCTCCCTTTCCTCCGATCGATCCGGCTGCTATCTTATAGAAGAACAGGCGGTATTGCAACCGTTGGGCTGCCGCCACGAACGGGGGGAGGCTTCGTAATGAAACCGATCGGGTTTTCCTTGTTGGTGCTGTGTGGTATCGGAGCTTTCCTATCCGCTCAGCAAGATGCTCAGAAGCTGACGGCGCGCGAACTGTTCTACGCCGCTGTCGATACCCCTTCCGCCGCTCACAAGACTCCGATGGCTGCGGCTAAGCCGAAACCGGCCCCGGCGGACCATTCCGTGCCCGTGGTAGCAGTGGCTTATAAGCCGCTGGGTCCTCATCCGGCTCTCGGGCTCCGTTACAGCATCCTCAAAAGGACCAGCGACGGGCAAGCGGAGGTCGCCGCCGCCACTATATTCCATGCCGGCGACCGCATCCGCCTGGGAGTCGAAACCAACGATGACGGCTACTTGTATGTAGTCAACCGAGGATCGAGCGGTACTTGGAAAGTACTATTCCCGTCGGCGGAAATCAAGGACGGAGACAACCGCATTCAGCGCCGCGTGCGGTACGAAATCCCGTCGGGTTATACGTTCACGTTTGATGAGCAGCCCGGAGAGGAGAAACTGTTCGTCGTGCTTTCCCGCCAGCCGGAACCTGATCTGGAGGGCTTGATTTACTCGCTGGGCCAGAAAAGTAGCGCGCCGGCGGAGGTGCAGAAGCCGAAGATGCTCCTGGCGAGCGCGGGGTTCAGCGATGACATCGTCGGCAAACTGCGCAATGCCTACGCCCGCGACTTGATCGTGGAAAAGGTGGATGACGAGCAGGCGGGCCCGAAAAAAGAGACGGCCGTCTACGCCGTCAATCCCTCCGGCAGCGCGGATTCACGCGTGGTGGCCGACGTCACCTTGAAACACGAGTAGCCATGAGGTGGAACGGGCAAGCTTGGCTCGGTGTGTTGATGCTTGCCGGCACCGCTTTACCGCTCGCGGCCCAGTCCAGCTCGCGGCAGGGCCCTTACCGCATGGAGATCGTGCTCGAGCGGCGCGAAGCGGGTGCATGGCATGCAGTCGATCCAGGCCTGGTACTCGAGCAAAACGACCGTGTGCGCTTCCGTTTTCACACGAATTTCGATGGCTATCTGTACGTGATGAACCAGAGCACCTCCGGCACGTACGCCATGCTATTTCCCGGAGAAGAGACGGGGCGGGAGAACCGTATCACAGCTGGCAAGGAGTATCTGGTGCCCGCAACCCAGACGCTGTTCCGCATCGCCGGGCCCGCGGGTCACGAAATCGTCTACTGGATGGTGACACCGGCTGAACTACAGCCGGAGGAACCTAGGTACGTCCCGCTGCCGCCTCCACCGCCGAAAGAAAAACAGACGCCCGCCAACATGACTCCGCGTTGCGACGACGCATTGTTCCGCGCCCGCGGAGATTGCGTTGACACCTCTGCCGGACCGAAGAGCGTAACGAGCCGCGAGTTGCTGCCCGACAATCTGGCCCAGGTCCCTTCCGGCAGTTCGAGTGAACTCATGTTTCTGCGCAAGCAGAATACGGCGGTAGTCTCTTCGCCGGTTCCTTTGAAAGGTCCCGTGATTTATGAATTCCACCTGGCGCATAAGTAGCTGGGGCAGCCTACTCATACTGATGCTGCCGGCGCTCGCACAGCAGCCGGCGACCACGCAACAGCGTGACCTGCGCGTCGAGAAAGAGGCGGGCCCGGTATCGATTCCCGGCCAGCCACAAACCGTCCGCATCCCGCGAAGCTATGCGCTGGTTGTCGGCATCGCGAACTACCGGAACCTGACCGCGGCGCAGCAACTGCAATTTCCCGAACGCGACGCCGAGTCCATCTACTCGATCCTCATCAGCACCGAAGGCGGCAATTTCCGCGCCGAGAACGTGCATAAGCTGGTCGGCGCCAGGGCGACCCTGGCAGCGCTCCGTCATGAACTGGAAGAGTGGCTACCCTCGGTTGCCAAAGACGATGACCGCGTGCTCATTTACTTCGCCGGCCATGGCTTTGTCTACGGCGGCAAAGCGTATCTCGCGCCCTACGACATCGACTTAAAAAACATAGCAGCGACGGGTTATCCCATGGACACGCTGGGCCGCGACATGGGCGTCACAATCAAAGGTAAGTGGAAGGTGCTGTTGACGGACTCCTGTCACTCCGGAGCCATCAATCCTGACGCCGACGTGCAGTTGATTAATGGCACATTGGGAAACCTGAATAAGTCGCTGTTTTCATTAACGGCCAGCCGTGACCGCGAACGGTCATTCGAAAGTAAGGACTGGGGTGGCGGGCACGGTATCTTTACTTATTATGTAGTCAAGGGCCTCGAAGGGGCGGCGGATGAGTCGGGCGATGGAATCGTCACCGCCGACGAGTTAGCCGAATACGTGCACTCGAACGTGCGAGAGGCGACTAAGGGGCAGCAGAACCCCACGTCCGATCGCGGCAGCTTCGATAGCAACATGCTGCTCTCCTACGTGCCGTCGAATGTCAAGCCGGGCGCCCCGCCACCGGCGAAGTTCGGCACGCTGATCCTCGAAGCCAACATGAGCGATGTCGAGGTGTTCGTGGATGGCAAGTCGGTGGGCGTGCTCGCCAAGGGCACGCCGCTGACGCTGCCCGGCCTCGCCCCAGGCGTCCACACGATCAAGGGCGTCAAGATGGGTTACGAACCGGATGGCCCCCGTGAAGAGACGGTCTATCCAGGCCAGGAGACCACGGTCAGTATCAAAATCCTGATCGCGAGGCGGCATACCAAGGCCGCACTTGACGCCGTTGACGAGGGTTTGAAGTACTACGGAAAAGGGTTTGCCGATAACTATCGCAAAGCAGCCACTTACTTCGAGAAAGCGCTGGGAACTGACCCAACTTACAGCCAGGCCGCGCTCTATCTGGCGCGCACTTACAACGCTCTTTTCGAGGAAGATAAGGCAAACGAGTACTTTCGCAAGGCGATTGAGATCGATCCCGACTACGTCGAGGCGCACGCCAGCTTCGCAGGGATGTTGCTCGATACTGGCGGGTATGATGAGGCTATTCGCCAGCTCAACGTAGCCATCGGACGCGATCCGAACTATGCGATGTCCTGGTATCTGCTGGCGGAAGCATACCGGATGAAGGAGGCCTATCCGCAATCGATCGAGGCGGCGCGCAAAGCCATCCAACTAACGCCCAACAAGGCTGAGGCACACTTTTGGCTTGCCGAAGGTCTGCGCATGAGCAGCCAGTATGACCAAGCTGAAAAAGAATACCTCCAGTATCTCAAGCTCAGCGATTTTGATAGCAAACTTGGCGGACAGCTAAATTACTATGTGCTCGGTTCTCTGATGGGCATGGGAAAGAGAAAACGCGCTGCGCAGGAGGATATTTGGAAAGACCTTCGCAGCCTTACTTACTTCGGCCTATGTGATTGCGAACGCAAGCAGTCACATTTCGATCAGGCAATTAGCTATTGCGAGAAGTCGCTCAACTACACGTCCGACGATCCATACGCGCACTTCGCCTTGGGCCTTGCGCTGGCCATGAAGGGACAGCAGAATGGCATCGTCGAAATGCTCCCCGCCGCCCGCCAGCACTTTGCGACCATGCTGGCGCTCAACTCGGATTTAGCAGAAGCGGATCTCGCGCGGAAGAATATCGCGAATATTGATGCGTTCATGAAGAGCAGGTAGGTCGGCTTACTTACCCACTTCCACGCCCTTCGTCGTCACATAGTACTTCACCAGCATGTTCGTCTTCTCCCACTCAGGTAGCGAATGCGGCTCGCCGAAGTATTCAGCGAACTTATTGGTGACCTGGGCAAAATGCGCTTCGTGGCCGACGCGAAAACGCTCGGGGATCACGATGCGCGCTTCACCGGCTGACTCCTCGATCGCAAGGCCCAGGTACCGCGCCTGGAGTGCTTCCACTGTTCTTCGAACGGCACTCAATACATCACCGGACTGTGGCACTACATACAACTCCGGGATGTACTTCTCCGCTTTGCCCTGCCGGATTTCCACGCGCGCCCGCGTGCCGCGAAACGTGGCGTCGTAGGTGTCGCCAGTTCGTGGCGGGGCTTCCCAGTTCCACAGGATGTCCAGCTTGATGTGAATGCCGCGCACCGTGTAGTAGACGGAGTTATTGCAGAAATAATCGAGCTTGCGGTCCTTCACACTTCCGGCGAGATACTGTGGAAATTCCAGTTCGCCGGTAACGCGCTGAAAATCCGCCTGCGGAATGACCGTTGGCCAGCGCCGCCCGCCGAGAATGCGAACGTCGCTCCGGTAATCCATCTTCTCGTCTGGAAACGCGATCCACTGCACCATGTCGACGACGTGCGTGCCGACATCGGCCAAACCCTCGCCGGTCTCCGCCACGTCGAAGAACCACGCAGGACGGCGCAGCGGTACACCCGCCACTACTTTCATCAGATGGTGGACGCTCTTTGCGGAAACGCCCGGCTCGGCGTCGTTGCCTGCGATGAGCTTGCCAAACACGGCTTCGTTGTTTACCAGTTCACGCTGTAAAATTGACGTGATCTCGTAACGCTCGGTCATGATGTCGTACGCGACCAGCCCTTTTTTGTCCGCTTCATCGAGTACTCGTTCGAGTTTCGGCATTTCGGCGGATGTGATGATCCAGGGCTTGTCAGCCAGAACGTTCAGTCCTGCTTCGACCGACGCAAGAATGCGGTCGATCTTGGGTCGGTTGCGGCCGGTCAGGATGACGACGTTTCCCGGCCGCTCGCGCAGCATGCGCTCGAAGAAATCCGGACCGGTATGCAGTTCGATTTCCCACGAGGTCGGATTCTCCCGGCGCGTGTTGAACAGGGCAATGCGCTGCATGTAGTCGATCACATCCGGGCCGAGCGGCGCGTAAACCGACACCTGCCTGGCGAGCCACGGATACATTTCTTTCTGGACCAGCGCGGCGTGAAAATGGCCGGGGTCAAGGACAATCAATCGGGCTTCTTTCATGGGTTCCGCTCCATGGAGCCGCAGCGAATAACAGAGAGAGACGCAAACACGATAGCGCGGCGTCGCATGGAACCTCCATTCTGCCTCAAACGCGGCCAGATGAAGAATTCTTCTCATTAACGGCAGATGAAGCCAGCAACTCGGGTATGGCGCCGGGCGTTTGTAATCGCAGGAGGGCGCTATGGAACGAACGGTTTGGTTAGTACCCGCGCTGGCGATGTTTTCGTTACTCGGCTGCGCCGCGCAGGCTGGATATTATGTGGCACCGCCACCGCCGCCGCCGGTGGTTGGGGTGGCCGGTTATGCGCCGGGGCCGGGCTATGTGTGGATCGACGGCTTCTGGGATTGGCGCGGGCATTACGTCTGGGTGCCTGGCTATTGGGGACGGCCGCCGCATCCGCACGCGGTTTGGGTGCCGGGCCGGGCGTTCTACGAGCACGGCCGCTATCACTATCGCCGCGGCCATTGGCGCTAACGGCGAATTCACGAAACATGCAACACCGGGCGCGAGCTTTCGCTAAACTGGAACTACGCCGAAAATGCTCAAGTTCCTGCGGGCCTGCGCCGCCCTCATTGCTTTCTCCACATTCACGTATGCGGTCGACTGGAAGGCGCTCAAGCCGGAAGGTTACGTTTCTGATTTCGCGCGCGTGATCGACCCGCAAAGCAAAGCGGCGCTTGAACAGTATTGCGCACGCGTCGAACAAGCCACCGGCGCGCAGATGGCGCTGGTGACGCTGCCCACGCTCGAAGGCGAACCTATCGAAGACGTCGCCAACACGATTTTCCGCTCGTGGGGTGTCGGCCAGAAGGGCAAGAACGAAGGCATCATGCTCCTGCTGGTGGTGGGCGAGCGGCGCAGCCGCCTCGAAGTCGGCTACGGCCTGGAACCGATTCTACCCGACGGCCTCTCCGGAAGCATTCTGCGCGAGATGCGTCCCGCGCTTCGGCAGGGCCAGTACGGTGAAGCTATTATGGCCGCTGCCGAAACCATCGGTTCGACGATCGCCCACGCAAAAAATGTTTCCCTTGACGCGCAGTTACCGCGGCGCATGCGTCGCTCATCCGGCAATTCAATTCCTTGGCCGCTGCTGCTGCTCGGCATATTCTTTGTGCTGTGGCTGCTTCGCGCCGGGGGACGTGGGGGCGGCGGCGGTTTTCTGACTGGCATGATCCTCGGCAACCTGATGGGCGGGCGCGGATTTGGCGGAGGTGGCGGCGGTTTCGGGGGCTTTGATGGCGGAAGCTCCGGCGGCGGCTTCGGCGGATTTGGCGGCGGTGATTCGGGCGGCGGCGGAGCATCGAGTAACTGGTAGTAAGATGATCGAGGCTGCATGGAAAATCTTCTGAACCAGCTTCTGGAAAAGCTGAACAAAGCGTTGGGCGATCGCATCGTGTCCGTTGTGCTTTATGGCTCGGCCGCGGCGGGCAACCACCACGAGGGATTCTCCGACTTAAACGTGCTGTGCGTGCTGCAGCAGGTGACGGTGCGCGAGTTGGAGCTATCCGAGCCGGCCGTTCGATGGTGGCGGGAGAAAAAGAATCCTTCGCCGCTTTTGCTGAGCGAACATGAGCTGCAGACGTCGACGGATTGTTTCGCCATCGAGTTTTACGACATCAAAGCCCATCACCGCATTCTCCAGGGCAAGGACGTCGTCTCCAGCTTGGTGGTGGAGGATGTGTTCTACCGCGCCCAGGTGGAGCACGATCTTCGCGCGAAGTTGCTGCGGCTGCGGCAGAAGGCGGCAGGCGCGCTGGGCGATAAAAACACGCTCCGGCAACTGCTGGCCGATTCGGTTTCCACATTCTGCGTGCTGTTCCGCCACGCGCTGCTACTCCACGGGGCCACGGCGCACAGCAAGAAGCGGGAAGTCGTCGAGCAAGCACGGCAGACGTTCGGCATCGATCCGGTGCCGTTTACACAGCTGCTCGATATGCGCGAGGGGCGCATCAAGCCGCGCGAACTGGAACCCGTAAGCCTGCTGGAGTCGTATCTCAAACAGATCGACATTGTCATTGACGCCGTGGACCGGCTTGAGAAATAAGAGGAGCGAACGAACTCATGAAGATTGCGCTGATTGTAGTGCTGGTGGTCGCGCTGCTGGCAATGGGCGGGGAATATGTCAGCGTCCGCAACGATCTGGTGACCCGGAAAGAGGCGGTGAGCGCGGCGTGGTCACAGGTGGATGTGGCGTTGCAGCGCCGTGCCGACCTGATCCCGAATCTGGTGGAAACGGTGAAGGGCTATGCCAAGCACGAAGAAAAAGCTATTGGCGATGTGGCCAGCGCGCGTGCGGCCTTGATTGGCGCCAAGTCGCCCTCAGAGAAGATCGCGGCCAATTCGCAGTTGGATGGCGCCCTCGGCAGGTTGCTGGTGGTGGTGGAGAACTATCCCAATCTCAAAGCCAACGAAAATTTCCTGCGCTTGCAGGATGAGTTGGCCGGAACCGAGAACCGCATCGCCGTCGAGCGCCGCAAGTATAACGAGACGGTCCAGAGTTACAACACCCAGATTCAACTGTTCCCCAACAACATCGTCGCCTCAATGTCCGGCTTCCAGCGCGAGGACGCCTACTTCAAGACCGAGCCGGGCGCGCGCACAGCGCCGAAGGTGGCATTCTAGAATTTTCCTAATCTCATGACCACCCCTACATTTGCGAACTACATCAACGGAGAATGGGTCGAGAGCGGCCAGACCTTTGAGAACCGCAACCCGGCCAATACTGACGATCTCATCGCTCTATTCTCAAAAGGCACGGCGCAGGATATCGCCAGCGCGGCGGATGCAGCGGCGACCGCACTGCCGGCATGGTCGGCCGCGGCTGCTCCTGCGCGTGGCAACATTCTGCATAAGGCCGCTGACCTGCTCGACCGCCGCTTTGATTCCATCGCCGCCGAAATGACGCGCGAAGAAGGCAAAACACTGCCCGAGGCCAAGGGCGAGGTTCGCCGCTCCATCAACATCTTCCGCTATTTCGCCGGCGAAGGTTCGCGCATGCCCGGCGCTATTGTGCCCTCCGAGCGCGATCGCGTCCACATGTTTGCCATCCGCAAACCGATCGGCCTGGTGGGCCTCGTAACGCCGTGGAATTTTCCCAGCGCCATTCCCGCGTGGAAGCTCGCTCCGGCGCTGATCTGCGGCAATACCGCCGTGCTGAAGCCCGCATCGGCGGCGCCGCTCAGCGGATGGCGAATTGTGGAAGCGTTGCACGAAGCCGGCATTCCGCGTGGTGTCGTCAACTTCGTCGCAGGGCCGGGCAGCGAACTGGGCAAGGCGCTCGTGGCAGCCAAGCCGCTGAAGGGCGTCTCGTTCACCGGCTCGTGCGAAATCGGGCACTGGCTGCACGGCGAGGCATCCAAGCGCCGGCTGCGCATCCAGCTCGAGATGGGCGGCAAGAACCCAACGATCGTCCTCGCTGACGCCGATTTCAACGCCGCGGTCGAGAATGTCGCGAACGCCGCGTTCTTCTCCACTGGCCAGAAGTGCACGGCGACCAGCCGGGCTATCGTCGAAGACGCAATTTACGACAAGTTCCTCGCGGCCCTCGTCGAACGCACGAAGAAACTGAAGGTGGGTGACGGCATGGGGCCGGGCGTCGAGATCGGTCCGGTCGTCGACCAAGCTCAGCTTGATACGGTGCTGAAGTACATCGAAATCGGAAAGAGGGAAGCCGGCGCGCCCAAAGTTGGCGGGAATCGCCTGACAGCCGGCGGGCTCGAGAGAGGTTATTTCGTCGAGCCGACGATCTTCGGCGATGTCGATGAGCGCATGACCATTGCGCAAGAAGAGATCTTCGGCCCGGTGTTGGCCGTGATGCGCGCCAAAAACTTCGACGATGCCATGCGCATCGCGAACAACATTCCGTTCGGCCTCTCCTCTTCGATCCAGACGACTAACCTCTCACGGGTGTTCGAGTTTGTGCATCGCGCCGAAGCCGGTCTGTTGACTGTAAACCTGCCGAGCGCGGGCGTCGAATACCAGTTGCCGTTCGGCGGAACGAAGGATTCCAGTTTCGGCCCCAAAGAACAAGGCCCCGCCGCGATGGAGTTTTACAGCGATTACAAAACTGTGTACCTAAAATACTAGGTGTTGGGTTGCTAGAACCTGACACCTAACACCTGGAACCAGCCTTTATGAAACTCGGCCAAATCCATTTCGAAGGCCACACGGTGGCCGCCATTTTTGAGGCTGGCCAGGTCCGGCCCATCCCCGGCTACACCACCGCCGAGCTGATCCATCGCGCGGAAACGGAAGCAGCGGCGCTGCCCGCCCTTGCCGCGAAGTTGGCAAGCCACCACGCTGTGCCCGCCGCTCCGCTCATCCCCATCCATCCGGCTGAAGTGTGGGCGTGTGGCTGCACTTACGAAACCAGCGCCAGCTTTCGCGACGCCGAGCACGGAACGCGCGGGGGGATGTACGCTTACGTTTATCGCAATGCGCGGCCGGAGATTTTTTTCAAGGGAACCGCGCGCGTGTGCGTGGGGCCGGGCCAAGCCATCGGCTTGCGCGCCGATTCGAAATTCACGGCGCCCGAGCCGGAACTGGCTTTGATCCTTGGCAGCCGTGGCGCGATCCTCGGATTCACATTGGCCAATGACGTTTCGGCGTGGGATATCGAGCGCGAGAATGCGCTTTATTTGCCGCAGTCAAAGGTCTACTCGGCCTGTTGCGCATTAGGGCCGGTGATCGTCACGGCGGATGAGTTGGCCGATCCCTACAAGCTCGAAATGACCTGCACCATCATGCGTGGCCGCGCACTCATATTCAAGGGGGAAGTCTCCACAGCCCGCCTGCATCGCAAACTCGAAACCTTGGTGGATTATTTGTTGCGCGCAAACGCGGTGCCCGCGGCCTCGGTGCTGCTTACCGGCACTGGAATCATCGTCACCGAGGAAGCCGCACTCGCGCCGGGTGACACGGTGTCCATCCGCATTCCCGAAATCGGCGAGTTGTCCAACCCCGCAGCGATCGTCGAATAATCTCAGCAGGGAGCTTGTCGCACCGCTTCCAAACAATCTTCGATCTCTTCCAGCAACGCGCCGGGATCGATCGGCCGGCGCACAAACTTACTGGCGCCCGCCGCCAGCGCCGATGCCGCCGTGATGTCGCGAGGCAGCGTAGCTGAAATCAGGACCACGGGGACCGTTTGAAGCTGCGGATCCGATTTGATCTTCCGGGCCAGCTCAAAGCCGGTGCCCTCGGGCATATTCACATCGGACAGCACTACGTCGGGTCTCGTCTGCTTGGCCAGGGCCATCGCGGCGCTCAAGTTCCCGGCCAGCATGACCCGAAACCCAGACGGCTCGAAGATCGATTGCGCCAGTTCCAGGTTGGCGGGAACATTGTCCACAACGAGAATCGTGCCACGAATGGGCGTCGGCGGCATCGCAGTTCTCTCAGCTTCCGGCTCACTCATCGTGGCCGGGTGCTGGTCCGGTTGCCTTCGGTCGCCGGGCTTCAGGAAAGCTTCGACGCTGCTTACGAACGTCTCCGGACTGATGGGCTTGGGGATGTAGCCGTCGAATCCCGCCGCCAGCACACGCTCGCGGTCTCCCACCATCGCCAAAGCCGTGATCGCTACAAGAGGAATCGGCCTCAGGCGCGCATCCTGCTTCAGCCGGCGCGCCACCTCCAGACCGTCGATCCCCGGAAGCTGAATGTCACATAGGATCAGATCCAGGTTTTCGCTCTGTGCCATATCCAGACCGGTGATTCCGTCGGTGGCCGCGAGAGTCGTGTAGCCGAACGCCCGCAGCAGGTAACTCATCAACTCCAGATTGTCGACGTGATCTTCGATGATGAGAATCGGCATAAAATCAGGCCTTGGTAACCAGCACGGTGAAGCGGCTGCCTTCCCGTACTCGCTTTCAAACTCGATGCGGCCGCCGATCAGCGCGGCCAGCCTGCCGCTTAAGTAAAGCCCCAATCCCGTGCCCTCCCGCAGAACCGTTCCCGGGTGCAGTTGCTTGAAGGCCATAAACAATTTCGGCTGATCTTCCGACTGCACCCCGACGCCCGTGTCGATGACGTCGACCGCCGCGAAGCCGTTGCGCTCCCCCAGTTCCAGCCTCACCGACCCTTTCTCGGTGAACTTGATGGCGTTGTTGGTGAGGTTGATCAGGATCTGGTTGAACGCTCGCCGGTCGGCAGTCGCATGAACAGGTTGATTGGGAAACGTCGCCTCTAACTCCAGGCTCTTGGCTTGTGCCAGAGGCCGCAAAGTCGAAACTACCTCTTCAATGACTTGGCGGCATGCCAGGGCCTCCAGATGCACCTCGGTCTTGCCGGACTCGATCTTCGTCACGTCCAGCAGCTCGTTGATCAGCGAGAGAAGGTGGCGCCCACTGTTTTGGATCGTCTTGAGCTGTTTTTCCTGGTCGGCTGTCAAAGGTCCCGGCAGCCTCATCAGCAGCGTTCCCGTGTACCCGATAATGGCGTTGAGCGGGGTGCGCAGTTCGTGGCTCATGTGGCCCAGGAACTCGCTCTTCAGCCGGCTGGCGTCCTGCAATTGCTCGTTCGTTTCCCTGAGGTCCCCTTCCAGCGCTTTACGATGACTGCCGTCCCTGCGGAATAGCACGTAGGCGGTGATCAGCAGACCGAAGACCACCATCACCAACGCTACGGAAGTGATCCACATCCGGTCGCTGCCGCGGAACTGCTGTTCGCGCTGATCCAGCAGTCTTTGCTCCTGCTGATCCATCTCGTCCAGCAGGGCGCGCAGCGCATCGGCCCCTTGCCGCGCGTGGCTGTTCGCGAATGCCTCCGCGGCAGCAGCCGGCCCGCTGCCGTCACGGATCTGCATCAGCTTCTGGCCTGCGTCGCGCTGTTCGCGTAATGAATCACGGAGCCGCTTAAGCCTTCGAACCTGGCTGGGGTTGTCGGCTATGAGCCGCCCTAACATGTCCAGATGACGGTCCACGCCGGAGAGTACTTGCTCCCTGAGTGCGGAGTACTCCTTATCCCCGCTCAACAGGTATCCGCGCACCGCCGCCTCCGTGTCGATCACCCTGGCGCGCAGCCAAGCCAGCTCTGCAATCACCTCGCGCGTGTGCTGCACCCACCACCGGCTCTCGAGCTGGGCCTGCCGGTTCAGGCCCTGGAGCACCGATATGGCTAACAGCAAAAACGCCAGCGCCCCAAATACGGTCCGGAGTCTTTGCTCAATGGCCATCGGCACCTCAAGCCTTAGCCCTCCCTTCGCAGTTAAGCGGAGTTTTCAGACGAAGCTGGCGGGTTGGCGTCAATAAGGCCTTGGCCATTAACAAACATTTTCAGATGTGCTTGTAGTGGAGACCTAGCCTCTAGGCAGTC
>Ga0326727_10015478_pt1 | contig 16360 bp, 15 predicted proteins | sample MB2enrmetagenome_FD_207643 | JGI IMG/M metagenome (GOLD analysis project Ga0326727, IMG submission 207643) | Lab enriched peat soil microbial communities from McLean, Ithaca, NY, United States - MB29MY | ecosystem: Environmental > Terrestrial > Soil > Wetlands > Peat | place: USA: New York...
CAGTGCAGTTCCAACGCGGCGATGGCGGCCGAATTCTTCGCGCCTACGACGACGACGTCCTGATCGTAGTAAGGATGCGCCTCTTTGTAGTAATGGATCACCTTGTCCAGCTCTTCGCCTGGCACGTTGAGCATGTTCGGCACGTCGTAATAGCCGGTGGCGAGGATGATCTTGCGAGCCTGATAGGTGCCCTTGTCCGTGTGCACGGTGAATTGCGGATCGTCGCCTTCGATGCGCTCCACGCGCTCGTATTGATGCACGGTGAGCTTGTAATGATCGGCCACGCGGCGATAATATTTCAGCGCTTCGGTACGGCCCGGCTTCTCGCCGATGGAGGTCATGGGAATATCGCCGATCTCCAACAGCTCCGGCGTGGTGAAGAACACCATGTTGGTGGGGTAGTGGTAAAGCGAGTTCACCACACAGCCCTTGTCGAAGATCAGCGCTTCGAGGCCGCGGCGCTTCAGCTCGATCCCACACGCGAGACCCGTGGGGCCCGCACCTACCACGATGGCGTCCGCCACCGGCATCTCAGAGCATGCCCTCCACGATTGTGTAGACGTTTTCGAGCGCGCCAGGGAGCGCTTCAGGATTCTTCCCGCCGGCTTCCGCCATGTCGGGACGGCCGCCGCCTTTACCGCCGACGGCCTGCGCTACCTGGCCGACCAGTTTTCCGGCATGCACTTTTCCGGCGAGGTCCTTGGTGACAGCCGTGATGATGGCGACGTTCGAATCCTCAGAAGACGCCAGCACCACCACCGCACTCTTCCATTTGTTGCGCAGAGAATCGGCCATGACGCGAAGCTGGGCGCGGTCCATATCCGGCACTTCGGCGGCCACCACTTTCACAGTCTTGATCACGCGCGCCTGCTGTTCGAGCGAACCCACCTGCGCCCCGGCGAGCTTGTCCTTGAGCTGCTCGATCTGTTTCTCGAGTGTTCTCTGGTTGGCCCGCAACTCTTCGTTCTCGTGGGCCACCTTCTCCTTCTCGCGCTTGAAATACTCGGGCACGGCGAGGCCGGTGATGGCCTCGATGCGGCGCACACCGGCAGAGATGCTGCCCTCGTAGATGATTTTGAACAAGCCGATATCGCCGGTGCGGCGCACGTGCGTGCCACCGCATAATTCGCGACTGAAGCCGGGCACGGAAACGACGCGAACTTTGTCGCCGTATTTTTCCCCAAACAGCGCCATCGCGCCGGTTTCGAGAGCCTTGTCGAGATCCATCACGTCGGTGCAGACTTCGGTATTAGCGAGCACCTGATCGTTCACCAGGCGCTCCACCTCTTCGAGTTCCTGCGGCGTGAGCGCGGCGTAGTGAGTGAAATCGAACCGCAGGCGGCCCGGCTCGACAACGCTGCCCGCCTGCTTCACGTGATTGCCCAGCACCTGGCGCAGCGCGGCATGCATGAGATGCGTAGCGGTGTGGTTGCGCATGGTGGATTCGCGGAGAGGTTCGTCCACTCGCGCGATCACTTCCCTGCCTTCACACAGCGGCGTCAGAGCATGCACCCGGTGCACAATGGCGTTCGGCGCGGGCTTGTATGTGTTTTCGACGATGGCCACACGCTCGCGAGTGTCGGGATCGAGGAGCAGGCCGGTGTCGCCCACCTGCCCGCCCGATTCGGCGTAAAACGGTGTACGGTCGAGCACCACCTCGGTGCGGTCTCCTTCGTTGATGATCTGCAGAATTCGCACGGGAGCTTCCAGCGTTTCGCGGCCAATAAACTCCGTTAGTGGAAGAGATTTGTAGACCTCGGCAACCTGCGCCTTATCGCCGCCCCTCCAGCTCGCGCGAGAAAGCAGGCGCTGCTTTTCCATCTCTTCGGTGAATCCATCGTGGTCTATGGTGAAGCCGTGCTCGCGGGCCATGTCTTCCTGCTCGTCCAGCGCGAGACCGAATGTGTCGTATAGACGGAAGGCCACCGGACCGGGAATCACCCCGCCCGCCGCGGTCTTCATCTCGTCGCGAAAGATCCGCTCGGCGACCTCGAATGTGGTGGTGTAGCGCCGCTCTTCATCGCGCACCACGCGGCCCACGCGCTCGATGCTGTCCATCATTTCCGGATAGCCGGGCTTCATCACCTCAGCGACGAACGCGGTCAGATCGGAAAGATACGGCTCCTCACGTCCGGCCATGCGGGCATTGCGCAGCGCACGGCGCATGATCTTACGCAGCACGTAACCGCGGCCTTCGTTCGACGGCAACACTCCATCGTGGATCAGGAACGCGGTGGCGCGGGCGTGGTCGGCATTGATGCGAAGGGCGGTATCGGTGCGGTCGTCAGCGCCATACTCGACGCCTATCAATTCGCCGGCGCGCAGCACGATGGGATAAATGAGGTCGGTATCGTAATTCGAGAGCTTGCCCTGCATGATGGCGGCGGTGCGCTCCAGCCCCATGCCGGTGTCGATGGACGGGCGCGGCAGCGGCGTCATGGAACCATCCACGCTGCGCTCGAACTGCATGAAGACGAGATTCCAGATCTCGACATATCGCCCGCCGCCATCGTCGGGGAACCGCTCGTTTTCACGACCGGGTTCGGCGGCTCCAGGGCCGAGATCGTAGTGGATTTCCGAACACGGACCGCACGGTCCGGTATCGCCCATCTGCCAGAAGTTGTCCTTCTCGTCAAGGCGAAAGATGCGATCCTTCGGCACGCCGGCGACGCTTTGCCATAGCCGCTCGGCATCGTCGTCATCGCGAAAGATGGTGACGTAGAGGCGGCTCTTATCGAGACCGAATTCCTTCGTCACCAGTTCCCAGGCAAACGCGATGGCGTCGGCTTTGAAATAGTCGCCGAACGAGAAATTCCCCAGCATTTCGAAAAACGTGTGATGGCGGCGCGTGTAACCGACGTTGTCGAGGTCGTTGTGCTTGCCCCCCGCGCGCACGCATTTCTGCGATGAGCAGGCCCGCTTGTAATCGCGTTTCTCGACGCCGGTGAAGATGTCCTTGAACTGGTTCATGCCCGCGTTGGTGAACAGCAACGTGGGGTCGTTGGCCGGCACGAGCGAAGACGAACGGACCACGCGGTGGCCGCGCTCGGCGAAGTAGTCGAGAAACTTCTGGCGAATCTCGTTTCCGGTCATGTAGTTTCATTTTCACACGGGGGCGGTGCGGAGCCGCCGATTTCAGGTGTTTCGCTGAGAGCATTTACCTCAGCCACGGCCGATGATCGATGTATGGTCGCACCGCTGCTGCTCTGGCTTTTCGCCGTCACCGTGAGGCGGGATCACACACCACTGCGTTCGGGTTGCGGCGATGACGAACGAGTGGTGGCGCATCTTGCGGCAGGCACGCGCGTCGAGATTCGCTTCGCGATTGCGGACGGTTCGGGATGCTACAAGGTGCAGGCGGGCGAGCTGGCGGGATATGTGGCAGGGCAGGATCTCGCCGGGTTGGACGAATTCGACCGGCAGCGGCGGGCCGGTGGGAGGGTGTCGGAGGCAGCCTCGCCAACACCGATAACGGTGCCAACTCAGGCGCCAGCGCTGCGAAAGAACATCGCGGTTCACACGACGGATCCCCAGCTTGCCCGTGCTTCGCAACTAATCGATGCGAACCAGCCACGGGAAGCCCTTGATCTGCTGGCGCCGGAGTTGCGTGAACATAATCCTGATCCCAACGCGCTCATGTTGGCGGGTCTCGCGGCCTACAAGTCCGACGACGTTCGTGGCGCGATCGATTATTGGCGGCAGAGCCTCACCGAGAAACCGAACCCGCAACTCGAAGCATGGTATGAGCAGGTGGAACGCGAGCGCAAGGCCGACGACAGCAGCGACAAGCTCTACGGTTACCGGTTCCAGTTACGCTACGAAGGAACCAGCGTGCCGGCCGATGTCGCGCGCGCCATGCTGCCCGTACTCGATGAGGAGTTCACGCGCATCTCGGCCGAGCTCGGTTGTCCCTCGAACGACCGCATTCCGGTGATCGTCCAGAGCCGTGAAGCCTACCTGCGCACGACAGGCGCAGCAGAGTGGAGCGGTGGCCAGTACGATGGACGCATCCACGTTGCCCTGGTGGAAGGAAATGCGATCGGTCCCGAGACGCGGCGCGTGTTCGCGCACGAGATCGTCCACGCCTGCCTGGCAAATCTCGGCCGGTGGCCTTCCTGGCTGCACGAAGGCCTCGCGCAAAAACTCAGTGGTGACGTTCTCAGCGAGACTTCACAATCGGAATTGAAAGAGCTGATTCAGCGGCACGCGGCGCCCAAGCTGGAGAACCTGACCGATGGCTGGTCGCATATGGACGCGGCGCGGGCGCGCGTGGCCTATCATCTGGCCCTCGCCGCCGCCGATGCTCTCTACGACAACTACGCCGCGTACGGAATCACCAATCTTCTGCGCAACCCCGACCGGCTGCCGCAGGTGACCGTTGAACTGGATCGCAAGCTGGGGCTGTGAGGAGCGAGCGGTCTCCGGACGCGACACAATGGAGCTGATGATTGCTCTCCTGCTGCTTCTGACCCTCAGTTCCGCCGCCGCGCAGAACGTCGATTTCCGCAATTTCACATATCCGATTCCGCAGGGCAACCTCTTCGTGCCCGGCGACCTGAAGTGGATGACCAACGAGCCGAGTGTCGACGTCAACCTGGTCAACGGGAGCTACAACTTCGAAAAGAAAGGTCCCGGGCCCGGACCGTCTCTCACTATCGATGAGGTTCGTTACGGCGACCTGACGATGAGCAACCACCTCGACGCGGTCGTCGTGCTGGATTACGAAACTGGCGGCAGCGCAAATTGGAGCTACGTGTACGTATTCAGCCTTGCTTTGGGGAGTCCGCGGTTGCTGGGCTGGCTGCGAACCGGCGCAGGGGGAGATTCTGGCTTGTACCATCTGTTCGTCACCAACGGCGGATTCACAATCGACGTGCTCGATCCAAACAAACGCGCGGGAGACTGTTGTTCGGCGGGCTTCGTAAGGACGAGCTACGAGTGGAGGGACGGAAAGTTCAGTCAGGCTGGACCGCGCAGGTATGGCCGCGTAGAGGAAGACCCAAGGCCTCGCTAAGTCAGCGGATTCGGCGGAATCTCCAGGTCAACGCCAAGTGTTCCCTCGCGCCGTTCCAGTAACGTCTTGATCTCGGCGAGATCGTCGCTGATTTTCGATATCATCTGATAGAACTTCCAGACGACGAAGCCAATCACGATGTAAGTGAGCAGAGGGACGATAAACAACGCGAAAGGTAAACCTGTCTGAGGCATGCGGTCGTTTTTCCTCTTCCGAGTATATGCCGGATGCGGCGCGGTGGTCCTCCTCTTGCTTTGTGCCTGCGCGACCCGCGGTCAAAACTTCGACCACTACACGCTGAGCCTCTCATGGGCACCCGAGTACTGCGCGGAAACCAACGACAACACAACCGAATGTGCTGGCTCGCACGCGTATGGATTTGTCCTGCACGGGCTATGGCCGGACTCGGCGCGAGGGCAGGGTCCGGAGCATTGCGCGGGACCGTCTTTCAACGCCGCTCTCGTCACGGACCAGTTGCACAACCTCATGCCGAGCGACGGTCTCATCGAACACGAATGGACCACGCATGGCACTTGTTCAGGCATGAGCCAGACTGACTATTTCGGCTTGGCCATTCGCGCCTTTCAACTGGTGAAGATCCCGGCTTCGCTAATGGGCGCCACTGAGCGCGTGGAAACGCCTCCCTCCGCGGTGCGCCGGCAATTCGCTCAGACAAATCCTGATTTCCCATCCGGCGCGTTTCAGGTCAAGGAGCATGCGGGATATCTGGCCGAAGTTCGCGTGTGCCTGACGACAGATCTCCGTCCGCTGGAGTGCGGTCGATAGCCGCCCCGCCTAATCGTGGACGCTGGTATCGAGAAACGCGCGCAGGCGGTGGCTGCGGCTGGGGTGGCGGAGCTTGCGCAGGGCCTTGGCTTCGATTTGCCGGATGCGCTCGCGGGTCACCGCGAAATGCTGGCCCACTTCTTCCAGCGTGTGCTCGCTGCCGTCCTGCAGCCCGAAACGCATCTTGATGATCTTTTCCTCGCGCGGGCTGAGCGTCTTCAGCACTTCGGCGGTCTGCTCACGCAGGTTGAGATTGATCACCGCTTCTGAGGGCGACACCACGCGGCGATCGATAATGAAATCGCCAAGGTGCGATTCCTCTTCCTCGCCCACCGGTGTTTCGAGTGAGATCGGTTCCTGGGCGATACGCAGCACTTTGCGAACGCGGCCCACCGGCAGCTCCATTCGCAGGGCCAGTTCCTCGGTGGTAGGTTCGCGGCCAAGCTCCTGCTGCAGGTGCCGCTGAGTTCGCACCAGCTTGTTGATGGTCTCGATCATGTGCACCGGGATGCGGATAGTGCGCGCCTGATCGGCAATGGCGCGGGTGATAGCCTGGCGCACCCACCACGTGGCATACGTCGAGAACTTGTAGCCGCGGCGGTAATCGAACTTCTCCACCGCCTTCATCAACCCGATATTGCCTTCCTGAATCAGATCGAGGAACTGGAGCCCACGATTGGTATAGCGTTTGGCGATGGAAACCACCAGGCGCAGGTTGGCTTCGATAAGTTGCTTCTTGGCGATCTCGGCTTCAATCTCGCCGCGCTCGACAATCTGCAGCGTGCGGCGCAGCTCGGTCGCGGACGCCCCGCTGTCGTCCTCAAGCTGCTGGATGCGCTGACTGCAGGTCCGCAGCTCCTTGCGAAGCTCGCGGGAAGCGTGGTTCTCCTGGGCGATCTCCTCCAGCTTGCGCTGAATACGGGCGATCTCCCGCTCGGCGGGCTTCAGTTCGTCTACCGCGCTGCGCAGGCGGGCGGCGAGGTTACGGCGGACCCATCCGCTGAACCCAATGCCCCGGATGATACGCGAAATCTGCACCATGGTGCGAGCCAGCGCCCAGCGCAATCCCCGGTGCTGTTTCGGCTTCAGGCTGCGGGAAACGGCCTGCATTTTCTGCCGCGCCTGCTGAGCTTTCCGGTAAAGCCGCTCGATTTCCTCCATCTGCGCCAGCAACTCGGCCGCTTGCTCAGCGAAGTCTTCCTCGGTTCCGCCAAGGTCCGGCAGAATGAGTACATCGCGGACGGATATTACATGGTTTTGCAGATCCTCGCCCAACTGGATCAGGTCGCGGATCACCAGCGGCGAACGCGACAGCGCTTTGCGCACGCTGCCCTGGCCGCGCTCGACGCGCTTGGCCAATTCGATTTCGCCTTCGCGAGTAAGCAGCGGAACGGTGCCCATCTCGCGCAGATACATGCGAACAGGGTCGTTGGTCTTATCCGCGTAATCCTGGGCCAGCTCGATGTCGGCGAAGTCGTCGCTCTCTTCGGCCTTCTTGTCGAACTCAGTGCGCGGCTCTTCCAGGATCTCGACGCCTGCGCTGTCCAGATCCGACAACAGGTCTTCGAACTCGCGGCCAGCCGGAAAATCGTCGGAGAGGAGCTCGCTGACTTCGTCGTACAGCACGAAGCCCTTCTCCTTCCCGGATTCCATGAGCTGCTTTACCCGGCTGAGTTTTTCTTCAGTCGCCACTGGTACCCCTCAAACCAGCGAACATCTCCCACAGTCCCAATTAGTGTACAACAAGGATCGCACGTTCTTCATTTGCGCCCGCGGCCTCTTTCAGTCACGCTCCATGCCCAACTCACTCTCGTTCGATGCCGCGCAGCTCTTCCGCTTTGCGCAATGCCGTTTCGAAATCGCCGGAGCGTTCGGCCTCGCGGATCTCGTCTTTGAGCGCCGCGATGGAACGCCGCCCACACTCCTCCTCCAGCCTTCGCACGCATGCCAGGGCCTGTTCCACGCTTTGATCCGCCTCCATGGTCTTATCGGCCAAAAGCAGGCGAGGCAATAGATGGCGTTCGGCCTCGCCAAGGCGCGCTTCGAGGTCGCTATAGCGGAATGGCTCCTGCCCCCCGGCGGCCAGAAGCGCTTCAAAAATCTTCCACGTTGCAAACTGGCGGACGGAGGCCAAGCGCTCGAGCCGGGGCAGCACCGCTGCGCGCGCTTCGGCGCTGTCAATTAAGGCCCGCAGAAGCAGTTTTTCAAGGGCGGGCACTCGCGCGGCAGGATCCGCAGCCGTATTTCCGTTCCGTCCATTCGTCTCACCCGCGCTCTTTCGAAACTGCTCCAGAATCGCCGCCGCATCGACGCCCAGGTATCCGGCCAGATCGTTCACCACGGCGATTCGCTCCAGCTTGTCGGGAATTCTCTGGATGGCGGGCTGCAGAAACTTCCACGCCTGCATGCGTCCGTCGACATCGCGCATGTCGAACTTCGTGCGCGCGCGGTCGGCCAGCCAATGGAAGTAGGGGGCGGCGGCGCCCAGTCTTGCCTCGTACCGCTCGGCGCCATGTTTGCGGATGTACTCGTCGGGATCGAGGTCGTCGTCGAGTCCAAGCACGCGCACGTGCATACCCTCGTCGAGAAGCACCTGCATTGATCGTTCGGCAGCATTCGCTCCCGCGGTGTCCGGATCGAAGTTCACCACGATGCGCTCGGAATGCCGCTTCAGGCTGCGCACCTGGCCGCTGGTGAGCGCCGTGCCACAACTTGCCACCACTTCGTGTATGCCCGCCAACCACACGCCGATCACGTCCATGTAGCCTTCCACCAGAACTGAACGGTCCTTTTTGCGGATGGCATCCTTAGCGCGGTGCAGGTTGTAGAGCACCGAGCTTTTCTTATAGAGCGGGGTTTCGGGTGAATTCAGATACTTGGGCTCGTCCCCTGCTCGTAATGCGCGCCCGCCGAAGCCGATGATTTTCCCGGATTCGTTGTGAATGGGGAACATCAATCGGCCGCGAAAACGATCGTAGAAGCCGCCGCTTTCCTGGCGCTTGGTCACCAATCCGGACCGCTCCAGAATCTCCGGCGCGAACCCGCGGTCCCGCAGCGTGCGGGTTAGCTGATCCCATCCGCCATCGGACAGGCCCAGGCCGAATTCGTTCCACTGTGCCTCGGTGAGCCCTCGCTTCGCCAGGTAAGCGCGCGCATCGCTTCCGGCGGGGCTCCGGAGATTTGCCTGAAACGCGTTCGCGGCCACTTCGTGCATCTCCAGCAGGGCTGCCCGAAGTTTCGCCTCGGGGTCGGAGTAATCCGAGCGGCGAGGAACCGGAATGCCGTTGCGTTCGGCAATGCCGCGCAGGGCTTCGAAGAACGTGAGCCCTTCGATCTGCATCACGAACTTGAACATGTCGCCGCCCGACTGGCAGCCGAAGCAGTAGTAAACAGCCTTATCGCTGTTAACGGTGAAGGAGGGCGTTTTCTCGGTGTGGAACGGGCAAAGGCCTTTGTAGTTCGCCGTGGACCCGGTGCGCTTCAACCGGACGTACTGCCCGATCACGGTGACGATGTCCACCGCGTTCCTCACCTGATCGACAAAGTCCATGGGCGTTTCTTCATCCATGGTATCGCCGCAGAGAGAACGTGGCTTCTCCGCATGTCCCGCAATCCGTTCGAAACAAAACGGTGATAATATGTTCTTGTGGACAGCGTGGAGCAGTTCAAGCAGGCCACCGAGAGAAAGCTCAATGGCGTGCGCTGCCCCGATCATCAGAAACCACCCCGGCTCCGTTTCGATGGTTCGTCCCTGCGCGACATCACCATCAATCTCAGCGGCTGTTGCCAGAAGCTCATGAGCCTGGCCAACGTGGCCATCGCACAGCCGCGCTGAATCGTCTCACTCCACGCCGGTATACTCGGAGCAGATTGGAACTGAACCTTCATCCGGTGGAAGTGCGGGTTCTCGGCGCCCTCATCGAGAAAGAGATCACCACGCCTGAGTATTACCCGCTCTCGCTCAACGCGCTGGTGAACGCGTGCAACCAGAAATCGAATCGTGATCCCGCGGTCTCCTACGACGAAGATGAAGTGGATCAGGCCCTCGAATCACTGCGTGCGCGCGGGCTGGCCCTGCGCAGCACCGGCGCCGGCAGCCGCGTTCCGAAACACGCTCACCGCTTCAGCGAGCAACTCAATCCCGACCGCCGCGAAGCAGCCATCCTGTGCGAGCTCATGCTGCGCGGTCCGCAGACAGTGGGCGAGTTGCGCACCCACACCGAGCGAATGCACCGTTTCGATGATACCGGCGAGGTGGAGACCGTCCTCGAACGGCTCATCGACCGGACGCCCGACCCACTTGTCGCGCGTCTGCCGCGCCGCCCCGGCGAGAAGGAAGTCCGCTTCACTCATCTGCTTTCCGGCGCTCCCGCCATCGCGGAGAACGAAACGCAGGACGTATCAGCGGCGCCACCATCACCGCGCGCGGATCGCGTGGCGCAGCTTGAAATCGAAGTAGCCCGGATGCGTGACGAACTGGACTCGCTCAAGGCGCAGTTCGCTCAGTTCCGGCGGCAGTTCGAATAACCTGTGAATATGCGGGTCCGCACATGGCTGCTGGTGATGTTGCCCATCACCGCTCTCGCCGACACGAAGATCGTCTACAAGCAAACGGTCAACGGCTACACAGCGGCTACCACTGTATACCGCCGCGGCCACAATCTGCGCCTGGAAAACGGGAATTCGGCCACCATCTTCAATATCGACGAGCGCCGTGCTTATACGCTGGATTTGCGGAACCGAACGTGGACTTCGCAGCAACCCGATTCCGACCCTCTCCTCGCGCTGGCCATGTGGATTCGCCGTCCGCCCCGCGTCCACGAGTCGGGGAAAACGGTGAATGTGTGGTATCAGACCACCGATACCGGCGAGCGCCGGCAGATGCTGGGCCACACCGTGCGCCATCTCATCTATCACGAGCGTCAGACAGCCGAACCGGGCGCGTGCGCCACAAACGTGGACAGGACAACCGATGGATGGTACATCTTAAACGCTCCAGCGGTGTTCTACGATGGGTTCACACTGACAGCAAGTCACAGGTGCCAGGATAAAGTGATCGTTCACGGAACGCGGCCGGCAACGGGAGTCGCACTTCTTGAAACGGTGAGCGAGGGCACCGTCCACCGCACTCGCGAAGTCACTGAATACTCGGATCGACCGCTCGATTCGCATCTTTTCGAGCCCCCGCGCGACTTCCGCCGCGTCGAACCGGACGAAACCTGGGCGCAGCGGATGAAGTCAGACTGTTTGGAAATGAAACGCGCTTTGCAATCGTGGTTCAACTAGGAGGCCGTATGAAACCGGCATGGATCGCACTTGCCACATTGTTCGTCATCGTTGCGCCCTCGCGCGCCGATTTCGCCGCTGGACTGGCGGCTTACAACAAAGGGGATTACGCCGGAGCACTCAGGGAGTGGCAGCCTCTGGCCGACGGCGGAAGCCGCGACGCGCAGTACAACGTCGCGTTGCTCTACCTGGATGGCAAAGGCGTGGCGAGGAACTACGAAGAGGCCGTGAAATGGCTGCTACGCGCGGCCAATCAGGGACAGGTGGAAGCTCAGCACGACCTCGGGGCGAGCTACGGCAAGGGCGAGATTATGAAAAGGGATTACGTTCAGGCATACAAGTGGCTGAGTCTCTGCGCAGCCAAAGGCAATGCCGGGTGCGCCTCCCAGCGGGACCTGGTGGAAAAGAAGCTCAAAGGATCGAAACTGGCCGAAGCACAACGCCAGGCCAGCGAATGGAAGTCGGTGGAGGAGCCATCGAAGTAGCGCTGTGCGATTAGCGGCGTGCTAATATCGCCAGCTTGTCAGGTCAGCGCCCGGCGGAGCGGTCTTCTCCATGCGCTGCAGTATCATCGGCAGGTACATGGTGTTGTAATGCAGACGCGAGTATGCGTTGGGCAAATTGGGATCGCCGTTCCAGCAATGTTCCGCGCGGTCGCCATACTTCACTTCGCCACCGTAGGGCGGGTTGGTGGTGCTTTTCAGGAAATCCTCGATGTAATAGACGGCGTCGTTGAGATAGTAAGTGTCCGCGCTGCCTACGTAGATGTGAATTTTCCCCTGCAGTTTCGGGCCGAGGGTTGACCAGTCGCGCTGCAGGATGTGGCTCAGGTCATAATGTTCGCGCCAGTAGTCCGCCACCGTGTGATCGATGTCGCCGGTGACCTTGTCGAAAATCTTCACGGGGTAACCGTCCCTGCCCACGGGCGAATAAACGGCCTGCCAAATATCGTACTGCTGGCCGGAGCGTCCCTTCGTTCCCAGCGCCAGCTCGTAGTAGTTTATAGTCTGCTGCGTTGCCGTGACGTGGCCCAGATAATCGCGCATAGCCGGTTCGGCGATATTCATGTGAGCGCCTTCCAGGAAGTAGGCGTTGCGGTCCTTGTACAGATTGATCACCGTGAACGCGCGAAAATCCACCGGGTCGGGGCAAGCCGCGAATGTGCCGTTGTAATCGTCCGGATAGAACATCTGCACCGCGAGCGCTTCCCAGCCGCCGGTGGAACCTCCATACAGGAATCGCGCCCAGCCCTGGCCGATCGCCCGAAAATGCTTTTCGATATATGGAATCAGTTCCTTCTCGATGGCGTCGCCGTATGGGCCGAGGTTCGCCGAATTCACCGCATACGAATCGTCGTAGTAGGGATTGGCATGCTCAATCTCGACAACCAGAAATCGTGGGAATTTCGGAGAAATCCACGTCTGATAAAACTTGTAAGCTTCTTCCTGCTCAATGCGGTTGTACCCGGCGAGATGAAAGCGCTCGCTGTAATCGGGCTTCAGGTTGGGGTCGGGAGGTTCGGTGCGGAAACCTTCGATATCGGCAGGAAAGTGCCCATGAAAGACGGCTAGTGGATAATGCGCCTCAGGATGGTCATCGAAGCCTTCGGGGACCAGGATGTGAGCGCCCAGGTACATCGGCCGGCCCCAGAACTTCGTCAGCAGCTCGCTTTGGATGCGGACATGGCGAATGTACTTCGTGTCTTTCGGCTCGGGAATCGGCGGAATCTTCTGATCGAGCACAATGGCGATCGGCTCGGCCGTTGATTCGGCGATCGCGAGTTTCACGGGCTTGCTATGGAGATTGCCCGGCGCGAGATTCCACTGCTGCCCTTCGCCGCGATCCATGGGCAGCTTCACGGTGTGGCCGTCGGCGCGATGAAACGTTTCATAGATGTGCAGCAGAGCCTGCACGTAGTATTCGCCGGGCTTGAGGCTTGCGAGGCTGCGCACCGGATAGCCGAACGCATTCTCGTCGATGATAGCGGGCTGGCCGGGCTGCATGTTGTCGACATCGATGCCGAACACCATCTGCGTGTTTGGCGTGTCGTTGATCTGCATTCGCGGTTCGGCCGAGGGATCGGTGGAGAGAAGCAGCAGCAGGCGGCCGTCCAGCGGCGCCGGGCTCAGCTCACCAGGAAAGGAAATGGAGAATCGAGGGCCAGCAAACCCGGGTAGCGCACACACGACGAATAGCACCGAAAACAAACAAGTTCGCATGGTTTCATCATAGCCATGCACATAGGTGCCGGAACTATCGCGGCGTGATCAGGCCGCCGAGCTTGTCCTGTTGGGAAACTGCGGATCGGGGGAAGCGAGTCGACCAGGTTTCCAAATACTTGTACCCGGAGCCGGTGTTGAACAACACGATGCGATCCGTACCTTTCAGAAAGCCGTCGGCAATCAGCCGGCGGACAGCAGCGACGCAGGCCGCTCCCTCGGGCGCGGCGAAGATGCCTTCCGTGGATGCCAGTTCGATTCCGGCATCGAGCATCTCCGCATCGGTCACTGCGATGGCTGTGCCCCGGCTGGCGCGAATCGCTTCCAGCATGAGGAAATCGCCAAGGGCTTTCGGAACACGCAGCCCGGAGGCGATGGTGTGGGCCCCCTGCCAGAACTCGCTGCGAGCCTCTCCGGCCTCGAAGGCCCGTACGATCGGCGCACATCCTGTAGCCTGCACCGCGATCATCTTTGGCCGCTTCGAGCCTATCCACCCGAGCTCCTCGAGTTCGGCGAAGGCTTTCCACATCCCGATCAGGCCAACGCCGCCACCGGCAGGATAAAGGACGGCGTCGGGCAGATCCCAGTGAAACTGCTCGGCGACCTCAAAGCCCATGGTCTTCTTGCCTTCAACCCGGTAGGGTTCTCTCAGCGTGCCGACATCGAACCAGCCTTCGGCCGCTTTGTGCTCGGCAACGACGCGGGCGCAATCGCTGATCAGGCCGTCAACCAGCGAAACTTGGGCCCCGAACGCGCGGCACTCGACTAAATTGGCCTGGGGAACGTCTATAGGCATGAAGATGTGAGATTCCAGCCCGGCCGCCGCGGCGTATCCTGCCAGTGCGCCAGCGGCATTGCCGGCGGAAGGAATTGCCAGCTTCCTCAGACCGAGTTCCACGCACATCGACACGGCACAGGAGAGGCCGCGCGCTTTGAACGAACCAGTGGGATTCAGCCCTTCGTTCTTTACCCACAGGTTTTCGGCGCCCAGGCGATGTCCAAGCCGTTTGGCTGAAACCAGGGGCGTCCAGCCTTCGCCAAGCGAGACAACGTGCCTTGGATCGCTGACGGGCAGCAGCGGAGCGTATCGCCACATGCTTCGCGGGGCCGCTGTGAGTTGTTCACGCCGCCACGCCGCGCGCGCTCTCAGCAGATCGTAACGGACCAGCAACGGTCCGCCGCATTCGCAGAGATTGTGCGGTTCTCCGGCGCGATGGCGCTTATTGCAGAGACTGCACTCGAGGTGGCTGAGGAAAGAACGGGATTCCATCCCGACCATCACAGCACAGTGGCGCCTTCCGCGATCTTACCGACGCGAAGAGGCTTTGCGGCGGATCAGCAGGCCAACCGGCACCAGTGCGCTCAGGAGCAGCAGAATCGAACCGGGTTCGGGAACCGACGGCGGCGGATCCGGTGGCGGCGGTGGCGGTGGCGGTGGCGGCGGGTCCGGGGCCGTGTAGACCAATCCGCCTGTGAAGTCCACACCAAACGGAGTGTCACCCACTTCCTGCACAACGTCAAACGTGAGCGTGTTCTCACCCGCATGCAGGTCCGCAGTCACGTTGAGGTTGTTGATTACCCCTTCGGTGCCCAACATACATCCAATCGCGACAGCCGAACAATGCGCCCCCTGGTCGAACGACGCCTCGAACAAAGTTGTACTGTCGAGCATCACCGTCGCCGAGTCGTCGGCATAAACGCCCAGCATGAGAACCGCATCGCTGAACCCGGTCGGCAGGTCCAGATCGACCGTGAACGTGACCTGGGTATCCAAGGCGGGATCTGAATCGTCTTCAGCCGTGATCCATTCAGAAGTATTGAGTGCGGGTGCCCAGCTTGGATAAGGAACAGCAGCCACAGTCGGACTGCCGGAAGAGTTCAGGGTCGCTGCCCCTGAGTCGAAGTTGATGAAGTCGGCGAGGCATAGCGGGGTTAAGGCCAGAGCGAGAACGACGACTAGGATCTTCATGACCTGGACACCTCCGGGCAGCGCTCAGTCATGTCACGCACGGCGATCATTCGGATGGACGACGCCAGAGCCCAATAGGGCTCGACCGTCACAGTGCGTTTCTTCGTACTGTTCGTCGTGCTCGTTGAGCTCGTAAAATCAATGACATCCACCATGCAGGCTGACACGGCAACCGGCGCCGGGAAGGCGCCTTTCACAACCAACTGCATGCTGACTTCCTCCGAGGCCACTCACAACAGGCCTTCCGTTGGCTGGATTAGGTGCAATTCCTTCTCCATCTAAGGTGTGCGATGGAGTTGAATGCTGTAAGTCATTGAAAAAGAAAGGTAACTTATGTTCCAGCCTCAGGATCGCCGCCAAAAGTGTCGGGGGAAATCCTAGGCGGTATACGTGAGCTACATACTTTGGTATGGTTTCCCCAAAAATAGGAAAATCTGGCTGCACGAAATGCGGCAAGTCCGGCGATTTCGGCCCCTGGACAATTCCGGCATCACCCACCAGAGTGTGCAGTCAAGCCGATCGGATAGACTGCCCGTATGGGCGATGCGTGCCGCCGGCGGTCTACAGCAGCATCCCCGCAATGCACGCCGTCATGAAATTGGCCATGGTGCCAGCTGCCACCGCGCGAAGACCGAGGCGGGCGAGATCGGATTTGCGGGTGGGCGCCAGCGCACCAATGCCACCGATCTGAATCGCTATGGAGCTGAAGTTGGCGAAACCGCACAGCGCGTAAGTGGCGATGGTGAACGAGCGCGGGTCGAGCGCGGGCTTCATCGGTCCCAGCGCCTGAAACGCGATGAACTCATTCAGCACCAACCGGGTGCCCAGCAGATTGCCGATGGAGCGGCAGTCGTGAAACGGCACGCCCAGCAGCCAGGCGATGGGCGCAAAAATCGTGCCGAAGATGGTCTCCAGCGACAAACCCGCCTGCCCGAGAATGCCGTTGATCAGGGCGATCAGCGAGATGAACGCGATCAGCATCCCGCCCACGTTGAGCGCCAGGTGCAGGCCGTCGATGGCGCCGTGCGCGGCCGCGTCGATCACGTTCACGCCCGGCTTGTCCACCTTAATGGCCACCTTCCCCAT
>Ga0326727_10015479_pt1 | contig 16359 bp, 16 predicted proteins | sample MB2enrmetagenome_FD_207643 | JGI IMG/M metagenome (GOLD analysis project Ga0326727, IMG submission 207643) | Lab enriched peat soil microbial communities from McLean, Ithaca, NY, United States - MB29MY | ecosystem: Environmental > Terrestrial > Soil > Wetlands > Peat | place: USA: New York...
CATCATATTGAAATGTTGCGAAATTAGGTGCGACGATGCGCGTCTGAAAAAGAACGCGCGGCACGCCGACCGACCCCTTCTGTGGATCGAAGCTCACCGCCACCAGCTTGCGGTCGGGTGAGATGTAGAAGATCTGCCTGCCATCACGACTCCAGCGAGGCTGGGCACCGGGGCCGCTGGAAATCTGGATGCGCCCGCCAGGGTGGGCAAAGGGCTCGACCAAAACGCCACGAGATGCGGTGTAAGCGATCCACTTGCCGTCGGGGGAGAACTGGCCCTCCGCGCCGACGGCGAATTCTGTAACTCGCCGTTCGATAGCAGAGTAGACATCCACGTGAGGACGGCCCTTGGCGATATCCATGAACAGAAGATGGCCGTCCGGTGACCAGTCGTTGGGGATCATCATGGCTCCGCCCTTGATCAAGACCCTCGGCTGGCCCGAACCGTCGGCCGGGTGCGCGCCAACGAGTTCCTGCTCGTCTTCGCAGTCGATCCCTACGAATTGACGGTCTTCTGCGACGGCCGCGCCATCGTGAAAGGCACGCACGACCCGGCCGTGGCGCGCAACGTCTATGCCAAGTATATCGGAGCTTAGCCTGCCGGGATGTAGCCGACATTTTGTCACTTTTCTGGCTTCGCCGTTCCCTTGCTTCACTTGCGCAAATTGCCCTGATTTTGCTTCGTTCAGGCCCTGTTTGGCGCTAAATTGCGCCCTAAACGCGCATAATTCGCAGCACTCAAGAAAGTGATGTGCTTTGTTTTCAAGTACTTCTTAGCTTCGTTCCCACTATTTTTCATTTTTTGTAGTTCTCTACATTCCACCATAGCCGGGACCCTCCCCCTTTCCCTTGCGCCCCGTGCCCGCCTGCGACAATGTGTCCACAATACGACCATCGTGATAGGCTATCATGACTTTGCGATGTTGTCAAGCGGAAAATGCAAAAAAGCGCGCGGACTGTCCCTACTCCCATCGCCACAATCAGGCCGAATACGCCAAAGGGGCGGCAAGGACGAAATGTCGGTCGGCAGGCCGCTCGTGATCGGGCGGTAGGAGCCTCCCCGCTCTCCGTCAACGCCCGTGGCTTGTTCCGAGGTTACATCTACGGCTAGCCGATGAGTCAAGGTGGGCACCCTGATTGTCTCCGAGTGGCGGACCATCCGCCCGGAGCCACGGGACAGCGGATACGCGCATGGTCGTCTGTCGTCCGCGCGCACTGCCTCATGGAGACGCCTCAGGGACCCGGGCCGTCCGTCGGCCTGTCCGGTTCGGACTCGCCGAAATCAGCTGGCGGCGGAGACCAGGTGCGAGAAAAGCGCACGTTAGTGGACCGCCCTGTAGCCGCGCCCAAACTTCCCAGTTGGTGTGGTGTTTTGGTTCTTAAGTTGTTAGACTGTCGGTGAGGCCCTGCGGAGGGTCGGAGGGGGTGGCCGAGCAAAACGGCAGTTTCCATCCCGATCTGGAGGGTACTCGCGCTGGCATCTCTGGGGTAGAGGAGGAGTCGTGCCAACCACACAGTTCCGGGGTTTGCCCGAGGCGCTCTTATGGCTACAGGACGCCCCTCTTTTTGTGGATGCGCCTCAAATCAGTAGTTTCAATGACGCAGTGACCAGCCCGGAGTACAAGCAGGGCAAGATTGGGCTAGAAATCAGTCAGCGGACAGTCGACACGCTGAAAGCCAAGGGCGAATTGGAAGCCAGTGTCACTACCGAGAAGTTTGCGGCACTGTTGGCCCCCCTTTTTGCATTCATCAAACCCTCTATCAAGGCGAGTGGTGCGGTGGAGGGGGAGAGCGAGTCGACGAAAGGAAAGACTTTGACGGTGGAACTGGAGCCGATCTCCACCCCACAGCGACAGCTGAAGCAACTGGCTCTTTACTACCTTGTGAACAATCCAGATCGAATCTTTTTCGTCGACGAGCTAAGCGACTCAAACTGGCGGCAGCCGAGGACCATAGCTCAGGTACCACGGCCGCTGGTCTTCCTTAACTTGCCAGATTCGGCTGAAGCTATAGAGAGGAACCTGCCGCAGACAAAATTGATACCAACCGCAGCGGAATTCGCCAATGGCGCCGTGGTCCCGCTCTACAGAGATCTGAGGTTCACGGAGGATGACCCACCTGAATACCCGGAGAGAGCTGAATCGATCGAGGAGCTGAAGGCAAGACGAAAGAGGTACTGGCAATGGTTTGACCAGTATTACAGTGCTACCAAGGCGATGATAGCTGTCGAAGAGGCAGCCAGTAAGCAGCACGAGAGAATTCGATGGATTGACTACCGCCTTCCCGTCTCGGCGGAGGGTGACACCCTTCACCTTCACGTGTGCCCGGCTGGGACGTATGATACCGGTACGTTCGCCTACAACCTTATCAAGAGGGGCTACAAGCATGGGATTCGACTTATCGGAACTCTGAAATCTGAACCGGACCTGAACGTTTTGGCAATTTACGAACGCTAGCCAGGCACGCCGCAATGCAGAAGGTACCGAAATGACTGGAACAAAGACGACCCTACCTCCGCAACTTGTCAGGGCGCTCGGAGAGGATCGTTTGATTATCTTCCTTGGCGCAGGCGTCTCCAAGGCGGCCAACCTGCCGTCGGCCGAGTCCCTAGCGGAGATGCTCGCAGCCGAACTGCGGGCGGATTTCGAAAAAGACCCGCAGTTCTCGCCGAAGCTGCCCGAACTCGAGCGAGCAAGCGGGCGATTGCAGGAAGTGGCCCAGCTTCATTACGCCTACTACAAGAGCAGACGTACCCATCAGTTGGTTGCCGACCGAATGGCCGAGGCTGAGGAACGGGCCAAACTCGGTTTCCTACGGCCGATAAAAAACCTGCAAAACATCCGTGAAGTCTTCACCACAAACTATGATTGCTTGCCCGAGAAGATTTTGGGAGCAGCTAATTTCCAGCTCATTTACCGCGCTCGCGACCTCCGCCAAGCGCTTACCCCAAAGCTGAAACTATACAAGTTGCACGGAACGCGGACGGACACCGAGTCCATGGTGCTGACGCTCGACGACTACTCCAATTACGAGAGGAATCATCAAGAATTAATTGACGCGCTGAAGACCCTACTCAGGCAGAAGTCGGTAGTAGTCGTCGGGTACTCGATGCAAGATGAGAATTTTGCGAAGATCTACAGTGAGGCTGTGGGTGACGCCGATGACGTTCGGAACTTCTTCGTGTCACCCGACGCATCCCTGATGCAACAACTTCGTTGGCCGCAAAAGGGCTTTCAACACGTCCCGCTTTCAGCGGAAGACTTTTTCCCTCAACTCGAGGCAGACTACAATGATCAGTACTACCAAGAAGGGACACCCTCCTTCCCAGCCCCAGAGAAGTCGCCGACTCCTGGTGAGCCGCTGACCAATCCCTTCGTGCTGTTCGACACGGAGGCCCTGATTGAGGATCAGCCGAGGTTTTTGTTCCAAACCTTTGTCAAGCCGGTTGATTTTCCGGTTATCCTTGAACATCAGCACACAATCATTGAGGGGCATCGAGGGTCAGGTAAGTCCACCATCCTGTGGCGCCTCAGCCTTAAAGCTCTAGCCTACGACCCCTCACATCTCCCGATGTGGGGATTCTACGTAAAGATGGTGCCGGGGCTGTTCACCTCTTTTCGTCGGAGGCGCGACGAGCTTGGGAATTGGACAGATTCAAACGAAGACTGGATGCGGTGCTTCACTCACTATTTCAATCTGGTGGTCGTAGACGGAATCCTTCATGATCTTGACGAAGCCGTCGGGGACGGAGTCATTCTGGCCAACGACAAGCTACCCGAGGTCACGATGGCTATCGCCAAGCGCCTCCTACGATTCCAGGACTATGAGGAGGCAAAGAGCCTCCTTTCGCTATCTATGCTGGTAGAAGAAGCGTTGGACACTGCCGTGAACGACCGTCAGGGTCTAAAGTTCTACACAGGCGCGACGTTCTTGAGCCGAGTTCTCGAACGCCTGTGTGAAGCTTTGCCTAAGCTTCGGGAGAAGTGGTGGCATGTGCTGTTGGACGAGTACGACAACGTCTATCCGGAGCAACAAGCGGTCGTGAACATCCTCCTCCGCGAACGCCATCCCAAGTTGCGCTTCAAGATTGCCGTTAAAACCTTACACATGCACCTCAGGGATCTCGATGACAAAACCTTCGATCCCACGGACGACTTCGGCTACGTCTCGTGCGACAGCTTTATCTGGGATAGGAAGCAAAAGGCAAAATACGTCGATTTTCTAGAGGAGATTTCAAACGGTAGGCTTAGTCGGTCCGGCTACAGGACAATCCAAGTTCGTGAGCTTTTTCCTGAAGATGACGAGGAACCAGAGAAGTATTATGCAGGCTTCGAGAATTACTGTTTACTGTCGAGTGGCCTCACTCGCCAGTTCTTGGAATTGTGCAAGGATGCAGTTTATGAGGCGTTCCCAGGGTCTGCATTTTCCCGGGTGGACTTGAGCCCTATTCCCCCTCGCATCCAGCACCACGTGGCACGCGTGCACTCCGCGATCCTGTTCAAAAGTTACAGGAGTTGCCGCTTTCCTCAGCGGGTGCATAGGCTCTTCACGGTCCTAGGGCCTCTGTTCTGGGCAATCGCAGAGTGCACTAAGAATCTGTCCGAATACCGAAGGCCTCTCTCATTCGAAGTCACGGAGATGGATAAACTGACACCCGAGACGCACGACACTCTCGAGGACGCAATCAAGTCACGGCTGCTCCAATTTCCGGTGATTCCCAAGAAACCCCATAATCCTCGAACCGAAGGTCCCGCGCAGAAGTACAGCTTTCACCGGTTACTTGCGCCCATCTTTGGGCTGTCCATAAATGAGCGCTACGCAGTCCCGGTAAAATCGACAGACATGAATCGGATCTGGACCTCGCCAGATAGAGTGCGCGAGGATCTCGCAAAAAGCTACCATAGCCGGGGTATCCAGCAATACCTCCAGATTACGCCTAACCTGTTCGACGAGCATGAGAATGATATTTAGTAAGGACGTTCCTGGCATCGGGGAGTTCGAATTGATGCTATTCGCGAGCCCTGAGGCGCGGTGTCTCTATGGCCTTGATGCCGTTCGGGGGTTAGGCTCTCCAAAACGTGCCTGGGTTTTTGAGTTCTCCGATTACGAGGGGGCGCAGCCCAGGGATGCATCAATCAGCGACGTCAATGCAGTCAGCGAATACAAGAACAACCGCGGCGAAATCGATCGGTGGCTTGATGTTACTGGCGCCGAAAAAAGGCGGGTCCTCTGCAGTTTTGGTTTGCTCGAGCCCATCGACAACTGCGTCGGCCCTCCCAACCCTTTTAATCTACCCCTTGTACTCGACATTTCTTGCGCCCCCCGCGGCCGGCTTCTTGCCCTGTTCGACTATTTAGCCAGATGCCAAGCCAAAACGGGCCAGCGGGTTCACCTGATGTACACGCTGGTCCAAAGACATGCTGTCGACGAAGGAGCATTTTCATATGGCATTCAAGACATCGCAGTTGTGCCTGGTTTTAATGGTGTTATCCGCCTGAGGAGAGACTTGCTAATTATTGTCCTTGGGTTTGAGGGAAATCGTGCGTTTTCCCTCTACCGGCGGCTTATGCCAAACATGACGTATCTGATTCTGGGGGATAGTGGTGACACTGATCGAGAGTTCTACCTGAGTCAGTCGGAGACGAACAATCGTAGTCTTCTGTGCATTCACGGGAACGAGAAATTGACCATGGCCAGCCGGGATCCGGTCTTGTTCGCGAAACAATTGGACGGCTTCCTGAAAGGTAGGGTGGAGCCGGTGCAAGGGCGGTACAACGTTTACTTCTCATGCCTAGGGACGAAACTTCAAACCCTTGGCGCGTACCTGGCCATCCGGGCTCATCGCTATATCCAGGTAATTGACACCATCCCCTCACGCCGCAGAATAGGGTCAACGGGAAAGGGGCAAACCGTTTTTGCCGATCTAGGAAGCTCTGGCCTGTTACAAAGAATATCGGACCTCGCGGAATAACCCCCTATGATTCCATTCTTCGTGGTAGACCGGCCTATGTCCCTTAATATTCTCAAGACTAGCTTTATCAACCACCCACAAGTACGCGTAGGGTTGATGACACACGCTTTTGTTTCAAAAGAGTTCTTGCAGCTATTCGCGGAGTTTCCGTGCGATAGGCGAGGGCATTGCTGGTTGAAGTCGAGGGCGGAGTGCCTTGGTTCGCCTGATGCCCGTGGGAATGTGTGCCGACTAGGCGAGACGATGAATAGGAACACGGTGCGAATGTGTGACTATGGCATCTTCGAGGTGGGCAGCAAGAACCTCTCTTACAGGCAGCTGTTCGACGTTTATGAGCAGGCGAGAGCCGATTTTGGGATAATGCAAGATTTTCTTTGCGACTCAAAAAGAACCTTAGTATCGGCAGCGCGCGCGGTTGAAGAATACGATAGGAAGCCCCGGGCATTCAGGCTTGTCCTGGTGGCGCAAGGAAAGTCGGTCCAGGAGTACGTTAGATGTTATGAAGGACTTAACGCAATGGGGGCCGAGTACATTGCTATCGGGGGGCTTTTGCGAAAGAGGCCGCGTTCCGCCCGCTACATGTACGTTAGTTCGGAAGCTGAACTCGCGGCCGTCCTGGAGGCGATCCGAAGCCAATTCCGCCCCAAGTGGCTATTTGTGTTAGGAGCCTATCACCCTAGCCGTCATGCCTTATTGCAAAGTCACGGAGTCTACGGTAGCGACTACAAGGGTTGGATTTTTCAATATGAACATCGGCGCGACATGCTCAGCAGGCTTCACGAGAGGCTTAAGAAGATCGAGTCGTCGATAAGTGTCCCGGACGATGCCCTTTCTTACAACGTGGCAACCAGAGACATGATCGCAGAAACTGCGCGGGTAGAAAGGTTGTTATACATCCGCACCAGAAACACCTCCGAGGACAATTCAAGGCGCAAGGCGGTGACTCGCAGGAGGCTCATTAGACTGCAAGGGCGGCTATCAGACGCAGATCAATCTCTCGTGGAAGCCAGAATGACTCTCGCGGCGAAAAACGGGCTCCCTTCAACATACAAGCGTACGCTCGCGAGATTCGCATCTGTATTCAAGAGCGATGACCAGTCGGTACGAGTTCGCGGGGTTCACAAATATCTGGAGCAGCATGTGTATAGTCAGTAGTAAGCGGTCGGGGTGCAGCTCGGATGAACAATCCTATGTTCGGCCAGCGAACCGCTCTGGTAATCGGCTGCGGTAAACAAAAAATATGGAAACGACATCCCTTCCTCGGCCCTGTGGCTGCCAGGGACGCCTATACGGGGCCGCTGTTCAGAGCTTCGCGAAGATACGCTGAAACGTTCTACCCGAACGACTGGTTTGTCCTCTCCGCGCATCTCGGACTCCTCCCCCCTACGACGCCCATGACCGATTACGACGCCACTTTCGGTCAAAAGTCAGCGGACATAATCACTGTTGCAACACTTAGACACCAGTGCGAAGCATTTCTCAGCGGTTACGAGCGTGTAGTGAGCCTCGCGGGTCGTCTATATAACACCCAGCTTTTGCAGGCCCTTCAAAACGGTCAGATCCTTGTGGCGCCGCTGACCTCTTTCGGCCTGTTCGAGCGAATGAGATGGCTGAAAGCCGCCGTCGAAGGCAACATCAACCAAGCCTAGCGCCACCTTTGAGGACACTCAGCCCCTGCGACAGGGACCTCTTTTTGGAATGTCGGCAAACCGTTGGCGCGGTCTTCGTGCCACCGTCGGCGATCAAGCCTGGATGACCCGCCACTCAGAAGTTGGAAAACCGTCCGGCGCAACGACTCGAGACGGCGTTACCGCCGACACGATTCACCTTGAATTGCGTAGGGGCGCCGCCGGATAGAGCCAATACACACGCGGGCGGGGCAGACATCGCCTTCTATGTCTGTCCCGAGCCAGCGCGAGCCTGAATTTCAACGCCCATGAGTTTGCAGTGCAGCAAAGCCGCAACCTTCAGTAGACGCTCGATCCAACCTCTTGTCGCCTCTTATCAAAAGGCGGATGTCCTTAGTCCATTTGATGCAGGAACGCGGAAGGTCGGCGCCCAAGATCAGCTCCGGCCAGCCCGCCAAGGGGCGACCGGCTTCGGCGGGTCCGAGGATGAAAAAGCCTTGACCAACATGATGGCAGCCGCGGCTCAGAGCTTTATCCAATGGTTTGAGCGCATGCAGTATGCTCGGTTCAACGTTCTTCAGCGGCACAAATGGAAGATATCTTAGTGCGCATCCGAAACGAGAAGTGAAATCAACGCCGACAAATACCGGGTGGGTTTTGGGAATATGTACCAGTGTCAGGTACCGGATACGGCGGGATTTGGACAGCGTCTTGTACCAGTTCCGCAAATGTATACGCGCGCTTCTCCAATCGACGATAGGGATCCAGAAGCTACCGCTCCGGGAATTCGGGTTCTTGTCTTTGTGAACTTTGAGTGCCAGCATGATTCAGATGTGCAAATTATATCAAAGCTCATTCCCGTCGCGAGCCCTATAGCTTACCGAAGGGGCACAAACAACTGAAACCGGTGCGTGCGGGCCCCTGCGCGCGAGTCTCCGCCCACGATAAGCCCTGCCGAAACGACACAACCAACGAGTGCCAGGATGGGCACGTTTCAGGAACAGAACGCCTGTTTCACGTGAGGCTTAAGCAAATACGTGAAGATCCAAATGTTTATCGCAATGGCGAACAGATGCCAAAGCAAGGTCCCGGAGGAGGTAAGGATCATGGTCACTGCATGAAGCGACAATAAAACGCTCGAGGCAATTGCAAGGATGCGTCCCCACTTCCGAAGCCTCCACAGGCCGTAACCCAGCACGGCGCAAATTGCAGCAATCGCGAACATCCCGGCTGACGCCTCGAACGCTTGCGTGACCATATCCTGCTGGCCCTTGGCAATCACTGGGAATAGCTGCATCAATAATCGCATCAGCGGGATGGAGCCCTCCGCGCTGGCGCTGACGGCATAGCCGAGCAAAACCACGCCGAGGGGAACTGTGGGGACCATTCCAAGGAATGAGAGGACCGCAAGAATGGTCACACCTGGGGGTCGGTGCGCTCGAATCGCTTCTTCGCGAATTTGCGCTCCAGGCGCCACTTGGACAGGCGTTCGGGATAATCCCACATTCGGTGGTGCGGAATACGTTGCGGGCGGCAGCGCAACCGCGGCACTCGCGGTTGCAACCAGATTTGGCGGATTGGAGGAGCTGCTGATATTCGCAGGATTACCACAGGCGGCGCAAAAGCGGGCCTCGGGCTGCACTGGACTGCCACAGGTCTGACAAAACGGCATGGTAACCTCCTACTCAGTTACGGCACAGCTCGCCCGTCAGGGCGAACCTCAAAAGGGACGATGTCGGACCGTTTGATTTTCAGTTGCGTGTTAAGGAAAATGCCAAGGGATTCCACGGCGATGCCGCTGTTCTCCCGGGCAAAGAGCTGCGGCGGCTGGCCGGGCGTCAGGCGATAACTGTCGCGGTAGAGCCGGGATGGTTGCTCCTCGAACGTACAGGCGCGCACCATCAATATGCTTCCGTCGATTTCTATCTCAAGGGGTCTTATAAAGGCGAGCACCTGTCTTTTTGCCGGGTTGAGAGAAGCGGAATTAATCCCGAGATCCTGCGGGCCCTCGACTAGCCAGCTTCTTCGCCCCTCATCGGAGAAGAAATGAGCGAAGCGGAAATAGTCCGCGGCGGTGCCGGAATGCACCACGAGGCCGAAATGGCTGTCGCAGAAAGGCTGGATATCGGCCAACTCATGCAGCGCGACAAGTTCGTCGCCGCGCCGGATAAAATACCTGTTGCCGACCATCGGTTGCCGGTTTGTGACCCGAATCAATTGTGCACCGGGATAGAACGAGAGATCAACGCCCGCGATGGTGCCCGCGTGGGCGCCATAATTATTGTTCAATCGGTCCTGCGCGTCGATTTGGGCAGCGACCGCATTTTTCTCCACTTCTTCAAGTACATGCCACATAAATCCACTCTTCCGCAGATCAACCAAAGGTTCCGTCAAATCACCGCGCCGGATGCAATTGCGCCAGCAATCCTGCGACATCCGGAATTGCGACGATCCGCCAGTGGTCCCCTGCCCGGCGCATCTTAACCCGTGCGATGAAAGGGCTGTTGCTGAGAGGTGATGCCACCCGCCGGGGTTTTCCATCTCTTTCCTACCGGGGCGGTGGTGTGATAAAACCGCCGTTCCCAATGGGATCGTCATCCGGCTCTGCTGTTTTCCTCTCCGCCGCAGGCGGGGGCGATGGCACGGTTGCCGGCGATTGAGGCGCAGTGTCTCGCAGTTTCGTGGCTGGGTCCGCGAGATGTTGCAGGCGCGTTTGTGAACTTTGTGAGCTTGCGTTTGTCGGCGCTTGCAATTGCGCCAGCAGCTGCGCGACACCGGGAATGGCGACAATCCGCCAGTGGTCGCCCGCGCGTTGCATCCTGACCTGTACGATGAAAGGGTGGCTGCTGAGGCCGGTGGCGAACCGAACGTCGAGCACGGCGTCGGTGCCGGACTTTGTTTGCGCCGCGATTCCCTGGTATCGAAGCTGCGAAGTAATCAGGGTGCGGATGCCGTTGGAGACATAGTCGATCATGTGGTTGGGTATATTGTCGGCCCCGTCTGTTCGCGGCTGATCGGATACCTTGTGGCTTAGAACTTCCTGCTCCACAGAAGAAGCAAGCTTCGGCAGCAAAAGCGACTTGAACCCCACGATAAGGCCGCTTGCGACGAGGGCGTCTCCCGCACTGTTGTTATTGCTCAACCAGCTGCTCGCGGCTTGATCGGTCCAATCGCCTAGAATGCTCTGCACATCCACATAATTATGGAAAGATGTCGCGTCTTGGTTGATCAGCGCCGTGCCGGCCCTTTCCAGCGAAGTCTGCGGGCTCGGCCCCGCCAGCGCAATCGCGACGACAATCACCGCGGTAATCAGGCCGGCAACTAACGCCAGATTTCGCAGTACGTGTGACCGTCGCCGCGGCGGAACCGGAACGGACGGCGCAGGCGCAGCTTGTACTGGGTCCGCTCGCGGCGGCTCAACGCTTCGCGGCGGTGTGGCGGGGGCTTGCAGTTGTGGCTGGACGGGTACCGCCGGCTGCACGGCCGGCGCAGCCACCGCTTTTCCGCAGGTGCTGCAAAACGCAGCGCTGCCAGGATTGGGCGCACCGCAGTAAATACAGAACATAGTTCCTCCAAATCGACGGGACGTTCTTAATGACGTTGTGCGGCCACCCACGCGATAATTAGCACGACGAGAATAATCGCGATCACCGCCCAACTGATAGTTGTCCTGGTGCGAGCGGCCCGGCGATCCGCTTTTGCTTCGTTGTAGCGGTTTACAAGCATCTCGTCGCTCAGATCGGGGATCGGACGCAGGTATTTATCTTCCAGCACGCCTTTCACGACCTTGAAGACGATGCCTGCAATCACGAAGGCCACCGCTAGGGCGATTACCAGGCCGGTCTTCGTGCCGAACGCCGTGATGCTGTAGCGCGCGACAACGACCAGCGTGAGGACCCAGGCGGCAATCGCCCCGGGAAAGCATTTGTCTTCGACCTGGCGGCGAAGCTCGGCGATAAGTCCGTTCGTAAACTCCGTCCTCGCTGTCGAACTCAGCGTTCCGCGGATCGAAGTAGAGGTTTCCTGCCTCGTGGGTAAGGCGACTACAATGGGAGCTGGCGTGCTGGGCGGTGAAGGAGGCGGCGTTTCGGTAACGTAAGTGGTCGGTTGTGCCGTGATCGGTTGTGCCTGAATGGGCGCGTTGGCAGGTGTCCCCGCCACCGCCTTCCCACACTTATTGCAGAAGGCTGCAACGTCGGGATTGGGCGCGCCGCAGTAATTACAAAACATAGTAGTCCAAACGTTTGCGCCAAGTCGCCGGGGCCATCATCACTTGTCTCCAAAAACCATCGCGGCAGTCGCACCCGTTCAAAGGGTGCACCGCTAAGAACAAAGGGAGATCATCAACGGCATGAGCGATAGGCCACCAAATCGCCGCTCCCTCTGCGAAACCGCATCCGATGCAGGGTGCCATAACGCAAGACGCTCCGCTGTACCCTACGCAACATAGCAACCCGGCAGCCACCTAACGCCAGGCGATATTCGGGTCAGTCAGATCTCCCATCGGGATTTTCCACATCCGAGCGCTGTCTGTGTAGTGCGGATTGAAGGGCGCGGTGTCGCCCTTCCATCCCGGGGGATTGCCGCTCACGGGTGTAGTCGGCGTAGAAGAAATCACTCCAGGGTTATAACCGGTTCCTGGATAGCCGGAAGTGGAGGTGTTACTCGATCCGCCGGAACTCAGCAGAGACACGACGCCGATGGCAAGGGCGCCTACGATGACGACGGCCCAAAAGTCGCTCGAACCTTTCGAAGAACTAGCCACGGAACGTCGGGGGGTGCGATCGGGCGGTGCGGAATTCGGGACGCTGTCGAAGTACTGCTTGCCGAGGTTGGCGACGGCGGTGTTGGAGCTGCCGGCAGCTCGCGCATAAAGCTGTTTGGCACGCTCGAGATTTTGCGGCACGCCCCAGCCGTTTTCATACATCACGCCCAGATTGAGCTGCGCATAGCCGTTATCCTGACTGGCGGCCTTGCCGAACCAGTAGGCGGCTTGCTGATAGTCCTGCCTGCCTTGGCCGGCATCCTGGCCAAGACCCTTCTCGTAACCCACGGCGAGGGAGGTTTCGGCGGGGGGATATCCCTTCTGGGCCGCTTTGGCGAACCATTGCATCGCCTGCGCTTCGCTCCAGGCAACGCCCTTACCGAGACGCAGGTGCGCGCCAAGTTCAGTCATGGCGTAGACGTCGCCCTGCTCCGCGGCTGCCTGATACCACATAACGGCGTAGGTGCTGTCCTGGTTATGACCATCGCCACGCTCCAGCATGTCGGCGACGAAAACCTGCGCGTCCACCAAGCCAGTTTGGCCGGCGTCAACAAACCAGTTGAACGCGGTTTCATGGTTTGCCTCGACACCGATGCCGTTGTAGTAGCAAAAACCGGCTTGCATTTCGCCGTCGGGGTCGGAGTAAGAACCGGCGCGAATAAACCACCGGCAAGCGGCAGCGTGATCTTGCTGCACGCCGAGGCCGTGGTAATAGGCCAAGCCGACGAAGTACATGCCTTCGGCGCTGCCCCGCTTGGCGGCCTCGTTAAACAGACCCAAGGCCTTGGCCGGGTCTTTGTTCACGCCGCTTCCCGTTTCGTACATCCATCCCAGGTCGGCGTTGCCGTCAGCCGAGCCGCGCTGCACAGCTTGTTCGAGCCAGGACCTCGCTTCGGCATAATTGGGCGGATTTTCCTCGAGATAGAGTTCTCCGCCTGCGGCAAAGGCATCGGCAATGCCCGCGTTGCCCGCGCGGAAGTTCAGGCGCAAGGCTTGCTCCAGGTTTTTCGTCACGCCAGAGCCATCCGTATAAAACATCGCCAAGGAAAAGGATGCGAAGCCATAGCCGGCCTGGTCAGCCGCGGCAAATTGCGCGGCTGCTTCGGGATAGCGCTTCGCCGCATCCAGGACGCGGCCATAGAGATATTGATAGCGCGGCCGTACGGGCTGGCGCTCGGCAGCCTGCTCGCAAACGGGGAGCGCCTGATCGACCTGTATCTTTGTGAAGTCTACGCCATCGCCAATACGGAGCGTGTCTAGAGGTTGGCCCGCCAACTGTTCGCATTGCATCGCAACGGGGTCACTGCGATCCGGCGGGAAGTTGAGGCTGGCGGTTCCCGCGGCCTGCGCGGCAGTCCGACCGCCGCGTTGGTTGGTCGGCTGCGAAGTGGGATATTGAGGAAACCCAGGCTGGTCCTCAGGGAATTGCCGCGTAGCGCGCTGCGCGAGAGGCTGGGCGACGGACGTCAAGGGCAAAAGAGAAAAGGACAGGAAAACCGCGAGAGCTGATCGAGAGGTACATATCATAGTCATGGCACTTCCCCCATGCGTTGGCTTTGATCGGTCGCGGTAGGAAGACCAGTTGCCCGGCCCCCCCGCACAGATCCGTACGGGCGCTCATTCGCGCCTACGGCTCTTTTCTCGGATACGTGGCGGCTAGCTCCTGTTTACGCTTCGCTGTGCACCTCACGATGCCCGGCGCAAAATTCAGAGCCCGGCGGGCCGCTCGCCCTTTCTCGTGAGACTCTTGCATTCCCTACTTCATGCCGGTTTATCCCGGAGCAGGGATTCCCATTTTGGGTTCCCGCGCAACTGTCGGTACACTCACTGGCTTTTTATTTTCTAGCCCTGAACAGCGATCATAGCATTTTCGCGGAGTCATGTGTGAGTCAAATGGCACGCTTTGACAAATAAATCCTCCAGAGGCCAAATTCGACCTTCGCCAGTTACCGGCAAGACCTCTAACGCTGCTCATGCGAGCTGGCGCAGACCCTCGCGGGTGGGCAATTTCCTTCGCCACTTGTGCTCCCATGCAGGCCAAACGGCATTGGCCGGGGCATCCGGCTGTTGTGGAATTAACCGGAATCTTGCCCGCGTGAAACAGGGAGCGGGCTGTCAGACGGTTACGGCGATTAAGAGTGATGACGGAAGATTTGCCCCACCGGACCATGAGATGCGCATTTAATGAGAACGGTACATGTTTTCTTTACTTTATACAGTCTATTTATAACAGGCCACTATTCGATGGATGTTTTGATTAGGCGCAGAAAATGTCTCGGCATCGGCCTCTCGAAGTTCCTTGCTCGCAACGGGGGATGGCCGCGACAGGTATTTCGCTCGCAGGCAGGATGGCGAACGATTGGTGAAGGGGGGTAATCACCCGCTCATTGCCTATCCCGCCGGAAGCGACAGCCCAGCTATCCGCAAGAGCATAGGGTTTTGGGTAACCATAGGCTCAGCGATTTCCAGGCGTCCGGTCAATACCGATGTCTCGCTCACCTGGATGTCGCCCGGAAAGGCCAGCCCACCTGATGCGTCGAGCACGGCGGTCGCGGTCTTACTCGCCGGCTCCGCTTGCCTCGTATTGGCGGACGCAGGCTTTGCGGATTGGACGCTGAAGCTCAGCTTCACGCAGGTCCCCTGCTTGAGATTCTTCACGCCCACTGCGGTCACGTGGTAAGTGCCCGCCGTATCCAGGTGAACCGAGAAGGTTCCGTTATCGCGCGTCTTGACTTGTGCCAGGGCCGGGCCAGGTATTTTCTCGATTGATTCGGCACGAAAAAAGCCCTTCCCTTCAGGAATCCAAACCAGCCCGACGTGGGCGATTTAACGGGTGGGCAACCTCCTGTCCGCAATCACGGGATTTGCTGAACAGAAAGATCCGGGCCGCCACATGCGCGCTCAGGCCGTTACACGACCAGGTGCAATCTCAGAACTACTTGGTAGCCACACTGGGAGAAAGATACCGTGTCAAACATATCCTTGGCATGGATCGACACCGGATCCGTGAAGCCTACGAGCCGACGTGAAGAAGCCAGCGCCTAGGAGGTTTTGACTGAAGCTACCATCTACAACCCGGGGTCGGGAGACAATGCGGTACCGACGTCCTCGATAAACCGATAGACCTGATCCGCTAGTCATGGGCAGAAGTTCTCTAGAGAGCGGTCAAGCTCGCTTCTCCCAGGGCAGAGGATTTCATTTATGCAAGGGGCCGCGTTTCGACCCACCCGGCCGATCCAGATACTCGTCGAGTCTCGATGCTGGCATGCGTTTCGAATATCCTGGGCCACAATGAACGAAGGTCCTGGGGGTTTCAAGCCATCGACGACCTGAATAAGTGGGTGGGCGTTGGTTCGCTGGCTGGCTTGGTCCGAGACCTTAATGAGGGTGGTTTGGCGATTTTGCAATCCTAGCTGCGACAGTTCGTTGCGGAGAACTCCATAGATGTCAGTGCTGTTCTTCGCGCTGCTAGCCAACTGTTCGACCCCGGCTATTCTTTGCCAACTCTGTGGCCTCTGTGGTGAGTCAGCTCTTACGGCTTCGGATGGGCAGCAAAAAACGACCACATGATGTCGGTGGCGGGCACGTCGTTGCCGCTGAGGCGCGCTCCGGGCCACATGTGGCGGCCACCCTCGATGGTGTAGAGCGTCACGCCGGCGCCGCCCTGGCAGCCGGTGTAGGTGTCAATGCGCAGTTGGTTCGCTTCCTCGTGCCCAGGCGTCTTCGAGCAGCCATCCTGTTTCACCCAGAACGCCACTGTGGAGCTTACAGGAGTGTCCTTACGCTTGCCGCCGAACTGCATTGGGGTTGTACCACCGTTGTACGGGACCAGGAGATCGGCCGTGCCGTGAAAAACCAGCACCGAAACCGGCCCCGAGGGCCGGCAGTCGACGTCCTGGGCGCCTTCAACGGGAGCGATGGCGGCGATCCGGTCCGCCAGTTCGCAGGCCAGACGATAGGACATCATCCCCCCGTTCGAAATCCCGGTTGCGAAGA
>Ga0326727_10015481_pt1 | contig 16357 bp, 16 predicted proteins | sample MB2enrmetagenome_FD_207643 | JGI IMG/M metagenome (GOLD analysis project Ga0326727, IMG submission 207643) | Lab enriched peat soil microbial communities from McLean, Ithaca, NY, United States - MB29MY | ecosystem: Environmental > Terrestrial > Soil > Wetlands > Peat | place: USA: New York...
GAATTGCCAGGAGTCTTGAAAAACTCGTGGTTTCTGTGGCTCTGTATCTGTAAAAGAGCTAGAATCCTGAATTGAAGGGAGAATGAGCGTGTCGCGTCTGGACGACGCGCGACGAAAGGGGGAAGACAATGGCAGCTACCGGACAGCAAGTAGCGTACCAGTGCGACCAGTGCGGCAGCTTTGAGATCGTTGCCTTGTCCGTGCTCTATGAGCAGGGCACTCGTAACTTCTCCGGCCGCTTTACCTCCGGTGTTAGCCAATCCTTTTCAGCGAAGGCTGCATCGCCGCCCTCTCTCCGAAATTACGGACGTGCATTCTTCGGTTGGGGATTCGCAATTCTCTTTTGTGTCTTTTGGGGAATCGCGGGACTCCGTGGCATGTTGCAGCATCCGCAAAAAGTTGGATCCCTCATGGGCGCAGTAGTATTCCTATTTTGCTTGGGCCTCGTATTGTTCTTGGGTATGCTGCTGAATTTCCGTAAGATCGCCCGCTACAACCGCGAGGTCTACCCGCATCTCCATTCGGACTGGGCGCACACCTTCATGTGCCGCCGCTGCGGCAAGTATTCTCTGATCCGCCAGTAGCTTTCGGAGCGAGATCACTCGGCGGATTTTCCTCAAACGCACAACGAGGCATCGGGACCGATAATTCCTCAAATGCGTGATGAGGAATCTCAAGTAATTTTCCTCGAACGCACAACGAGGCATCGGGAACGATTATGCCTCAAATGGACGGAAAGGCAGCCAAAAGATTCTCCGCTTTCCCTGATGATTTCCGCCCAAAATAATGCCCTGGCCGAAGCCAGGGCTCGCAGCGACATCCAGGGCTCTATTGGCCCACCGACGCAACCTTATGCAACTCAGCCGTGTTCTCAGTGTGCTTTGTGAAGACGATGTAGATCCTCGTAGCAGCGGGCACTGATACGACCACACGGCTGCTGGCGTTCAAACTCATGATCTCCGTGTCGCCGGCCGTGCCGATGTTCTCGGATAGACGTTCCCGCAGCATGTCGCCTTCTGAAAACGCCGCGCCCGTGTTGTTGCCGGCCACCTCTGCAAGCACGGAACCAATGCCAGACGCAGCCCGCACCAGGAAGTTCTTGCCGGTGTTCTTTCCGTAAACATTGCCTTTGATCGGGCCGAGATCGAGTCCCGTGCCGACAGCATCGATCCTTTCTCTCGCGCCGTCGAGCAACTCAATCTCGTCGAACTTCACGCTGACCAATCCGCTACGATCAGCCTGCTGAAGCGAACCGTAAACGCGCGCGCCGGCAGGTATGACGATCCTGTCGCCGATCGCATAGGTGTATTCGACCACGGCCACAACCGGCGTTTGCACCGCGCTTGAGATCTGCGTTTCGAGTTTTGCCTCGATACGCGTTCCAGGTGTGAGGTCTAGTTGCGGCGTTGCAACGTCACTGGTGCTCGTCTTTGAAATCGTCCCACTTGAATTTTGCGTTACGCTTCGCACAAAGACGAGCGAAGGCTCTTTCAATGCGTTTTGCTGCTGGTTCTGCGCGACTGGCTGGCTCGACGCTTCGCCATACGGCGCCGGGTCTTCCCACTTCTGTTGTGTCGACTCGAAGGTTGGCACGCTGGCCAGTGTGCGCCCTGCTCGCGGTTTTGCAGCGGTTGTCTTGTCCGTTGTTTCCGAACTCGATTGCGGTGCCGTAGGACCTGCCGTTGCGCGTGTTCTTCGGATGTCACCAGGGCCAAGTTGGCCGGCGGAATTGTCCGCCGCGGGTGTATGCACCGTGTCCATCACCGGCGTAACGCTTCCCTTGGCTGGCTTCGTTTCTGTCTGTTTCTGCTGCTGCGTTTGCGGCTTGGCTGCAACCTGCTTTTTCGGCGCCTTGCCCGAAAGCGCTGTAAAGATGAAGAAGAGAACCGCAACCGCAAGCCCGCCGCCGAGCAGCATCAGCTTGCCTTTACTCAGCCCCTCTGAGGCATTTGTGCCTGCTCGCGTTGCGAAGCCCGATGTCGTTTTCGATGATGGTTCAGGCTCGATCCCGACTCCCAGCGTTGCGTCCGGCGCTACAGCGCCCTCTACAGGAGCAGTCGAGCCCATGGTGCTGTTTCCGATATTGTCGTTGATACTCATAGTCGATTGCCCCTTTCTACTGGTGGTCGGATTGATACGGCGGAGTGAACGGGAGCCGGATCAGAATCGGCCGGTCGACCTGATCCGCTTGCGCAATCTGAAGGAATATCTGCTCTGTGGATTCCTTGAAGTTGGGCCGGTCGAAGACGACGACACCATCGGCGCGGGCTCCTGGTTCCAACCTTGTCGCGCTGAGCTTGTAATCGCGTATCTCCATCTGGTCGGAGAGAATGCCCTTGCTCTTCTTTGACTTCTTCTTCTCCGGCTTGCGTCCGGCGATCTGGATTTGCGGCGGCACGATCTCGACCGAGGTGTCCGCGATGTTGTATATCGAGTAGGCCACTACCGTTTCGTTCTTCCACTGCTGGACCCGGCCGATGGACGTCTCGATCTGCCGGCCTTCCCACTTCGTCCACTCAGGCGCATTGATCTGCGCCTGTTGCGCGAATACGTCGTCAAGAGCGGACCTGGGCGCATTGCCGGAATTTGTGATCGGCGTGGCCGAGCGCGCCCCAGTCTTCCGTTCCTGGCCTTTGTCCTCAGGCTTCGGTGCTGTCTTTGCGGTCGTGTCTCCAGCAATCAGGAAACTGCGCGCCGCGCGATACTCGATCAGGAAGTCAACCGGCGGCGCATCGTTGGCGGCGTTTGCGCCCGCGCTGATCAACTCAATCGTCACGTGCTGGCCGGATTTGGTCGCGATCAATAGATTTGATTGCGCCGGTTCCTTGGTGATCGGCTTGACGTAGACATACTGCGCCTCGCCTTCGTTATGCTCGGCTTTAAACTCACCCGGACTGCCCAGGATCACGGACGTGACATCCTCCGGCATCCGGATCGACGACTCAAAATCAGGCCGCAGATGGAGAATCGTCACCTCTCGCGGATCAATCGTGAGCGTGGCGACCCGCGTCGCAACGGCATGATCCGCGGCCAACGCCGGCAGTGGAAGCAGCATCACCGCCAGGAAAACTTCGAAATGTTTCATTCTTCCTACCTCCTTCGCGCACCAGTCGGTGAGCGTTTGCGCATCGTGTACCTCAGCCGGACTTGCTCGACATAGGCCACGACATCCGGGTTGTTGTAGTTCAATCGCTCCCTGGAAACCCAGTGATCGCCGGCGTAGTAGGCGGCCGACACCAGCCTCATGTCGCCATGGAACTCCCACATCAGCGCGGTCACATAGCGCGTGCCAGCCGCGATATTGTCTTCCACGTCGAATGGGTGAGCGGCCCCATAACGCTTAGCCGTTGCCGGCATGAGTTGCATCAGGCCCATCGCTCCCTTGTTCGATATGGCGCGTGGATTCCATCGTGATTCAACATCGATCAATGCGGCGATCAACTCCGGCGGCACGCGGTAGTGAGCCGCGTACAGGCGCACGCATCGCTCCGCCTGCGAAGTGTTGGGCTGCGCCCGTGCGCAGGGAAGCACGGCAAAGAGCAGAAGAACAGTTGGAAGGACTCTCTTTATCATTCCGTCGCCTCCGGAGTTGTAATCCTGGCGGCGAAGCGCGCGCCATCGACGAGCAGGCTCTTGAACCCTTCGCGCAATAGCAGATGCCTGCGGTCCTTCTCCGTTTTTGCCAGAAACGGCAGCAGCACATCGCGCAGTTCTTCGGTCACATGGTCCGCACCCAACAGCCGAAGCGCGTTGGCGAAGTCGATCATCTCCGAGACCGATGGCGGCTTTTCAAGCGAGTAGTTCCGGAACGAGAGCGCGATACCCGCCATCTCCCGGTGAAACTTTTCATCGGCGTCGGGCGTGCGGCTGGCAATGATCTCCGCCTCGCGTGCCGGCGTCGGATGCTCTACGCGCACGTACAAACTGCGCCGACGAATGGGATCGCCCAACCGGCGTTCCTCGTTGCTGGTCAGTACGACAAAGGGAATACTCTTGGCTTCAACCGTGCCGAACTCAGGGATTGACAACTGCCAGGCCGAAAGGATCTCAAGCAGCATCGCCTCGAAACCCTCGTCCACCTTGTCCAACTCGTCAATCAGCAACACGCACGGCCGCTCACATTCAAGCGCGCGCATCAGCGGACCGGCCCGGAAGAAGTCACGCCCCTTGAGGCTGGCCTGCACACTCTGCCAGTCCGCGTGCTCACCGCGCGCGAACTCCATATAGAGCCGCTGCAACCCCTCGTCGAAGCGCCCAATCGCCTGATCCTCGGTAACGCCGCGGTAGCACTGCAACCGCTCGATATGCGTCTCGGCGGCCTTGGCTACCGACACAGCCAACTGCGTTTTGCCCGATCCCGCAGGTCCTTCGAGCAAAAGCGGTTTTTGCATCCGCGCCGCTAGATAAACGACCTTGATCATCACCGGATCGATGAAATAGCCGGTCGCGGCCAGTTTGCTCGACAAATCTTTGATTGAATCAAACAAGGATCTCCTCCGTAGGGCTCAGCCCAAGGGTTGATGGTCCCCGCACTTGCATTGTTGGTGGTTCACACTTCTCGCTTTCTTACATGCCCTTCAAGCACAGACGAGAATGTCTCCAACCTGAAAATCGGTCAAATTCGTAGACGTTGCTCAAGAAACCAGAGACCAATCAAAGCAGATTTCAAGTCAAGACAGTCCCTGCAGCCGCCTGTGGACACGCTGGGCAATTTGCTCGGGAATTCTCATGGAGGTGTAGCCTCTTTTGACTTTGGTATGCGGGCGCGCAATTTTCACTACTCCTGGCTCCTTGGTGAAAAGACGCCGTATCGTGTTTTCACTGAAGAACCACAGTTTGGAAAGTTCTGCCACCGTGTAGTGCCTTTCGAGAGCAGGCACGCCGGCGGTTGCCGCCTGAAAGCCCAGACTGTTTGAAAAAGTCTGCGGTTCATGTAGGAGTTCCATCTGGCACCTCTCAAGATTCTGACTTGCGCTGTCGGAAGAAACGGACGTTGGTCGAAGATACGGACTCAACCCAGAACATCCGGAATCGCTTCGGATACATGTAATCCAGGTCAAACGCTCGGTCAAATCTCTGTGGCAGGGAATACCTGCGAGCAGGAAAGGGAGGTTCGAGCGGTGAACGTACAATGGAGTTCGCGGGAGTTTGAGATGACCATTCAGTCAGGCGGACGAAGGGGAAAGACCAGAAATGGATTACGACTCGTCCATGGCTCAGGCAGCGAAGTTGTCTCTTCGACAGATATTCCCGGCCCAATCGCAGAATCGCTTAGGAAACCTCTGAATAAGTCGGCAAAATGAAGGGTACGGGCTTGAGCCCGTACATAAGGCTTGCAAAATCAATGGGCTTTAGCCCCTGAGGGAATGCAGGCTTTGAAAATTGTCACTTATTCAGAGGTTCCTTAGGTGCCAATTCAGCGAGGAGATGGTCGCATTGTTCCGCAGAGCGAATGTGAGTCCCGCGCTCATCTATGCGTTCTCGAAGACAGGCCTGGTGGTGACTGAAGAGAATCGAGACCGACTGCCTGCTGCGGAATACCGAGAATGGAAACAAGCGCTTCGTGAGTATCAGCGAAGATTGGACGCAGACAGCAAGGCCGTCGCACTCTGTTACACGCTGCATCATGAGGTAGGCCGGTCGGAGCTATCGAAGAAGAAGCGATTCGCCGCGTCCGAACTTGCTGTTGCTGTGCTCAATGCATTGGATGAGGGAATCAGCTCTTTTGCAATGGAAGGTGTTTTCCTTAACGCCTGGCTTGCTTTGGCTTGCCGACGCAACCATGTTCTTGCAGACGACCGGGAAGGGCTACGACAGCATTTCGGTGTGGAACTGCCTGAGATCCGAAATCTGCTGAACGAAATCTACGATGAATTGCCGAACCCTTTTTGGAGCCCGGCTATCGAGAAGCGTCTTGCACGGATCGAGGCCGCAAGAGCTATCCCGGAGACTTGGCTCGGGAAGCCGCCCGCCTCCAAAGGAGATGCGGAGTGGGAGATGACTCCCGCTTTCGAGCACCTGCAATTCGCAATTAAGTTCTGCAACGCCGCGGAGGTGCCCGAGGATGTCATGGAGGCGATGTTCTTGCGCTTCTGGCTGCGGACGCTAATTCTCAACGACCGGTTGCCCGAACTCTTTTTCCAGACGCTCGATCGGAACTGGGAACTGGTTCATGCGCGGGTTCAGAGTCATATGGCAAGGTACGCCGGTCCCCGTTTGCAGTAGTCCGCTCTTTATCGGCTTTAGGCCGGTCTGCCGAGCGTATGAGCTGCCAACCTGATTTCCTGCTGTTGGAGATCGCAGTTTTGGACGGACTGTTCTCCGGATCCGGCGTGGGGGATACGCCGACCTGCCACGCGCTACGGACGCTGTCCTGAAGCTGGATCTGCCTTGCCTTCACAAAAGGAGAGTAACTCTTCTCGGTGATCTTCACCGAAGCGTGTCCAAGGAGCAACGAAACCTGGTCGATGGGCACGCCCGCAAGCAGCATCTCGACGGCGAAGGTATCCCGGAACATGTGGGGATGGCACCGCTTTTGCTCGCCGTCGGGCTTCTTGATATTGGCGAGTTGGAAGAGACGACGATAGCTTCTCTGCCAGTCTGCCACGGCGCTCTTGGGGTCGCCATTGCCGCTCCAGAAAAAGTAGCGGGGATTTGGCTTCGGGCCGGGGGGAATATTTTCGAGAGCCTCGACCACATGCGGCGGAAGCGGAACATAAACCGGCGTTCCGGTCTTGGCCTGATAGAGCAGAAGGCTGTCGCCATGAAGCCGATGCCGCTCAAGAGTCACCGCGTCTCGGATGCGGAGACCGCTCCAGCGCATCAGCAGCGTCATGGTGCGAAGACGGGTCCTCAAGTCCTCAATGGGAATAAATCCGCCGCGCGGATCTCCGTAGATGTGCGTCGCATCAAGAATCCGCTGAAACTCGTCGCGAGGGAAGTAGTCGGTCGGCACCTGCACGACCTTGATCTTGCCCAGGCCCATGGTCGGATTCTGGCTGATGTAGCCGCGGCGGACGCCGGCCCAGAAGAAGCCGATCAGGCGGTCCTGCTTCTTCTGCTTGGCCAATCCGCCATCCCTCCAGGTGCTGCGAAAGGAGAGCAGGGCATCGAGGTTGAGTTGGTCGAGGAATTCCAGGTCCTGCACTCGGGTCCAGGCGAGAAACTGCTTGCGGAAGATGGTTTCGAGTTTTGAAAGCGTCGCGGGTTTCAACTCCCGACTGCGGGCGTCAGCCAGGTAAGACTCGACGGCTCTCTCGATCGTCACTCTTGGCTTTTGCGGCGGGGTTGGAATTGGGACAGAGGTAACCGAAGCTGCCGGAGCAGGAGAAGCGACGTCCATTTGCTCGTGAATGGCGGGTGTCTGCAAAACCGGCTCGGAGGGAACAGACGCTGGGTTTTCCAGACGATGACGGTATTGCTCGGCTTCGTCCCAGAAGCGCGTCTTCGCGCTCAGGCGGTAGAATTCGCCGTTATGCGACCCCCAGATCCACTTGGGGCAGTTGCAGCGGCGCCACAGCTTGTCGCCGTAGTGTTTGCAGTCTGCGGAGTGACGTGTGTAGACGGACAGCATCGGGTTCTCCCGCTTCAGACGGGATTCTGCTCGATTCGCCCAAATGGGTCAAACCCGACCGGTTACTGTACAAAATACTGTACAAAAATCGACCCTGTTTTTGGTCCGAAGATGCAAGTCGTTCATGGTAAACGACTTGATTATGGTGGAGGCGGCGGGAGTCGAACCCGCGTCCGAAATCGCTGTCAGCCAGGAGTGTTCATGCTTTGTCCGGTTCCTTTTGGTTTCGCCCCTGGCACTCAGAGCGGACAAGATGTGCCAGAAACTAGTCCGATTGATCTCGCTTCAGCCGCCCGGACCGAGCCGCTTCAGCCAGCCTACTGTGCGACGCCCGCTCACGGCCCATAGGCAAAGCCGTGGAAGACGGCAGCTTAGTTAATTAAGCTGCAAGTGCCAGATTATCGTTGGCAACTTTTGTTTTGCGAGCGATTACGGGTGCCCACACCCCGACATGCCTCCTAAGCCGCATTCGATCCCGTCGAAACCGTGACGCCCCCATCGTGCCGGCATCCTGCCCATGATTCCGGGAAGATGCCCAGGTGCGAGCCGGGCCAACTGGCTCGTGCTGCATACTGCCATTTTACGCCAATTCCGATTGCGCCGTAGCGGCTACTGCTTCTCCAGGTCGATGCTCTCGTACTCGTGACGGGCGATTGCGGCGCGGATCTGTGCCGGCGTCTTGCCGAGTTTGGTCTGCTGATAGGCGAAGAAGCCCTCTTTGGCGCAGGTGGAGCACTCGGTGCTGTGCGCATTCTCATAGCAACTGCGCAGGCTGGTGTGCCCCAGGGCGCGGTCGCAGCGGCAATAACAGGGAAGCTGATAAAGGACGTTCCCGATCTTGGCCGCCTGCTGGTAGACATGCACCTGCCAGGGATAGCGGAAGTTGTCGCCCTTGAGCTGGGCGCCGGCCAGGATCGGCGGCAGAGCGCTCACCTTGAGCGGGGCGGAGGGGTGGTAGGCGGGCACATCGTCGGCCGGGTTCGACCACTGTGCATAGCTGGCCATGGTCAGAACAAAGACACCCAAACCCAGGGCCGAGCGGCGGCTCATCCAGTATTTCATCGCGAGACTCCCTCCCCTTCGCATTCTAAACGGAAGCCGGTTGGAACGGAACTGTCCTGGGCGCAGCGGGGAATGAGCGGGAGGCTGCGCCGTTTTTTGGGCAAAAAAAGACGGCACGAACGGTCTTGCTGTTCGTGCCGGGAGGCCAGTGACGCAACTTGCTTCCAGCTCCGATGCGACAAGTGTTGCCGCCTTCATCACTGGAATATATACACCATAGCATAGATTCGACTGAAGTCAAATACAAAAAACGAAATTATTTTCTCCGGTTTGTTTCACAATCGATTCCCGGCTCCGGGCATCCAATTCAACACGGGCCACGCATCGGAAGAAGAGAATCACTCTGGGCGAGGAACAGTTGAGCATATGACAAGTAATTTGGAATCTGCGAGTTCTCCGGCATCTGAAGCGGCCGGCGAGGCTTCGCCCCGCTGGCTGAAACTGGGAATTGTTGCGGCGGCGTCGGCGCTTGCCGGCGGACTGGCGGCAGCGTGGTGGTACCGGAAGACCCTGACGAAGCTGCGCGAGGCCGAAGAGAGCCCGCCCGATCCACATTCTGGGATTTCCGGAGACAATTCAGCCGACGATCTCTGACTTGCCGCCATTCCCGTACAATCTGCCTGCGCGGCAGGGCGAGCGCACGGACCAGGGGACGCTTGCGGACGCAAGGCGACACCGGACGCTCACAGGGCAGCCGCATTTGAACTTTTGAAGGGAACGGGGTTCATCCCGAGCAAAATAGCGCTGAACAAATGGGCATCCTACGCAGCGAAAAAGCCCGCGGGAGGGGGGGAAAGGATACGGCATCACAGGCTGCGGAAAAAGGCCGAATTGCAGGCGAATCTGCGGAAGAACATCCCTCAGGGGCTAAAGCCCATCGTTCATTATCAGCACCTTATGGCACGCCCGAAGTCGTGCCCTGTTACAAAGCACAGCCGGGAGAGCCTTTTTCCGCAGCCTCTGAGGCCGCCGAGGGATTGAATCCTTCCAAACCATCCCTCTGGGGCTGAAGCCCAGAAGTTTTCTGGCGGTTTTGCGGCACGGCTGATGCCGTGCCCTTTCAAAACACGAGATCTGCGACGGGTTTAGTTGCGACTGAAGCCGTGCCCTTTCAAAACGGCCCAACCGTTTCAGATGCGATTGCGTGCTTTCCCAGTCCCCGAATGCGAGGGACCTGGGGCATCCAAGGGTTGTGCCGGATTACCGAATCTCGCGGACACGGTACTGGGACGCTCTTGGTGCAGGTGGCCGCGGCTACTGGCCATAAGGTAAAATGAAGTCGCCACAACTAAACTAAAGGCATGCTTTCACCATGTGAAAGAACGCCCTCAGCAAGGACAATCCCATCCGCGGGGCTGCGTAGAGAGCAACGAGCGGCCGGCAGGCAATGAGCATCCCGAAAGAAGACGAGAACGCGCAGCAAGGCGAGCGAAGGCCAGGTAATTGAGCGAAAGGCGGGCAGTTTGGAACTGGCGGACAAGATACTTGTTACAGGCGGGGCCGGATTTATCGGGTCAAATTTTGTCTTGGACTGGTTCCGCAGCGAGCCGGACGAGATTGTCACCCTCGATAAGTTGACTTACGCGGGAAATCTGCGCAACCTGGATAGCCTGGCAGACGATCCCCGCCACACCTTCTTGCAAGGCGATATCTGCGACCAGCAGCTCGTAGGCGATCTTCTGGCCGCCCATCGGCCGCGGGCGATCGTCCACTTTGCCGCGGAAAGCCATGTCGACCGCTCCATCTGCGATCCGGGAGAGTTTGTCCGGACCAATGTGCAGGGCACGCTGAATCTGTTGCAGCAGGCGCGGGGATTCTGGGCCGAACTCGATGAAGCGCAGCGTGCGCGCTTCCGCTTTCTGCATGTTTCAACCGATGAAGTGTATGGCACGCTGGGACCCGCAGACCCGGCCTTCACGGAGCTCACGCCCTACGCTCCGAACAGTCCCTATGCCGCGTCGAAGGCCGGCTCGGATCACCTGGTCCGCGCTTACCACCACACCTTTGGCCTGCCGACTCTCACCACCAACTGTTCCAATAACTACGGCCCCTTTCAGTTTCCCGAGAAGCTGATTCCCCTGGTGCTGCTCAACGCGCTCGAGGGAAAACCGCTTCCGGTGTATGGCGACGGAAAGAACATCCGCGATTGGCTTTACGTGGTGGATCACTGCGCCGGCATCCGGACGGTTCTTCGCCGTGGAATGCCGGGAGAAACCTATAACATCGGCGGGCGGAACGAGAAGACGAATCTGGATGTGGTAACCACCATCTGCGATATACTCGACGAGCTTCGCCCGGACGCCGCGATTGGACCGCGCAGAAATCTCATCACGTATGTGAAGGACCGGCCGGGGCATGACCGCCGTTATGCCATCGACGCCGCAAAGATTCAGCGGGAACTCGGCTGGGCGCCGCAAACTCGCTTTGAAGATGGCATCCGCAAGACCGTCGAATGGTATCTGGCCCATATGGGCTGGGTGGATGAAGTTCGCTCGGGAACCTATCAGGAGTGGTTGCAGCAGAACTACAGGGGACGGTAGATGGCGCGAAAAGGCATCATTCTGGCAGGCGGGTCGGGGACTCGCCTCTATCCGCTTACTGAGTCGATTTCCAAGCAGCTTCTGCCGGTCTACGACAAGCCGATGATCTATTACCCGCTGAGCGTGCTCATGCTCGCCGGGATTCGCGATGTGCTGGTCATCTCCACGCCGGAGGACACGCCGCGCTTCGCCAATTTGCTCAAGGACGGCCATCGCTGGGGGCTGAACATCGAATATGCTGTGCAGCCCAGTCCCGACGGCTTGGCGCAGGCCTTTCTCATTGGCGAAAAGTTCCTCGGCGACAGCCCCAGCGCACTGGTGCTGGGCGACAACATCTTCTTCGGATACGCGATGACAGAAAAACTTCAGTCGGCCGCCGCAAGCAGCAGCGGGGCCACGGTTTTTGCCTACCGCGTGAGCGATCCAGAACGCTACGGCGTGGTCGAATTCGACCGCACGGGACGCGCGATCAGCATTGAAGAGAAGCCGCAAAAGCCAAAGTCGCAGTACGCGATCACCGGACTGTATTTCTACGACAACGATGTCGTGGAGATTGCAAAATCCATCAAGCCCTCCCCGCGGGGAGAACTCGAGATCACCGACGTAAACCGGCATTACCTTCAGCGCGGCGATCTGGCGGTGAAAACCCTGGGGCGCGGCGTGGCCTGGCTCGATACCGGGACGCACGACTCCCTGCTCGAGGCCGGAGCGTTCATTCAGACCATCGAACGGCGTCAAGGGATGAAGGTGGCTTGTCCCGAGGAGATTGCTTACCGGATGAAGTTCATCACCGCAGAGGATACGGCGAAGCTGGCTGAACCGCTGCGCAAGAGCGGCTATGGCGAGTATCTTCTCGCCATCCTGCGCGAAGATATTGGCTGATCGGCCAAGCAAGGAGAGTGGGCGTGCAGCGTATTGAAACTCGAATTCCGGGGGTGATTGTCCTTCAATCGCCCGTCTTCAGGGACTCTCGCGGATACTTCCAGGAGATTTACAACCGCCAGGCCATCATTGAGGCCGGCGTCGATCTCGATTGGAAGCAGGACAATCTCTCTGTTTCCCAGAAGAACGTGCTCCGTGGGCTTCACTACCAGATCGCCGAGCCCCAGGCCAAGCTGGTCCGGGTCGTTCACGGCGCTGTCTTCGACGTCGCCGTCGATATCAGAAAGTCCTCGCCGACGTTTGGCCAGCATGTTTCCGTCGAGTTGAAAGCCGGAGACGGGCAGGCTTTTCTCATCCCTGCGGGCTTTGCGCATGGATTTGTAGCCCTGGAGCAGGACACCACGTTCTTATATAAGGTGGATCGCTACTATTCGCCGAAGTCGGAGCGAACGATCTTGTGGAACGATCCGGTCCTGAACATCGCCTGGCCCGTTTCCGCTGACGATGCGATCATCTCGGCCAAGGATTTAGTCGGAACGCCTCTCGCCAGCGCAGAGTTGTTTTTGTAATGCGGACCCATCCCTCCCCGGGGGATTTGGCTTGGCAACGACGAATGGTTCGACGCAAATTCGCAGGACAAAAAAGAGTGCTTCCTAATCGGTAAGAGAAAGCCACCATTGCAAGGGAATCGCCCGGTTGTATTTTTTCGAACGTAGAGAGGCCCGTCTCGCCGTTCGGGGCCTCATGGAGGGCGATACAATTTGAGCAATCTGGCGCCAAAGAGGAGAAGCTCGTTGATCCCTTTCACGTCGAAGCTGTACTACAAGGCATGCTGCCTCGCCCTCTTCTTTGTGGCCGCCGCTGCTTCGTTCAACGGGTACTTCGTCAAATGGCACTTTCGCGAAGCCGGCACAAGCGAATTCATGCCGCGGGCCAGTTTCGATGTCCTGGTAGATGGCAGCGCGGCGCGCCCGTATGTGTACCGGCAACTGCTTCCCATGCTGGCTACCTGGATCGACGGCCGCGTCTCCGAGAGAATCAAGGACCGGCTGCTCACGGCCAAGGGAGACCGCGGGCCGACTTTTCTTTCGCGCCTGGTTGACTCGCCTCTTGCCCAGGACAGAATCTGGTTTTTGCGCTACCTGATTGTCTACGCCCTGGTCTTCCTTTTCGCATGGCTCTCAGTCCATGCCTTGTTCCAGGCGGGCAAGGTTTTGGGCTATCCATCGCCGCCCTCGGCCCTGGCCGCTATCGCCTTCATCCTGCTCATGCCCTATTTCCTCACCGTTGGTGGATACCTGTACGACTATCCGGAACTGGCCTTTTGCGCTCTGGCGGTCTGGATGGCGGTCAAATGCGACTGGTGGTGGATTGTTCCGTTAGCGGCAATGGCCACCTGGAACAAGGAATCCTTCCTGCTTTTTGTCCCAACGCTCTATCCGTTCTTGCGGGCTCGTTATTCGCGGCTCCGCGCGGCGATCGGAACCGGAATAATCGGTTCGGCCTGCGTTGCCGTCTACGCTTTTCTCAGGATGAGATTTCAGCACAACCCCGGGGGAGCCGTCGAAAACCACGCGATCGCGCAGTTTTACTGGTTTCTGCATTTCTTCACCAATCCGTTCCGCGAAAAGACTTACGGCCTGCCGGTGACACCGCTCTTCAATCTGCTGTGCCTGGCTTTGATTGTTTGGACCGTTTGGCGTGGATGGCGCCATCTGCCGCAGGCGGCTCAACGTCACGCGCAGATTGCTGCAATCATCAATGTTCCCTTGTACGTGCTGTTCTGCGAGCCGGGGGAATTACGCGATCTCAGCCTGCTCTACGTCACACTTTTCCTGTTGATCGCCGCGAATTTGACCGAGTGGATCGGCCGGCATGACGAGGATAACGTACGATATTTTTCGCACATTTGATTTCGGTATTATTCTTTGGAGGTTGGTACAAGCAGGAGGAGCGAGACCTCTGAGGCAGGCACGATGGAGCCAACCATGGAAGCGGGATTGGAGCCGGCTGGCGAGATGAAGGCGGTTCCGGGTCCGGTGGTGCAGATCGACGAAGGGCGCATTCAGGCGCATTTGGACGAGGTGGTTCGAGCAACGGTTGAGGAGACACTGAACGGGCTTCTGGATGCCGAGGCGGACCGGTTGTGCGGGGCGCGCAAGTACGAGCGCACGGAAGGCCGGAAGGACACGCAGGCAGGCAGCTACGACCGGCATTTGCAGACCAAGGCAGGCGATGTAACGCTGACGGTGCCGAAGCTTCGCTCGCTGCCCTTTGAGACAGCGATCATCGAGCGTTATCGGCGGCGCGAGTCGTCGGTAGAAGAGGCTCTGATCGAGATGTACCTGGCGGGAGTGAGCGTGCGGCGCGTGGAAGACATCACGCAAGCGCTGTGGGGCGCGCGGGTGTCGGCCCCGACGGTCAGCGACCTGAACCAGAAGATCTACGGCAAGATCAACGAGTGGCGCGCGCGTCCGCTGGTGGGCGATTTTCCGTATGTTTTTCTCGACGGCATCTGGTTGAAGCGCAGCTGGGGCGGAGAGGTAAAGAACGTCTCGGTGCTGGTGGCCATTGGCGTGGCGCAGAGTGGCTATCGTGAGATTCTGGCAGTGAGCGAAGGCGCCAAGGAAGACACTGCGAGCTGGACTTGCTTTCTGCGCGAGATGAAAGAGCGCGGTCTCAAGGGGGTTGAGCTGTTTGTCTCCGACAAGTGCCTGGGGCTGGTGGAGAACCTGGCGGACTTCTTTCCCGAGGCCAAGTGGCAGCGTTGCGTGGTGCACTTTTATCGCAACGTGTGGACCGCAGTGCCAACCGGCAAGGTGAAGGAAGTGGCAGCCATGCTGAAGGCCATTCACGCCCAGGAAGACGCCAAGGCGGCTAAAGAAAAAGCTGTCCAGGTTGTGCAGAAGCTGCGGCTGATGAAGCTGGCCAAGGCGGCGGAGATCGTGGCGAACGGCATCGACGAAACGCTCAGCTACTACGCCATGCCATCGGAACACTGGCGCTGCCTGAGGACCAACAACCCGCTGGAACGGCTCAACCGGGAGATTCGCCGACGAACACGCGTGGTCGGAGCTTTCCCCGATGGCCAGTCCGCGTTGATGCTGGTCGCCGCGCGGCTGCGACATGTAGCCGCAACCCGGTGGGGAACGAAACGCTACCTGCAGATGGACCGGCTGGCCGAGATCGTAGCCATCGCCTGACCGCTTTGCTTCTAGCCCCCATGGGGGCCAGAAGCAAAACAACCAAAAACCAACAACCTTCCTGAATAAGACGGAAGATCAAAAGTGCGAAAGATACTGGACACTACCTGGGGTTCAGGTCAGGCGAGTAGGGCGGCAGGTAGAGCACTTCCGCCCCTGCTTTTTCGATCAATCGCTGCACCCCCTTGATCTTGTGTGAACTCAAGTTATCCATCACGACTACGTCGCCGGGCTTGAGTGCTGGACACAGGATGTGCTCAACATAGGCCAGAAAGATGTCGCCATCTGTGGCCTCTTCGATGGTCATCGATGCAATGATTCCGCGCAGGCTCATCGCACCCAAAATGGTCATGATCTTCCAGCGTCCTCCAGGCGTTGTTTCACAGATGCGCCCGCCTCCGGCGCTTCGCGCATAGAGCCGCGTCATCGAGGTAGTAACCCCACTTTCGTCCAAGAAAATCAGGTGTTCCGGGGAGATCGTCGCGATGCGAGCGATAAACTCCTGGCGCTGCTTACGGTTGGCTTCGGTATCGCGCTCGGTGGCGTGGAGCGACTTTTTTTAAGCCGCAGTTCCAGTTTTCGCAGCAGCTTCCAGACCTTGGGCAAACTAAGCGAAACATTCGCCTCGCTGAGCAATTTCTGCTGCACTTCTACCAGCGTCAGATCGGGCTGCTGAACAAACCAGGCCCGCACCTGCTGTTGCGCCTCGACTCCGGCGTGCGGTTTACGCCCTGGCTTGTGAGGCACGCACTCGGCTTGACCGGTGCGGTTGCGCGTGACGGAAATCTTCTTCGCCCAGCCAACACTCACCACAAAACGACTGGCCAGTTCCTCTAGCGTTCCCTCGCCCTGATCGTAGGCGAAGAGCAATTTACGGCGCAGATCATCTCCTAGGGGTTTCCCCATATCTGTGTTCGCCGCAGAGTCTCGCCAAAAAACAGTCTACATAATTTACTAAAATGCTCTAAGTGTGAAGTTTCAACAGGTTGTCCATTCGATCTGAACGCGAGAAGCTGGTTGTAACGAGCAATCAGTTTTTCCGAGGAGATCGAATGGACTATCACCAGAATGCCCGACTTACCGTCCATAGTCGAGAG
>Ga0326727_10015483_pt1 | contig 16357 bp, 11 predicted proteins | sample MB2enrmetagenome_FD_207643 | JGI IMG/M metagenome (GOLD analysis project Ga0326727, IMG submission 207643) | Lab enriched peat soil microbial communities from McLean, Ithaca, NY, United States - MB29MY | ecosystem: Environmental > Terrestrial > Soil > Wetlands > Peat | place: USA: New York...
GCCCAGCGGCAGGACGATATCCCAGAAGTACGCGTGCGCCGGCTTGCCCATCGCCAGCGCCAGGTTGGCCGCCAGGAAATTGAAGTACTTGAAGAAGCCCAGGAATCCCAGGTTCGCCGAGAGACTCATGATGAGCACGGCCTTGCGGCGCGGCCCCGGAGGAATGCGCTCCAGCCAAAGGCCCGCGGTGTAATCGATGGCCGTCAGAGTCAGCAGCAGGAGGATGAACTTATAGTTCCAGGTGCCATAAAAGAAGTAACTGGCCGCCAGCAGAATGTAGCGGCGCAGCACGCGCGGGCTGGAATAGAACAGAGCCAGCACCACCGCGAGGAATATGAAGAAATGCGTGGTGTTGAAGAGCATGGCGTCGATTACCTCTTATCTTGTTCCGGCGGCCCCAGAATGCGGGCGACCTCCGCGGCCAGCATCACCGAGAAGCGGTTGATGCCTTCGCGATTCAGGTGCATTCCATCCCTGAAAAACTCGGGCCGCTCCAGCGCGTCGAAAGCGTGTTCGTTAGCCAGCACGACATTGGGCCGCGCCGCCAGTTCGCGAATCGAAGCGCTTTTCTTCTTAACCAAGCCATCGGGTCGCGGTATCGGGCCGCGCGGCAGCCGCGTGAAAATGAGCTTGGTGGGCGAACCCCGGTAGCGATCGATCGTGCGTCCCAGCCATATCCGGAAGAACGCGGCCAGCTTGCCGGTCTGCGGATCGGGTGCGTGGGCGAGAAAACTCTTGACGGAACCGCGCTGATCGTCGTCGGCTCCCGGGGGGAAAGTCACCTGCAGGGTGGACCAGTCGATCCTAAGGCCTGCCATGCTGCGGGTCGTCTCCAGGTAGTCGTATGACCATCCCGCGAAACCCTGGTCGCAAAGCTGCACGTATGCGATGCGCTTGGGCGGGTTGGTGAGGAATTCCAAGATGTCGCTCTGGAAGACGATACCTTTGAGCAGGCCGCCGCGGAGGGCCGCCCACTGCTGTTCCCGGTTGGGAAAGGAGCGGGCAAAATCGACCACGTCGCCCAGCCGGAGCCGGGCAATGACGTAGTGCAGGTCGCGCGGGTCGTTGGCCGGATCGAACAACCGGTCCTCGTCTTCATAGTCGTCCACACCAAAGACGATCGCCCGATAGCGCCGCGCCGTGGGGTCCAGATCGCGCAGCATGAAGAACCATACGCGGGGGTCGCTGCCGGCCACACCCGCGTCCCGGAAAACATACGGTTTCGCCACCGGCTCTTGGTCAATTACCTTCCGGGAGTAACCGAAGCGCGAATTGCCCAGCGTCAGCACCAGGTTGTCTCCGGCCTTTTCCTGAGCCCGCTGCTCGCGCCGCAGGATCAATTCGAAGAGACCGGTAGAGGAATCCGGTTGCAGCCAGTGCGTGTAGAAGCCGGTTCGGAACAGCAGCGCGTCGAGCCCGAAGACTCCAGTCACGGCCAGCAGGCAAGCCAGCACGGGGGCAAGCCAGCCGCGGGCGGCAGCATTCTTTACGGACACGGGACAGGGGCTCATCTTACAAAGACCCTCCCGGCCGCTTTTCCACTACACCTCCCAGCAGCCGGCTCACCTCGCGGGCCAGCATGGCCGAGAAGCGCGCGCAGCCTTCGTCGTTGAGATGCTGTCCGTCTTTGTATAGCTCGGGACGCTCGAGCGCATCAAAGGCATGTTCGGCGGCCAGCAGCACACCGGGCCGTGCAGCCAGTTCGCGCACCGAGGCACTCTGTTTCCGCACGAGGTTATCCGGCCGCGCAATGGGGCCGCGCGGCAGGCGAATGAACACGATCCGCGTCGGCGATCCGCGATAGCGATCCAGAATCCGGCCGAACCATTTCCGCCGGAAAGCGCCAAACACGCCGATTTGCGGCGCCGGGCGGTACATCAGCGACAGCTCGACCGAGCGCCGCTGTTCGGCATCCACCGAGGACGGGGCGGTGAAGGTCCAGCGCGCCCAATCGATCTCCAGGCCCGCCAGGCTCCGCGGGCTCTCATGGAAATCGTAGGTCCAGCCTTCGTATCCCTGGCGGCACAGGCGCACGTAGGCGATGCGCTTCAGCGGGTGCGAGAGAAACGCCTCGATATCGGCTTGGTATACCGTGCCCTTCAGAAGCGCGCCGCGAAGGGCTTGCCATTGGAGCGCCGGGCCGGGGAACGAAGCGGCGAAATCGAATGCGTCCGCGAGGCGCAGGCGGGCCACCGCGTAATGCAGGTCGCGTATGCCGTCGGTGAAATCCCAGGGAACGTCCTCGTCGTCGTAATCGCTGACGGCTAGCACGATGGCGCGGTAGCGGCGGGCCGTGGGGTCCAGGTCGCGCAGCATGTAATACCACAGGCGTGGATCGCTGCCGGCCACCCCGGCGCTGCGGAAGACGTACCCGGTCTCGGCGGTCAGCTGGTTGGCTACGCGCGGATAGTAGGCCAGGCGCGAATCGCCCAGCGTCACCACCACGTTGTCGCCCAAACGCCGCTGCGCGCGCTGCTCCTTGGCCAGAATCAGCTCAAACAGCCCGGTCGAGGAATCCGGTTCCAGATACGAGGGGTAGAGCGGCGTGCGGAACAACAGCGCATCCGCGCCGAAGAGGCCCGCGAGCGCCGCCACCGACGCCAGCAGGGGGCGGCCGGCCGCGCGCGGGATCATCTCCGCGCCTCGCGAACCGCCGGCTGCGCGAGCGCTTTCGAAACTTCCCGCGCCATCATGGCCGAGAAGCGCGCGCAGCCCTCGTCGTTCAGGTGGAAGGCGTCTTTAAACAGCTCGGGACGCTCGAGCGATTCGAAGGCGTGCTCATCCACCAGGATCACGCCCGGCCGCGCCGCCAGCTCGCGAATCGAGCTGCTCTTCTTCACCACCAGCCCGTCCGGCCGCGGCGCGGGACCGCGCGGCAGCCGCAGGAACACGATTTTGGTCGGCGATCCGCGATAGCGGTCGATCAGTTCGCCGTACCATTTGCGCCGGAAAGCGGCCTTGTGCCCGGTCTGCGGCTTAGCCGGATACAGCACCCAGTTCCGAACCTCGTCGCGGAAGCTCTGCTCCACGCCCGGCGGGAACGTGGCGGTCATGGTCTTCCAATCCACCTGAAATCCGGCCACGCTATTCTTCGAATCCACGTAGTCCCAGGTCCAGCCTTCGTAGCCCTGGTTGCACAGGCGCACGTAGGCCAGCCGCTTGAGCGGATGCGTCAGGAAGGCCAGGATATCGGCCTGGTATACGATGCCTTTCAGCAGGCCGCCCCGGATAGTCTCCCAGCGGGACGTGCGGTCGTCGAAGGAGCGCGCCAGCTCGAACACATCGGCAAGACGCAGGCGCGCGATCACGTAGCGCAAGGTAGCCAGGTCGTCGCCGATATCGTAGGAACCGTCTTCGTCGTCATAGTCGTCCACGCCCAGCACAATGGCACGATAGCGCCGCCGCGTGGGGTCGAGATCGCGCAGCATGTAGTCCCACGCGCGTATGTCGGTGCCTGCCACGCCGGCGTGGCGGAACGCGTAGCCGGTCTCGGGAGTCAACTGGTTGGCCACCCGCGGATAATAGGCGAAACGCGAATCGCCCAGCGTCTCGACCAGGTTGGCGCCATAGCGCGCCTGCGCTTTCTGCTCCTTGTGCAGGATCAGCTCGAAACGCCCCGCCATGGAATCCGGCTCCAGAATGGAAGGGTAGAGTCCCGTGCGGAAGAGCAGCGCATCCAGGCCGAACACCCCCGCCGCCGCGAGCAGGCACGCCCATACCGCGCGCGAGACGGTACGGGAAGCCACACGGGGAGGAGGGCCGGCTATCATGTCCGAAACGATCAGCATACCATCGGGGGTGGCCGCTTCGGCTTACGTTATGATGATGGAATGACTGGCGCCCTTCCTCCCGGCATAGCCGTGTCCGCGCAGGCGGTCATGGACCTCGAACGTGAATATGTACTCCAGAATTACGCCCGCTATCCCCTGGTTCTGGCCCGTGGCAAAGGCTGCTATGTGTACGACCTCGAAGGCCGCCGCTACCTGGATTTCATCGCCGGAATCGGCGTGAACGCGCTCGGCCACGCGCATCCGCGTCTCCTCAAAGTGATCCGCGAGCAGGCCGGCCTGATGATACATTGCTCCAATCTTTATTACCACCAGTATCAGGGTCCCCTGGCGAAACGCCTGGCCGAGGCCAGCGGGCTGGAGCGCACCTTCTTCGCCAACACGGGCACGGAGGCCATGGAGGGCGCGCTCAAGATGGTTCGTGCGCATGGCCGCGCCATCCATCCCGAGAAGTTCGAAATCATCTCGCTGGAAAATTCCTTTCACGGCCGCACGCTGGGCGCGCTGTCCATCACCGGCCAGGCCAAGTACCGGAGCGATTTCGAGCCGCTGCTGGCGGGTGTGCACTTCGTTCCCATTAACGACATCGCGGCTCTGGAAGCCGCCTTCGGCGAGCGAACCGCCGGCATTGTGCTCGAGATGATCCAGGGCGAGGGCGGCATCTATCCGCTCACGCACGAATACGTGGCCAAGGCGCGAACTCTGGCGGATCGCTACAATGCCCTGCTGGTGGCCGACGAAGTGCAGTGCGGTGTGGGCCGTCCGGGCACATATTTTGCCTACCAGCGTTCGGCGCCCGTGATTCTCCCGGATGTGCTGGCGGCGGCCAAGCCGCTGGCCTGCGGCCTGCCGCTGGGCGTGATCGTGGCCAACGCGCGCGCCGCGGCGGCGATCAAGCCGGGGATGCACGGCTCTACCTTCGGCGGCGGCCCGCTGGCGTGCCGCGTGGCGTTGGAGTTCTTCGACATCCTCGACGAGCTGTTGCCCGCGATCCAGCGCGTGGGCGGCTACTTCCATGTGAGCCTCAACGAGCTGGCGCGCAAGCACTCCTTCGTCAAGGAAGTGCGCGGCTTCGGGCTGATGATCGGCATGGAGCTGGCGATTCCCGGCAAGGATTTCGTAACGGGCGCCATGGCGGAGGGCGTGCTGATCAACTGCACGCACGACACCGTGCTGCGCTTCCTGCCGCCCTACATCGTGACGGAGAAGGAAGTGGACCAGGTGGTGAAAGTTCTGGCCAAGCTCTTCGCCGCGGTCAAGTAGCGCCCCTATTTTCCGCCTTCGATGTGCAGGCGCAGCGAACCGATCCAGACCGGCCCGCGATCGCGGTTGTATGCCGGATTGTCCACGTGCTGCAGATCGACGCTCAGCCACACTCCCGGCATCAGCCGCGCCGAGTAATAGCTCTCCGAAACCAGCTCGCGGCCATAGCGCAGCGTGCCGTCGCCGATTAGAAAGTCGAGGCCGCCGCGCTCCAGGTAGAGCGCGTGGACGCCCGCCAGGCCGCCCGAGTTGATTTCGGTGGCCACCGTATCGTGGGGGCGCTTCCAGCGCGTTCCGGTAATCGAGACACCGCCTTCCACCAGGCGATCCATGGCCGTGAACGCGAAGCTCTCGGTCTTGCCGTCGTCCCAACCCCACCGCCCGAAGATGCCGATGTCGCTCGTCAACTCCTGATCGGCGCTGACGCCGAATCCGTATTTCAGAGTGCCGATCCGCCGCGTGGCGATCACGTCCGGCGTGGCGCCGGTCTGGGCCGCCAGCTGCAGCGCGTCGGCGTAAGTGCCCATATCCGCGTGGTTCTGGTAGGCCAGCGCGCGGACCGCTCCCTCGCGCCCGGACGGCTTGAAGCGCCACTCGCCTTCCACTTCGTCGCCGCGGTCGCGAAACAGGCGGCGGTCGAAGCGCAGCCCGTTGGCCACTTTCGGCATGGCCGCGCTGGCGTAGCGCACGGACCAGCGTCGCATGTGCAGCTCATGCACCCAGCCCCACGTGTAGCCGCGCGTATCGGCGGGGTAATCCCATGCGCCGTTGTACATCACGGCCCACCCCATGAACTGCATGCGCGGATCATGGGAGTAGCGGTTGTCGTCGAAAAAATCGGTGAGGCTGAAGCGGCCGGCGGAGATCGAGTAGCGTCTCGCGGGACGGCTACCGGCAAGCTGGTTGGCGTCACTCTCGACAGCTTCCCGCTCGTCGCCTAACGCGATATCCTGCGTCACGTACAAACGCGCCAGGTAGGGCGTGGGCCTTGCTTGGGCCACGCGCGGCAGTTCCCCGTTGGGGGAATCGGCGAGGCCGTTGACTCCGCTGAAGCCCCGGCCCCCGGCCACTTCCGGGTCGAAATAGATCATGGTGTCGCGGGCCGGGCGAAGACCCAGGAACAGTGTGGTCGTCAGCGAAGCCTCCGCCTCGGGATGATCCGCCAGGCTGAGCGGCCCGGAGTAGGCCGCATCGAAGGCGCCATGGTACTGGCCGATCGAAGTGGCCTGGAAATAAACATTCCAGTTCTCCGTGGGGGGAATGTCCGGCGGGTCTTGCGCCTGGAGGGCCAGAGCGGCGGAGAGCAAAAGCGTCACGCGAACGAGCATCCCATCCGCCACTGTACCATCCAGTTGGTTGCGGAGGACTCAACTACCGTAGACCATGGTCGCGCATCTTCTCGTAAAGGAGACGTCTCTGGATGCCCAAGAGCGCCGCGGCCTTGAGTTTGTTTCCTTCCGCTTCGGCCAAAGCGCCTTTCAGCAGTTCCGCTTCGACCATGCGAATGGTGCGCTTGAAGCCCTCATGGCGCGGGATCTGGCCGGCCCATCCGGCCTCGGCCGGCGCGTGCCGCCGGGAAAACTCGATGCACTCCGCGGTAATGACCCCGCCCGGTGCGATGGCGATCGCGCGCGCAATCACATTCTCGAGCTCGCGCACGTTCCCCGGCCACTCATGCGCGATGATGCGATCGAGAGCATCCTGTTGAATGGTCACCGGTCTTTCCGAACGGCTGAGAAAGCGCTGTACGAGGAGAGGAATGTCTTCGCGCCGCTCCCGCAGCGGAGGCAGGCAGATTCTGACGACGCTGAGACGGTAGAACAATTCTTCGCGAAACCTGCCGGCGGCCACGGCGTCATCCAGGTCCTGGGCCGTGGCCACGATCAGCCGGAAGTTGGTCTGAATCGGCTGGTTGCTTCCGAGCCTCTCGATCGTCCGTTCCTGCACGGCGCGTAGAAGCTTGGCCTGCAGCGGCAGGGTCAATTCGGCCACTTCGTCCAGAAAGAGCGTGCCCTCGTTGGCCTGCTCGAAGCGGCCAACCCGGCGCGACACGGCGTTCGTGAAGGCGCCCTTTTCGTGGCCGAAGAGCTCCGCTTCGAGCAGCGCCTCCGGGATGGCGGCGCAGTTCACTTTGACCAGTGGGCCCTGGGATCTCCGGCTGTGTTCGTGGATGGCATTTACAACCAGCTCTTTGCCCGTGCCGGACTCGCCCGCCACGCACACGGTCGTATCCGAGCAGGCCACCCGGCCGATCAGCTTATAGACCTCTTGCATGGCCGGGCTGTGGCCCACCATCGCGGGGTAGGTTTTGGCGTCGGTCTGGCCCGAACGCAGAGTGCGAACCTCCCGCTCCAGGGCGCGATACTCCAGGGCGCGCTTCACCAGCAACAGCAGGTGATCGAAATTAATCGGTTTGGCGATGTAATCGAAAGCGCCGTATTGAGTGGCCTTGATGGCGTTGCTGCTGGTGGTGTCCGCGGTCATGACGATAACCGCCGCATCGTTGTAACCCTGGCGCATCCTTTGCAGCACCGTCAAACCGTCCAGTTTCGGCAAGCGGATGTCCAGCAGGACGACGTCCGGTTCCTCGGACAGCGCGCTGGCCAAGCCCTGCTCGCCATCGGCGGCCTTGAGGACGTCGTAACCTTCTTCTTTGAGCAGCGTCGCCAGCGAATTCAGGGCGGCGTACTCGTCCTCGACGATGAGAATCCTAGCCATTCATGGGGGCTCCCAGGGGCAGCAGAATCCGGAAATGCGCTCCCGGATCGGAGCCGACATATAAGATATTGGCGCCCATTTTTTCCAGAAGCGTGCGCGTGATGGCCAGGCCCATTCCCGTTCCCGAACGCTTGGTCGTGTAGAACGCCTCGAACAGGCGCTCCTGCTCTTCGCTGCCGAGCCCGGGACCCGAGTCCTTCACGTCGATCTCCACATGGCCGTCGTTCCGCTGGGCGGACACTCGAATGTGCCCGCCAGGGCCGGCGGCGTCGATCGCATTCAAAAGCAGGTTCATGATCGCCTGCTGGAGATGATCGCTGTCCACGGTAGCCTCCAGCTCGGGCACGGCGTTCAAATCGGTGACAATTCCGCGATCTTCCACCTGCGGCTTGACCAGCGCCATGCTGCGTTCCAGGATCGGGAGGATCGGTTGTCGACACAGCCGGCCAGGCTCGTCTGCGCGGAAGACCAGCAGACTGTTCAACAGCTTGTCCAGGCGGTCGATTTCAGCCGTAAGCAAGGCCGCTTCTTCGCCGCCGGCATTCTGTCTGCGGAGCCGGCGTTCGAGCACCTGGATAATGAGACGAATGCTGTTGAGCGGGTTGCGGATCTCATGCGCGATCCCCGCCACCACCCGCCCCATCACGCGCAAGCGGTCCTCGCGCCGTAAATCGGCTTCGAGTTTTTGCCGGCTCTCCGCCATTTCGTTGATCGCGCCCACGATGGCGCTCAGCTCGTGATGCTGGTCGGGCAACCGGTAACCGAGATCGCTGCGCAGGCGTGCCAAGCCGGCCTGGATGGCCGCGAAGCCCCTTTGCATCCCGAAACTCAGCCACAGCACCGCCCCGATGCTGGCTAGCGATACGAGCATCAATCCGCCGAACACGAACTGATGGACGACCCGGCTGGTGGAATTGAAATCGAGGTACCGCTTCAGACCCCAAACCGCGGGCGCGTCGCCCGGCCGGGCCATCGCCGATACCACCACGAGATCGCGGCCATCGTCGAAGACCCGCCGTCCCATCTTGCCATTGAATCGGCTCTCGGCCAGACACGTCAGAACCGCGTCCCGTTCAATCGGTGGCTGCTTCAGCGCGCTTCCGGGCTCGGTGTAGGTCGGGAAACTGTGCCCGATCGGCTCGTCGTCGAGGTAATATCCGCCTTCCACGTCGGGATACGAGCGCAGCACGTCGTACGAAACCAGGCGCAGCGCCCGATCCAACGCGTCTCGGGAAGCGAGACTTTCGCGGCTCGAGCGTTTCCTCGACCAGTTCTTTTCGGCTTCCGTAAGCTCGCGAAGAGCATTGGTCAGGCTCTTGTTGGCGTCGGACACCACCACCGACCGGAAGTTCCGCACCAGGTCGGAGATGAGCAGGCTGCCGAGAATCAGAGCGACCAGCGCGGTAACGAGCAGCAGCGTCTGAAGACGCTGGGCGGCGACAATCCTGGGGAAACGCTTGATCATCCGATGGAAAAAACGCCCGCCCACGCATTACTTCCGGGGCAAGGCTGCCTCCATTCAGTCCACGAAAGCTTCCAATAGCGGCAAATAAGGATCAGGTTCGATTGTACGCTTTCCGTACATTCAGTGTACGGTATTTGAGGTCATTTTGTCGATTGGGGCCCGAGAGGACAGCAAGCGCGTATCCAGATGCTGGCCAGAACATTGCAGTGATTAAGACAAATCGGTATGAAAGTACGAAGTGCTGAACCAGCGAACGTGCGCCTTGAGGGACCTTCTTTGGCCCGGCGCTGTGAACCCCGCACGAAGTGCGGCCCGACGCCTCACTGGATGAAGGGGAACGAAGATTTGCGATGGGGTCGCTAAGAGCGTTTGGCTCGTTGACTTTGCTGGCTGGGCTCTGCGCGAATTCCGCTATTGCCCAAAGGGCGCTGACCTGGGAAGAGGTTCAGGAGAGATTCGAAGCGGCGAATCCAACGTTGATGGCCTCCCAGCTTAACGTCGATGAATCGCGCGCGGCCGAGGTAACGGCCAACCTCCGCCCGAATCCGGAGCTCACAGGCACAATCGATCAGCTCAATCCCCTGGTAGGCCAGGCCTCGTCCGTTTCGGGGCTGTCGGTCTACCGGCCTCTCTCGTACGCGTTGCCGTACGCGTCGTTGAGCTACCTGCATGAGCGCGAGCACAAACGCGCGCTGCGCTTGGAAAGCGCGCGGAAATCGACGGCCATCGCCGATTCCGCCTATTCGGACCAGAAGCGCACTTTGACATTCAACCTGCGAAGTGCCTTCGTGCAAACATTGCAGTGGAAGGCGACGGTGGAAAATGCCAGGGAAAACCTGACATACTGGGATCGCGAGCTCACGGTGAGCCGCGACCGCTATCGGGCGGGCGATATCGCGCGAGTAGACCTCGGCCGCCTGCAGCTCCAGCGCGTACAGTTCGAGTCCGATCTCGAGACTGCCTTGGTGAATCTTCGCACGGCCAAAATCCAGCTAGTAACGCTGTTGAACGACCGGACGCCCATCGAGCAATTCGACGTTGTCGGACCTTACGATTTCGGGGAGTCGCTAATGCCTCTGGAAGAACTCCGCAAGATCGCCCTCGAAGCGCGGCCCGACCTGAGGGCAGCCCAACAATCCGTAGAGTTGGCGAAGACCAACCACCAGCTTGCCTTCGCCAACGGTTCGACCGATCCCACCGTCAGCCTGGATTTGGCCCGCAATCCGCCGATTCCCGCGTACTTCGGCGTGAGCGTGTCGGTACCCCTGCGAATCTTCGACCGAAATCAAGGCGAGAAGGCCAGGACCGAGATCGACATCCGCCGCAATGAGCGCCTGAAGGATGCCGCGGAGGCCCAGGTGTTCAACGACGTGGACTCAGCCTACGCGACCCTGACCGCCGCTCTGAATCTGCTGCGGCCATACCGGGATACATACCTGAAGCTCGCGGAGGAAACCCGGGACGCGATCGCTTTTTCCTTCCAGAGGGGTGGGGCGTCGCTGCTGGATTACCTGGATGCGGAAAAGGCTTCCCGCGATACGCGTCTGGCGTACCTGAATTTGGTCGGTTCTTATTTAACCGCGGCGGCTCAGTTGAACCTTGCCGTGGGACGAGAGGTGATCCAATGAACTGCCGGCGATCTGTCATCATGAGTTCCTCTCCGGCGCAAGCGGGTGTCTGCGCGATCCTGATCGGCTGCATCTGGCTCCCGGGCTGCGGAGGAGTGGCGGCGGCTCCGGAACCGGCCGCCGCCGTGGTCACTCCGCCGGCGGACGGCCGCATCGTGGTGCCGGCCAATTCCCCCAAGCTGAACCTGATTCATGTGGCGCCGGTTTCCATGGGTCCGTTCGAGCTCGAGGAGGTGACGGCTCCCGGCGAGATCGAGGCTAATCCCAACCGTGTCTCGCACGTGCTGATGCCCGTCATGGGCCGCATCCGGGAGGTCCTGGTGCATTTAGGAGACACCGTCACTGAGGGCCAGCCGCTGGTCATTATCGAGAGCCCCGACGCCACCGCCGCGCTGGCCACGCAAATGCAGGCGGAGGCCCAGATCCGGCAAGCCAAATCGGCCTTGCTAAAATCCCAGCGGGACCTGGCGCGCGCGCGCGAGCTCAATGAACGCGGTGCGCTCGCACTGAAAGAGTTGCAGTCCGCGGAAAACGACGCGGTTCAGGCGCAGGCCAACGTCGATCAGGCGCAAGCGGCGGCAGACGCCAACGCCCAGCGGCTCAAGACCCTCGGTCTGGAACCGGGGCAGCTATCCCCGCTGACCTTCTCGCGCGCGCCGATCGGCGGCAAAGTCATGGAAATCGCCGTCGCTCCCGGCGAGTACCGCAACGATACCAGCGCCAGCCTGATGACCATTAATGACTTGCGCACGGTCTGGATGTCCGCCCTGGTGCCCGAAACCAGGATCCGCTACATCCAGGTAGGCGAGTCGGTGCGCGCCGAGTTTTCCGCCTATCCGGGAGAGGTCTTCCAGGCCCGCGTGATGCGCATAGCCGATACCGTAGACCCGCAAACCCGCACCATCCGGGTGGACGCCGAAATCCCCAACCCCTCGGGACGCTTGCGAGTGGGGATGTTCGGCCAATTTCATCACCTCCACACTCCGGTCCAGAAGGTTGCCGTGCCGGTGGCCGCGGTTGTCGAGACGAACGGCCGGTCCGTGGTGTACATCGAAGAGAGCCAGGGAGTGTTCCGGGAGCGGACCATAACCGCGGGCGAGCGCCAGAACGACCTGCTGCCCGCCTTGAGCGGTCTTTCCACCGGAGAGCGCGTCGTGGTGGACGGCGTCATGCTGCTGCGCACCGAGGAGGCGGGGCGATGATCGAGCGCCTCATCTCCACGGCGCTCCGGCAGAGATTCCTGATCATCGTTTTCACCATTGCCGCCGCGGCCCTGGGATTCTGGGCCTTTCAGCAACTCAAAATCGAAGCGTATCCCGACCCTTCGGACACCCAGGTGGTTTTCACCACCCAGTTTCCGGGCCATTCCGCCGAAGAAATGGAGCAACAGGTCAGTATTCCGATCGAGCGCGCCATGAACGGCCTGCCCAACGTCATCGCCCGCCGCTCGCGCAGTATTTACGGCCTTTCCGACGTAGAGCTGACCTTCGCGTATGGCACCGACGACTACTTTGCGCGCCAGGTCGCTTTTGAAAGGCTGCGCGACGTCAACCTTCCCGACGGCGCCGATTGCGAAATGGAACCGCTGATCACGCCGGCGGGCGAGGTATACCGCTACGTGCTCGACGGCGCGGGCCATAGTCCCATGGAATTGCGCGAGTTACAGGACTGGGTGATTACGCCTCGCTTCTTCCAGGAGAACGGCGTCGGCGACGTCGAGACGTTCGGCGGCTTGTTCAAGCAGTATCAGATCGAAGTCGACCCCCTGAAGCTTGAGAAGTACAAGATGACGATCTCGCAGATCGCCGCGGCCGTCCAAGCCAATAATCAGAACGCCGGCGGAGCCATGGTGGACAACCGCCAGCAGTCCATGGTGGTGCGCGGCGTGGGTTTGGTGGACTCGACTACCGACATCGAGAACATCGTCCTCGGCGCGGCACACGGCGCGCCGGTCTTGATGCGCGATATCGGGCGCGTGAGGATCGGTCCCAAGATGCCCCAAAACGGCATTTACGGTCTCGATTCGGAAAGCGGAGGACTCGAAGGCCTCGTGGTCATGCGCCGCGGCGAGAACCCCAGCGAGGTGCTGAAAGGCATTAAGAGCGCCGTCGAGGACCTCAATTCAAGGATGCTCCCGTCCGGCATCCGGCTGGTTCCGATCTACGATCGCACGGATCTGGTCAACAACACGCTGCACACCGTCTCGCGCACCCTGCTTGAAGGCCTGACTATCGTCTTCATCGTTCTGTTCTTTTTCCTGGGCAGTATGCGCGCCGCCGTGCTCACCGCCATCGTGATCCCGCTCTCCCTGCTGTTCGCTTTTCTGTGCATGCAAATCGCTGGAGTTCACGCCAGTTTGCTGAGCCTGGGGGCGCTCGATTTCGGCATTATCGTCGACGGCACGCTGGTGATGGTGGAATACATCGTGCGCCGGCTATCCACGGGTAAGGCCGAAAATGCCAGCCCCTTCGAGGTGATCCGCGGAGCGGCCATCGAGATTGAGCGGCCTATTCTCTTCTCCCTGGCGATCCTGATCTCCGCCTATATTCCCCTGTTCACGCTGGAGCGGGTGGAGCGGCGATTGTTCACTCCCATGGCTTTCACGGTGTGCGCCGCGCTGCTGGGCTCGCTGCTGTTCACCGCCACGGTCGTGCCCGTGCTGGCCACCTATTTTTTCAAGAATGGCGCTAAGGTCTGGCGCAATCCCTTGCTGGTGTGGTTGATCGACCGCTACGGCCGCAATGTCAGGTGGATTGTCGATCACCCCTGGGGTTTCACAATCGCGGCTTTCGCCCTGATCGGAGCATTGCTCAGCTTAGGAACCCGCCTGGGCACCGAATTCCTGCCGCAGTTGGACGAGGGCGTCATTTGGATCCGCTCCAACCTGCCCGCCGGCACATCGCTCTCCAAGAATGCGGAAGTGGCGTCCGAGATGCGCCGGCTCATTCGCCAGTCGCCTGAGGTGCTCCATGTCGGGACGCAAAGCGGCCGCGTGGAAGAGGGCACCGATCCCTTCGCCCCCAATCGCATCGAACTGCTGGTGACCCTGCGGCCCTATTCCGAATGGCCGCGCGGAAGAGTCAAGAAGGACCTGGTCGAGGAGCTTTCCCACCGGCTCACCGAGCACATCCCGGGCGCCACTTTTAACTTCACACAGCCCATCATCGACATGGTGACCGAGGCCGTTACGGGTTCTTCGGCTGATTTGGCCGTTATCTTCAGCGGGCCGGATCTGAAGATTTTGCGGGGATACGCGTTGCAGGAATTGGCTCTCTTGCGCGGCATTCGGGGAGCGGCCGATACCAGCATCGAACAGGAAGAGGATCAGCCGCAGCTTCGCATCGACGTCAACCGCCAGGCCCTGGCGCGCTATGCCATTAACATCGCGGACGTGCAGAACCTCATCGAGATGGCCATTGGGGGCAAAGCCCTGAGCGTGAAGTTCGAGGGCGATCGCCAGTTCGATATCGCCGCGCGTTATGTTCCGGAGGCGCGCGTGGACGCTTCCGCCATCGGCGATATCCTGGTGCACGCACCCGGAGGCGAAATCGTGCCGCTTTCCCAGTTGGCCAATGTTCATGTGGTCGACGGCGCCACCATGATCGCCCGGCGCGAGAACCAGCGCCAGGTCACCGTGCGCGTCAACATCCGGGGGCGCGATCAGGGCAGCTTTGTGGCGGAAGCCCAGCAGGTGCTAAAGCGCGAGATCCGGTTGCAAAAGGGGTACGACGTGGAGTGGGGAGGCCAGTTCGAGAATCTCGAGCGCGCCCGTGATCGCTTGTACTACATCATGCCGGTCACCATCGCCATCATCTTTGTCCTGCTCACCTGGGCCTTTCGCTCTGCCATCTACGCCGGCCTGGCGCTGCTGAACGTCCCGTTTTCGGCCGTGGGGGGTGTGCTGGCCCTTTACCTGCGCGGCATCAATTTGAGTGTTTCGGCGGCCGTCGGCTTCATCTCCCTGTTCGGCGTGGCCGTGATGAGCGGCGTGCTGTACATCTCGGAGATGAACCGGCAGCAGCGTAAGGGAGGCTTGCTCCTGAAGGAGGCCGTGGTCCAGGGTGCGCGCGTCCAACTCCGGCAGCGCTTGATTCTGATCGTGGTGGCCATGCTCGGCATGGCACCGGCCGCGCTAGCCACCGGCATCGGTTCGGACATACAGCGCCCGCTCGCCACCGTGGTGCTCGGGGGGCTGGCTTCCACGCTGTTTCTTACACTGTCGGTGATGCCGGCCACTTATTATCTCCTGGAGCGCCGGAAGGCGGCCCGGGCGGCGGCGCAGCAAGACTGATCTCTCCCTCGCGCCGCGACCGCGGATCGATTATCCTGGTGTTCACCATGACTCGCCAGGATTTTCTGAAACTCGCCGCCGCCGCCACCGTCGCCGGAGCCGCCGGCGCACAGCAGCGCACGCCCAATCCCGATCTGGGCTTCACCGACACCCCCATGCTGCCGGGTCTGCCATGGCACGTCCACGACCCCGCGCGGCCGCATCCGCCGGTAGTCACGCCCGCCTCCACGCCCGGCGGCCCGCCCTCCGACGCCATCGTGCTCTTCGATGGCAAAGATCTCTCCAAGTGGATGCAGGCGGGGCGCGGCGCCAATGCCGGCAAGATGGTCGATCCGCAATGGGTCGTGGAGAACGGCTACTTCCGCGTGGCGCCGGACACCGGCGGCTTATTGACCCGCGAGAAATTCGGCGATTGCCAGCTACACGTGGAGTGGTCCGAGCCGCCCGATATTCGTGGCACCAGCCAGGGCCGCGGCAATAGCGGTGTGCTGCTGATGAGCCGCTACGAGATCCAGGTGTTGGACGCCGTCAACAACCCCACCTATGCCGATGGGCAGGCCGCGGCGATTTACGGTCAATGGCCGCCGCTCGCCAACCCCGCCCGCAAGCCCGGCGAGTGGAATGTCTATGACATCGTTTTCGAAGCGCCCCGTTTCGAAGGCGAAAAGCTCGTCAAGCCGGCCTATTTCACGGTCTTCTTCAACGGCGTGATGGTGCATAACCGCAAGGAATCCATGGGACCCATGGTGTACCGGCAGGTGGCCAAATACGTTCCGCAGCCGGCCGAGGATTCGCTCGAGATCCAGGACCACCACAATCCCGTGCGCTTCCGCAACATCTGGATCCGCCGCATCGGCGCGTACGACCAGCCGGAAAAGTAAGCGCCAGGCCTACTTGCCGACCACCAGGATGGTGAACGAATCGGCGACCATCGGTCCGCGTCCTCCCCGTCCGCTGCGTCCCCCAGGTGGCGGCTCCGCGGGCGGCGGGGGAGCGGGGCCGTACTCCGCGGCAATGATGTAGATCTGGTTGGTCTTGGTGTCCACCGTCATGGTCTTGCCGCCGGTCATGGTGCGCACGGTCTGCTCCACCGCGAAGCTCGTGGGGCTCGTCTCCTTCACCACCGTGAGGGTGCCATCGCCCTGCGAGCTGAACGCCTCCATGGTGTTGGGGTTGAAGCCCGCGCCATCCACGCCCGGGTTGA
>Ga0326727_10015486_pt1 | contig 16353 bp, 13 predicted proteins | sample MB2enrmetagenome_FD_207643 | JGI IMG/M metagenome (GOLD analysis project Ga0326727, IMG submission 207643) | Lab enriched peat soil microbial communities from McLean, Ithaca, NY, United States - MB29MY | ecosystem: Environmental > Terrestrial > Soil > Wetlands > Peat | place: USA: New York...
AATGCGAACAGGCGCTGGCGTAGTGGTTCTGCTGCTGAAATCACGTCCTGACTATGGAGGCAGCGGGTTTTCCGCCCGTTGGGCCGTCGCACTCGTCGCCGGACGCGCGTTGAGCGGACCACTCTGATCCAGGCTCAGAGTGGCATGAATCGGTCCGACTGAAGAAGATTCCCGCGTACCAGATTTGTACCACTGGCGATCGCACCTTGACATGGTGTGGATTTGTACCAAAGGAAGGAAAAAACACTATTTTCGTGTACCAACTTGTACCAGCGATCCGGCATTCTGGGCAATTTGGCATTTTCCATCTCATTCAAAACACACATGTTATTGGACTTGCCCTGTGGAAAACTCGTTCGACTCCCGCCGCCTCCACCATACTCAACTTAACTGCTCCAATCACGCTGATCATCCATCCTCAGCTTGTCCACTCCCAATTCTCCAGGCTCATCTTGCGCTGGGCAAGAGTGACCGTATCCAAGACAACACGCTCATAGTATGATGGTTGGGCAGTCCCGTATCGACGGGCGGGTTCAGTGGATTTGCAGAGGCCGCCGCCGATTTGAAGATCGCTTCAGGCTGGGGTGGATTCGCCCCTGAAAGGGGCAGGGGCGCATGGCCCGTTTCCGGTTTCCCTTTCAAATAGCGATCGAATCCAGAGGGTTTTGACTGTTTTGTCAAGTCTTGTATTATCATGGGTTTCAACTGATCCAGGACGCTTGAACAGGAACCACGGTCAGCATGGATAGCGGCGCGACAGTCACTCAAATCGGCAAATACCAGATCCTGGGCATCCTGGGCGTCGGCGGCATGGGCGTCGTTTACCGGGGATTGGACAAGGCAGTCGGTCGCGAGGTGGCGATCAAGACCATCACCGAGGCGACTGACGAGCTGCGCCATCGCTTTATGCTGGAGGCTCGCTCCGGCATTCTGAACCACCCCAACATCGTCACCGTCTACGACTTCGGCGAGCAGGATGGAAACCCCTTCATTGTCATGGAGTTTGTTCCCGGCGATACGCTGGAGAACCTGCTCAGAACCGGGCGCAAGTTCTCTTTGATAGAGAAACTGGAGATTGTCAGCCAGTTATGCGCCGGCCTGGGATATGCGCACCGCAAGGGAGTCATCCATAGGGACATCAAGCCGGCGAACATCATGGTTCAGCCGGACGGAAACATCAAGATTGTCGACTTTGGCGTCGCTCGCCTGGAGAACCGCTCCGGCCATACGCAGGCTGGGATGGTCATCGGCACCTTCCACTACATCTCTCCGGAGCGGCTGCTGGGCAAGCCCGCGGACGGCAGAGCGGATATCTGGTCGGCAGGCGTCATCCTTTACCTGCTGCTGACCGGGCGGCTTCCGTTCCCCGGCGACGATCCCGCCACTCTGCACCGGGTGGTGCGCGAACCCCATGACCCGGTGTCGAGCCTTGTGCCCGGCTCTCCCGTGGCTCTCGACCATCTGATAGACCATGCGCTGGCGAAGGATCCTCTCGATCGATACGAGACGGCGGAAGACATGGCCGTCGATATCGAGGCCATCAACGACGGACTCAAGCAGGAGCACGTGGCTGAGGCGCTGGGCAATGTGAAGACCCAGATGGAGCGTGAGCAATGGACGGCCGTAAGACCGGTGCTGCTCGACCTTCTGCGCCTCAATCCGCAGAACACTGAAGTCAAGAAGCTGCTTCGCGAGGTGCAGGAGAAGGTCTCTCGCCAGCAGAAGACGGTCCAGTTGCGGCAATTGGTGGTGGAAGCCGATGAGGCCGTCAACGCGCAGCGTTACGCCGAGGCGCTTGAGATGTACTCGCAGGCGGCTGGAATCGACCGGGAGAATCCCGAGATCGCACAAAAGATCGAACAAGCTCGCGCATTGAAAGACAAGGCAGACCAGGTCGCCTCTCTCGTGGAGCAGTCCCGGGAAGCTCGCAAGCGGAACGATTACGTTTCTGCCGGCGAACTGATCGATCGCGCGCTTACGATCGATGACCGCAATACGGATCTCCGCAACGAACGCGCAAAGATTATTCAAGAGGCCGAGCGGGCACACAAGGAGCGCGCGCGCCGCCAGTACAGCGATGCCGCGCGCGGCCTGCTGGCCGCCCGCCAGTATACCGAAGCCATTCAGAACCTGCGCGCGGCGCTGGAGATCGATCCGACGGATGCGGAAACGCAGCGGTTGTTCCAGGAAGCGGTCGATCGCCAGGAGGAACAGCGGCGGCGCAAGATTATCGAACAGATCGGCACGGAAATCTCGGACTGCATTGCCGCGGGCGAGTTCGAGCGCGCGCTGGCCCTGATTCAACGCGCGCAACAGCGCCTGCCTGGCGAGCCGGTGCTGCTGCAGTTGAAGGCCGAAGCGGAAGCCAAGCAGCGGGAGCAGGTTGCAACCAAGCTGGTGGAGAAGACGACGCTCGATGTGTACAGTCTTCTTGTCACCAGCCCCCAGCAGGCTCTCACCGCGGTCCATCAGGCGCTGGAAGAGATGCCTGGCGAACCGAGGTTGATTTCTCTTGAAGAAAAGGTCGTCGAGCAGGTCAAGAAGGCAACTGTCGAGGAGACGAAGAAGGACTATCTGAAGCGGGCGCAAGCCTCCATCGACGCCAGGCAGTACGACCAGGCAATTCAAGTTCTGGATTCCGCGGCGATCGAGTGCGGCGAAGCCCCGGACATTGCCACCCTGCTCAACTATGCGCGCGAGCAGAAGCGGAAGGTTGAAGCTGGGCAGGCAGCGGCGAGCACGAACAAGAAGGCGCAGGCCCTGATTGCGGCTGGCAATCTGGAGGCGGCCATTGCGCTTCTGCAACCCGTCGCAGCGGAGACCGGCGATGCGTCAGTGGAGCAGTTGCTGCGCCAGACCAAAGCAAACCTGGCCGAGTTGGGCAGGCGCGTCGACGCTCTGCTGAGCCGCGCGCAGGCGCTGAGCGAGACCGATAGCGAACAGGCATTGAAGCTGCTCTCGAACCAGCCTCCGGAGATTCAACAGCAGGCGCGCGTGCGGGAATTGCGCGACCGGCTGGAAGCCGCCAAGGAGCAGGAACGCCAGCGGCGCTTGGCAGCCGAGGCAGCGAAGGTCGCCGCCGGCGCGGCAGTGCCGGCGGCGCAGCTAGTAGCGCCCGCGCAACAAACCGTGGCAGCGCCCGTGGCGATCCCGCCGCCGCAACCGGCGTACACTCCGGCGCCGCAGCCATCGGCGTACACTCCCGTACCGCAGCCATCGGCGTACGTTCCGGTGCCGCAGCCGGTTGTTCCTGTCGCGGCAAAGAAGAAGGGCGGCGCGGGTCTTGCGCTCCTATTGGTTACCCTTTTGGTAGTTCTCCTCGCCGCCGGCGGCGCGGGATACTGGTGGTGGTTCATGCGCCCGGCACCCGCTGTTTCCATGGGCATTCTTCAACTCAATGCCGCGCCCTATGCTGAAGTTGTGAGCGTGACCTCTCAACACACGGGCAAGTCTATGCCGCTCCCGGCTGGGGATCATTGGACTCCGTTGCGTCTCGACGGCATCCCGGCCGGCGAATACACCGTGACCTTCAAGGGGGCCGACGGAAGCACGCAGAGTCGGTATTGCGACGTGGGGATAATCGAGCAGGTATGCAGCATTGAACTGAAGCCGATCGACGACCAGGCGATCGATCAGATTGTCGGAGGGGCGAAATGAACCTGCGGCCATCCATTTGTATTCTCTGCCTCCTGCTTTGCGCTGTGCCGATGGCGGCGCAGGAAGCCGGCGGAAACACAAAGCAACAGGCAAAGGATCTGGCTGACAAGGCCAAAGGCGAGGGCAGCGACCGTGCCAAGCAGGTTCAGGATTATTGCGCGGCGGCGCAATTGGAACCCAAGGAAAAGAAGTATACCGATGCATGCAGCAGCTACCGCGAGGGCCTCATCAACGACGACACGGCCTGGCTGGCGGCAGCTATCGCGCTATACAAGAGCCACGATCTGGACAAGGCGGAGTCGAACGCAAAGTTAGTGACAAATTACGATCAGAAGTTATCCGGCCAAGCCCGATTCCTGCTGGACCTGATCAAGAATGAGAGGCTTCTCAACCAGGTGAAGGCCGCGTGGGCAAAGGGCGACTTCAACAGTCTCCTCTCGTCTGCGCAAGCGATCACCAATGCCGACTCAAGAGCAAGCGCCAGTGTCTACGTGAACAATGTCAACCTTTACAACGGATACATCGATCAGGCCCAGAAGCTGGAGGCGAGCAACCCACAGGAAGCGATAAAACAGCTCACCATGGCCCAGACCCTCAATCCGAACGGACCTGGTAACCCCGCTGGCAGGATCGCCGAATTGCAGAAGGCTATCCAAACCAGGAGCGCCCCGCCTCCGCCCTCGCCTGCGCCCAAACCCGCGGCCGATTCAGCAGCGGAGGCCGCCAAAAAGGTCGCCAAGCTGATGAGCGATGCGCGCGAGGCTGAAAAGCAGGGCAAGTTGCCGGATGCTCTCAACGATTACGCCATGGTGCTGAAGCTTCAGCCTGCCAATCAGGACGCGCAGAGCAACACTGACAGGATTGAGAAGGCCATCAAGAGCGATCCGGCGGCGGCCAAGAACGAACTCGCATCGGCTATCCGTTATTTTTACCTTTCGCAGTTCGACGATGCCCAGCGGGCGCTCAAGGACTACCTCAAGTCTCCTGAAACCGCCAAGAGCCCCGGCGCGGCCTACTTCTACCTGGGAGCGGCCTTGCTGGAACAGTCCATCCTGGAAACGCCGCAGTCGCAGTGGCAGGGCCCTAACGCTGAGGCGCAGTCGGCGTTCAAGGAAGCGCGAAAAGCCAACTACAGCCCAGTGCGAAGCTACGTCTCGCCAGCCCTGTTGAAGGTCTGGGACACAACAAGCCCGTAGGCTGCGGTGCCTTTGACTGGCGTCGCCCGCGCTGCGGCTCTTCTTCTCTTCTTGCGGAGATCGAGCGGAGTTATGCTTGCGCACTTCGTTTCGAAACGCGCGGAAATAGTAGACGCGCGATCCCCCAGCTGAGCCGCCTGATCACGCTTGGCTGTCAGTGCTTCTCGCCTGCCGCGTGACCGCGTCCATCGCGCGCTTCATTCCCCTGGAACTCCGCGGGGGATTTGCGCTGCGCCGCGGGCTTCTCACCGGCCTTTGGCATCGCACCCTTGTAGCCGTGCTGTGGATCGAGCCTGTTATCGACCTTTCCGTGAAAGTCGTTGGAGCCGTGAAACCAGGGGCCAACGCCGATGAAGACGCCGCCATTGAACCATTCCGGGCCGTAGTAGCCGTCGGGAACGCAGTTATACGGGGCGTAGTCGTAGTAACCGTAGGGGCAATCGGGAGCGACGCCGATGTTGATACTGATCTGAGCCTGTAATTTGGAAGCTGTTGCCGCAAAGAACATTCCAGCAACAGCAACAGACAGGACAAGGAACTTGATTCCGCGCATGGATTCTCCTCACCATTGCCGAGGCTGCCGTCTGCCTGCCCCGGACCTTCTTGACTCTAGCGGATGAAGGAATGCCGGTCTGAGCAATATGAAGCACATGCCGAAGCCGGGATGCGGGAGCTGCTGGCGGCGCGCCGGTGCGACAGCCAGTCATGCCTCGCATGGCTGCAAGCCAGCCTCCGTCAGCCCAAAATATCGCGGCGGCAATCGGCCTGTCTGGTATCCTTGCCCTAGTTTGCTGCGATGCGCTGGTTGATGATAGGTTTTCTCGTCTCGCTCCTGGCCCTGTTGTTGGCGGCCGCGGGCGTGGCGCGTCACATATTGCTCCAGCGCGCAAACCTCCGCCGCAAGCAGGATGCGGGCGTCGAACAAGCCCGCGATTCGGCCATGGATACAGGCGAAGAGATCGACCAGGAACCATGAAGGATTTTTTGTGAGCAAGGAACTTTCAATCCGATTAGCCGCGACGGCCAGCCCGGCAGCGATCCCCTGGCTGCGGGCGACCAGCATGGTGCTCGCCGGCAGCGCACTGGTTGCCGTCTGCGCCCGCGTCTCCGTGCCGCTTTACTTCACGCCCGTTCCGCTTTCGCTTGCCACCTTTGCCGTGCTGCTTCTGGGCCTGTTGCTGCCTCCGCGCCTTGCGGCAGCAACCCTCGGCGCCTACTTGGCCGAGGGCGCGCTGGGACTGCCGGTCTTTGCGTTGAGCCCGCTCACGCCCGGCGGACTGGCTCATCTGTTTGGACCCACCGGCGGCTACCTGCTTGCCTATCCGCTCGCGGCGGCAACGATTTCGTTTCTCAGGCAACGCACTGGACGCGGGTTTTCGGCAGCCCTGATTTGCGCCGCCACCGGCAACCTGGCGATTCTCGTTTGCGGCGCTATTTGGCTGTCCGTCCTGACGACCACCGCGGCCTGGTCGATCCTGACTGTCGCTGTGCTTCCCTTTCTGCCCGGCGATGGGCTCAAGATAGCTGCCGCTGCCGGGCTGGCCGCCGGCTTCGAACGCCTGCGCCGCCATAACCCTTAGCCGCATCCAAGAAGCACTGTTGTTTTTGCCTTGAAAGGACTTTTCCCAGTGAGCGACCAGAAACCCCAAACTGCCAACCCTGCCGCCCTGCGCGAAATCTCCATCGCACATAGTCCCGACTCCGACGATGCCTTCATGTTCTACGGTCTGGCCACCAACAAGGTCCGCGTTCCCGGATTTCGCTTCAGCCATACTCTATGCGACATCGAGACCCTAAACCGGCGCGCTCGCGACGAAGCCTTTTACGACGTTACGGCCATCAGCTTTCACGCCTATCCCTACCTACAGAAGAACTACACGCTGATGGGCTGCGGCGGCAGCGTGGGCGAGGGGTACGGCCCCATGGTCGTTTCGGCACACCCGATCGCCCCGGAGGAACTCGGCCACCTGAGGGTTGCTGTCCCCGGCACCCTCACCACCGCCTATCTTGCGCTCAAAATCTTCAATCCGGCCATTGAAACCGTCACCGTTCCTTTCGATCGCATCATTCCCGAGATTCTGGCAGGCAACTTCAACGCCGGCCTTATCATCCACGAGGGCCAGCTTACTTACTCCACGAGCGGCCTCTACAAGGTTCTCGATCTCGGCGTCTGGTGGCGCGAGACCACCGGCCTGGTGCTGCCTCTGGGCGGCAACGCCATCCGCCGGTCGCTCGGCCCGAAATCCCAACGCATCGTTACCAAGGCCGTTCACGATAGCATCCAGCACGCCCTCGATCACCGCGAAGAGGCTCTGGAGTACGCCATGCAGTTTGCCCGCGATCTCGACTCACGCCTGGCCAACCGGTTTGTCAGCATGTATGTGAACGAGCGCACGCTCGACTACGGCCCCGACGGCCGCCAGGCCATCCGCACGCTGCTCGATCTTGGTTATGAACGCGGCATCATCCCCATTGCCCCCCTGGTGGAATTCGTCGACTGCTGATCCGGGCTTACGGCTTGCAACGAACAAGGCCGAGCCGCATCTGAGCTTACTGAACAGGTTCTGCGGGAAGCCCCAGCGCTAGCCCCGAAGGCAGTGCGCGGCCGCGCAATTTATCATGGAAGAAGGCGCCGTTGATTTTCAGAAGAAAGCATAGGGAGATGGCTGAACAGGATACAGAATTGAGCGCATTGGAACCGCTGGAGATCGCCTCGGGCGCAACAGTGGGAGATCCCGGGATTCTCCCGGACCCTGGCGCAGCGGCTGCACCCGCGGACAGCGAGCCTGCGGCAAGCCCCGCGGAGCCGGTGAGCCGGACGGAGTTCGAGCAGTTGAAGGTTGAACGCGATCAGTTGCTGGACCGCCTGGCGCGGTTGCAGGCGGAGTTTGAAAACGCCCGCAAGCGAGCCGAGCGGGAGCGGATTGCGGACCGCGACTATGCCACAGGCAGCGTGGTTGAGAAGTTCCTGCCCGTGGTGGATAACTTCCAGTTGGCTCTCAAGTCGCACGGCACCGCGCAGCAGACGCGCCACGGCGTGGAGTTGATCGTCAAGCAGATGGAAGAGGTTTTGCGCCAGTTGCAGGTGGTTCCGATTCCCGCCGTGGGCGAGGCCTTCGATCCAAGGCTGCACGAGGCGCTGGGGGCTGTGGAACGCGACGATCTGCCCGATCAGCACGTCGCCGAGGAGATCCGCCGCGGCTACCGGTTGCGCGAACGGCTTTTGCGGCCGGCGCTGGTGCGCGTGGTTCACAATTCGAAACAAACTGCCGAATAGGTTCTAATACAAGAGTGAGCAAAGCAGACTACTACGAAGTTCTGGGCATATCGCGGGAGGCCAGCGAACAGGAGTTGAAGAGCGCCTATCGCAAGCAGGCGCTCAAATACCATCCCGATCGCAACCCCGGCAACCACGCGGCCGAAGAGAAGTTCAAAGAGGCCAGTGAGGCATACCAGGTGCTGAGCGACGCGGACAAGCGGGCTGTATACGACCGCTATGGCCACGCCGGCCTGAGTGGACAGGGCTCCGGCTTCGCCGGCGGGCCGTTTTCCGGCGCCGTAGACATCAGCGACATCTTCGGCGATCTCTTCGGCGAGATGTTCAATATGGGCGGCAATCCGCAGCGCGCTTCCCAGCGCGGCTCGCGGCAAAAACGGGGCGACGACCTGCGCTTCGATCTGGCCATCAAGTTCGAGGACGCTTTTTTCGGCACCGAGATCGAGGTGAAGATCCGCCGCCTTGAGGCCTGCGAGGCCTGCAATGGCCGGGGCAGCGCAAGCGGCCGCGGCCCCAGCCCCTGCGGCCAGTGCCAGGGCCGGGGCGAGGTTCGTTACCAGCAGGGCTTCTTCTCCGTAGCTCGCACCTGCGGAGCCTGCGGTGGTTGGGGCTCGGTCATCGGCGATCCCTGCCCAACCTGCCGTGGCGAGACGCGCGTCAGTACCGAAGCCAATCTCAAGGTTAAGGTGCCCGCCGGCGTCGAGCACGGGACCCGCATCCGCTGCAACGGCGAGGGCGACGCCGGGCGCTCCGGCGGCCCCAGGGGCGATCTGTATGTCGTGCTCACCGTTCGCGCTCATGAGTTCTTTGAACGCAACGGCCACGACCTGCACTGCGTCATGCCCATCAGCTTCCCGCAGGCGGCGCTGGGCGCCGAGATTGAGATTCCAGGCATCGACGGCCCGGTCACTCTCAAGATTCCCGAGGGAACGCAGAGCGGCCGGGAGTTGCGCGTCCGAGGGCGCGGCGTTCCGTATCTGAACGAAAGAGGCCGCGGCGATCTGATTGTGAGGGTGCTGGTGCAGATTCCCAAAAAGCTCACTCGCGCCGAACGCGAACTGATCGCCAAGCTCGCTGAGTCGCTCTCCGCCGACAACAAGCCAGCCGCGCCCAGCCTGCTGGAGAAGATGAAAGATCTGTTCAACTAGGTCTCTGACCGTGTGACGCCGTGCCTCCCACCCACCTGTTCCACAAATCTGGGTGCCCCAGGTCCCGTCCGCCGCGGCGGAGGACCTGGGATAGCACAAATCTATGCAGTTACCGGACCAGGGCGGTTTGCGCGCCAGCGATCGCAGAGTCTCACCTCCCGCTCTGACTTTTCGCCGCCCCATTGCCCTGGGCAGCCGCGGGCAAGCCGAGATCGGCGGCGGAAGGCAGTTCCTTTCCATTCTCAAAATCTCTGGTGACCTGGGCAAAACGCTCACCTCGCCTCTGCCACTCCTCGATCCGCAGGTCGAAGCGGACAGTGACATTGTTCAGCCAATAGGGCCGGTTCTCGCTCAGCCACACCTGGCTGTATTCCTCCTTCGAGGCCGAATAGGCATCGCGCAAATCCTGGCATCGGCCAAACATGCTGCTGATTTCGTCCAGCAGGTTATGGGTCGCCGAGGCTTGCGGCTTGTCGTGCTGGCGGGCCAGAACCACCGCGTAAGTGTCTGCTATCTCCTGGGCCAATTCAAGGTTCAGGCCGATCAGGTCCAGCCGCCGCGCGCCCATGTCCATTGCCGTCAACGCGTCCGCCTCGCGCAGGCGCGGATTGGCGGCGCGCGCTTCGGCAATCAGCACAATGGCGCGCTCGGCATGGATGCGCAAATCCGCCGCCACCGGCAGAATCTTTGCCGAAACCTCCTTGCCCTCCACGCTCCACGGGTCGAGCCAGAAGAGGTTGTCGCTGGTCCAACCCGTTTGCGCTTTCGCCAGCGCCTCATGGGCTTCCATCAGCTCCTTTTCAGCTTCATCGATCTTGCCGCTCGCGTCGCCGTGGAAGAGCTGTCCATAGGCACCCTGATACTGAGCAATCGAACTCTCCCCCGGCTGCCATGCCGCCACTGCGCCAAAGAGCAGGCCGTACCAATCCAGATTGAAGAGACCCTCGCCATCGTCGTTCCACACGGTGGTCAGAGCGCCCGTCGAGCCCATCCGCTGCCCATCGCGAATGAACCCCTGAATGTTCCCGAAGGCCTTTTCGGCGACTGGAAATACTTCACTCCAGTTGGAGTCACCGGGAGAGACCCAGGTTTCGATCCCCGCCTTGGCAAAGGGATCGAGCATCTTGTCGAAGCCCTTGGTATCCCAATAGTTCCAGGGCACGGCGATCATGTCCTTTGGCAGCCCCTCCACTGCCGCCGGATCGGCCCCGCCAATGTCACCCCAGAAGATCAGGCGGCGGTGCAGCGGGGCCAGTTCCTCGTGTATCTGCTTGAGAAATTCGACGTAGACCGGCCCATAGCCTTTGGCCAGAACCTGCGGGCGAGTCCTTCCCACGCCCAGATCGAAGGTCTCGTCTGCGCCAATGTGGAGAAAAGGCGACGGAAACTCCGCGGCAGCCTGCGTAAACCAGTCCTTGATCAACGGCAGCGTTCCTGGCTGCCCCGGCGCCAGCACATGGCCGTGCGGCGTCTCGGCCACGTCCTGGTAGAGGTCGTACTTCAGCACCTGGTGAAGATGTCCGAACGCCTCCTGCTCGGGCACAATCGTCACGTGATACTGGCGCGCAAAGGCGACCAACTCCTTCACTTCGGCCGGCGTCAGCGAGCTCGCCGGCGGCGCGGCCAGCGGCTGATCCGGATAGAGCAGCGTGTGCTCGATGTAGGGCGAATAGATATTGATCTTGAACGCGGCGAAGACCCGAATCTGGTGCTTCTGAAACTCCAGCGTGGGAAACGGCCCGCGCGAGAGGTCGTCATCGATGCCGCGATACTTCATCGCCGGCCAGTCACGCACCGCGCCCGTGGGCAGAACCCGCCTGCCGCCCGGCAGCGGCAGCAACTGCTTGAGTGTCTGCACTCCATAGAAGATCCCGGAGCCCGTGGAGGCAACGACAAAAGCCTCACGCTGCTCGACCACGAGCACATAGCCCTCGTCCCGCATGGCCGCGTCGAAGGCCAGGCGATGGCTGGTCAGCACGGCCTTCCCTTCCGCCGAGCCGCTGCGCAGCAAAGTCACCCGGTAGGCCGTCTTCGATTCCCCCGTAGCTGGGAGGCCGGCGCCCTTCGCTGCCTGCTCAAGATCGCGCGCGGCAAACTCGTCTTCCGGGTCGCGGCCGGGCACACTGACCGCCATGGTTGCCGGCAGAGCGGTCTCGCCAGTGAAGCGCGCTTCGCGCGGGGCGGGAAGCAGCCTTGCCTGGGCTGCGCAAAGGGCTGGAAGCGCTATGAGGAGAGCGAGCGCTGCCCACGACACCAGCGCCGATTTTGGCCAACACCGATTCGACATCCCGACTACCTCCAAACAGGCTCATCAGATCAATAAAATGATTGTTTTGCTAGAATACGATCATTGTATACTGATCGCACCCGCAATCCTCCGGTTCGGAATCGCCTGTGCCTGCCCCGGCCGGCGAAGCTGCCGCATCTCAACTCAGCTTTCGCTGGCCGGCCAATCCGCTTCCGCTCGAAGGCAATAAGCCGACTGTGAAAGAGTACTATCTGACTCCCATGACTGCCACCCACGCCACGCCACTCAGCTCCGGCTCCTCCGCCAAGCGCCGTTACAACCTGTTTCTCCTGTTGGTCGCCGGCCTGGGCGGCTTGCTGTACGGCATCGATGTAGGCATTATCGGCGGCGCGCTACCTTACCTGGAAGCGACCTCGCATTTAACCGCCGCGCAGCTTTCCAGCATCGTGGCGGCGGTGCTGCTGGGAAGCGTCTTTTCCACCTTGTTTGCGGGTGCTCTGGCCGACTGGCTGGGGCGCAAGCCGATGATGGTCTTCAGCGGCGTCACATTTGTTCTGAGCATTCCGGTGATCGCCCTCTCGCACGGCTACGGGCCTCTTTTTCTTGGCCGGCTGTTGCAAGGCATGAGCGGCGGATTCATCGGGGTTGTGGTGCCGCTCTACTTGGCTGAGTGCCTGGCGGCGCGTGATCGAGGCAAGGGAACAGGCGCATTCCAGTGGCTGCTCACGCTGGGCATCGTAGCCGCAGCCGCGGTAGGAATGTACTACAGCTATCGCGTCCAAGCCGTTGCTCTGGCCTCCGATGCTACCACTCTCTTTGGCTTCAAAGATCAAGCATGGCGGCGCATCTTCTGGGTTTCGCTGCCCCCCGGCGTACTGTTTGTGCTTGGCAGCCTGCTGGTTGCGGAGTCTCCGCGCTGGCTCTTCCGGCGCGGCAAGAGGCAGCTTGCCTATTCGGCCCTGCTTCGCTCGCGGACTCCAGAAGAGGCGGAGCTTGAATTGAGCGAGATGGAAGAGACCGCCCATCTGGCAGCCGCAAACCGCGCCTCGGGCGGGAAGCTTCACGACTCCCTCTTGCGCCGCAAGTACGTGATTCCGTTCCTGCTGGCGTGCATCATCCTCTTCTGCAACACTGCTACCGGCATCAATTCGATCATCGGATACAACACCGCCATTTTCTTGCAAGGGGGCCTCTCCGATCTGCAAGCGCATTGGGGTTACGTCCTGTTTACTGTCGTCAACTTCCTTATGACCATGGTGGGAATGGCGCTGGTGGATCGCAAGGGGCGCAGGTTCCTGCTGATCCTGGGCACCAGCGGCATCATTGTCTCGCTGGTTGGCGTGGGCATCCTCTTTCTGCGCACTGAAAGGGTCAGCCTCGATGCGGCCGGCGCAATACAAACCATGGCCGGGACTAATCAGGAGTTGACTCTGCGCTTCGATCAGGCCGAGGCCAGCAGGCTGCTGGCCGCGCAGGGAACCGGGGGCCAAGAGATCAATAGCGGCCGCGCCTCCCTGGCCATCATCTACTCCTACGGCGATTTCACCGCTGCTACCAGCTTCGCCCGCTCCGACGATGCTGCCGCCGCTCCCATCCAGATTGGCCGCGCCAGTTGTGTTCCCGCCAACAAGGTGGAAGCGTTCTTCAAGAATCCCTTCGCCAACCTTGAGGCCGCTCGTTCCGCCCCGCTCAAGATCCAGAAAGCGCTGATCGGCCGTGTGCCCGATGCCCGCCACGGCTGGCTGGTCGCCGTCGGGCTGTACCTGTTCATGGCCTTCTTTGCCATCGGCCCCGGAGTGTGCGTGTGGCTGGCCCTGTCAGAGTTGATGCCCACCCGTATCCGCTCCAACGGCATGAGCATCGCCCTGGTCATCAACCAACTGGTTTCAACCACCCTAGCGGGAATCTTTCTGCCCTTTGTCAGCAAGCACGGTTACTCCGCGATCTTCTTCCTCTTCGCCGGCTTTACTGTGGTGTACTTCCTGGTCGCGGCCTTCTTCCTGCCGGAGACGAAAGGCAAGACTCTGGAAGAGATCGAAGCTCACTTTGAAGGCAAGGCTTGAGCTTGAATGAGAGGAGCCGGTTCCCGAGCATGAGGCCGGTCACCCTCAAGACGGAGAGTCGCCTATGACACCTGCTCCAGGCGGCGGTGCTCGCGCATTTGCCGGGTATGCTTTTCGATTACCGCTTTGAAGAGATTCCTAGGCCGGTCAACGTCTACGCCGTGCTCCAGGGCCATGAAATATGAGAACAGTTGCAGCGGAATCACTTCCAGGATGGGCAGCAGGTACTCGGAAGCCCGTGGAACATAGACGCAGTCGCTCACCAGCCGCGGCACTTCCTCATCGCCCGCGTTGGCGATGGCAATAACCTTGGCGCCTTGCTCCTTCATGTCGCGCAACAGTTCCAACGTCTTCTCGAAGCGCCCTATTGAGGCATCCAGCGTGCCATCCACAGTGGCAATCACCACCAGCGGCACGCGGTCGCTTACCAGCGCATTGGGGCCGTGTTTCAACTCGCCCGCCGGATAGCCCTCGGCATGGACGTACGAAGCTTCCTTCATCTTCAAAGCGCCCTCGCGGGCGATGGCATAGTGGACGCCCCTGCCCAGATAGAGGAAGGTGGCGGCGGAGTTGTACTTGGCTGCCAGGCGCGCCGTCTTTTCCCACCAGCCATCAAGCTGTTCCTCGATTTTTCCAGGCAGTGCAATCAACTCCTCAATCTGTGCAGCCAGCGCCGCCGAATCCATCCGGCCCAGCCGCGCGCCTTCGTAAAGCGCCAGCAGGAATAGCACCGCCAACTGGCAGGTAAAGCTCTTGGTGGCCGGAATCGCCCTTTCCACACCGGCAGCAAGCGGCATGGAAATGTCTGCTTCGCTGGCAATGGTGGAAGTGGCGGCATTGGTAATAGCCAGCGTCTTCTGCCCGCGCCGCCGCGCCGTTTGCAAAGCCGCCAGCGTATCGGAAGTCTCACCCGACTGGGAAAGCACCAGGACACTGGGATGGCGCAAATCGTCGCTGCCTCTGCAACTGTACTCGCTGGCATACTCGACGTCCACGGCCAGGCCGCAAAGGTCTTCGAGTAGGATTTCTGCCGCCAGTCCGCTATGGCGGCTGGAGCCGGAGGCCGCAATCAGGATCTCTCCAGCCTGGTTGGGCCAATCCGCCAGAAGCTCGGCTGTCTCCGGTTTCAACCGGCTGTCAGCCAGATAGAGCGCCAGCGTACGGCGCAGAGCCTCCGGCTGCTCGTAGATCTCGCGCAACATTTCACGGGCGAAGGTCGGCATTTCTCTCACCTCTGCGGCTTGCTCCGGCAGACGGGGATCATCTCAAACTGTGATTATATTCCTCCAATATGATCATTTCAATGAAACAATAGTCGTACTTTTTCAATCGCTTTCCACCAAATGCACAGATTTCTCCTCAGTTCCCTGTGGATCGGTCGGGTAAAATGCTCGTAATGTCAGAGTCCATCGATCGCCGTTCAGAGCAGATCGTCAAGTTCCTCCTGCGCACCGGAACTGCCACCATCGAGGAACTGCTCACTGTCGCCGGCTCCTCGGCGCCCAGCATCCGCCGCGATCTGGTCCGTCTGGAGAACCGGGGCCTGATCCGCCGTACCCACGGCGGGGCTGCGCTGGTTGAACCGCTCCTCTACGAGCCCTTCCGTTATGACAGCTCTTTTCTGGCGCGCGAACAGCGCTTTGCCGTCGAGAAGCGCCATATCGGCCTGGCGGCTGCCGAACTCGTGCAGGCCGGCGAGACCGTGGGCCTGACCGCTGGCACCACGACCACGCATATCGGCCGCAGCTTGCGCCACCGCGACAAGATCCACGTCGTCACCAACGCAATCAATATCGGCATGGAGCTTTGCAATCAGCCGGGCATCCGCACCTTTCTGACCGGCGGCGTGGTTCCCTGGGCCTGGTCGTTTTCGCTTACCGGCAATTCGGCGCTTGACTTTCTTGACAACGTGTATATGGACAAGGTTTTCCTCAGCGTAACCGGCCTGGATGCAGAGCGGGGCGCCACGACGCTGGAATCCGAAGAGGCCCTGGTCTATCGCAAGATGCTCAAGCAGGCTAAGCAGGTGATCGTCGCCGCCGACTCAAGCAAGCTGGGAAAGGTGGACACCGCCATTATCTGCCCGGCTAACGAGATCGATGTTTTGATTACCGACAAAGGCGCCGCCCCGGATGCCGTCGCCTCCTTCGAGCGCCATGGCATCCGCGTCCTTCGCGTTTGAGTAACAAGCGCTGCGGTTTACCGGGCCGCAGACCTCCGAGTGACTGGGGAGCCTTCTGGGCCCGGCAAACCGCACACTCTCCGAGGCGGCAAGAAATGCCTCGATCTCAACCGAACTCCGCTCCTCTGCTCCAAGCACGCTGATCATCCATCCTCAGCTTGCCCGTTCAGACTCTTCCAGGCTCATCTTCGGTTTGGACACGAGTCCGTTTGACGAATCCCGGCCCAGCGGAGACAATAAGGGAGTTGCATTCCCCAATGTGGGCCTGTGGCGCAGCTGGGAGCGCGCTTCCATGGCATGGAAGAGGTCATCGGTTCGATCCCGATCAGGTCCACCAATTAAATCAATAGCTTACGTGGAAGTCCTTCCGGTTTCTCACCTGCAAAACGTCACCTGCCTCCGTTTTCTAGTCCCCTATACCCTACTGAACAGTTTGCGATCCGGGCTGCAACGCCCGCATCATTGATTCCTGAGCTGCCAACATCGACGAATTCACTTGGTGTGTGTACAGGCCAAGCGTTGTCTTGACATTCGAGTGGCGGAGAAGCCCCTGAACCGTCTTGACATCCGTCCCCTGGCTCA
>Ga0326727_10015488_pt1 | contig 16352 bp, 28 predicted proteins | sample MB2enrmetagenome_FD_207643 | JGI IMG/M metagenome (GOLD analysis project Ga0326727, IMG submission 207643) | Lab enriched peat soil microbial communities from McLean, Ithaca, NY, United States - MB29MY | ecosystem: Environmental > Terrestrial > Soil > Wetlands > Peat | place: USA: New York...
ACGGTCGGCTCAGGCGTGGTGACGAAGATCTCGGGCTGAGAAGGGGGATCGGTTCGCGAACCGGACGCAGACGATGGACAACCAGAACATCCGCATCCGCCTGAAGGCGTACGATCATCGGGTGCTCGACAACAGCACCAAAGAGATCGTGAACACGGCCAAGCGGACGGGCGCGCGGGTGCGTGGACCGATCCCGTTGCCCACCCACATCGAGCGGTTCACGGTGAACCGCTCGCCGCACATCGACAAGAAGAGCCGGGAGCAGTTCGAGATCCGCACCCATCGGCGGCTGCTGGACATCGTCGAGCCGACCCCGCAGACCGTCGACGCGCTGATGAAGCTCGATCTGGCCGCCGGCGTGGACGTCGAGATCAAGCTTTAGGGCTAGGACTTTGGCCTATGGACCCGCCCGCCGGCGGGTCCCTCTGGGAATGCACATGATGCGCACTGGATTGCTGGCAAAAAAGCTGGGCATGACCCGGCTGTTCCGAGATGACGGTACGCACGTGCCGGTCACCGTGCTGCACCTCGACCGGGTCCAGGTGGTGGCGGTTCGCACCGCGGAGAAGGACGGCTACGACGCGGTTCAGCTTGGCTGGGGACAGGCCAAGGTGAAGAACGTGTCGAAGCCGAACAAGGGGCATTTCGCGCGCGCGAAGGTCGAGCCGAAGGCGAAACTCAGGGAGTTCCGGGTGGCTTCGGACGCCGTGCTGGAGCCGGGCGCCACCATCACCGCGGCACATTTCCTGGTCGGGCAGCGGGTCGACGTGGCGGGCACCACCAAGGGCAAGGGGTTCGCCGGCGCCATGAAGCGCTGGAACTTCTCCGGCCTGGAGGCCAGCCACGGCGTGTCGATCAGCCATCGCTCGCACGGTTCGACCGGCAACCGCCAGGATCCGGGCCGGACCTTCAAGAATAAGAAGATGGCCGGACACCTCGGCGGCGATCGGGTCACCACCCTCAATCTCGAGGTGGCGGCGGTCGACGCCGAGCGCGGGCTGCTGATGATCAAGGGGGCGGTGCCGGGCGCGCGAGGCGGTTTCGTGCTGGTGCGTGACGCGGTGAAACGGCCGGCCCCGGCGGACCTCCCGTACCCGGCGGCGCTCGCCGCTGAAGCGACGCCAGGCGACGTGCCCGACGCGCATGTGACGCCGGGCGAAGCGCCCGGCGCACAGGTGACGCCGGGCGAAGTGCCCGGCGCACCGGGCTGAGGCAGCAGACCATGCAGATCGAGATCAAGACCCTCGAGGGTGCGAACGCCGGCAGCGTGGAGTTGCCCGACGCGATCTTCGGCATTGAGCCGCGACCCGACATCATGGCGCGCGTGGTGCACTGGCAGCAGGCGAAACGCCGCGCCGGCACCCACAAGGCCAAGGGCATGGGCGAGGTGCAGGGCACCACCAAGAAGCCGTATCGCCAGAAGGGCACCGGCAATGCCCGCCAGGGCAGCCTCAGGGCGCCGCAGTTCCGCACCGGCGGCGTGGTGCATGGCCCGGTGGTGCGCAGCCACGCCTACAGCCTGCCCAAGAAGGTGCGCCGGCTCGGCCTGATCTCCGCGCTGTCGCAGAAGGCGCGCGACGGCAAGCTGGTGGTGATCGACGTCGCCGCCGGCCAGTCGAAGACCAAGGAGCTGGCGGCCAAGCTGAAGGGGCTGGGCTGGCGCTCTGCCCTGATCGTCGATGCCGCGGTGGACGCGGGCTTCCTGCAGGCCAGCCGCAACCTGGTCGGCATCGACGTGCTGCCGACCATCGGCGCCAATGTCTTCGACATCCTGGCGCACGACGTGCTGGCGATCACCGCCGCCGGCGTCGAGGGCCTGAAGGAGCGGCTGGCATGAGCGAGACCCAGAAGCCGCCGAAGCGGCCGCTGCTGTCGCGCGAGGCGATGTACCAGATCATCCGCAGCCCGGTGATCACCGAGAAGGCGACCCGCCTCAACGAGGGCGGGCAGATGGTGTTCCGGGTCGCCATCGGTGCCAGCAAGCCCGAGATCAAGGCGGCGGTCGAGGGGCTGTTCGGGGTCAAGGTGGTGGCGGTCAACACCATGGTGCAGAAGGGCAAGACCAAGCGGTTCCGGGGCCGCGCCGGCGTGCGGTCGGACGTGAAGAAGGCCTATGTGCGGCTGGCGGCCGGTCAGAGCATCGATCTGACCACCGGCCTGGCCTGAGGCGGGGGCTGAGCGATGGCACTGAGGAGTTTCAAGCCCGTCACGGCGAGCCTGCGCGCCACCGTGCTGATCGACCGCAGCGAGCTATGGAAGGGCAAGCCGGTCAAGGCGTTGACCATCGGCAAGTCGTCCAGTGGCGGGCGCAACAATCACGGCCACATCACCAGCCGCTTCCGCGGCGGTGGCCACAAGCGAAGTTACCGGGTGATCGACTTCAAACGCCGCAAGTACGGCACGCCGGCGGTGGTGGAACGGCTGGAGTACGACCCCAACCGCACCGCCTTCATCGCGCTGATCAAGTACCAGGACGGCGAGCTGGCCTACATCCTGGCGCCGCAGCGGCTGCGGCCAGGCGATGCGGTGGTGGCCGGCCCGCGGGTCGATATCAAGCCCGGCAATGCCATGCCGCTGGCGGCGATCCCGGTCGGCACCATCGTGCACAATGTGGAGCTGAAGCCGGGTGCCGGCGGCAAGCTGGCGCGCGCGGCGGGGCAGTACGTGCAGCTGGTCGGCAAGGACGCCGGCTACGCGCAGATCAAGCTGATGAGCGGCGAATTGCGCATGGTGCGCGGCGACTGCATGGCCACCGTCGGCGCCGTCTCCAACCCCGACAACTCCAACCAGGAGATCGGCAAGGCGGGCCGCAACCGCTGGCGCGGGCGCCGGCCGCACAACCGCGGCGTGGTGATGAACCCGGTCGACCATCCGCACGGCGGCGGCGAAGGCCGGTCCTCGGGCGGGCGGCATCCGGTGACGCCGTGGGGCATTCCGACCAAGGGCTACAAGACGCGCGGCAACAAGCGGACCGACCGGCTGATCATTCGCCGCCGCAACAAGGGAAAGGGCTGAGCCATGGCGCGCTCCGTCTGGAAGGGCCCGTTCGTCGACGGCTATCTGCTCAACAAGGCCGACGCGAGCCGGGGATCCGGCCGCAACGAGATCATCAAGACCTGGTCGCGGCGTTCGACCATTCTGCCGCAGTTCGTCGGCCTGACGTTCGGAGTCTACAACGGCCACAAGTTCCTGCCGGTGCAGGTGACCGAGAACATGGTGGGGCACAAGCTCGGCGAGTTCTCGCCGACCCGCACCTTCCACGGCCACTCCGCCGACAAGAAGGTGAAGCGAGCCTGAGATGAGCAAGCCGAAGCAATTCAGGCGTCTGGCGGACAGCGAGGCGCAGGCGATCCTGAGCAATCTGCGGATCAGCCCGCGCAAGCTGAACCTGGTGGCGGGGCTGATCCGCCAACGCCCGGCGGCCGACGCGGTGGCCACGCTGACCTTCAGCAAGCGCCGCATCGCCCGGCAGGTGAAGAAGGTGCTGGAGAGCGCGATCGCCAACGCCGAGAACAACCACCAGCTCGACGTCGATCGGCTGGTGGTGTCGCGCGCGGAGGTTGGCCGCTCGATCGTGATGAAGCGGTTTCATGCGCGCGGCCGCGGCCGCGCCTCGCGGGTCGAGAAGTGGTTCAGCCATCTTAAGATCGTCGTGGCCGAGCGGGTGCAGGAGACGGCCACCGGCAGCGAGCAGGGAGTCGCCTGATGGGTCACAAAGTCAATCCGATCGGGCTCAGGCTGGGCATCAACCGCACCTGGGACAGCCGCTGGTTCGCCGGCGTCGACTACGCCAAGCTGCTGCACGACGACCTGAAGCTGCGCGGCCATCTGCGCAGCAAGCTCAGCGGCGCCGGGGTGAGCCGGGTGGTGATCGAGCGGCCGGCGAAGAAGCCGCGAGTGACCATCTATGCGGCGCGGCCAGGGGTGGTGATCGGCAAGAAGGGCCAGGACATCGAGAACCTGCGCAAGGATCTCGGCCGCATGGCCAACACCGACGTGGCGCTCAACATCGTCGAGATCCGCAAGCCCGAGATCGACGCCCAGCTGGTGGCGGAGAACATCGCCCAGCAACTGGAGCGGCGGGTGGCGTTCCGCCGGGCGATGAAGCGGGCGGTGCAGTCGGCCATGCGGTTGGGCGCGCAAGGCATCCGGATCAATTGCGCCGGCCGGCTCGGCGGCGCCGAGATCGCCCGGGTGGAATGGTACCGCGAGGGCCGGGTGCCGCTGCACACGCTGCGTGCGGATATCGATTACGGCTGCGCCACGGCAAAGACCACCTACGGCACCTGCGGGGTGAAGGTGTGGGTCTTCAAGGGCGAGATCATGGCGCACGATCCGCAGGCGCAGGATCGCCGCGCGGCCGAGCAGGCGCCGCAGCGCTAGGGGTCGACGACAATGCTGCAACCGAGCCGCACCAACTACCGCAAGGCCCACAAGGGTCGCATCCACGGCATGGCCAAGGGCAATGTGAGCCTGACCTTCGGCTCGTTCGGGCTGAAGGCGATGGAGCCGGAGCGGCTCAGCGCGCGGCAGATCGAAGCGGCCCGCCGCGCCATCACGCGCGCCATGAAGCGCGCCGGCCGGGTCTGGATCCGCATCTTCCCCGACGTGCCGGTCAGCAAGAAGCCGGCCGAGGTGCGCATGGGCTCGGGCAAGGGCTCGCCGGAACTCTGGGTGGCGCGGGTGAAGCCGGGCCGCATCATGTTCGAAATCGACGGCGTGGCGCGGGAGGTGGCGCACGAGGCGCTGATGCTGGGCGCCGCCAAGCTGCCGATCCGCACCAAGTTCGTCACCCGCATGGAAGACGCGTAAGGCCATGGCGAAACAGACCAAGCCCGCGGATGTCCGGGCCAAGACCGCGGATGAGCTGGCGACGATGCTGCTCGCGCTGAGGAAGGAACAGTTCAACCTGCGCTTCCAGCGGGCGACCGGACAGCTCGAGGCGGTGGGCCGGATCCGCGCCGTGCGCCGCGACATCGCGCGCGTGAAGACCATCATGACGGAGCGGAAGCGCTCCGCCGTCCAGTCCTGAGGAGCGGCCCATGCCGAGGCGCGTGCTCACCGGGCGGGTTATCAGCGACAAGATGGACAAGACGGTGACCGTACTGGTCGACCGTCGCGTCATGCACCCGCTCTACAAGAAGTTCATCCGCCGCTCGAAGCATTATGCCGCGCACGACGAGCAGAACACCTGCAAGGTCGGCGACGTGGTGCGCATCGAGGAATGCCGCCCGATCAGCAAGCACAAGACCTGGCTGGTGATCGAGCGCAACGGCCAGCCGTTCGGCGCCCTCCCCGAGACCGCCGTGGCGGCCGCGGCCGAGCTGCCCGCCGCACCGGTGACGGTGGGTGACACACCCACCGCACCGGGTTGAGGAGGCAGCCATGATCTCCGTCGAGACCACTCTGGATGTCGCCGACAACTCCGGTGCTCGCCGGGTGCAGTGCATCAAGGTGCTGGGCGGCTCCAAGCGCAAGACCGCCTCGGTCGGCGATGTCATCGTGGTGTCGGTGAAGGATGCGATCCCGCGCGGCAAGGTGAAGAAAGGCGACGTGCACCAGGCGGTGATCGTGCGCACCGCCTTCCCGGTGCGTCGGGCGGATGGCAGCGCGATCCGCTTCGACCGCAACGCCGCAGTGCTGATCAACAAGCAGCTGGAGCCGATCGGCACCCGCATCTTCGGGCCGGTGGTGCGCGAGCTCAGGGCGAAGAAATTCATGAAGATCATCTCGCTGGCCCCGGAGGTGCTGTGATGGCGGCGCGCATCCGCAAGGGCGACACGGTGGTGGTGATCAGCGGGGCCGCCAAGGGCCGCCGCGGCGAAGTGCTGCGGGTGCTGCCGAAACTGAACCGCGCGGTGGTGCAGGGCGTCGCCGTCGCCAAGCGGCACACCAAGCCGCGCGGCATGGGCCAGCCGGGCGGCATCGTCGAGGTCGAGGCGGCGGTGGACCTGTCCAACCTGAAGCTGATCGACCCGAAGACCGACACGCCCACCCGCGTGGGTTTCCGGATCCTGGAGAACGGCAGCAAGGTGCGGGTGGCCAAGGCGACCGGCAACGTGATCGAGAACTGAGGAGACTGCCATGAGCGGTTCCAAGGGCTCGCAGAAGGGCAAGGCGCCGGCGAAGCCCGCCAAGGGCGCAGCCAAGGCGAGGTCGGCCCAGGCGGGCGGCAAGAAGCCGGAGGCCGCCGGCGCGCCCACCACGCTGCAGCAGGTGAGCATCGCCCAGGGCGAGGTGGCGGCGGCCGGCAGCGAGATGCCGCGTCTGCAGAAGCGCTACGTCGAAGAGATCCGGCCGGCGCTGAGGGCGGAATTCGGCTACCGCAACGTCATGCAGGTGCCGAAGCTGGAGAAGATCGTCATCAACATGGGGGTCGGCGAGGCCGCGGCGGATCAGAAGAAGCTGGATGCGGCGGTGGCCGAGCTGGCGCTCATCTCCGGCCAGAAGCCGATCAAGACCATCGCCAAGAAGGCGATCGCCGGGTTCAAGATCCGCAAGGGCCTGGCGATCGGCTGCAAGGTGACGCTGCGCAAGGCGCGGATGTACGAGTTCCTCGACCGGCTGGTCACCATCGCGCTGCCGCGCGTGCGCGACTTCCGCGGCATCGTGGGCAAGGGGTTCGACGGCCGCGGCAACTTCGCGCTCGGCGTGCGGGAACAGATCGTGTTTCCCGAGATCGTGTACGACAAGGTGGACGCGATCCGCGGCATGAACGTCCAGTTCGTGACCAGCGCGCGCACCGACGCCGAGGCGAAGGCGCTGCTGAAGAAATTCGACATCCCGTTCCAGAACTGAGGGGCGGGCGGCGATGCACGTGACGCGACAGTGGAAAACCACCGGCGGGGCGCCGGCAGGTTCCGGAGGGTAGGCAGGATGGCGAAGACTTCCGCTGGCTTCCGTAATGCCCGGCGACAGCGCCTGGCGACGCGCGACAAGGCCAAGCGCGCCGCGCTGAAGGCGATCGTGATGGACCGCTCCCGCCCGGTCGAGGACCGCTTCGAGGCGACGCTCAAGCTGGCGCAGTTGCCGCGCAACGGCGCCCCCGTGAGGGTGCGGTTGCGCTGCACCCTCACCGGGCGTTCCCGGGGCAACTACCGCAAGTTCAAGCTGTGCCGGAACATGCTGCGGGAGCTGGCCAATTCGGGCCAGATCCCCGGCATGGTCAAGGCGAGCTGGTAGGGGGCTGGCAGATGTCTCTATCCGATCCCCTGGGCGACATGCTGACACGCATCCGCAACGCGCAACGCTCGCGCCATTCGATGTGCGTGGCGCCGAACTCGCGCCTGCGCCAGAACGTGCTCGACGTGCTGAAGCGCGAAGGCTTCATCCGCGGCTTCGCCACCGAGGAGGTGCGGCCCGGCGTCTCGCAGATCCGCATCGAGCTGAAGTACAACGAAGGCGAGCCGGTGATCAAGGAGATCACCCGGGTCTCCAAGCCGGGGCGGCGCGTCTACTCCAAGATCAAGGAACTGCCCCGGGTCTATGCCGGCCTGGGCGTCTCCATTCTGTCCACCCCGCGTGGGGTGCTGAGCGATGCCGAGGCCCGCGCCGCCAATGTCGGCGGCGAGGTCCTTTGCCGCGTGTTCTGAGGAGCGCCAGCATGTCGCGCATCGGCAAGTATCCGGTCGAGATCCCGTCGGGCGTCCAGGTGGCGCTCGCCGGCCGCACGGTGAGCGCCAGGGGCAGGCTCGGCGAGATGTCGCTGGAGCTCACCGACCTGGTCGACGCCGCCATCAAGGACAACCGTGTGGTGGTGACCCCGCGCAGCAGCCAGACCACCGCGCGCATGATGTGGGGCACGACGCGGGCGCTGATCGCCTGCATGGTGCAGGGGGTCAGCAGCGGCTACTCCAAGACCATGGAGATCGTCGGCACCGGGTTCCGCGCCTCGGTGCAGGGCGACAACCTGGTGATGAACCTCGGCTACTCGCACGACGTGATTTATCCGATCCCCAGGGGGATCAAGGTGACCTGCGAAAAGCCGACCTCGATCAAGGTCGAGGGCGTCGACAAACGGCTGGTCGGCCAGGTCTGTTCGGAGATCCGCAGCTGGCGACCGCCCGAGCCGTACAAGGGCAAGGGCGTGAAGTTCGAGGGCGAGCAGATCCTGCGCAAGGAAGGCAAGAAGAAATAATGAGCGCGATGGAGGACCTGCGGGAGCGGCGGCGCGAGCGCCTGCGCTTCCAGCTTCGGAGGAAGGCGGGCGGCCGGCTGCGCCTGTCGGTGTTCCGCTCGGGCAAGAACATCTATGCCCAGATCATCGACGACAGCCAGGGCCGCACGCTGGTTGCGGCTTCCACGCTCGATGCCACGCTGCGCAAGGAGCTCAGGACCGGGGCCGACAAGGCGGCGGCCGCGGCGGTCGGCAAACTGGTGGCCGAGCGGGCGCTGGCGGCGGGGCTGAAGACCGTGGTGTTCGATCGCGGCGCGTATTTCTTCCATGGCCGCGTCAAGGCGCTGGCCGACGCCGCCCGCGAGGGCGGGCTGTCCTTCTGAGGGGATGACCGATGGCACGTGAACCGAGGGAAGGCGGCGGGCGTGGGCGCGATCGTGACCGCGATCGCGACCGCGACGGCGGCGAGGAACTGATCGACAAGCTGGTCACCATCAACCGCGTGGCCAAGGTGGTGAAGGGCGGCCGGCGGTTCGCCTTCGCGGCGCTGGTGGTGGTCGGCGACCAGAAGGGCCGCGTCGGCTACGGCGCCGGCAAGGCGCGCGAGGTGCCGGAGGCGATCCGCAAGGCCACCGACCGCGCCAAGCGCGCCATGATCCGCGTGCCGATGAAGGAAGGCCGCACGCTGCATCACGACGTCTACGGCCGCTATGGCGCCGGCTCGGTGGTGCTGCGCTCGGCCAGCGCAGGCACCGGCATCATCGCCGGCGGCCCGATGCGGGCGGTGTTCGAGACGCTCGGCATCGGCGACGTGGTGTGCAAGTCGATCGGCAGCCGCAACCCGCACAACATGGTCAAGGCCACCTTCGCCGCGCTCGCCCGCTGTGCCAGCCCGCGCAACGTCGCCAGCCGCCGCGGCAAGAAGGTCTCCGACCTGCTCGGCCGGCGCGACCAGCACGGACAGGCGACCCACCCCGAAGAGGCTCCGGCCAATGCCTGAAGGCAACAAGATCCGGGTCACGCAGATCGGCTCGGCAGCCGGCCGCAAGCCTGGCCAGCGGGAGACGCTGATCGGCCTTGGCCTGAACAAGCTCCGCCGCACGCGCCTCCTGGAAGACACCCCGTCGGTGCGCGGCATGATCCGCAAGGTGGCTCACCTGGTGAAGGTGGAGGAGCTGTCCTGAGGCGCGCCGCGCACCGGGAGAGAAGGGAACCACGATGAAGCTCAACGAACTGCGCGACAATGCCGGCGCCCGCCGCAAGTCCAAGCGGCTCGGCCGCGGCATCGGGTCGGGCAAGGGCAAGACCGCCGGCAAGGGCGTGAAGGGTCAGAAGGCGCGCGAGGGCGTGGCGCTGAACGGTTTCGAGGGCGGCCAGATGCCAATCTATCGGCGTCTGCCCAAGCGCGGCTTCTTCAACCCGTTCCGCAAGGAATACACCCCGGTGAACCTCGGCACCCTGGCCAAGGCGATCGAGACGGGCCGTATCGATGCCGGCCAGCCGATCAACGAGGACACGCTGCGCGCCGCCGGGCTGGTGCGCGGCGGCAAGGCCGCCGGCGTCCGCCTGCTGGCGAGCGGCGCACTGGGCCAGGCCATCACCATCACCATCTCCGGCGCTTCCGCCGCCGCCATCGCCGCGGTCGAGGCGGCCGGCGGCTCGGTCACCACCACCGTTCCCGCCAAGGTGAAGGAGGCCGCGGCCGGGTAGAAGGCCAGGGGCCTTCTGGCCCCTGGCGGAGCGCGAGGCAGCGCCTCGCCCCTTGCGCCGTGGCGGGTGCGCGCGGCAAAATGAAGCCTACCAGCGGCGCCACCGGGAGCTCCGGCGGGGCGCCGCTTTCCTAGTGGGATCACCCAATGGCGTCTGCAGCCGAACAGCTGGCGGCAAATCTCAATCTCGGTGTCCTCTCCAAGGCCACGGAACTGAAGAAGCGCATCTGGTTCACCCTGGGTGCGCTGCTGGTCTACCGGGTCGGCACCTACATCCCGGTCCCCGGGGTCGACGCCTCGGTGCTGGGCGAGATGCTGCAGCAGCGCGGCGGCGGCATCCTCGGGATGTTCGACATGTTCTCGGGCGGCGCGCTCGGGCGGATGACCGTGTTCGCGCTGAATATCATGCCCTACATCAGCGCCAGCATCATCATCCAGCTGATGACCGCGGCGGTGCCGACGCTGGAGGCGCTGAAGAAGGAAGGCGAGCAGGGCCGCAAGAAGCTCAACCAGTACACCCGCTATCTCACGGTGGTGATCGCCATGTTCCAGTCCTACGGGATTGCCGTGGGGCTGGAGAACATGCACGGCTCGTTCGGGCCGGCAGTGGCCAATCCAGGGATGTTCTTCCGCCTGTCCTGCGTGGTCAGCCTGGTCGGGGGCACGATGTTCCTGATGTGGGTGGGCGAGCAGATCACCGCGCGGGGGATCGGCAACGGCACCAGCCTGATCATCATGTCGGGCATCATCGCCAACCTGCCGCACGCGCTCGCCAGCCTGCTGGAACTCGGCCGCACCGGCGCGCTGAGCCCGGTGTTCATCCTGGTGTTCGTCGTGCTCGCCGTGCTGGTGGTGGGCTTCGTGGTGTTCATGGAGCGGGCACAGCGCCGCATCGTGGTGCAGTACCCGAAGCGACAGGTCGGCAACCGGATGTTCGGCGGCGATTCCACGCACATGCCGCTGAAGGTGAACACCTCCGGCGTCATCCCGCCGATCTTCGCCTCCTCCATCCTGCTGATCCCGGCCACGGTGGCCGGTTTCTCCGGCCAGGCCGGCACCATCGGCTGGGTCGGCACGCTCACCAGCCTGTTCAGCCAGGGCTCCTGGGCGTATTCGATCTGCTACGCCGGGATGATCATATTCTTCAGCTACTTCTACACCGCGGTGGTGTTCAACCCGGTGGAGACCGCCGACAACCTCAAGAAGTACGGCGGCTTCATCCCCGGCATCCGGCCGGGCACCGCCACCGCCGATTATTTCGATTACGTGCTCACCCGGCTGACCACCGTCGGCGCGATCTACCTCGTCCTGGTGTGCCTGTTGCCGCAATTCCTCATCACCAAATACGGTGTCCCGTTCTACTTCGGCGGCACCAGCCTCCTGATCGTCGTGTCGGTGACCATGGATACGGTCACCCAGATCCAGTCGCACCTGCTCGCGCACCAGTACGAGGGTCTGATCAAGAAGGGGCGCGTGAGAGGCCGCGGACGATGAACCTCATCCTGTTGGGTCCGCCGGGCGCGGGCAAGGGCACCCAGGCCAAGCGGCTGCAGGAGCGCTATGGCGTGGTGCAGATCGCCACCGGCGACATGCTGCGCGCCGAAGTGGCCGCGGGCAGCGAGATCGGCCGCGAGGCCAAGGCGGTGATGCAGGCCGGCCGGCTGGTGTCGGACGACATCCTCATCCGTATGCTGGGGGAGCGCATCACGCGCCCGGACTGCGCCCGCGGCTTCATTCTCGATGGTTTCCCGCGCACCGTGCCGCAGGCCGAGGCGCTGGATCGCCTGCTCGCCGGGAAGGCGATGGCGCTGGACGCGGTGCTCGAGCTCAAGGTGGACGATGCCGCTCTCGTCGAGCGGATTTCCGGCCGCTTCACCTGCGCCAAATGCGGCGCCGGCTACCATGACCGTTTCCAGAAGCCGAAGGCAGAGGGGGTCTGCGACGTCTGCGGCAGCCGCGAATTCACCCGCCGCGCCGATGACAACCGCGAGACCGTCGTCGCCCGGCTGGAGGCGTATCATCGCCAGACGGCGCCGATCCTGCCGCACTATGCGGCGCAGGGGAAACTGCAATCGGTCGATGGCATGGCGGAAATCGACGAGGTTACACGCCAGCTGACGGCTGTGCTGGACCGGCTGGCGGCTTGAGCGCGCGCTCACGCAAATTTGAATCGCCCTCGTTGACTCCCCCCTTCCCGCCGCTATAGTGCGCCCCCCTGCGGTCCCGCACATGCTTGCGGGCCGCCGTTGTGCGTTCAACCGGAGCCCGAGGGGGTCGCCCGACGCCAGGCAAGTGCGCCGGGGTTGGGTTTTTCCCCGCCGTGAAGGAGTAGTGGGCGTGGCGCGTATTGCCGGCGTAAACATCCCGACCAACAAGCGAGTGACGATCAGCCTGCGCTACATTTACGGGATCGGCCCCACCAAGGCACAGGACATCTGCGACAAGCTCAGCATCCCCGGCGAGCGTCGCGTCAATCAGCTATCCGATGAGGAGGTGCTGAGGATCCGCGAGCTCATCGACCGCGACTACCGGGTCGAGGGCGACCTGCGCCGCGAAGTGGCGATGAACATCAAGCGGCTGATGGATCTCGGCTGCTACCGGGGGCTCAGGCATCGTCGCGGCCTGCCGGTTCGCGGCCAGCGTACGCACACCAACGCCCGCACCCGCAAGGGCAAGGCGGTGGCGATTGCCGGCAAGAAGAAGGTGACCAAGTAGCCTCCCCGCTTGCTTCCTTCGCAGCTTACGCCGCCTGGCCAACCCCGGGCGGAGCAGGATTGGACAGGACAGACCGAATATGGCGAAGCCCGCCACCAGCACGCGCCCGCGCAAGAAGGAGCGCAAGAACATCACGTCCGGCGTCGCCCATGTGGCGGCGACCTTCAACAACACGATGATCACCATCACCGACGCCCAGGGCAATGCCATTGCCTGGTCGTCGTCCGGCAGCCAGGGCTTCAAGGGCAGCCGCAAGTCGACGCCCTACGCCGCCCAGGTCGCCGCCGAGGATGCCGGCAAGAAGGCCCGCGAGCATGGCATGGAGACGTTGGAGATCGAGGTCAGCGGGCCCGGGTCCGGCCGTGAAAGCGCGTTGCGTGCCCTGCAGGCGGTGGGGTTCTCCATCACCGCCATCCGCGACATGACGCCGATTCCGCACAACGGCTGTCGCCCGCGCAAACGGCGGCGTGTCTGAGCCGCCCCTCCCTCTTCTTGCGTCGGCGTCCGCCCGCCTCCTGCGTCCAGGTCAGGCGTCGCACGCCGCCAACCCCATCCCGATGAGGCCGAGCGTGGCATTGCAGAAGAACTGGCAGTCCCTGATCAAGCCCGAGAAGATGGAAGTCGAGCCGGGCGGCGATCCGTCGCGGGTGGCGACCATCATCGCCGAGCCGCTGGAACGCGGTTTCGGCATGACGCTGGGCAATGCGCTCAGGCGCGTGCTGCTGTCCTCGTTGCAAGGGGCCGCCGTCACCGCCCTGCAGATCGACGGCGTGCTGCACGAGTTCAGCTCCATCCCCGGCGTGCGCGAGGACGTCACCGACATCGTGCTGAACGTCAAGCAGCTGGCGCTGCGCATGCACGGCGAGGGGCCGAAGCGCATGGTGCTGCAGGCGGTCGGGCCGGGTGAGGTGCACGCCGCGCAGATCCAGACCGGCCACGACATCGAGCTGATGAACCCCGAACTCGTGCTCTGCACGCTGGACGAGGGGGTGAAGCTCGGCATGGAGTTCACGGTCAACGTCAACAAGGGCTATGTGCCGGCCGCCGCCAACCGGCCGGAGGACGCGCCGATCGGCCTGATCCCGATCGATTCGATCTATTCGCCGGTCCGGCGCTGTTCCTACAAGGTCGAGCCCACCCGCGTCGGCCAGGTCACCGATTACGACAAGCTGCTGCTGAGCCTGGAGACCAACGGCGCGGTCACCCCCGAAGACGCGGTGGCGCTGGCCGCGCGCATCCTGCAGGACCAGCTGCAGCTGTTCATCAACTTCGAGGAACCACAGGCGATCCGCCACGAGGAGCCGCAGGACGACCTGCCGTTCAACCGCAACCTGCTGCGCAAGGTCGACGAGCTCGAACTGTCCGTCCGCAGCGCCAATTGCCTGAAGAACGACAATATCGTCTATATCGGCGACCTGGTGCAGAAGTCCGAGCAGGAGATGCTGCGCACCCCCAACTTCGGGCGCAAGTCGCTGAACGAGATCAAGGAAGTGCTTGCCTCGATGGGCCTGTCGCTCGGCATGACGGTATCGGGCTGGCCGCCGGAGAACGTGGAAGAGCTGGCGAAGCGGCTGGAAGAGCCGTTCTAACGGAGCACCCTCACGATGCGTCACGGAGTAGCCGGCCGAAAGCTCGGCGTCACCACGTCCCACCGCTTCGCCATGTTCCGCAACATGGCGCACGCCCTGTTCAAGCACGAGCAGATCACCACCACCCTGCCGAAGGCGAAGGAGCTTCGCCCGGTGGCGGAGAAACTGATCACGCTCGGCAAGCGCGGCGGCCTGCATGCCCGTCGCCTGGCCTATGCCGAGCTGCGCGACGATGTCATCGTCACCAAGCTCTTCACCACCCTGGCCGAGCGCTATAAGGCCCGCAAGGGCGGCTACACGCGCGTGCTCAAGGCCGGCGTGCGCTACGGCGATGCCGCCAGCATGGCGGTGATCGAGCTGGTGGATCGCGATCCGGCGGCCAAGGGGCTGGATTCCGGCCCGAAGCCCGAGGCGGCGGAAGAGGAGAGCGAAGCCGACGAATAGGCGGCGAGCCAAGGCGACACCGTCGAAGGGACCGGCCCTGAGGCCGGTCCTTTGCGTTTCGAGGCCGATCTTCCTATGTCTGGCGAGGATGATCGACCCTGCAGGCGACCTGTGCTGATGGACCGCCCCGCTCCGCTCGCCGACCGCTTGCGGCCGCGTTCGCTGGAGGGCGTGGTCGGCCAGGATCACCTGGTCGGTCCCCACGGGACGCTGAGCCGCATGCTGGCGCGCGGCAGCCTCGCCTCGCTCATTCTCTGGGGCCCGCCCGGGTCCGGCAAGACCACCATTGCCCGCCTGCTCGCCGAGCGCGCGGGGCTCGCCTTCGTGCAGCTCTCGGCCGTGTTCTCCGGCGTCGCCGACCTCAAGCGGGCGTTCGAGCAGGCGGCCCAGCGCCGGGCGACCGGCCAGGGCACGCTGCTGTTCATCGACGAGATCCACCGCTTCAACCGCGCCCAGCAGGACGGCTTTCTGCCGGTGGTCGAAAACGGCACCGTCACCCTGATCGGCGCCACCACGGAGAACCCGTCCTTCGCGCTGATCGGCGCGCTGCTGTCGCGCTGCCAGGTGCTGGTGCTGCGGCGGCTGGACGACGACGCGCTGGAGAAGTTGCTGGAACGCGCCGAGGCGGATGCCGGGGGCGGCGTGCCGCTCACGCCGGAGGCCCGGGCCGCGCTCCGCGCCATGGCCGACGGCGACGGCCGCTACGTGCTCAACATGGCCGAGCAGCTGTTCGCCCTGCCGGACGACACGCCGGCGCTCGACGCCGCCGGGCTCGCCGACCTGCTGGCCAAGCGCGCCGCGCTCTACGACAAGGACCGCGAGGAGCACTACAACCTCATTTCCGCCCTGCACAAATCGCTGCGCGGCTCGGACCCGGACGCCGCCCTTTACTGGTACGCGCGCATGCTCACCGGCGGGGAGGATCCGCGCTACATCGCCCGCCGCCTGGTCCGCTTCGCCGCCGAGGATATCGGCCTGGCCGATCCCAACGCGCTGACGCAGGCGTTGGCCGCATGGGAGGCCTACGAGCGGCTGGGCAGCCCGGAGGGCGAGCTGGCGATCGCCCAGGCCGTGCTCTATCTCGGCACCGCCCCCAAGTCGAACGCCGCCTATGTCGCCCTCGGCGAGGCGAGCCGCGCCGCGCGCTCGACCGGCAGCCTGATGCCGCCGGCGCACATCCTGAACGCCCCCACACGGCTGATGCAGAGCCTCGGCTACGGCGCCGGCTATGCCTACGACCACGGCGAGGAGGATGCCTTCTCCGGCCAGGACTATTTCCCCGAGGGACTGGCCCGCCAGCAGTTCTACCGGCCGAACGAACGCGGCTTCGAGCGCGAGGTGGCGAAACGCCTGGCCTGGTGGGCGAAGCTCCGCCAGGAGCGCCGCCGATGACCGTGGCCGTGCGCACGGTCACCGACGACGAGGCGGATATCCGGCTCGACCGCTGGTTCCGGCGGCATTTTTCGCTCACCCAGAGCGTCATCGAAAAACTCTGCCGCACCGGCCAGGTGCGGGTCGATGGGCGCCGGGCCGAACCCGCCACCCGCCTGGTGGCCGGCCAGAGCGTGCGCATCCCTCCACTGCGCGACCGGCCGGCGGAGCCCGCGCCGGCGCCGGCCCCTGATCCGGCGGTGCTGCGCGAGCTCGAGGCCATGGTGCTCTGGCGCGACGAGTGGCTCATCGTGCTGAACAAGCCGCCCGGGCTGCCCACCCAGGGCGGCCCGGGCATCGCCCGCCATCTCGACGGCATGCTGCGGGCCTGGCGCGAGGACGGGGAGC
>Ga0326727_10015490_pt1 | contig 16350 bp, 10 predicted proteins | sample MB2enrmetagenome_FD_207643 | JGI IMG/M metagenome (GOLD analysis project Ga0326727, IMG submission 207643) | Lab enriched peat soil microbial communities from McLean, Ithaca, NY, United States - MB29MY | ecosystem: Environmental > Terrestrial > Soil > Wetlands > Peat | place: USA: New York...
AGGGTTGCCGAGAGGCTGACGGTATCGACAGGTCCATTGACCACAAGAGCACCGTTGGCCGCGGGCAATGTTTGGGTAGTGGCGCCGACATTCGGGGCCTGATCGACAGTCAACTTCGCGGAGAGGCCGGTGTCGTAATTTGTCCCCGTGCCATCGGTGACCACGGTGCCGTTGCTGATGCCGTTCCAAGCCACGGCGCGGTAATAGTAGCCGTTGTAGGTGAGGTCGCTGTAGGCGGCGGTGGTAAAGGAGGTGGAAGTCGACGAGCAGGTGAAGGTGCCCTGGGTGGTCGTGGTATCCGTCCAAGTGGCGTTGTCGGGACTGTACTGCCACTTGCAGCCATTGCTGGCGACGGGCGGGTTGCCGGTCAGCGTCGCGGTGAAGGTGGTTTGGTGGGAAGCATTCGCAACCAGGGTGGCGGTCGACGGCGAGGCCTGGCCAACCACCGGGGCCTCATCTACCGTGATGGCTACCGGCGTGCCGCAGAAGGGCGCGCTCGCGCTACCGAGAACCGTGTTATAGGCGCAGGCCTCGAATTGGAAGCCGCTGGCGCCAATATTGAAGGGGATCGAGGTCATCGTCATGGAGCCGTTGCCGGAAAGTGGGCAACTGCTGTTGGCCATGTAGGTCGCCGGAACCGGATTGAAGGTGCCACCGCCGTCACGGCTGTAGAACCAGACGCAATTGGCTGCCGGAGTAGAGCTCAAGGTAGCCGAGAAGGAGGCAACGTTACCGATCCCAACTACCAGAGTTCCGTTCGACTGCAGGGTGGGTCCGATGGCAGGTCCAAGGACCGTGTCCTGAGTGGGGATGCCGAGGCTGGAGGTGACCAAGCAGGAGATCTGAACCTGAGTTCCTTGAACTGTCGGAGCGGTGTAGGAGATCTGGTTGGTTCCAACGCCGGAGTTGACGACGCCATTAATTACCGTCCAGGCATAGGTGGCGCCGGGATAGGGAGTGGCGTTGCCGCAAGTAGCGGTGGCCGTGGTCTGGCTAGTGGCTGCGTTATAGGACTGGCCACTGATGACGATGGTTGGGCTGAGCGGCGTGGGTACAGTGGGAGAGCCGGCATTGGTCTCGTCGTTGAAACGCTCGACGGTGTAAGTGTTGGTATCCGCACCCAGGGGATTGGCCACGGTGGTGCCGCCGGCGACGAGGGGAGTGCCGGTGGGCAGCAGCCAGGCGGTAGAGCGGTCACGCGGCACATTCAACGAGGCGGTCTGGGTGAAGACGCTCTGAGCAGAGATCTGCTGAGCGCAGGCGGTGGTGGTAAGGCTGGCGACGCATTGAGAGGAGGCCAGACCGAGCGAAGGATCGAAGTAGTCGGACTCGGAAAGCGTGTTGATATTCGCACCGCCGACGACCAGAACCTTGCCGCTGGGCAGCAGGGTGGAGGTGTGCTGGTTGCGAGGGGCGCCCATCACGACAGAAGTGGTGGTTGCGGGGCCGGCATTGCCGACCAGATAGAAAGCCTTTGCCACCGGGTCGTAGATCTCAGCGGTGTTCTGCGGGAGGGCGACATTATTGATACCGCCAGTGATGAGCACCTGGCCGCTGGGCAGCAGGGTGGCGGCATGGAAGTAGCGGGGGAAGTTGAGCGGTCCCACCGGCGTCCAGGAGTCGTTGGCGGGATTGTAGACTTCCGCCGAGGTCAGGACCGAGTTGGCCGCAGTGCTGCTCTGGCCGCCAACCACGAGGACCGTGCCGTCGTGCAACATGGTAGCGGTGGCGCGATAGCGGGCCTGATTCATCGCGTGGACGGGGGTCCAGGTATCCAGTGCAGGATCGTAGACCTCCGCGTCGGGGAGCACAGAGCCGTTGTAACCGCCGGCGACCAACACCTTGCCGTTCAGGAGCAGGGTGGCGGTGTGGCTGTCGCGGGCCTTGACCATGGTCTCGGAACCGTTCAGGTGCGAGACGATGCCGGAGGTCTCATTGAAGAGATAGTAGGCGCTACTCTCGTCGGTAGTACTCACATTGAGGCCGCCGGCGATAAGGACGTTGCCGGTGGGCAGGAGCGTCAGAGTGGGACGCTGCAACTGCAACCCATCGGTGAGGGCATAGGCGGAAGCCATGCTGCCATCGCCGGTGGAGACGTTGGTGTCTGGCGTATATATATCGATGCTGCCGCTGCCGTCGCCGAGGAGCATCTCATGGCCAGTGGGCAGCAGCACGCTGCGCATGTTGGTCTCAGGCAACTGCGCGTCGGCGGTGGTGATCAGGGTATCGTTTTCCAGTATCCAGTAGCCAGGGGTGACGGCGAGGGTGCCATTGCCGCTGGTGACGTAGGTGGAGACGCCGTTCAAGCTCTGCGTCAGCACCACATGGAACTGGCCAGCATCGCTGGCGAAGACCGGATTGATGGTGATTGAGCAACTGCCGGCGGATGGTGCAGCCGCGCCACCAAAGGGGGCGGCGCCCAGGTACCACTGGCAACTCAGGGTGCCGGAACCGTTTGCTGTGGCGGAGGCAGAAAGGAGGACCGAAACATTACTCTCCGGGGTCAGGGTGGTCCCGTTGCTGGTTTCGGAAGACTCCACGGTGGGACTGGAGGTAACCGAGACACTGCCCACATTCGGAGTTCCGATGACAGCGATGGAGGTCGGCGCCGCAGAGGAATCGAAGTTGACGGAGGTGACCGTGCCGCCCGAAGCGGGGAGATTGTTGGTGACCTTCACGTAATAGTTGCCCGCCGCGCCGGTACCAATACCATTGATGACGTACGTGGGGCTGGACCCTGGGGTTCCGATGGGGTTGTTGGCGTAGTACCACTGGTAGGTGTAGTTGGGTACCACGTTATAGGCAGAGATGATGTTTGCCGTCAGGGTCAGAGTGCAACCTAGCGGCACGGTGTTGCTGGTGCCGAGGATGCAACTGAGCGAGCTGGAACTGGTGCCAGAGACCGAAGGGGTGACGGAGACGGAGGCGGTCAGGTCGTTGACGGTCAGGTTGGCGGTGCCGCTCATGGGGCAGTAGGTAAAGTCGCTACCGCCGATGGTGGAGGGAGTACCGTTGGTGGCGCAGACCTCGTACTGATCGCCGTCAGCGCCCGTGCCCCCGGAGCCAGTGGGGACATTGAGCGTGGACTTGTAGGTCGTGCCAGAAACCAGCGAGGGGGTGGTGTCGGTGCTGAAAAGGGTGAAACTACCGTTATGCGCCTTGCGGTACCAATTGAAGGTGGGCTGCGGGACGCCAGAGGCAGAGGCTTGGAAGACTGCCGCCGTGCCGGAGTCGACATTCTGATTGGAGGGCGTGGAGGGCGTGGAAGGGGGCACGCCGACGGTCAAGGTGATCGGATTGCTGGTCACCGAGTAGTTGGTGCCCGTGTCCGTAACCAGAACGTGGAGAATCAATCCGGTCTGGAAGTCGGGATTGACGCCGACGCCGCCGTTGAGGGCAAAGGTGGCAGATACCGCCTGGCCGGAGGGTTGAGTATTCTCAATGGCGTTGGAGGCGTCCGTGGAGGCAAAGACGTACCACGCCCCGGTGGAAGAATTGTAGTACTCCCACTGGTAGTCGCAACTGCCGCTATTTGGGCAGGTGCCGGTGGCTGACACCGTAAAGGTGTAGCCGGGATTGACCAACATCCCTGTTGGATTGAGCGAGGGCGCAGCGCCTGGCGTGGCTGACGCGGAATCCGACACCGATAGGGTGACGGCGTGCGCGAAAACACCGAGAGACAAGATCCATACCAAGATCACAAAACGCGACCAACGATTCAATCCATGAGACAGCATATTGGCTCCTTCGGCACTGCATACTGATTGCTGGGCGTTAGCCCTGGATGGTACTGAAATCGGTGAGATTGGCGAACGGTGGACCCAGTCTTGCCAATCTGGCCGCGCTGCGCTGCTGGTGCGACTCTGACCTCTCGAGGCGCGGAAGACTTGCGCTCGCATACCTGCTCCCTGTGGCTGGGGCCCCGGGAGGGGGCGGCCGCAGGAGGGCTACATAAAATATTCACGATTTCAGCGGCTGGATGCTGCTGAAAGTTTGCCGATTCGAGTTCAGGCGGAAAACAGGACGCCTTAGCTGTATTGTTCGGAGGGCTCCGTGTTTTGGAAGGTGATGTCGGAAGCCGTGATTGTGGAAATGTCGATTTTCTTCAGCTCAGGAGCGTTCCAAATCTCTCGCACTTGGGTGGTAGTCATAACCGAATTCTCCATTTTGGGACTCCTCTGTTGCTTGGATTCGTGGGACACTGGGGGCAAATATAAGGCATTTGAGTGGAGAAAAACAACCAAAATCAATCGATTCAACGAAAAATTACTATATTCCCACTCCCAGAGACTGGCGATTCCGCTCTGAAACGTCCCAGGGGAGAGGTATGGTGAGTTAAAAATGGTGGGGTTAAAAGCAGGAGAGAGGATCGTATTTACGCCTCCGCCGATGCTGCCCGGGTAGGGATCCACCGCCTTGAGAAGATCGATGGGCCCGAAGATTCCATGGTGTATTCGTTGAAGAGGGCCATCGATTATGCGAAGCGTTGCAAAAACATGCCGACGCCGATCCCCCGCATCAAAACGCTTGAAGCTTTGAGGTGGGTTCCGGGATCGACTCGGTTTTCCACTTCCAGCAAATATCGCTCCATCAGTTCCAGATTCAGGAAATCCCGGGCGGGCGGATGATGGGCCAGCTCGGTCAGGCGGGCTTTTATGTCACTGAATTCATGACGAATGCGGTAGCCAGCATCGGCGGACTGGAGGCCTCTCCTGGTGCCCCGCAGAATGGCCTCCGGGAGGCGATTCTGAAAGGCCCTCTGGAAGAGAGAGCTCTTCTGACCGGCGCGATAAAACTGGGTATCCGGGACGCGCAAGATAAATTCACAGAGGGCGAGATTTGCCGTGGGGTCCATGAATACGAGGCCTGAACCCGCGCCTAATTCCGACCAGAACCCCCGACCGATACACCTATCGAGAGAAAACATGCGAGGGAGAACATCTTGGCCGGGCTTGACGGTCCCGGAAGGGCCGCTTTGATAGGCGCAGAGGAAGGAGGTCAGATCGAGTTGCTTAATGATCTGGGGATGTAGGGCGGTCATCTGCGCCAGTTGCAGCGCGGCGGCTTCTCGCTGGTTATGATAGCGGTTCCACGAACGACGAAGAGGATCTATGGCAGGCTTCAGAAGACTTCTCTTCAGGGTGAGCCACGGATTGGACTCAGAGGTATGCAGAGAGCAAAGGGCTTGAGCGATGCCTCCTTGGGAGAGGGAAAGAAGCGCAGAGCCGGTTCCTGCCCAGGAGACGCTTCCATTCCCATGCTGTCCAAGCAGGACTACGCCGCAACGGTCATCCGCTGCCTTTCTCAGCAAAGCGCGGAGCGAAAAATGATGCATTGACCCATGGGAGGGCTGTTCATGGAGGCCAATCAAATACTCCATGCTTTCCAACATGCTTTCATTCCGCGCATCCAGGCCGGTGTGGAGGATATTTTCACCGCTCATGGAAGCTGCCCCGTGGGCTAGCTCCCATTCGTTGCCGGTTCTATCCTCAGCCGCGCCGTCTGGCGGCCAAAAGGGGACTGAGGTGTAAGCGGGAAGGCTGCGGCCCTGCCGGGCCAGAATGGGCGCAGCCATGGCCACCACAGAACTGGAATCACGGCCGCAGGAGAGGGTAGCCGCCAGCTGTTTTCTGGTTCGCAGACAATTCCGTACGGCATTTTCATAGAGGGAAAGAAAGGCCTCGACATACTCTTCATCCCGGCGCAGTCGCAGCGATTCCCTGCCATAGGGAGACCAGTACTGCCGGAAAGTCTTTTCTCCACCGGAGTGAATGGAGAGGGACGAGGCCCAAATCAGGCGCCGGTAGTCACGATATGCGGTACGCTCGGGATCCTGAAATCGGCAACACAGAAGTTGCGAGAGGAAGATTTCATCCGGCTTTTTGATGGCTCCAGGCAGAGCGAGGAGGGCTTTCATATTCGAGGCGAAGGCGATGAAGCCATGGCCTTGGTGCCAATAGAGGGTGGCATTGCCGCAGGCGTCGCGGGCGAGAAGGAGTTCGCGCTGGCGGCGGTCCCAGGCGACGAGGGCCCAGTCGCCCTGCAGATGTTGGCAAAGGTCTTTTCCCCAGCGATCCCAGGCCAAACTGGCCAGACGACCGTCACTGGTCTCCGCCGCGGCGGACGCGGACAGTCCGAAGGCGTCCAGGAGTTCGTCACGGTTGTCCAGGCGCGCGGCCGTAACGAGAAGACCGCGCTCGGAAGCGATGGGCTGCTGCTGGAATTCGTCCTCGGGATTGATTTTGAGCAGGAGATGGCCGAGGGCAAGGGAACCTTCCAGAAGGGAGCTTCCGCCGTCGGGACCGTAATAGGCCATGGCCGCGCGCATGCGCTCCACCCAATCCGGATCGACCGGGGCGCCGTCAAAGCGATAAATGCCGTAGATTCCGCTCAATTCTTCTCCCGCCTAGAAAAATATTTCGCATAGATCGGTCTGGGCTAGTTTAAGCCGTCTGCGCCGGATTCACGCGGAGCAGGCCTTCTTTGCGTAGATCGAGGAGGAAGCGCTCAACCTCGGCGGCACAGGTATCCGGTGCGACGTCATAGAGTTGGGTGAGGCGTTCGAGCAGCGTAGCGAAGGTGATGGGGGCTTCCAGCGCTCGCCAGATGCTCTGCGCCGGCCCGGCCAGGCCATAGTAGGCTCCGGCATCCACATTCATCAGGACCGTTTCCTGGTCGAGTTCGGTAGAGATCATGTCGGGGACGCGGCAGAGCGTGTCTTCGGGGCGGAAAGAGGGCATGTAGAGAGCCTCCAATGGCGATGGGGGTAAGGCGCTGGAGCCAGGCGTCTTAGCGGAAGCGGCGGGGAAGATTGCAAAGCGCTCCCAGCGGCGCCAATACCGGCACAAGGGACGGCATAGATTTCCCGACCTTGGGCCGAAAAAAGCGCAGGGACGGGAGATGGATTGGAACTTCAGTATACGGGATGGAATTGTATCCATATATATGGGGCTCAGGGCGGGGTCTGTTGCCGCATGCAGAGGCTAAATCTATGAATCTGTGTGGAGTAATGATCGAATCTCGTGGATGGACTTGGAGGGATGTGAACGCATTGCAAGGCGGCAGGTGTCGGCGGCGATCGGTGGGGGCCAAACTGGAATGATAGCAACATGTAGCAACCAGACGCAGCGGGTAGCAATAGATAGCACTTGACAGTGTGCGGTAGCGTGCGGTAGCGTTATGTTGCGTCCTTTGCTTATATGTTGCGAGCGATAGCGATCAATGGTTAGCGTAGGAGAAAGAAGCCATGCCAGTTATAGTGACGGCGAGTTCAAAGGGCGGAGCGGGGAAGAGCACAATGACACTTGTGCTTGCGCAAGCTCTCGATTCCATGGATGCGACAGTCACGATCATCGACGCCGATCCTAACCGTCCGATCGTTCGATGGCGGTCAGGGAAGTCCAACTCCAAGGTCGAAGTCATTGGGGATATTACGGAGAGCAATATCGTCCGAGTGATTCGGGACCATGCTGCTACTCGCCAATTCGTCCTGGTCGATTTAGAGGGGACGGCCAATCGGCTGGTGTCGCGTGCTATCACCCAGGCTGACCTGGTGGTCATCCCACTTCAGGCCAGCGCCCTCGACTCCAATGAGGCCAGCAAAGCCGTGGCTCTGATTCGCGAAGAAGAAGAGACGCTGGAAGGTCGCATCATCCCGTATCGCGTGATCATGACCCGAACAAATCCGCTCATTACCACAAAAATCGAGAGCGAGATCTACAAGTCGATGGCTAACGCAGAGGTTCCGCTGATGCGGACGCGACTTCATGAACGGCAGGCCTACAAGGCAATCTTTGTGAAGAAGTTGGCCCTGAATGAGCTTGATTCCAGCATCAACGGTCTGGAAGCAGCCAAGGAAAACGCGGCGAGTTTGGCCGAAGAGGTGATCGATCTGATTGCCGCAAAGCAAGTTGGGAGTCACGAGGAGCATGCACATGTCTAATCAGACTGACGAAGCAGATCCGTTCGGCTTCACCGCCCGCAACACGGTCAAGGAAAAGCTGAGTACTATCCGGCCAACGCCGGTTCCTTCGATTCCCGACATGGCAAGGATCGATGCTGCCGCAGAGAACGTTGGCTTTGTGAGCCGGGAGAGCGCACCTGCACCGGCCGCTTTCCCGGGCTACCCCCTGTCAACGGCAGCAGTGGCGCGGCCTACGCTTGCGATCAACATGCGAGTGCCTGAGAATGTGGCGGGAGCATTCAAGCGGTTCTGCACCGAAAATCGTTACAGTTACCCGGAGGCACTCGAGGAGATCATGATGCGAGCGGGGCTGCCAGTCAAGTGAGTAGCTACATGTAGCTACTTGTAGTCACCTGCTCGGGCGGGGTTCAGGTTCCTGCTTGATGGTCCTGGCCTCGAGCGGCAAATGGGATTGGCCCGCAAGGCTATGCAAGGCCATCGGGGAGCAGGTTTTCACCGCCGCGAAGAGTGTCGGACAACCAGGGGATTGAGGAACATCGGAACGGATAGGGGGTGTCCATCTTCGCCGACCTGCCTGGGCAGGGAAACTATGCGTTGAGTATGGGTGATAACGTCCTTTATCAAATATGCAAAATAGGAAAGCGGAGAGCAAATGAGCACCCAAGCCAGCCTGAAGTAATACATTTCCATGGAATGCCGGCAACCATTCGCGGGTAGTTGGCCTGTACTCAGCCCGATTCTGTCCGCGAACCTGTATTGTAAAACGAACGCTAGATGTTTAATATGCAAGCATGATTCTCCGATTTGCGGCCCACGCCATTGAGCAAGCTCTCAAGAGACAAGCGGCAGTGGCGATAGTCGGACCGCGGCAGGTTGGAAAGACGACTCTTGCGCGGGAGATTGCCAACTCGCACAGCGGAGCGCTTTATCTGGATCTGGAGGCGAGAGAGGACCGGGAGAAGCTGGTCGAGCCGGTTCTGTTCCTCCGTCAATACGAAAGCAGCTTGGTCGTGCTGGATGAGATTCATCGCGTTCCGGAGCTGTTCAGCTCGCTTCGCGGCATCATCGATCAAGGCCGGCGCACGGGCTATGCAACCGGGAGATTCCTCATACTGGGCTCCGCCTCCATCGATCTGCTTAGGCAATCAGGAGAAAGTCTGGCAGGACGCATCACGTACATCGATATGGGGCCGTTTTTTATCCTAGAGTTGCCGGCAGGCGAGTCTACGCTGATTCAGCTCTGGCTGCGTGGAGGTTTTCCCGGCAGCTATTTGGCCGGGGACGACTCCGCAAGCCTGCGATGGCGCACCGATTTTATCAGGACCTATCTAGAGCGCGACGTGCCGCAGTTTGGCCCTCGCGTTCCCGCCGCTGTGCTTGACCGGCTCTGGACGATGCTGGCGCACGGTCAAGGCACATTGCTGAATGCTTCGCGGCTGGCTGCCGGGCTGCAAATATCAGCGCCCACAGTGCACCGGTACATCGACCTCTTGGCAGACCTTCTGCTGGTTCGCAGGCTCCGGCCCTTTCATCGCAATACCGGCAAGCGCCTGGTAAAGTCGCCCAAGGTCTATGTGCGGGATAGTGGCCTGGTGCACGCATTGCTGGGGATTGAGACGTACAACGGCCTTGCAGGCCATCCAGTTGCGGGCGCCTCATGGGAGGGCTTTGCCATTGAAAACCTGATTCAGGCGGCGCCTGAGCGTGCCGAGGCCAGCTTCTATCGAACGGCGGCCGGTGCGGAGATCGACCTGTTGCTGGAGATTCCCGGACACGGTCTGTGGGCCATTGAGGTCAAGCGCAGCCTTGCCGGGAGGCCGGAGAAAGGTTTCTACATAGCCTGTCAGGATCTGAGACCGGATCGCCGTTTCGTTGTCAATGCAGGAAGCGGACACTATCCGATCGATTCCGAGATTACGGCGATCGGACTCCGTGAACTTGCAGCAATGCTGGCGGCACTCGCAATCTGAGAGTCCGCAATTGTGCAACAGTCAGGGCCTGTTCACACTACCCCGGAGGGCGGCGAGGGGAGCCAATTTTCACCAGATCGAGGAGTGAGGCGCGAGGGATACCGGGCGTATCCTAGTGTAGTGTCTCGTTATTAGGGAACCTCTGATCAAGTGCGCCTTCTATGATCCGACCTTCCCTCAGGGGCTAAAGCCCATTGATTCTTTGAGCTTTATGTACGGGCTAAAGCCCGTACCCTTCAAATCGCCGACTTAATCAGAGTTTCCTTAGAGTCCATTCTCCGCGAGCTATAGTGGGCAGAGTTCGCTGAACCAAGATTCCCTCAGTGGCTAAAGCCGTCTTGATTTTGCAGGCTTTATGTACGGGCTAAAGCCCGTACCCTTCAAAGCCCGTACCCTTCAAAAGCCCGTACCCTTCAAAACGGATAAATGACCATCTGCATGAGACATACCACTAGCGACGATGGACGAAGAGATGGGGAAAACTGGCCCCGTCCCTTCAGGCTGCGGTGAAAATCGGGCCATACGGCGGGGTAGTGTGAACAGGCCCTAATAGTAAACGCGTAATTCCTGGACGCGCTGCTGTCGTCGGAGGTGAGAGGTTTTACGGGAATACTCAATATCGGTCAATAAGATATGATGCTCTGGTAAATGATTGGCCCTGTGCCAGATGCAGTTGTTCTCTTCGCTGCGGCGGGGCACCGCTGGGTGCGGCCGGCGGGAAATGGGGAAAGATGCACGTTAAAAAGGTAGTGATTACCGCGGCCGGCAAAGAGCAGCGCAACCTCCCCATGCAGACCCTCTTCGATCAGCAGGGTGTGGAGCGCTCGGTGCTCAGCCTGGTGGTTCGAGAAGCGGTGCGCGCCGGCATCGAAGACATCTGCATCGTGGTCTGGCCGGGGGATGAAGAGCCCTACGCCAAGCTGCTGGCAGACGCCGCCGCACGGCTGACCTTCGTCCGCCAGACCGAGCCGCGGGGTTATGCTTACGCCGTTTTTTGCGCTCGCGAGTTTGTCGGCGACGAGCCCTTCCTGCACTTTGTCGGCGATCACATTTATGTGGGTCCGGAATCCGGCGGCTGTGCGCGGCGGCTGCTCGATGTGGCTGCTGCCGAAGACTGTGCCGTCTCTGCCGTGCAGGTTTCCAGGGAGAGCCTTCTTCCCTTCTACGGCACCATTGGCGGGCAGCAGGTCCATGGCAAGCCGGGGCTCTATCGCGTCGATACCGTGCTCGAAAAGCCCACCCCCACGCAGGCCGAGCAGCAACTGATCGTTCCCGGACTGCGCAGCGGGCAATATCTCTGCTTTCACGGCATGCATGTGCTCACGCCGGTCATCTTCGAGATTCTTGGGGAGCTTCTGGCCGCTTCAGGGGGCGGACGGGTGAGTCTCTCCTCCGCGCTGGCGGTGCTGGCTGAGCGCGAACAGTACCTGGCCATGATCCAGAAGAGCCGCCGCTACGACGTCGGGGTGAAGTACGGGTTGTTCAGCGCCCAGTTGGCCTTGGCCCTCGACGGCCAGGATCGCGAAGAAGTGCTGACCGATCTGGTCAGCCTCCTGGTTGCTCGCCAGATGCCCGCGGACGAGGGAGAGACGGCGTGAGCGAGCTTTGGTCGATTATCACGGCAAGCGATCCTGAGCAGCGCAACCGACCCCTGGATGCATTCTGTCGCCAGGCCTCGGCGGAGTTGTTGCTAGCCGAGGCGGCCGAGCTGGAACGCCGCCGCCACAGCTGCGTGAACCTCTACGAGCGGGTGCGCGCGCTCTTTTTTCTCTATGCCATCCACCGCTTCCATCTGCCCGGCAAACTGACGGCGAGCGAGCGCAGGCTGATCCCTTTCAGCGGCTATGACAAGCTGCTGCGCCGGCGCTACGAAGAGGCCATCGGTGTCTTTCTCGCGGCCCAAGCCGTCGAAGGGCCCAGTGACGGCCTTTCGAGCGCGCTGGCCGCCGCCTATCGCGGTCTCGGTTTCCAAACCCTGGCCGACCAGGTACGGCATAGTGTGCGCAGTGTACGCGGCAATCAGTGGATGTTCAGAACCGGCCACCCCGCCGATTACGCCCTGCGCATCCGCCCGGAGTTGCTGCAACGAGAGAATGGCGGACCGTTTCCGCTGCTGCACGAGACCACCCCCGTACGCATGGACCTCAGCCATAGCGGCTGGAGCGACATCTTCTTTCTCGGCATGGACTTGCCGGAGATGGCGCGGGTGCTGAATATCTCCATCGATCTGGCGGTGCGCGATCTAACCGTGCCCGGCGCGCAGACAGGGCAGCCCAAGCCGCCCGTCGAGGCTTACCTGCGGGTCATTGACCGCCCCATTCTGCGCCTGGTCAGCGTCGATCTCGACGCCTGCGCCGAAATTGACGACTTGCAACAGCTCTTCGATTTTGGCCGCGACTACCTGGGACTGCTCAAGGCCGCGGTAATCGCCTCGGGACTGGTTCCGCCGGGTCTGGAAAGTTCCGGCCAGCCGCTCTCCCGCCTGCTCCACCAATTATTGGGTCAGGAGGGCCTGGGGCTGGAGATTGTCAGCCACGTCAATGACATCCCCAAGGGCTCGCGGCTGGCCGTTTCGACCAACCTGCTGGCCTCCTTGATTTCGGTGTGCATGAGGGCGACCCGGCAATCCGCCGCGCTGACTGGAGAGTTGAGCGAAGCCGAACGCCGCCTGGTGGCCGCGCGCGCCATTTTGGGCGAATGGCTGGGTGGCTCCGGCGGAGGCTGGCAGGATTCCGGCGGCGTCTGGCCGGGCATCAAGCTCATCGAAGGCGTGCCAGCCGCCGCGGGCGATGCCGAGTTCGGTATCAGCCGCGGCCGCCTGTTGCCCAACCATCGCATCCTTCCCACCTCGGAGGTGACCGCCCAAACTCGCCAGCGGCTGCAAGACAGCCTGGTACTGGTGCACGGCGGCATGGCCCAGGATGTGGGGCCGATTCTGGAGATGGTCACCGAGCGTTACCTGCTGCGCTCCGAGGCGGAGTGGGCCGGCCGTCTGCGGGCGGGCAAGCTCCTCGATGAGATCGTCGATCACCTGCACAGTGGCGATGTGCGCGCCATCGGCGGCGCCACGCAAAGCAACTTCGACGGCCCCATTCAGACCATCATTCCCTGGGCCAGCAATCTCTATACCGAGACGCTGATCGCAGAAGTGCGCAAGGCCTTCGGCGCGGATTTCTGGGGCTTCTGGATGCTGGGCGGCATGTCGGGCGGCGGCATGGGCTTCATCTTCGACCCCGCCCGCAAGCCCGAAGCGCAGATGCGCCTGGGCGCGCTCATGCATGAGGTCAGCCGCAAACTCGCCGGCGGCGTTCCCTTCGCCATGGAACCCGTGGTCTACGACTTCTCCATCAACGAGCGCGGCACCTTTTCCGAGCTGCTCACCGGCAATTCCGCCTTGCTGCCCGACGGCTATTACAACCTGATTCTTCCCGCGCTCCTGCGCAAAGACCAGCTTTCGCTCTCCGCGGCCGAGCGTGCGGACCTGGAGCGTTTCAGCCTCTCCTGCCATGAAGCGCCGGGAGCACAGAAGCGCGCGCAGCGCTTCCTCGACCGCTTGTTGCCCCACTCCAACGGCGTCGGCGGCCAGGGCGAGACCCTCGATGCGCTGCTAGCCCGCCATGGCTTCGACCCCATTCAGCATGAGCGGATTCAGGCGGAGATGCGCGCCGGACGCATTGGACTGGCGCAGAATCGCCTGCCCATCTCCAGCCGTATCGAGGACGTTCCGGGGGAGAAGCTTCTCGATGCGCGGGCGGGCGTGGAGGCGCACTACCGCCGCCTCGGCCAAGAGGCGCTGTCCGCCGGCTCTGTCGCCGTGGTCACCCTGGCCGGCGGTGCGGGCAGCCGCTGGACCCGTGGCGCTGGCGTGGTCAAGGCTCTCAGCCCCTTTTGCCGCCTGGCAGGCAAACACCGCACCTTCCAGGAAGTGCATCTGGCCAAGAGCCGGCGCATCGGCCGTCTCTACGGCGCCCCCGTACCCCACGTCATCACTACCAGCTACCTGACCCACGATCCTACCGCGCAATCTCTCGCGCAGAACGGCAATTACGGCTACCAGGGCCCCATCTACCTCAGCCCTGGCCGAGCCGTCGGACTGCGCCTGATTCCCATGGAGCGGGATCTGCGCTTCGCCTGGGAGCAGACCCCGCAGCAGATGCTCGACGCCCAGGCGCAAAAGGTGCGAGAGAGTTCGCGGGCCGCCCTGCTGGCCTGGGCGCAACAGAGCGGCGAAGGTAGCAATTACACCGACAATCTCCCCTTGCAGTGCCTGCATCCGGTCGGTCACTGGTACGAGGTTCCCAATCTGTTGCGCAACGGGGTGCTGCGCAGGATGCTGGAGGAGCAACCCAACCTGCGCCATCTGATGATCCACAATGTGGACACCGTGGGCGCCGACCTCGACCCCGGAATTCTCGGCTGGCATATCGCCCGTAAGGCAATGATGACCGTCGAAGTGGTTACCCGGCGCATCGAGGACCACGGCGGCGGCCTTGCCTATCTCGACGGACATCTGCGCCTGGTCGAAGGCATGGCCATGCCCGACGAAGAGACCGAGTTCCGGCTCTCCTATTACAACTCCAACACCTTCTGGATCGACATCGACGCTCTGCTCCACGTCTTCGCCCTGGACCGTGCCGCCCTGAACGATCTTCAAAAAGTCTCGGCCGCCGTTCGCGCCATGGCCGCCCGTATGCCCACCTACATCACACTCAAGGATGTAAAGCGCCGCTGGGGCAAAGGCCAGGAAGACATCTTCCCCTCGGCCCAGTTCGAAAAGCTGTGGGTCGACATGACGGCGCTGCCGGAGATGGCCTGCGAATTTGTCGTCGTGCCCCGTATGCGCGGACAACAACTCAAGGAGCCGGCGCAACTGGATGGCTGGCTGCGCGACGGCTCGGCGGCCTTCGTCTCCGGGCTGTGCGAGTTTGGCCCTGAGATGCCCGATTGTAGATAGTCGCACTGACGAATAGCGAAACCACCTCCATAGCAAGTCCGGGTCAATCCGGCACGGCAACGGTTACCGTCACCCCTTCCAACGGGTTTGGCGGTCCGGTCGCCTTCACCTGTTCCCTGGCGACAGGAACTGCCGCGTACGCCCTAACCTGCTCTGTGCCGACCGTCAGCATCACTGGGACGGCGGCTCAGACCTCAACCGTTACCATCTCCACGACCGCGCCGATGACCGCATCCAACAACAATAAGGTGTTGCTGCTGTTCGGCATCGATGATGGCGGCATCATGCTCGGCGGCTTTCTGATGGTTGCCGTACCACGGCGCCGCAGGCGGCGGTGGTACGGCCGGAATATCGGCGGGAACCTACACCTTCACGCTTACCGGCTCCCACGGCACGATTACCAGCAGCACCACGCTGACAGTGACCGTGCAATAAACAACCCAAACCGGAAGCGGCAGGCACCTTGCTTGCCGCTTTCGCCCGCGCCGCAAAGTAGCTTTTGTCACCTAAACGGTGATATATTTGATGCAAATGGGGGGGCAAAATATGAGAGCTACAGTATCACTCGATGACGAATTGCTGCGCAGGGCGCAGGAATACAGCGGTCTTGTAGAACGGACGGCGTTACTCCGGGAGGCCCTGAAAGCGCTTGTCGAACGAGAAGCCGCCCGCAGCCTTGCGGCTCTGGAGGGTACTATGCCAGATCTTGAATATGTGCGAAGGTTGAGGGTAAGCGATCTGTGATTCTTGCTGACGCGAACATCTGGATTGATTTCTTCAGACTTCGCAAGCCCGAGTTACGGGTGTTGCTCGAGAATAACCAGATCGTTATGCACCCCTATCTTGCGGCAGAGTTAGCCCTCGGATCGTTGCATGACCGAAATGTGACACTGGCCAAACTGGATAGTATGCCCCAGGTGCGAGTGGTCAATCTACGCGATGTACGGCAAATGATCGAAACGCGCGGCTTGTTCTCTAAGGGGATCGGTCTCACCGATGCTCATCTGGTAGCATCCTGCCTCGTCACTACTGGAACACTACTCTGGACTTCAGACGTGCGCCTTGGGAGTGTTGCTGCATCACTTGGCATCCGCGCAAATCTTTTGTGAACGGCTTTAGGTTGCCGAAACTAGCGGATCTGGCAGTTGAGGTGGAGTTGACACTCCCCGACATTTATGTGTGGGAGGATGTCAAGCACACCTATGTGTGGGAGGATGTCAAGCACACCGGCTCTAACGGCGCGATTACCGGCAGCACCACGCTGACCATAACCGTACAAAAATCCAACTCTGCCCCTGTCCCCCTTCTTGCCGAGATCGCCGGTGTAGTTGTTCTCCGCGGGGCACGAGCGTGAATCCAGCCTCACGCCTCAGGACTAGTCATCATGGAGTGACCGGTTCCTTGCGCTGGCCGTGGGTTAAGCTGTGAGCCGAAGAGGAACACAGTTCAGAGCCACAAGCGGAGAGGAACCGGTCATGAAGGAAAAGGTACGATTTTTAGGT
>Ga0326727_10015492_pt1 | contig 16350 bp, 21 predicted proteins | sample MB2enrmetagenome_FD_207643 | JGI IMG/M metagenome (GOLD analysis project Ga0326727, IMG submission 207643) | Lab enriched peat soil microbial communities from McLean, Ithaca, NY, United States - MB29MY | ecosystem: Environmental > Terrestrial > Soil > Wetlands > Peat | place: USA: New York...
ATCGACATCATGGTTCAGGAGAGCACCGCGGAGCTAGGCGTCGAAGCGCAGACGGAAAACACAGCGCTAAGTAAGCTGGTTTAACACCAGCACTTTTTTGTGTTTCTTGAATGCTTCGAGTGCACGCGAGTGAACTCGTAACCTCGTCCGATACCATGGCAGTCTTTCGAACTATGCTCCCAAATGCTCATACAATTGTGGACTTGTCCCTGCTTATATCGGCTAATATGCCGACCTATCCTGGAGACCCTACCCCGCTGATTGAGCAGCTCAGCACAATCAAAGAGGGCGGGGCGAATACGACGCAGATCATCTTAGGCGCACACACGGGAACGCACGTCGATGTGCCTTACCATCTGCTCGTTCGCGGCAAAACAGTTGACGAGCTGCCCCTCGAAACGTTCTGCGGCAGCGCGCTAACGTACGACCTAGCCGACTACGCACTTGGTTCACGTGTCAGTCCCGACGATTTGAAAAAAGCACCCCCATTAAAAAACGGTGAGATCGCCCTGTTCCACACAGGATCGAACGCTCCAGCGACCAGCGGTTCGACGACTCGCCCTTACACGTACCTCGATATTACGATGGCTGATTGGCTGATAGAAAAGAAAGCAAAAGCCGTCGGAATCGATAGCATGTCCGTCGACCCACTGGACTCGCCTAAAAGCGAAGTGCACATGAAGCTACTCCAGAATGGAATTGTCATCTTCGAGAACTTGTCGAACAATCTTCGGCTCTTGACGGGACAGCGAGTGCTGTTTTTTGGTGTGCCGTTGAGGCTGAAGCGGGCTGATGCTTCTCCTATACGCGCGTTCGCGCTTATTTAGCCGGCCCAGCTAGTTCATCTCGAATCTTGCGAATATCGCTAACGCACGCTCCATAAGCATTAATACGAATGCGAACGAACTAAGAAGTAGAGATGAAAAACAGAATGAGCGATGCAACTGTTTACGATATGAAGAATCACGCGATTAGTGTTGGTGCGCAGGTCAAGTACGCCGGCACACATACGCGCGGAAAAGTGAAAGAGATCCGCGTCGTGGGCGATTCAACATGGGTGCTTATCGACTCGACTAATCTGTATTATGATCCCAATCACCTAGAGCTCGTGAGCAAAGAAATGGAAACCGCAGACAAAGAAGTGCAATCACTCGAGGAGTTTCGTAGACGCCTGGATGAGAAAAGAGAAATGCTTCACGCGACTATGGGAAGCTTTGATGAGCCAGGCGGTTGATTCCGGCCCTGAGTGCTGAACGGACATTCGTATTCGTCACGATTACTCGTTGATAAACTTTCTCGTCTCTTCAATTACGAATTTGCGGATCTTTTCTATGGTCTCCTTGTCTGCTCTAAAAGCGAGAAGGTCACGACCCGTCACGTCAGCCAACCCGGTTTCCACGTCGACATAAGCCGAAACAACGTCGGTGTTGAACTCCTTGCACGCTGCGATTATGACCTTGCTTGGAATGCCCGGGGGCAGAACAAGCTCGTAAACGTCGTCGTTTTGTTCGTTGGTGTCCTTTTCTGCTTCTGAAGGCATCGAACATACTTCTACCTCTTGCTACTTCTATCTATCGACAATGACTAGCCTGGGGCACGAGGCCACTGAAAAAATGTCTTTGCCGGTGTTGGCGAAGTACACCCCAAAGTTTTTCAAAGTCGAATCGTAACGTACCTACGACAAAAGCCAACGTCTCTGCTGACGCCTAACGAGAGGGTATGCGATGGAAACGGCCATTAGTTCGAAGGGGAAACTTAGTTTCATCATCGAAGGTCCAAAGAGCGTCTGGAAACTGCTGGGGATTCACCCGCGTTTCGGTCCTAGCTGGGTGCGCGTGACGAAAGACAATGAAGAGGGGACACACGAAATAACGGGATCTTTGGGGGACATTTTCAAGATCTATTCCTCTGATTTTGATTACACGTTTGTTACGATCGCTGAGGGCGCCAACCTTAAGGAGATCAATTACATCGTGTTTGAGGATTTCACGTACTCCATCTCTCGTCGCTGGTACAACATACTGCAAAACATCGGAACTTTCAAAGGAAACCTAGATGAAGAGGCTGACCTCTAGACGTCCCATGTTTCTATTCAAGCCTTTAGCTCGTGGATTTACTTCGGCCCACGAGTGAAGCAGCCCTTTTTTGCAGCACGCGGCAAGCCAGCCATCGATCTATTTATTAGGCGGCAGCACATGTCGTACAGGGGAGCTTTTCGCTCTCAGGCCCTCCACGGCAAACAAATAGCAAATCGCTGCACGTATTCGAGGCACTATGAAAGGCAAGATCGAACTGCACTCTGCACGGAAGACATATTGCATTGACACGCACAGGGTGATGCCCCCGGCAGAGACCCTTGAGCGGATAAAGTCGGTAATACCAGAGGTCGGAATAACGCGCGTAGCCGATATTTCAGGACTTGATCGCGTAGGTCTACCCGTTTTTTCTGCCATAAGGCCTTCAGCGGCAGACGGCGCGATTTCGGTCTATGCTGGCAAGGGCATTACTGAATCGGAGGCGCGCGTTTCAGTGATCATGGAGGCTGTCGAACGATTTTCTGCCGAAGTCGAGAATTTCAAGGAGCAACTGTTGTTCGACTCGTATGATAACCTCTCAACTGACAACAGCGCCCTTAACCCGGCCGATCTTATACTACCCGGTCATCTTTCCTCAAACACCAAAATCGAGTGGTATCCTAGCTGGGACATTCTTAACGACGAGGAGGTGCTCGTTCCGGCAAACGCCGTTTTTCACCCATACAGGCCGCAGCACGGCAGATGGCAGCTATTCCGCAGCAACACCAATGGTCTCGCGTCCGGCAACGTCATTGAAGAAGCGATCTTTCACGGCCTTATGGAAGTTGTCGAGCGAGATGCCGTGAGCATCGCCGAGATCAACAGAAATCCGGGCATCGGTCTCAATGTGGGTGCCGGTCCGGTCGGCGATATCATCAAGAAGTTCGAATCACATGGGATCCGCGTTCATCTCTGGTGGGTGCCCACTGACTCGGGCATTCCTGCGATTGTCGCTGCCTCTGACGATGAAAAGATGCGCGATGCGGCGCTGTTGGTCATGGGAGCCGGAAGTCACACTGATCCGCAAATCGCCGCTCTGCGAGCACTGACTGAAGTAGCTCAGTCGAGAGCTACACAGATACACGGTGCTCGCGAAGACACCAACCGAGAATCTGTGGCCCGGTTGATCGGGTATGAGCGGATGAAAAGACTCAACAAGCACTGGTTGGCCGAACCAGGTGAGACCCTTGAGCTTGACGCAATCGAAACGTCAGCTACCGACTCCATTGACGGTGACGTCCGGCTCACACTTGGGCGGCTGGGCGACGTGGCAGACCGCGTTATCGTCTCTGACATTACGGTGAGTGCCATCGGCGTTCCGGCAGTTCGTGTTATCATTCCCGGGTTTGAGGTCTACTTTTTGGATCGAGAACGAAAAGGAAAGCGCGGAAGAGGATGGCGAAGCACGACTGCATAATATTCACGGGCCCAAGCTTATCGTGGTCTGAAGTGGCGTCAATAGACAGGCGGCTGCATTGTTGCGCTCCTGCCGTGCGAGGCGATGTCTCTGGCGCAGCTAAGGCGGGGGCAAGCCTCATCGGCTTGATTGACGGGGTTTTTTATGATCGCGCAGCAGTTTCACATCGGGAAATCATTGATGCAGTGCGGTCAGGCGTCACCGTCGTTGGCGGATCCAGCATGGGGGCGTTGCGGGCCTCGGAACTTGATGGGTTTGGTATGGTCGGAGTTGGTAAAATCTACGCCTGCTTTAAGCAGGGTCTTATTGAAGCGGATGATGAAGTTGCCGTGGCGTATAATCCGGTTACTTTCGCGCCTGTATGTGATCCGCTCGTGAATATCCGGTTCGCTTTGCACTCGCTCGTTCAGACCGGCGTCGTCGATGCCACCACGAGTGATGCACTCTTGGGTCTAGCACGCAGCATCTTCTATATGGAAAGAAGCTTTCCTCTGCTTTTGAGCATTGCAGAACAACGTGCCCTCGTAACCAAGCAGGGGCGTACCGCGATCGAGACGTTCCTCGCGGACCACGACTATGACCTGAAAAAGCGAGATGCGAAACTCGTGGTCCAAGCAGCCATTAAACTTCATAATCAGTTGCGTTAGGTGCGGCCGTGATAGATCGATTCGAGTCTGACGTCAGCCACCGCTTGCAGAGGTGCCCCGGCACGAAGATCGCACTCTTGGGCATTGGAAATGAATTTCGACGCGATGATGCCGTTGGACTTGCTGTTATAGATAGGTTAGCCGCGCTCATTGATGACCCTTCAATCTCTCTGGTAAAATGTTATGAGGTTCCGGAGAATTTCACTGGTAGCGTCAAGCGCTTTAAGCCAGCTTGCGTGATACTGATAGATGCAGCCGATTTCGGCGGCGTTCCTGGCGAAGCTCGCATCTTTGAGCTGAGCGAGCTTGAGGGTCTGGAGATCACAACGCATCGGCCTTCGCTTGCGGTGCTGGGGGACTATCTTCGATCAGAAACCAGCGCCGGAATTTTTGTAATCGGGATTCAGCCTTTAGACAGAGAGTTTGGAGAAGGCCTGAGCCCAACCGCACGCAGAGCCAGCATTATTGTTGCGGACGAGTTAAGAACAGCTTTAAATCGTTTTGGCGCAAAGAAAGATTGAGGTTCTCTTGATGGCTGCCCCTAATTTTAGTCAGCTGCCCTGGATAGTGCCCTATCAAGACATACTCGCGATCGCAGGAACGGACTGTGTCGAGCTGCTTGAAGTAACGAACTGCTACGGGGGCGCGGCGTGGGCGCGCTACCACTATACCCAAACGAGTCCGCTGATCATCTCAAGCCGTAGCATAGGAAGTACGACGCGTTATCTATTGAGAGTAGGCACATCCAAGCTAAAACTCAGGCCTTCTGTTTCCGCTGGGGGAATTGAATCGGTCGAACTGTCCGACGATACCGTGAAAGTGACGTACGCGGGTCTTGGAGGAGGCGGCGTGGGCGCTACCATGTGTCGCGCGCTAGCCCGCGATGTCATCGACTATGATTTGACGCCTGCAGGAGGTAGCAAAATGAGTCGCGGGACGCTCACATTGCCGAAACGGTCGCGCGTCATTGTTGGAGTAGACGATACTGACACCAAAGAAGAAGGTGCGACGTGGTCGCTAGTAAACAATATAGCCGCAATGGTCAACCATAACACACTTCGTTACGTGTCCCACGCTATCGTGCAGCTCTACCCAGTAAAGGCGAAGACGAAAAATTGTGTGGCTACTGTCGTGGAGTTTGCTAGTTTGAACGCCAACAAGCCCATCAAGAAGTTCCAAGAACTTTTAGAGGATTACACGCTTTCAGATCAAACAGGCATGGCTGTTTTGAACTCATTTGGCGCGAAAAGCCTCTTAAGTTACGGCGACGCCGCTCGCTCGGGTGAGGTATCTCTCTCAGCGGCTATGGAAGCAGCTGATGCGGCCGGCGTGGAAGTTCGTTTGCAGGGGCGTGGCATTATCGGGGCGATTGCCGCCATACCGTTTTTCGCACAATGTGATCAATCTGTCAGGCTTGATCAGATCTTCCGCTCAGAGACCGTGTGAGACAAACCGCAGTCGTTAGCCCTTGGTGTGCAATCCCCTTTCCCAGGGCACTCCGCTATCATCATCTGCCTTAGACTGACAAAACAGAAGCTGGCGCGAAAGCTCGAGTACTGATCAACCACCAGACACGACTTTTAGCACGCGCACAGTTCCGGCTCGCACCTGCTCATCGAACGGCACAGGTTCATTGTCTACGAAAATCAAGACTTCTTCAGGATTCAGCTTGAGCTCGAGCAACAATTGTTCATAGTTCGCCCCAGCGGGAATGTTGACCACGTTTTCCTGCCCGTTTAGACAAACGGTGACACAGGCGTCATTTTTTGGCATCCAATAAGTTTTATAGGAGTTTTGATATAAGAAACAGGCGTATCGGCACGTGCCGGGGTGGCAGAGCGGACTAATCGGTTACGAGTCCCAACGCGGCAGGCTCGAGACCTGTTGATGCCTTGCATAAAGAAGCCTGCTGGGCTTTTGTAGAGGACGCATCGCTTGGGTTCAAATCCCAACCCCGGCGTCGATATCATGGAAAGGCCGTTCGCTGCTACGCCGTCGGGCATCAACCGAGTTCGAGCTGATTTTGAAGATACGCTATCAGCTGCGAGGTTTTGAGGTATACTTCAACTAGCTGCTGTTTCACGTTTGTGACGTCTGTCTGGTCGTCGCCGGTATATACATAAAGGGGCACTTCAGTCAGAATATCTGCAACGTCTTCGTTTGGAAGCAGCGAAAACAACTCGTTGCGATAGCGGTTGTATTGTTTCACGTACTGATTCGCATCGATGTACGGTTCAGTCAGCGATCGGTCTAAGGTGTCATCGAGCGACGCATACAATTCATTAACTCCGTGCAGCGTCTTTTCAAGCTCCGCTTTCGTTCTCAGCTCCATCGGCGTCAAGCCCCTTCAATAGGTTGCTGCAAAATAAGCGGTCGCGGCCACAAACACGGGCGTTGCGTCCGTTTAGTAATTGTGTTCCAATGCGTTTTTTCCTTGCACCTTACCCAAAATTTCGAACGTAGTGTCTCGCACCTTGTCCAGAGACTCGTCAGTGCTTCGCACGCTGATTATTACCGTCCCAATGCTCATTGAAACCTCGTTTATTTTTTTAAACTGCAAGGGTTTCTCTGCCGCCGTGTCAATTTCGTCCATGATATCTACAACACACTGGAGCTCTTCAAACTTCTAACTTTCGTTTGGATAGTAGTTCGGCAGCCCCCCAAAGCACAGGTGCTTTGAGATATCGTCAGCGTTATAGACGATCAGCGCGTGTATACGTCGATGATCAAGATCGGAATCGCAGGCGTGCCCTTAGCGCTCAAAGGCAAGAGTACGGCAGAGGGCATCGAGTATGCCTCTCGTATTGGACTTGACGCGCTTGAAGTTCAGTTTGTCAGGCGTGTTTCAATGAAAGAGGAAACAGCGGTAGAGGTGGGCGAGGTAGCGCGCAAGGCCAAGATTGATCTCTCGGTCCACGCTCCGTACATGATAAACCTCGCTTCAGAAGATCCGCAGATCATCGAAGACAGCATGAATCGCGTAAGGCTCTCTGTTGACAGAGGTCAGGCGCTCGGAGCACGCATCGTCGTTTTTCATTCCGCGTACTATACAGCGAAGTATACCAAAGACGAGACGTACGAGTTAGTCAAAGACGGGTGCGTAGGTCTGCTGGATTATATGCGCGACCGCGGCATTAGGCGACCGCACCTCGGTGTCGAACTCCTCGGTCGGCAAAGTCAGTTCGGAACGGTTGAAGAGTTGCAAAGACTGCATCAGGAGCTGTCAGAAATACGCCCCGTTATTGATTTTGCACATTTGCACGCAAGGTGCAATGGGTGCTTGCACACCGTTGAGGACTACGCGCGCGTCCTTCGGACACTGTTCAGTGACCACAGTCACCTGCACAGCCACTTCTCTGGGATTGAGTTTTCGAAGGGAAACGAGCGGCGACATCTACCCATCGACCTCGCCCAGTTTAGACTACTTGTCAGCGCGCTTAAAGAAAACGCTTGCGACGCCACCATAATCTGTGAATCACCACTGCTCGAACAAGACGCCGTAAAGATGAAGCCGTTTGTCGAATAGTGGCCAATCTGAGCATTTTTTGGTTGAAGCGCACCGAATTTAGTTAGAAAGTTTTATCTATCATAGTGCTTTTGTGTCTGTTAGATCCTCAAGGGAGGCACAGTATGACAGACGACAACATAATCTACGTAGGCAACAAACCTGTAATGAATTACGTGCTAGCCGTGGTAACGCAGTTTAACAATGGAGCCGACGAGGTCTTGATTAAAGCTCGGGGAAGAGCTATTTCGCGGGCAGTTGACGTAGAACAGATTGCTATAAACCGCTTCCTCTCAGACGTCACCACAAAAAAAATAGAGACCTCCACCGAGAGTCTTAGCACCGAGACCGGTAACACAAACGTCTCAGCGATCGAAATAACCGTAGGAAAATAGAAGGACTCGCATTAGGTTTTTTTTAAGAATACGAAGTTAAAAAGGCGCTCTGCACGCTTGCTGAGCGCCGTTCTTAACCATGTCTTGCTGCCATAATCGCGTCGGCGGCGCGACCGAGCACCCGCGTGATTCGTGCGTTTGGTCAACTGCGTAATTCTCTAAGGTCACGCAGAAGGCCCCTTCTCCCGCCAAGCTGCGCTACAGATTTTGACGCCATGAAGTTGCCATAAAGACCCGATTCGTGCAGGTCCTTGCCGGTCAGCTGCCCGTACAGGAACCCTGCCGCGAACGCGTCTCCTGCCCCCACGGTGTCAGTTATGTGAGATTCATAGGGAGCGACATAGAAGCTCTCGCTTCGCGTTGCCATGTAAGACCCAGCACCGCCGAGTGTGACGGCAATGATGTTTGCTCCGAGGTCGAGGAGAGTCGCTGCGTCTTCCACGCGTTCTGATCCGGTCAAGTGTTGCGCTTCTTCTTTGTTGAGAAAAAGTGTGAAAGTACGTTCAATTAGTGGTTTTAGTTGGTCTAATCCGAGCTTCGTATAAATGCTACCCGGGCTAAACGATACTTTTGTTCGCGACCTACGTAGGTGGCGAATGTACGAGATTTGCATTCGCAATTGATCAATGCCCACAAAAGAGCTGACGTGCAATATTTCGGCCTGCTGAGCATAATCGTGATTTGCAGCGAAGAATGCATCGTTTACGCTTGGGAGGATATAGATAGCTCTCTCCCCGCGCGAATCGACGAATATTAACGCTGAGCCAGTATCTCCCTCTGATATCGTGATGCCTTGCACATCTACGCCTTCACGCCGCAAATCGTCCAACAGCTGTGATCCTTCTCTGTCATCGCCTACCGTTCCGACAAATCCAGTTTTGATGCCTAAGCGAGCGAGTCCGACGATGGTATTCGCTGCAGAGCCGCCCGGCTGCCTGCTGGCTGAAACCACGCCGATCTCTCGCCCCGGTAGTGCCAAATCATCCACCCGGCAAATTCTGTCGCAGTTCAGCGCCCCGAAGCCGATAACCTCCGCGTTGTGCTCCATGTCGTAGCCCCTATTCACATGATCGTTGCCCCTTTTGAGACTTAACTGTATTGCTGAGCGTTATTCAATCGAATCAGCGCGACACGCTTGCTTGCAGATGGCCGCCGTCTGCCGCTACAATACTTCCTCGCACATGATCCCAAACAGGGGGGCGCGGTTTTTTAGGCTATTGTCGCTCTCTCTGTTGATTGATAGGGCGTTATTGTTACTTGGAGGCGACTAGAACGTTTGAGGACGCCTAGCAGCGGATAGGCAGCGGCGTATCGAGTCAGGAGAAACTTAAAATACAGATTACGTCCTCCTTATGGACGATGTATGTCAGAAATGTGGAAATTACAGACATCAAAACTGAATCAAGAGACGTCAAGACCTTCTTTTTCGATCACTCCTTTCGTTTTATTCCGGGGCAGTACGTCATGGTATGGATTCGAGGCGTCGATGAGATACCGATGAGTCTGTCGTACGCAAACGGCATCACCGTTAGAGAAGTTGGTGATACCACGGCGGCGATGTGCGCGCTGCCCGTCGGTGGCACACTCGGTGTCAGAGGCCCTTTCGGAAATGGGTTCCGCGTGACCAAGCCGCCTGTGCTGCTTGTGGCCGGAGGTGTGGGCGCTGCCCCGCTGGCGCCACTTGCTGAGTCGCTAGAAAACAATGTCATAACCATTCTTGGCGCCAAAACAGAGAAGGAGCTATTATTCCTTGAGCGATTCAAGAGCGTCGGATCGCTCTGGATAAGCACCGATGATGGCTCGGCTGGTCACAAAGGCCCGACCATCGATTTGCTGGATAGGATTCAAGGCTACAACGAAATAATGTCGTGCGGCCCTGAAAAGATGATGCGCAAAGTGTTAGACCACGCAACGGTTGCTGGGGTGCCGAGTCAGTTCAGCTTGCAACGATACATTAAGTGCGGCGTCGGGTTGTGTGGCTCATGCTGCATAGATCCTTTAGGTCTGCGCGTGTGTTCGGACGGTCCTGTTTTTGCCGGAGCGCAGCTACAAGAGGGCGATTTTGGGGCATATATGCGCGATACGACGGGCAGAAAGGTGAATTTGTGATCGGGCGGTTCAAGCTCCACGATGAGACATTTTTGGGGACTGTGGAAGGAACGCTCGTGCATGGCAACGGGAGCACCTACGATTTGTCTGAGTTACGAGTGCTCGCGCCTACATGCCCTAGCAAGATTGTGGGGGTCGGTTTGAACTACAGCGACCACGCGCGAGAACTTGGGACCCAAGTCCCGGAACAGCCCACTATATTTCTCAAACCGTCCACGAGTGTGATTGGTCCAGGAGAAAGCATCGTGCATCCTGCCATTAGCTCTCGGGTGGACTTCGAGGGGGAGTTGGCTGTCGTTATTGGCCAGAGATGCGTAAACGTAGAGGATTCGAAGCGCGTCGTACTTGGCTATACGTGCCTCAACGACGTGACCGCTAGAGATCTTCAGATCGAGGACGGTCAGTGGACGCGCTCGAAGAGCTTTGACACATTTGCGCCTCTCGGACCGTTCATCGCGACCGAACTAGATCCTCGAAATGCCCACATCGTGACACGTGTCAACGGCCGCCAGCGGCAGAGCTCAAACACAAGAGAGCTCATATTTGACGTAGACTATCTAGTCAGATTTATATCACGCATCATGACCCTCAAAGTGGGGGACGTGCTCACTACTGGCACGCCATCAGGTGTCGGACAACTCAGACCTGGCGATACCGTCGATGTAGACATTACCGGCATAGGAACCCTTTCAAACAACGTTATTAGTGAGCAAGACGAGAAGTTATCAGCTACGAACCGCCTGAAGTCACACGTGTGAGGGAGCATGTCCATACCGAAGAACTACGAGCACGAGTATATCGAGTCGAAATGGCTTACAACGTGGAACGCAGACATGTATCGGTATCGCGGAAAACCCGGCGCAGACAGTTTCATAATCGATACGCCTCCGCCATATCCGACTGGTAATTTTCATTTAGGAAACGCCCTCAACTGGTGCTATATCGATTTTGTCGCACGATACAAGCGCATGAGGGGCTTCGACGTGATGTTTCCCCAGGGATGGGATTGTCACGGATTGCCGACGGAGGTGAAGGTCGAGACTACCTACAGCGTAACAAAAAATCAGATCCCCCGCCACGAGTTCAGAGGACTTTGTGAAAGCTTGACGCGAGAGAACATTGCTCTGATGAAAGGGACGATGCAGCGACTCGCTTTTTCAATAGACTGGTCGCAAGAGTTCGTTACCATGGACCCGACCTACTTTGAGAAGACGCAGAAATCGTTCGTGCGAATGTACCGCGGCGACCGAATCTATAAAAGCGACCACCCTGTAAACTGGTGCCCTCGATGTGAAACGGCCATCGCGTTTGCCGAGGTAAATTACGATTCGAGGTCAACGGTGCTCTATTACATCATTTTCAAAGGGGGCGACGTAGAATCGGTGCAGATCGCAACTACGCGTCCCGAGCTCTTAGGCGCCTGCGTCGCTATCGCAGTAAACCCGCATGATGAACGGCACGAGCGTCTGCTCGGCAAGAGAATTCGAACGCCGCTCTACGACGAGGAGGTACCGGTTATAGGGGACGAAGCAGTTGATCCTGCATTTGGCACGGGAGCCGTGATGATCTGTACGTTTGGTGACAAGCAGGACGTGCGATGGTGGAAGAAGCACAACCTACCGCTGAAAAAAGTTATTGGTAAGGATGGCCGCGTTACCGACTCTAAGAACAACGGCGTAAGCATCAGTGAAGCAAAAGAGCGCATCATCGAAGATCTGCTAGAAAATAAGCTCGTGACGAAACAGGAACGAATCGAGCAGAACGTCGGGATTCACGACAGATGCGAAACCCCAATCGAGATTCTTTCAGAGAACCAGTGGTTTGTCAAGATCGATAAGGACGTCATTCTTCAGCGTGCGGCTGAAATTCAGTGGATTCCGCCGTACGCATTTTACCGGCTGAAAAATTGGACAGAGAGCGTTGAATGGGACTGGTGTATCTCGCGTCAGCGCGTTTTCGCCACGCCTATCCCGGCATGGTACTGTGACGAGTGTGGACGCGTTTTGGTTGCCGACGAAGGCTGGCTACCTTTGGACCCCACTGAAGAAGCACCGAGAAGCGCGTGTGCGTGCGGTTCGTCCAGCTTCACGCCCGAATATGACGTCCTCGACACGTGGATGGACTCGTCGATCTCGGCCTTAAACGTCGCAGGCTGGCCTGACGCCGCGTATCAAGAGCATTTTCCCACTCAATTGCGCCCCCAGGGTCACGATATCATCAGGACCTGGGCGTTTTATTCCATACTGCGATCTGATGCCCTAGCGGGAAGCAAACCCTGGGAGTGCGTCCTCGTCAACGGAATGGTACTCGGTGAAGACAGCCAAAAAATGAGCAAGTCGCTCGGCAACATCATCGCTCCGGAGAGCTTAATGGAGGAGTATGGAACCGATGCTGTTCGACAATGGGCAGCAATCGGCGGCTCTGTCGGATCCGATGTCGCGTACAACACAAAAGATCTCACGGCTTCTTCACGGTTTTTAACGAAGCTGTGGAACGTCTTCAGGTTCGCGATGATACACCTAAGTCAAGGCGTGGAGCCAGTCATTTATGGGCCCAAAAATTCGAGTGAAATCTGGTTAATCTATGAGCTTGCCGATCTGATAAACTCAGTCACCTCGAGCATGGATCGTTTCAGCTTTGATGAGGCCCTTAAGGATATCCGATCGTTCGTGTGGAACTCGTTGGCCGACCATTACGTAGAGGCCGCCAAAGGTAGGCTATACGAGCGAGACCGTTACAGCCTTGCCGCTTTGCATCTCGCCCTTGCTACGATAGCAAAGCTGCTAGCGCCCTTTTGCCCCTTCTTTGCAGAAGAGTTGTTTTTGCACATCAACCCGGGCGAGGAGAGCGTTCACTTGCAGGCGTGGCCCGAGCTTAACATAGAATTGCAGGAAAGCGTCGCAGTGGAACTGGAAGTCACTTTCAGCGCCGCTCCCGATAACGTCGTTATTGCGGCATCCGCAGCAGCGGTAAGCGAGGCGCGGCACACAGGCGAGCTGATCAAAGAAATAATTAGCGGCGTAAGGCGGTACAAATCTGAACAGCGCATTGCACTGAACGCCCGAATTGAGGGCGTTTTCGTCTACACGGACTGTGATATTGTGGATGGAGCAACAGATATCGACAATGCGCTAAACGCCGACATTACCTACAAACGAGGAGAACCAGATATCCACGAAATGGTCACTGAGATTAGGCCCAATCTCGGCTCACTCGGCCCGCGCTTTAAGTCGGAAGCGAATTACATCGCGCAGCTCATAAGCGAAACACCCGCTCAGGAGATCGCAGAGCAAATCGAGAAGGGATCAGTGACAATTGGTGGCATTCAACTCGAGCCGGAAGATTTCATTATCAAAAAGGAGCGTGCCATAGAAGGTGTCGCCGCCGACGTGATCGAACTGCGTGAGGCGACAATCATCATCAAGCACAAGTAGGAGTCCTCACCACCCTTCGGCGACAAGTTCGTACTTTTTGATGCACGTTAGCACCTCTTCGTCAGTCAAATCGTAGAATCGTTCATAAAAGCTTGCCACGGCAAACCACGGCCTATTGCTCGTTAACGGACAGATGTATTGGTCGACCTGAGATCTGACGAGCATTTCAGCGCCTTTCGAAGCAACCGGCACAGCCAAAGTCACGCGTTTGGGTTTTCTTTTTTTCACATAATTTATCGCCGCAAGTGCCGTATACCCGGTAGCTAGTCCATCGTCGACGACTATTGCGATGCGATCCGTTAACTCGGGGAAAGGCCTGTCGCCTCGGTACCTGGTTTCGCGGCGCTTTACCTCCGCTAGTACCTGTGTTGCAATCTCATCGATTTCGGCGTCCGTCAATCCTAGATAGGTGATAAGGTCTTCGTTTAGAGCTCTGGATCCGTCAGCGGTGATCGCCCCAAACCCCGCTTCAGCATTAGATGGAATCGGGAGTTTCCGCGGTATGACTAAATCGAGTGGAGCGCGCAGGCGCACAGCGACAGGAAATGCGACTTGAACGCCGCCGCGCGGAATCGCCAAGACCACTGCGCTTTGACCTTCGTATCGCGCCAACAAGCCAGCCAGTGCGTGTCCTGCTTGTATCCGATCCTTAAACATGCTGCTCACTGCGCACTGTACGTTTTTATAGTTACTGGAATATGGGAGCTGCGCTGCTCGTAACGCGGTATGTGCCTTAAGCTCAAGGTCAACGGGCAAAGTATATAAGATATGAATATACATTAGAGTATAAATAATATCTTTAAAGTATAATAAAGCACATTGTGATAAACATGAGCGACGAGTTAAAGATTCTGTTAGACCAAGACGAGATGCCTAGAAGCTGGTACAATATTCAGTCTGATCTGCCGGCAAAGCTGCCTCCTCCGTTAAACCCGCGTACGCAAGAGCCCGCGACACTCGACGAAATGCTTGCGCTGTTTTCGAGCTCGTTAGTCAAACAGGAAGTATCAACCAGCCGGTACATCGATATCCCAGACGAGGTTGTTGAAGCGTATTTGAGAGTCGGCCGGCCTACGCCGCTTTACCGAGCGAAGAGGCTCGAGGACTATCTGAAAACGCCTGCCCGAATCTATTACAAGAGGGAAGACGTTTCGTTTGCAGGATCGCACAAGCCCAACACGGCTATTGCCCAGGCATACTACAATAAGATTGATGGCACCGAGGGCCTCGTGACGGAAACCGGTGCCGGGCAGTGGGGCACCGCGCTGGCGCTCGGGTGTTCAATGTTTGACCTGTCGTGCAAGGTGTTTATGGTGAGGGTGAGCTACGACCAAAAGCCCTCAAGAAAAACTTTGATGCGACTCTACGGCGCCGACGTTATTCCTTCCCCTTCGAACTTAACGCAAAGCGGACGACAGGCGCTTGCTGCGTCTCCCGATCACCCCGGCTCTCTCGGGCTTGCTATAAGTGAGGCTGCTGAAACAAGCCTTAACTCACCGCAGACTAAATATTCACTCGGGTCCGTGCTGGAACACGTCCTGCTTCATCAGACGATTATTGGAGAGGAGACAGCTGCACAGCTCAAGAAGGCAGACGTAACCCCCGACATTATGATTGGATGTGTGGGTGGAGGATCGAACTTCTCAGGGTTTGCATATCCCCTGCTCGGAGATCAGATCAGGAACGGGAATGGAACGCAATTCATCGGCGTGGAACCTACTAGTTGTCCGACTCTCACCAAAGGAGAGTACAAGTACGACCTCGGCGATGTGGCTGGTTTCGCGCCGCTGATCAAAATGTACACGTTAGGCCACGATTTCGTTCCGTCTCCTATACACGCCGGCGGGCTTCGATATCACGGAGACGCACAAAGCCTGAGCCTCCTGAAGAACCTCGGCTATATAAGCGCGGTCTCGTATGAACAGCTCCAGACGTTCGAGGCAGGCACTATCTTCACGCGGACTGAAGGCATTTGTCCAGCCCCAGAAACAAGTCACGCCATCAAAGCGGCAATAGATGAAGCCCTCAAATGCAAGCAGACCGGCGAGGCTAAAGTAATCGTGTTTAACCTCAGCGGCCACGGACTTTTGGATCTCGGCGGGTACGAAAAATTCTTAGACAATGACCTGAACGGAAACGGGAAGAGCCCCTAGCCGATCGTACATCGATTCACGCCGAGCGCCGGAACACTTTCCGTAAGAGGCGAAAAGGGGTCACCAGCGCAGTGGCAGCTGACATTTCAGTGGCGGAGCTAGCTGACGGTACTAATCCTCTTTCCACTGCTGCTGGATTTCGGGGTTGTCGGTGAAGTCTTTCGCCTTTCGCTTCAGGACCTTATCGCGGCCCTCCATATAGAAGACCTCTTCACTGGTGATCTCGTCATCTTCGGCGAGTTCCTCGCGGCCTTCAGGCGTATAGACTCCTTCGCCCTCAGCGACCTCTTTGTTCACGACCTCTTCATCATACTGATAACCATAGTTGGGTTCTTCGCCCCATGGGTCGTGATCCACCTCTTCGACGACTTCGTCGTCGTGTTCTTCGGTGGCCTCATCGATTTTGAGCTCGAGCGAGCCATCATAGATTTCTCTGTTCTCCTTTTGATCGTCCGCTTCAACAACTCCTTGATCTTTCGGCTTGACGCGTTTGACGTCGTCTTTTTCATCGACGAAGGAATCAAATCGTTCGTCATCCAGGTCTGAAGGCTTGTTATCAGTATCTTTGCGTGGCATGCTGATCCCAACAAGAGGTTTACTTCAAAGTTAATAAAC
>Ga0326727_10015493_pt1 | contig 16349 bp, 17 predicted proteins | sample MB2enrmetagenome_FD_207643 | JGI IMG/M metagenome (GOLD analysis project Ga0326727, IMG submission 207643) | Lab enriched peat soil microbial communities from McLean, Ithaca, NY, United States - MB29MY | ecosystem: Environmental > Terrestrial > Soil > Wetlands > Peat | place: USA: New York...
CCGATGATCTGCTCTTCCGTGTACCGGCTCTTCTTCATCCTTAGCTCCCTCGCTTAGATTACGAGAGAACTCCAGTTCTGACTGGTAGAGTTTTCCGGGGGCAGGTCACTGACATGCAGCGAGGATTCGTCAGTGGTTACGTCTACCGCAGCCGCATCCAACCGAACCGCCATGGCTCAAGCCTACTCCCTCCGATCTTGGCGGCCCGCCAAATCCTCGCGTCCACGCCCGCGCATCGCGACCGGCAACGCGCTATCCTGAAGGCTGTGGCAATCACCGCGACATCGCAAACAAGTAACCAGACGCGTAATCAACCGCTTGCAACCGCAGCCGTTGCGACGGCGCGACCAAGCCTGCTCGCCGACTATGCGACCCTGTTCAAACTGCGCGTCTCCACCATGGTGGTCATCACCGCGGCGGCAGGATTCTACCTGGGCTGCCTGCGCTCCGGGATCAGCCCATTCAATGCGGGGATGATCAAAGCGCTGGCCGGCATCGCCGTCGTCACCTGCGGGGCCAGCGCGCTGAACCAGGCCATGGAGCGCAAGGCCGACCGCCTGATGCACCGGACGCAGAACCGGCCTATGGCGACGGGTCGGATCGGTCTGGCCCACGGACTGATCGTCGGGTTCCTGGCCACCTTCCTCGGCTCGCTCTACCTCGGTCTCGCCACCAACCCGCTCACCGGCACGCTGACCCTGGTGACCGCGGTCGCCTACGTTGCCATCTATACTCCGCTGAAGCAGGTCAGCACCATCAATACCTTCATCGGCGCATTTCCCGGCGCGCTGCCTCCGCTGATCGGCTGGACCGCCGCGCGCGGCCTGATCGAGTGGCCCGGCGTCGCCCTCTTCGCCATCCTGTTCGTCTGGCAGTTTCCCCACTTTATGGCCATCGGCTGGATGTACCGCGAGGACTATGCGCGCGCCGGCATCCGCATCACGCCCACGCTCGCCGACACCCACTACGCCGCCCTGTCCACCGTCGTTCAGGCGCTCTTCTATGCCACGCTGATGGTTGCGGTCAGCCTGTGGCCCTTCGCTCTGGGCACCTCCGGGACCGCCTACGCCGTGGCCGCCGTGGTGCTGTCGCTGGGCTACCTGTGGTTTACCATCCGCTTTGCCGGGATTCTGCGCAGCCCGGACCTGCACGACGCGGACGCCCCATCGCACCGCTGGCCCGCGCGCGCCCTGTTGCGCGCCTCGGTCATCTATCTGCCGCTGCTGCTGGCCGCTATGATGCTGGACGCCCGCGGCCGGCTGCTGTTCTAGTTTTGCTGAACTGAGAATTGAGAACTGAGAACCGAAAATGCCCTCCGCCACCCCACACCGCACGAACCTCCGGACCCCGCCCGGCGTGATCGCCGGCATCATCGCCGTTTCGGCCGCGGCCAGCGCGCTGATCTGCTGGCTGGTCTACTTCCACGCCCCCACCGACGTTGCGGGCACCCAACTACGCTCGCTGCCGTTGGTCAATGCTGTGCTCAATGCGCTCGCAACCATCGCTCTGGTCACCGGCTATCGCGAGATCCGCCATCGCCGCATCCTGCACCACCGCGCCTCCATGTTCGGCGCCTTCTTCTTCTCGTCCATCTTCTTGGTCTCCTACCTGGTCAACTTCACCCTGCACGGCGAGACGCGGTTCAACCGCTTCAACCCGTGGTGGCACTTCTACCGCGACCTGCTGATCTCGCACATCGTGCTCTCGACGATTGCGCTGCCGCTGATCCTGATCACGTTCTTCCTCTCGCTCACCGGACGCTTTCACGCGCACAAGAAGCTCGCGCGCTGGACCTTCCCCATCTGGCTCTACGTCTCGGTCACCGGAGTGGTCGTTTACTTTATGCAGGCTGCCTGCCGCTGATGCGCAGAGACACCCGCCAACTGCTGCGCACCGGCCTCTGGCTCTTCCTCACGGGAGCGGTCGCGGCGCTGCTGGCGCAGACCATCTTCGGCGGCATCGGCCGCCAGGGTCCGCACACCAACTCCGGCTGGCTGGCCCTGATGATCGCCATGGGCTGCCTGCCCACCGGCACGCTCACCCTGGCGCTGGCCATCGCCAAACTCATCGGCGACCGCAAGCGCTAGGCTTTCATCTCGTCCCACCTAGCACCGCAAACCTCGCAGCGCCAGGTCCTGTGACCCGCCGGAAGCGGCAGAGAAACCAGGAACAGCGATGCCAGTGCCGCGCCGCGTGCCGCGCCCTCAAACGTGATATCGGCTGAACCGCATGCCGGACAATGAGGCTGAGAAAACTCCTCATCCTCGCGGTATGGGATCGAGTCCTGCATCGGCTGAGTTAGCAACTCCAGAGCATTCTTTTCATCCGCGGCGTCCACCTGAAGCCGGATGCCGCCAACGAGGTTCGAATTCTGCCATTCGAGCCGGACAAAATTCTCATCCCTGAGAAAGGCGTCGATCCCGGCGGACTCCAACAAGGACCGCGCAACGATCGCTTCGGACAAATCGCGGTATCGGTGAACCGTGACAAGATTGCGTTGGGCAACGACCGTCTCCGGTTCAAGAAGAGGCGGCTCTAGTCCGCGGCGCGCAAACTCCTCGCGGATCGCTGCTTGTGCTGTCTCCGTCAAGGAATCGTAGCTGCGCGCCAGCTCCATCAGCTCGGCATCGTACATTTCCGAATATCTCGCAGCATAATTTACGCTGTCGGATTCCATGGTTCGCAATGCTAACAAACTCCTGCACAAACCCATATCTGCTATCCTCATCCTTCGGAATCCACGGCAGATCGGAGCAACCCCATGGCAAAAGGCGTCAACAAAGTCTTCCTCCTCGGCAACGTCGGCAAGGACCCCGAGATTCGTTCCACAGCGGGCGGCATGACCATCGCCAGCTTTACCCTGGCCACCGCCGACCGCGCCAAGGACGCCCAGGGCAACTGGGCCGACAAGACCGAGTGGCACAACCTGGTCGCCTTCCAGCGCACCGCCGAGGTCGTCCGCGACTACGTCAAGAAGGGCACTCAGCTCTTTATTGAGGGCAAGATCCAGACCCGCTCCTGGGACGACAAGGAATCCGGCGCGAAGAAGTACAAGACCGAGATCCTGGTCAACGAGCTGACTCTGCTGGGCAAGCCCGGCGGCGGGGGTGGCGAAGGTGGCGGCTACAGCAAGTCCTCAACCGCCAGCTACGGCTCCAGCGCGCCCTCAGCCGCGCCCGACTACGCCGACCAGGGCATCACCGACGACGACATCCCGTTCTAGTCCAACCCTACTTCGCTGCTGCGACAAACCTCGGGCTGAACGGATAGGGCACGCTCACCGGCGCGCCCACCGGCGTCAGCGTTCCCGCCTTCTTGTCGATGCGGAAGACCTGTGCGTTGTTGCTGCCATGGTTGGTCACCACCATCCAGGTGCCCGTGGGGTCGAGGTCGAAGTTCCTCGGCGTCACCCCGCCCGACGCGACGTGCTGGATCGGCGTTAACTCGCCCGACTTTGCATCGATGGCGAACACCGCCATATCGCCCTCGCCCCCATCCACCCGGTTGCTCGCGTAGACGAAGCGGCCGTCCACGCTGACCCGCATCTCCGACGCCGCGCTGGTGCCTTTGAACTCCGGGGCCAGGGTCGAGAGCACCTGCTGCTGGGTCAGTGTTCCTGTCGCCGAGTCCCAGTGGAAGAAGACGATCTTGCTGCCCATCTCCGTGTTCAGGTAGACCCACTTGCCGTTGGGATGGAAGACCACATGGCGCGCGCCCAGTCCCGGCGCCACGCTCGCGAATGCAGGTTCGTTCGGCGTCAACGACCCATCCTTCGCGTTGAACTTGTAGACGTAGACCTTATCCACTCCCAGGTCCGCCGCCAGCACGAAGCGGTTGGTCGGGTCGACCACGATCGAGTGCGCGTAGGCATGTTGCTGCCGCTTGGGATCGGTGCCTCTCCCCGTATGCTGATCGAACGCCGTCCGCGCGCCGATGCTTCCGTCCGGCTTCAGCGCCCACGCAATGATGCTGCCGCCCTGATAGTTGGCCACAAAGACGTACTTGCCCGTTTTGTCCAGGCTGATGTAGCTGGGGTCGCCCCCTTCGCTGGAGACTTTGTTGAGCAGGGTCAGGCTGCGGCCCTGGTTCGCGACCGAATACGCGCTGACGAACCCGGTCGAATTGCAGGTGTAGAGCCGCTTGCCGCCGTCGGCCAGGATAAAGTACGCCGGCCCCTCGGCCTCGGTGACAAACTCCGGTTTGCCCAGCGCGCCCGTCTTGGAATCGAAGGTCGAGACCGAGAATCCCTTGCCTGGCCCCGCCACGTGGGTGCCAAACAGCACCGTCAGGTCCTGCGCGGCCATCGCCCGTGCCGCCAGCCCCAGGCAGAGGAGAGACATTGCCCATCGCAGGCCGCGAACTGCAGTGGCAGCGAAGCAGGAGACTGAGAAAGGGAATTGGCGACGAAGCATTGCGATCCTCCGAAGTGCGGATTTCGTGTGCGGAAGAATCATACCCGGCTTCCGTGTTTGGGCGTTGGCCCGCTTGCGACCCCGGTCGCCTCAACCAGCTACTTGACGAAGCCAGCTTCCGCCGCGAGTCCGACTACGCCGACCAGGGCATCACCGACGACATCCCGTTCTAGCTGCGCTTACAATTCCTCTCGGAACCAGCTTTCGGCGGCTGATACGCCGCGATCGAGCGGTTGTCCGCCAGGCGTAAGCTGGTCTGGAGAGCTCGCATGCAGGTGCTGGCGATCATCGGAAGTCCCAGAAAAGGGCACAGCTATCGCGTCGTTCAGCAGATCGAGCAACGGCTGACGCAGAATCCCAACCTGCGTTTTGAGTATGTGTTCCTCAGTGAGCTGAATCTGCAGGCCTGCAGCGGCTGCTACGTTTGCCAATCCCGAGGGGAACAATACTGTCCTCTCAAAGACGATCGTGCGGATTTGGTGCGCAAAATGCAGGAGGCGGATGGCGTAATCTTTGTCTCCCCGGCTTACACAGCCAACGTGACCGGGCTGATGAAGAACATGATGGACCGAATCGCCTATACTGCGCACCGGCCCGCCTTTCTGGGAAAGCCCGCAATGCTGGTTGCGACCGCCAGCTCTTTTACCGGGGATACGCTGAAGGCCCTTTCGTGGTTTGGATATACCGGGTTTGAAATCGTCTCCAGGCTGGGAGTCCCGGTATGGCCTTCGCCTCGGGTTGACTGGCAGGGCGGAAAGCCCGCCGAGCGAAGGATCGAGAAAGCGGTCAAGCGCTTTGAGAGCGCGTTGTCTCGTCACCCTGCTTCCTTATCGCTTACAAAGGTGCTTCAACTCTACGTGATGAAGGCCACACCCGCGACTGATCCGAAGTTCTTCCGGGCCGACCGTGAGTACTTCGAATCGCTCGGTCTCGCGGTGAGCGGCTGGAAGAAACTGCTTGGAAGAGTGGTTTATTGGTTGGCCTCAACCTGGATGAATCGCCATTTAGCGAACATCGACAGAGAGACGGACGTTTAGCTCGGATCGGACGCACTGATCCACAGCAGCCCGGCGAACCACTTGCTCGCGTGAGCCGCTACACTAGACCCATGCTTGACGAAGCCAGCTTCCGTTTCGAATCCGACGATGCCCTCGAATCCCTGAAGCAGGCGCTGATCGCTGCCGAGGACACCTCCCGCGGCTTCGAGTTCGAAGACAACAACGGCGTGATGAACATCATCTTCGAGGACGGGTCTTCGAAGTTCGTGGTCACGCCGAACACCCCCGTGCGGCAGATCTGGATCTCCGCCCAGGCCACCAGCTTCAAGCTGGAGTGGTCCGAAGCCGCCGGCGCATTTGTGCTGCCCAAGACCGGCGAGGCGCTTATTCCGCTTACCCAGCGCCTGCTGCGCGAACATCTCGGCGACCCTTCGGTCACACTTGTACGGTAAACTGGGCTCGATCACTCTCATTCATCGCGGGGGCGTCGAGCGGCCGCAGGCAGAATTTTCAGAGAACGCTGCGGCCTAATCCAGCCTTCCATCGTCGAACAGATTAAGCACCAAATTTGCGGCACTTTCCTGGGCCGAAACCGCTGCATCCATTTCGGCTTCTATATGTTGTCCTCGCCTCCAAAATCGCCGCTCCGCATACGGGCAGACGGGAAGGGACCTCGACATCAATGCCGGAGCCGCAAACCCTCTCCGTAGCCATCATCACCAAGAACGAGGAGGAGAACCTCGCGCGCACCCTGGCCAGCGTGCAGTTCGCCGACGAGATCATCGTGCTCGACTCGTCCTCGACCGACCGCACCGTGGAGATTGCCCGCTCCTTCAACGCCAAGGTATTCGATGAGGAGTGGCAGGGCTTTGCCGGATCCAAGAACTCGGCCATCGCCAAGTGCACCGGCACCTGGATCCTGTCGCTCGATGCCGACGAAGAGCTCAGCCCTAAGCTGCAACAGCAGATCAAGACCCTGCTGCCCACCAACCCGCCCGCCGACGCCTACTACATCCGCCGCCGCAACCTGTTCCTCGGCCGTTGGATCAAGCGCGGCGGCTTCTATCCCGATCCCAAGCTGCGGCTCTTCCGCCGCGCCGCTGCCAACTTCACCACCACGCCTCAATTTGAGGACCGCCCCGTCCATGAGACCATCGTCTTCGATGGCGAGGCGTCCACGCTGGATTACGACCTGATCCACCACGCCTACCCGACGCTGGAAAACTACATCGAGCACATGGACCGCTACAGCACGCTTGGCTGCCAGTTGCTGGTCGCCTCCGGCAAGGTTAGCCGCTCCTGGCCGGCGTTCGTCGGCAACGTCTTCCTCATCCCCCAACTTACGTTTCTCTGGAACTACGTCTTCCGTCTCGGCTTCCTGGACGGCCGCGAAGGCCTGCTGCTGCACCTCTACCACGCTACCTACACCAGTTGGAAGTATGCCAAGGCGTGGCAGGCTGCGCGCGTTTCGAAAGCCGGCTCGTAAATGTTACCAAGGCAGCGCCTCGCCCATATGGAAGTAGCCGCCGCTCGGTCCATTCGCGGGCAGCGTGGCCAGTCCTATGCTGGTCTTCGCACCATCGACGATCTCCATCTGTGCGCCTTTGCCGCCCATGTCCGTCTTCACCCATCCCGGGTGCGCGGAGTTCACCTTGATCTTCGTCCCCTTCAGCTCATGCGCCAGGTGGATGGTGAACGAGTTCAGCGCCGCCTTGGACGCATCATACGCAAATGTCTTCGCATCATAGATGGACGAGCCTGGGCTTGCGTGCAGCGTTAGCGACGCCAGAATGCTCGATAGGTTCACGATGCGTCCGGCCTCGCTCTTGCGCAGCAAGGGAAGCAGCGTTTGAGTCAGCGCCACGACGGCAAAGAAGTTGGTCTCGAACGTCTCCCGTAGCACATGCATCGGCGTGGCGCTGGTCGCGTTGCCGGTCCTTCCGTCCAGCATTACGCCCGCGTTGTTGATCAGGATATCCAACCGCCCGAAGTCCTTCTCGATCGTCTTCGCTGCCGCCGCGCGGTCGGCCTCGTTCAATACATCCAGCTTGATCGCACGCGCGTCCACGCCCACGCCGCGCAGCACCTCGGCCGCCTGCTCGCCCTTGGCCAGGTCGCGCGCGCCCACCAGGACGGTTGCCCCAAGCTTGCCCAGTTGCCGCGCCGTCTCCAGCCCGATACCCTTGTTCGCTCCCGTAATCAGCGCAATCTTCCCCGTTGCTTCGCTCATCGCGTTCCGTCTCCGGCCGAAATTTCGGACGCAGTATCGGATGCGCCAGCCCCCAGAATCTCCGCATATTTTTTGGGGATGCGGCGGCGTTTCATGTCGCGTCCAATCACAACGTGGACGGTCTCGCCCTCGCACAGTAGCAGCCGGTCCTCGGCACGCACAATTCTGTAGCTAAATCGGATCACCGGGCCGCGCACGCTGCGTACCCGGGTCTCCACGATCAGCTCATCGTCGTACCTGGCCGGCGCCTTGTAGCGCACCGTGGCCTCCACCACGGCGATCCAGCAACCCTCGTCGATCTCCAAGCGCTTGTAGTCCAGTCCGCGCTGGCGCATCAACTCCACTCGCCCCACCTCGAACCACACCAAGTAGTTCGCGTGATACACCACGCCCATCTGATCGGTCTCCGCATAGCGCACGCGCACCCGCGCCTCGCCGACGGCCGGCTGCATTCCAACATGTTTGCTCATGCAGATGAGTCTACTGAACCGAGCCCAAAATTCGCGCCCTACACCCCCAAATTGCGCGCTTATCGCCCGTTACTCCAGCCGCGGCCTTCGCCGGCGCGCCTCCAGCCACCTGCGCAGATCGGCCAGCGCGTTCAGCACAAACATCGCCGCCAGTACCGCGTCCAGCAGGCACAAGATCTGCACCCGCATTGGCTGGCGCATCAGCCAGTCGTTGCACGGTACCTCAATCAGCCCCGTTCCCGACTCCACCCACTGCGATGACGGCGCCTTGAGGTCGCCCGCAAGATACGCCGCGCAGGGGTCCTTCCGTTCGATGGACCACAGGCGAAGGCCCACGCCCAGCATCAGGCCCAGCAGCAGCGAAAATACGGTCACCCGCGAGATCATGTGTTGAATCCCTCCCAATAGCCCAAACCCGCGGACGGGTGCAAAAACCTTCCGGCAACGTGGATGATCATGCCAAACTGGAAGGAATGCAAATCCATCCCACCGACGCTCTCCTCGTCATCGACCTGCAAGCCGACTTCTGCCCGCCCTTGAACGGAACAGGCGGTGCGCTGGCCATCGCCGGCGCGGACGAGATTGTTCCCTTGGTCAATGCGCTGGCGCGGAAGTTCCCCCACGTCATCCTCACTCAGGACTGGCATCCGCCCGCGCACATCTCCTTCGCCAGCGCCCATCCCGGCGCCGAGCTGTACAGCGTCATCGACGTGCCCTACGGCCGCCAGACCCTATGGCCCGATCACTGCGTGCAGAACACCCCCGGCGCGGCCTTCCACCCCGCGCTGGACATTCCCCACGCCGAGCTGATTCTGCGGAAAGGCCTCCGTGCCAATATCGACTCTTACTCGACGTTTCTGGAGAACGACCACTTCACGACTACCGGCCTGGCCGGCTACCTGCGCGAGCGCGACCTTACCCGGCTGTTCCTCTGCGGCCTGGCCTATGACTTCTGCGTGCGCCACTCCGCCATTGACGGCACCGCGCTCGACTTCGAATGCATTGTCCTTGAAGACGCAACCCGCGCCGTCGATCTGCCCGGCAGCGTCGAGGCTAGCGATCTCGCGTTCGCCGAAGCCGGAGTCCAGCGCTTCTCGACGGCTGACATCGGGTAGCGCTCCGAGATTCGTATTCACTCACAGATCACCACGCATAACTAGTAACTGCCTAGATTCCTCTTCGGGTTTTCTCCTTTTTTCTTCGGGAATCTTCGGCAATACCCCTTGACTCTTTGGCTACCCAGTGTCACTCTAGGCACATCACGCATCCGTTATCGGACGTGTGCCGCGGTCCTTGCTCTGGGTCCGCCCGCAACTACAACTTATGGCAACTATGATGGCGCCTGTCGAACAGCGGGAAGTACTCCGGTGCGACTTTTGCAGTCTGGTGCAATTCCGCACCGCCAACGCTACCTGCCGACGCTGCCACAAGGGTCTCGAGGTGAAGGTGCCCGAACCTGAACCCATGCCGCTTACGCTGGTCCCCTCCCAACCTGAGAAGCAGGATGGCCTGCAGGTTGCGACGGCGGTGCGCGACCTTCGCCATGTGCGCAATCTCTCCCAACGCCAGCTCGCCGCGCGCATGGGCGTACCCCGCACCTACATCTCGAAGATTGAGAATGGCAAGGCGATGCCCACGCTCAGCTCGCTCGACCGCCTGGCCAAAGCGCTCAAGGTGGACATTGCTTCGCTGCTGCGCGACGCCAACACCCGCCACTCCGACGAGACCGCGGTGCTGACCTCGGACCCGTTCCTGGCGGAGATTGCCGCCTACACCTCGCAGCTCAATGAACTGCAGCGCTCCATCTTCCTGAACCACGTCCGCGAACTCGCCGCCGGCCGCCGCCGCAGCGCATAACTCGCTGGTCAGGTGCGGATGATGAACCCGTACGCGTAGGGATTGGGCGCCTTCTCCGGCAGCGTCAGGGTTAGGCCCGCCGGCTCCTGCGCGAACGTGACTGGCCCGGCGCCGATCAGTTCCACGCGCTGGATCGGCTTGGGTAGTGCGGCTGATCCCCTGGCCAGCGTCTTGATGGTCAGCCTGCCATTGGCCGGCCAGCCCAGTGCGAAGGCGTACAGCGTTCCACCCTTGGTGGTGAAGCGAATGTCCTCCGACGTGTAGGGGCGCTGGTTGCGTTCATTGAACTGCCCGGTCGCCGAATCCGGCGGGCCCTCGCCATACACGCTGAACGGCCGTGTCCCGTAGATTGCTTCGCCGTGCTTGGGAATCCAGGTCGCAATCGCTTCCAGGAACGCACGTTCGTCGGAGTCGATCTGACCGTCGCCGGTGACCGGGATGTCGAGCATCAGGTTGCCGTTCTTGCTGACGATGTCGATCAGTGAGTGGATGACGTAAGTCGGCGTTTTATATCCGTGCTTCTCAAACAGGCTGATGTCGTAGTGCCAGTTGCCGATGCAGGTGTCAGTCTGCCAGGGCTGGGCCAGGATCTCGTTGCTCTTGCCGCGTTCCATGTCCAGGGTGAAGGCACCGGCTTCCGCGGGCCGGGTGTCTTTGGTGGTGAGCACAACGTCGACGCGGCCTTTATCGCGCACGCTGGTGTTGTAGTAGTGGGCCGCGATGGAAAGCCCATAGATGCCGTGGGGCAGCTCAGAGTCGTCGAAGTAGAGCAGGTCGGGCTTGTAGCTGTCGACCAAATCTTGCGCGCGCAGAAACCAGTTCTCGGCAAACTTCGGGTGGGTCAGCGAGATGTCCTCGTGCCACTTCTCATCATTGTCATGCAACCATTTCGTCGCCTCGGCGTCGGTCTTGATGCCGTCCGGCATCACCACATTGCGGCCGGTGTAGAGGTCCTGCGGATCCAGACCCTCCCACCACTTGCCCTTGCCGTCGGCCTTGGTCAGCGTGTAGGCATCGTAGCGAACACCAGCCAGCGGACCTTCGGCGTCGTAGTTGTATGAGGTCTGCAGCCAGTTCCACGCGTGCGAGCCGTGGTTGGAGACAGCAAAGCGCAGGCCGTGCTCCCTGGCAAGCTTGCCGTAGATGCCGACAATGTCCTTCTTCGGCCCGATCTTCACCGCGTTCCACGGCGTGTAGCGGGAGTTGTAGGTGTCGAAGTTGTCGTGATGGTTGGCCAGCGCGGTGAAGTACTTCGCCCCAGCTTTGACATACAGGTCCATCAACTCTTCCGGCTTCCAGTTCTCCGCCTTCCACAGATTGGTGAGCTCCATAAAGCCCACCTTGGAGGGGTGGCCGTAGGTGGCCAGGTGATGGTTGTACTGCCGATGGCCCTGGATGTACATCTGGCGAGCGTACCAGTCGCCCTGGCCGGGGACACACTGCGCGCTCCAGTGGTTCCAGATGCCAAACTTCGCGTCGCGAAACCAGTCAGCCGTCTTGTAGCCGGTCGTCAGCGAGTCCCAGGTGGGCTTGAACGGCCCTGGCGCGATGCGCGGCGCGGGCGCCTGTGCCCACAAATTGCTTGCGCGGGAGGCGAGGGCCGCGCCGGGTGCGGCGGCCAAAGCGGACTGCAGGAGACGGCGTCGGCTGATCTTGCGTCGCATCGTGAGTAAACCTCGAAAGAAGAAAGTGCTAACACAGCCGTGTCATGTCCGAATGTTCTACGTCCGGATGATGAATGCGTACGCATATGGGTTGGGCGCCTTCTCCGGCAGGGTCAGCGTCAGCCCTGAAGGATCCTGCGCGAACGTCACTGGGCCGGCGCCGATCAGTTCCACGCGCTGGATCGGTTTGGGCAGTGCCGAAGACCCCTTGGCCAGCGTCTTGATGGTGTACTTGCCGCTGGTGGGCCAGACGAACCCGAACGCATAGACGGTGTCGCCCTTGCGCGTGAAGCGGATGTCCTGCTCGGTGTACGCGCGCTGGCTCTTCTCGTTGAAGCGCCCGGTGACGACGTCCGGCGGCCCTTCGCCGAAGACGCTGAACGGACGCGTGCCGTAGATCGCCTCGCCGTGCTTGGGGATCCAGGTCGAGATCGCCTCCAGGAAGGCGCGCTCGTCGGCATCGATAGTGCCGTCGCCCTTCACCGGGATATTCAGCATCAGGTTGCCGTTCTTGCTGACGATGTCGATCAGCGAATGGATTACCGAGACGGGCGTCTTGTACTTGTGGTTCTCAAACAGCGCCAGTTCATAGTGCCAGTTGCCGATGCAGGTGTCGGTCTGCCACGGCTGCGCCTGGATGCCGTTCGTCTTGCCCCGCTCGATGTCCAGGGTGAAAGCGCCGATGTGCTCCGGCTTAATGTCCTTGGCGGTCAGCACCACATCCACGTGGCCTTTGTCGCGGATGCTGGCGTTGTAATAGTGCGCGGCGATCGCCAGGCCATACTCACCCAGCGGCAGCTCCGAGTCGTCGAAGTACAGCAGGTCGGGTTTGTAGGTGTCGACCAGGTCCTGGCAGCGCAGGAACCAGTTGTAAGCGAAGTCGGGCGCGCTGGGCGGCAGCTCCTCGTGCCAGTGCCCGTCGCCGGCCGCGTGGAACTTGTTGGCGTCGGCAATGGTCGTGACACCGTCGGGCATCACCAGGTGCCGCCCGGTGTAAAGCTCCTGCGGGTCGAAGCCCTCCCACCACTTGCCCTTGCCGTCGGCCTTGGTCAGGTTGTACGCGTCGTAGCGCACGCCGGCCAGGGGCCCCTCGGGGTCGTAGTCGTACGCTACCTGCAGCCAGTGCCACGCATGCGACGAGTGGTTGGTGACTGCGAAGCGCAGGCCGTGCTGTTTTGCCAACTTGCCGTAGATGCCGACAATGTCCTTCTTCGGCCCGATCTTCACCGAGTTCCAGTTGTGGAAGCGCGAGTTGTACGCGTCGAAGTTGTCGTGATGGTTGGCCAGCGCGGTAAAGTACTTTGCCCCCGCCTTGACGTACAGATCCATCAGCTCTTCCGGCTTCCAGTTCTCCGCCTTCCACAGGTTGTCGATCTCCATCCAGCCCACCTTGGAAGGATGGCCATAGGTCTTCAAGTGGTGGTCGTACTGCCGGTTGCCCTGGATATACATGTTGCGGGCGTACCAGTCGCCCTGCTCGGGGACGCACTGCGCGGACCAGTGGTTCCAGATGCCGAACTTCGCGTCGCGGAACCAGTCCGGCGTGGTGCAGGCGGTCAGCGACTCCCACGTCGGCTTGAACGGCCCCGGCGCGATATGGATATCGGAGGGCGACTGGGCGAGCATCCTCGGCACGGTCATTCCGGAGGCAAGGGCGGCGGCGGGTGCGGCGGCGAGGGCGGACTTGAGCAGGCGGCGGCGGGTAAATCGATTGGCGAACATGCCCGCCATGATAGTAGGAACCGCCGTGCTTGGGAAGCCATGTAGCGTCGGATCGGAATTCTTCATATTCCGCGTCTCATCGCCGACCGTTCCGGGCGTCGCTCACCACTGTGCGCGCGGCGCGTAAAATCGAACTGCCGATATGCCTGCAACCCGTCAACCCGACCCTCCCGCCGTTGAGCACACCGAGGAGAATCCCAATCACTTTGAGGGCGACTACCGCCCGGCGCAGCCCGACTCGCAGTCCGAAACTGGCGCCCCGGCACCGGGGTTGGCGCATCTGCTCACCGCCGCTCCCAACATCCGACTGGAGCCGCTACAGCTCGAGTTCCTGATGCGCCTCGCGGACGCGCTCAACACCACCCTGGAGTTGAACACCCTGATGCATCGCGTGGCCGACCTGGTGCGCGCCGTCATCGACTACCAGATCTTCGCCATCCTGCTGGTCAACGACCGCGCCGGCGACCTGCGCATGCGCTTCCAGACCGGCCACACGCCCGAAGTCGAGCGGATGCGCATCAAGCTGGGCCGCGGCATCGTGGGCCAGGCGGCGGCCACGCGCTCGTCCATCCTGGTGGAGGACGTCCGCACCGTGGAAAACTACATCGACGTCAACCCCAGCGTGCGCTCCGAGCTGGCGGTGCCGCTGATCGTCAAGAACCGCGTCATCGGCGTCATCGACCTGCAATCCGAACAGATCGGCTACTTCACCGCCGAGCATCAGCGGCTGCTGGAGCTGACCGCCTCGCGCATGGGCATCGCCATCGAGAACGCGCGGCTCTACACCCGCGTCTCCCGCCAGGCGCAGACCCTCACCGTGCTCAACGAGATATCGCGCGAGATCACCAGCATCCTCGATCTCGACGACCTGCTGGAGCGCATTGGCCAGCTGATGAAGCGCGTCATCGACTTCCAGATGTTCACCATCCTGCTATGGAACGAACGCACCGAGCGCCTGGAGCACCGGTTCAGTTCACGCTTCGGCGAGCGGGTCCAGCGCGAGCACAATGTCAAGCTGGGCGAGGGCGTCATCGGCCACGCCGCGCAGTCGCGCATGCCGGTGCTGGTGCCGGACGTGCGCCGCGACCCGCGCTACATCGTCGTCAACCCCGAGGTGCGTTCCGAGCTGGCCGTGCCTCTCATCGACAAGGGCAAGCTGATCGGCGTCATCGACCTGGAACACACCCGCGTCAACTATTACAATGAGGACCACCAGACCACCCTCTCCACGCTCTCCGCGCAGGTGGCCATCTCCATCGCCAACGCCCGCCTCTATCAGCGCGTGCAGGAGGAGGAGCAGAGGCTGGAGCGCGATCTGGCCATGGCCCGCGAAGTCCAGCTTCGCTTGCTTCCCAGCGCGCCTCCGCAGCCGCGCCACGCGGAGATCGCCGCCGCCTTCCTGCCCGCGCGCTCCATCGGCGGCGATGTCTATGACTTTATTGATTACGGCGCTGCCGGCAACGCGCTCTATAAAACCGCGCAGCCCAAACGCATTGCGATTGTGCTGGGCGATGTCTCCGGCAAGGCCGCTCCGGCGGCACTCTACGCCGCGCTGGTCTCGGGCATTCTGCGCTCGTTGGCCGCGCGCCATCTGCCCCCGGCGGAGCTGCTCGCCGAGCTCAACAGCCAGTTGCAGGAGCGCAAGCTGGACTCGCAGTACGTCACCATGCTGATGGCGGTTTGGCACGACGACAAGCGCACCCTGCACATCGCGAATGCAGGTTCGGTGCAGCCGTTATACGTAACAAATTCAGTTACTAAACCATCCGTCAAGCCCGCAGGAGCGACGGCCGGGGTTGCCCGCGACTGCTCCGGCAAGGAGATGGGCTTCAACCTCACCACCATCCCCACTGAAGGCTTCCCGCTCGGCATGTTCCCCAACGCGCAGTACGAGGAGCTCACGCTCGCCACCAAATCCGGCGATGTGCTGGTCTTCTTCTCCGACGGCATCGTCGATGCGCTCAACGCCGAGGGCGAGATGTTCGGCACCGAGCGGCTTGAAGCGGTGCTGCGCGAACACCCGTCAGCCTGCCACTCCGCCCAGGCTACGGTCGACGCCATCCTCGCCGCGGTCAGCGCCTTCCAGTCCGGCACCGCCCACTTCGACGACGAAACCCTGGTCGTATTGCGCGTGCTTTGACGCTGCTGTTCCAAACGGCTCAATCTGCGTTGATGGCGTTAAGCCTTGGTTGCGGTCGCCGAACTCCCCGCCAGCTCCGCCAATATCTTTACGCTGGCGCTGGCGCCAATCCGCGTCGCTCCCGCGTGCAGCATGGCGCTTGCATCGGCCAGCGACCGTATCCCGCCCGAGGCCTTCACCCCAGCGCGCGTGCCAGCCACGCTCCGCATCAGCGTTATGTCGTCCACCGTAGCCCCGCCCGACGAGAAGCCCGTGCTGGTCTTGATAAAGTCCGCTCCGGCGGCAATTGCCAGCTCCGAAGCGCGCAGCTTCTCCTCAAAGCTCAACAGGCAGGTCTCCAGGATCACCTTCACGATCCCTCCCGCGCCATGCGCAATCTCCACCACGCCGCGAACGTCCTGCTTCACCGCCTCGTAATCGTCCTTCGCGCCGGACTTCAGCAGCCCGATATTCATTACCATGTCCACATCGTGCGCGCCCAGCTTCAGCACCCGCTTGGCCTCGTCGCATTTTGATGCGGCCAGCGCCGCGCCCAAGGGAAAGCCGATGACCACCCCTACCGGAACACCGGTTCCGGCCAGCGTCTCCACCGCGCAACTGGTCCATGCCGGATTCACCATCGCGCAGGCAAAGCGGTGTTCGGCCGCTTCGTGGCACAACCGGATCACCTGGGCGCGGGTGGCGTCGGGCTTCAGCAGGGTGTGGTCCAACACCGCGGCCAGTGCGGCGGGGGACGAAAGTGCGCGGGAGGCAAAGGCGGCGGCGTCGAATGCGATAGGTTCGGCGATGGAGAGCGTAGGCGTGGTGTTCATGGGGAGTTGCAATGCTCCTGCCGGGTCACAGACGGGCCCGCTAC
>Ga0326727_10015495_pt1 | contig 16347 bp, 17 predicted proteins | sample MB2enrmetagenome_FD_207643 | JGI IMG/M metagenome (GOLD analysis project Ga0326727, IMG submission 207643) | Lab enriched peat soil microbial communities from McLean, Ithaca, NY, United States - MB29MY | ecosystem: Environmental > Terrestrial > Soil > Wetlands > Peat | place: USA: New York...
GGAACTGCCGCCGCAATCGCCGCCGCGCATCACGCAGAAAGGCCAACTGCTGCCCGAATAAGTTTGGTGCAGACCTTTTTGGCCCGACCGCGTGTTTTGAACTACTTACGCAGTCATTCCCCCCCAGTAGAGAAAGTCGGGTTAGACTGAATGACTTGCAATAAAAAGTCCACCTTGTCTCCGGAGAACCGGGATTTATGAGTTTCCCGCTTGATTTGGGCGGTTTTTGGCTTATTTTAAGGGTCTGCAAATGGTTTTTTAAAAAAACTTGTTGCAACAGCCTGGTTGTTCCAGTATGTTTCCCGCTCCGTTTCCCCTGAAGGGATTCGGCGGTGACAGGTAACGCTCAAATGCCGACGATTAATCAACTGGTCCGAAAAGGACGCCATAAATTGCGCAGCAAGTCCAAAGCCCCGGCCTTGCAGACCTCGCCCTATCGGCGCGGGGTCTGCATCCAAGTGATGACGCGCACGCCCAAAAAGCCCAACTCGGCCATGCGCAAAGTGGCCAAGGTGCGCCTGACCAACGGCTTTGAGGTCATCGCCTATATCCCGGATGAAGGGCATAACCTCCAGGAACATTCCATTGTCCTGGTGCGGGGCGGACGCGTGAAGGATTTGCCCGGAGTGCGGTATCACATCGTCCGCGGCACTTTGGATGCGGCGGGGGTCGAGAAACGCCGGGTCAGCCGGTCCAAATACGGGGTCAAACGTCCCAAAGCAGGAAAAGCCGCGCCCAAACCCGCCGCGGCTGAAGCCGCCCCGGCAGCCCCGGCAGCCTAACCATTTTTATGTCCCGACGTCGTCGAGCAACGAAGAGGCCGCTGTTGGAAGACAGCAAATACCACAGCACATTGGTGTCGCGCCTGGTCAACACCGTCATGGTCTGCGGCAAGAAAAACACCGCGCAACGAATTGTTTATGGCGCGTTCGACCAGATTGCGGCCAAGAATCCGAGCACCAATCCGCTGGAGATTTTGCAGCGGGCGGTCGATAACGCCAAACCGCGCCTGGAAGTCAAACCGCGCCGGGTGGGCGGGGCGACCTACCAGGTGCCGGTGGAAGTGCCGTCGGACCGGCAGTTTTCGCTGGCCATGCGCTGGCTGGTGGATTTGGCCGATGCCCGGAAAGGCATCGCCATGAAAGAAGCGCTGGCATTGGAAATCCTGGACGCCTATCAAGGCCAGGGCAATGCCATCCGCAAACGAGATGAGGTGCATAAGATGGCACAGGCCAACAAGGCCTTCGCGCATTTTCGTTGGTAATCCGTCCGGCACAGAACAACGCCCCGAAGGCTTGAGCGAATCGGGGCATTTTTATGATTAGATCAGATGGTTGAAGCAACATTGGAAAGAAAACCGGCGAATTCGCCCAAGCGGCAATTCACCATGGAACGGACGCGCAATATTGGCATTGCCGCGCATATTGACGCGGGCAAAACCACCACGACCGAGCGCATTCTCTTTTACACGGGCTTGATCCACAGGATCGGCGACGTGGATGACGGCAACACCGTGACCGATTGGATGGAGCAGGAGCGCGAACGCGGCATCACCATCACCTCGGCCGCCGTGACGTGTTTGTGGACGCAGAAGAAGGAGGAGGGGCTGCAGAAGCTGTTCGCCGGCGCCGGCCACCGCATCAATATTATTGATACGCCGGGACACGTCGATTTCACCGCCGAAGTGGAGCGTTCCATGCGGGTGCTGGACGGCGCGGTCGCGGTGTTCTGCGGGGTGGCGGGGGTGCAGCCGCAATCCGAAACGGTCTGGCGTCAGGCCACCAAATACAACGTCCCGCGCATCGCGTTCGTCAACAAGATGGACCGCACGGGGGCGAATTTTGAAAACGCGCTGGACGACATGCGCAAAAAACTCGGCGCCAACGCCCATGCCATTTACCTGCCCCTGGGGGCGGAGGAAAATTTCGAGGGCGTCATCGACGTCGTCAATCAAAGGGCCATCACCTGGGGCAAGGGCGAAGTGGTCAAGGAAGGCTTGAGCTATGTGGTGACGGAAATCCCGGAAGACCTCAAAAAAAAGGCCGCGCAGGCCTTGCGCGACTTGATCGCCGCGGTTTCGGACAAGGACGACGAGATTGCGCACCTGGTCATTGAAGACAAGCCGATTGCCCCGCTGGTCCTCAAGGCGGCCATCCGCCGGTTGACCTGCAAGATCGAATTGATTCCGGTCCTGTGCGGAGCGGCCTTCAAAAAGAAGGGCGTGCAGCCGCTGATTGACGCGGTGGTGGATTACCTGCCCAGCCCGCTGGACGTTCCGCCGGCCGAAGGCATCGAACCCGGCACGGAAAACACGGTGACGGTCGAGCCGGATGACACGAATAAATTTTGCGCGCTCGCCTTCAAGCTGTGGACGGATATCTATGCCGGGAAACTGGTGTTTTTCCGCGTGTACAGCGGCCGTCTCAAAAAAGGCGACATCATTTACAACCCGCGCACGCGCCGGCGCGAACGGATCAGCCGCCTGATGGTCATTCAAGGCAGCGAACGCAAGGACGTGGATCAGGTTTTTTCGGGGGACATTGCGGCCCTGGTCGGGCTGCGCAACATCACCACGGGCGACACGTTGTGCGACGAGGAATACGAGGTGATGCTCGAACCGCCCACTTTCCCCGAGCCGGTCATCAGCATGGCGGTCGAGCCGAAAACGAAGGCGGACCGGGAGAAACTGGGAGAGGGCCTGCAGCGCCTGGCGGAAGAAGACCCCACCTTCCGGTGTTTTACCAACGAGGAAACCGGCCAGTTGATCATTGCGGGCATGGGCGAACTGCATTTGGAAATCATTGTGGACCGCCTCAAACGCGAATTTAAAGTTGATGCCAACACCGGCGCGCCGCAGATCGCCTATCGCGAAACGATCCTCGGCAAGGCCGATGGCGAAGGCAAATTCATCCGTCAATCCGGCGGCCGCGGCCAATACGGGCACGCCTGCGTCAAAGTCGGGCCGAACGAAAAAGGCAAAGGCAACGAGATAGTCAACAAGATCGTCGGCGGCGCCATTCCCCGGGAATACATTCCCGCCGTCATCGCCGGCATCGAGGAAGCCTGCAAGGGCGGCGTCTATGCCGGCTATCAGGTCATTGATGTCAAAGTGGAAATTGTGGATGGCACGTTCCATGAAGTGGATTCGAACGAATTGGCCTTCCGCATGGCGGGGATTTTCGCAATGAAAGACGCTTTCAAAAAGGCGCATCCGATCCTGCTGGAGCCGATCATGAAAGTGGAAGTGACGACGCCGGACGAGTATCAGGGCGATTTGCTGGGGGATATCAACCGCCGGCGCGGCAAAATAATAAGCATTGACGCCAAGAGCGGACAGACCATACTTAACGCGAACGTGCCGCTGGCCGAGATGTTCGGTTATGCCACGGCGATCCGGTCTCTCTCGAAGGGACGCGCTTCCTATTCGATGGAACCGTTGACTTTCGAGCAGGTGCCGTCCAGTATCCTGAACGTGATTTTGGAAGCGGCCGACAAGAAACCGGCGGCTCGAAGTTAGGCGCGGAGTTCATTGGTTAATTTGTCAAATGGTTAAATTGTTCTTTTTATGGCGGGACAACGCATTCGCATCAGATTGAAGGCCTATGACCACCGGGTCATTGACCAATCGGCCCACGAAATAGTGGAGACGGTCAAACGCACCGGGGCCCGGGTGGCGGGGCCGATTCCACTTCCCACGCGCATCGAACGCTTCACGGTTTTGCGTTCGCCGCATTCCGACAAGAAGTCGCAGGAAACCTTCGAACAACGCACCCACAAACGCCTGCTCGACATCATCGAGCCGACCGCCAAGACGGTGGACGAACTCAAGAAATTGAATCTACCGGCGGGCGTGGACATCACCATCAAGATTTGACTTATGCTCGGACTCTTAGGAAAAAAGCTGGGCCAGACCAGCGTTTATACCGCCCAAGGCGTCATCGTGCCCGTGACCATTGTCCGGGTCGGCCCCAATCGTGTTCTGCAAACCAAAACGCAGGCGTCCGACGGCTATAACGCGGTGCAACTGGGCTTTGACGACCAGAAGGAACATCGCGTGAGCAAAGGGTTGCTGGGCCATTTCAAAAAATACGGCGCCACACCGACCAAGCGCGTGCGCGAATTTCGTGATTTCAGCCTGCCGGTCAAGCCGGGCGATGTCCTTGGCGCGGGTATTTTTGCGCAGGGCGATTTTGTTGATGCCATTGGGATCACCAAAGGGCGCGGGTTCGAAGGGGTGATGAAACGGCACGGGTTTCGGGGCGGCGACGCCTCGCACGGCGCCAAGGGCTGGCGGCGGCGTTCCGGGGCCATCGGGCAGCGCCTGTTTCCCGGCACCGTCATGCGCGGCATGAAGATGCCCGGCCACATGGGCCAGGTGCGCCGCACCGCGCAAAATCTCCAAATCATCCAGGTGCGCGAGGCGGATAATTTATTGTTGATCAAAGGAGCCATTCCCGGTTCCAACAACGATTACGTCATCATTCGCGAGGCAAAGAAACTGCCCAAAGGCTCCGAGCGGGCCAAACGAAGACTCGCCAGCCGGACGGCCGCGACCGAAGCGCCCGCTCCCAGGATAAAAGGGGCCGCCGCTCCCGCCAAACCCGCCGCCGCCGCCGCCAAGCCCGCCGCGGCTCCCGCCAAAGCGGAAGCCAGGAAACAATAATTTATGAAGCTGACGGTCAAAGACATGACAGGCAAGGACCAGGGGGAACTGGAAGTGAAATTTCCGCTGATCGAAAACGGCATGGGCACCGAAGCCGTCCAACAGACGGTGGTGGCCTACCGGGCCGCGCAGCGCATGGGGACAGCCTGCACCAAAAACGTCGGCGAAGTGGCCGGCACGAACAAGAAGCCCTGGCGTCAAAAAGGCACCGGGCGGGCCCGCGCCGGTTCTTTTCAATCGCCTTTGTGGCGCGGGGGCGGCGTTGTCTTTGGCCCCAAGCCGCGGGATTTTACCAAGAAGATCAGCCGTTCCACCCGCCAACTGGCCTTGCGCAAGGCCCTGAGCGAACGGCTCAAAGCCGGCGACGTGCTGGTGGTGGACGATTTGAAATTAACTTCGCCGAAAACCAGGGAATTTATCGGCGTGCTCAACGCGCTGCAACTGCAAGGCACCACCCTCATCGTGTCGCATGGCGTCGATAAAAACCTGCTGCTGGCGTCGCGCAATGTGCCGGGAGTGGAATTGACCACGGGCGATTCGCTCAACACCTACCAGGTGTTGCGCAGCGACAAGCTGGTTTTTACCCGCGGCGCGTTTGAGAACGTCGAGCAACGCTTGAGCAAGGAATAAAATGAACTCTTTTGAAATCATCAAAACGGTTCGCCTGACCGAAAAGGGGACCCGGCAATCGGAGAAATTGAATCAATACACCGTGGTGGCCGATCCGCGCGCCAACAAATCGGAAATCCGCCACGCCGTCCAGGAACTTTTCAAAGTCAAGGTGCTGCGGGTCAACACTCTGAATGTTCGCGGAAAAACGCGCCGCAAGCGGACCCCCGCCGCCGGCCGCGCGCCCCATTGGAAAAAGGCCATCGTCACCTTGAAAGCAGAGGATAAAATCACGCTGACTTGACAGTGGGCGGGCGCAAGCCGGTTGTGAATGCCTTGCATGTTGCAAGGGGCTGATGACCAATCCATGACGAATGATCAATGACGAAACACGAATGCCCTGGTTACAAATGGCCCCGGCGTTTCCATTCCGTCCGGCCCGCTCAAACGGACGCGGAATTCATCCAGGAAGTTATCCTGGTTGCGGCGGGGAAGGGGGCGGAGCCGGGGACGGGGCCGCGGAACACTTTCGGAGATGATCCAAACTGAAGGGGCCTGGGCCCGCCGCGGACAAATAAAGGAAGACAAAACAATAAATGACGGCCAGTTCCCCCTGGTTGTGGATGGGCCACCATGCCAAGCCAGCATACAGCACCAAGTATGTGGCGGCCATCTTCGCGGAAAGAATCAACGCCGCGGGCCGGGTGAAAAGCCCCAACAGGACGAGCAGTCCGCCAGCCAACTCCACCATTCCCCCCATGCCGGCAGTTGAGAAAAGAGGAGGCAAGGCGTGCCTGGTCGCCGGATACCCGAAAATTTTTTGCCCGCCGTGCTGCATCACCATCAGGGCAATGACGACGCGCATCAGGCTCAGGAGCCAGGGAGACGACTTCTCACAACAGGAACAGAATTTGCTCATGGCCCGCTTCTATCATATCGGCCTGCCCGCTGACAGTCAGGCATTATGCCAGACATCTGCTCTGAAAACGAGGTAGATGATCTAAGGATATTCCTTACTTTCCAGACTGCCGGGCGGCCAGATAACGGTCCATCTCGGCGGCCGCCTTGCGCGCGTCCTGCATCACTTCGATCATCGAAACCGGCCAGCGCGCGATGGAGCCGGCGGCAAACACGCCGGGCAGATTGGTCATCTGGGCGGAATCCACCACCAGGCAGCCGCGTTCGTCCACAGCCAGCTCGCGGAACTCGTCGCAATCCGGCAGGCGCGGCGGGGCGAAGCCATAGGCCGCCAGCACCACTTCCGCCGGAATTTCAAACTCGGTCCCGGGCCGGGGCCGCGCATTGATCCGGCCGGAGTCGTCGGGCGGGTCAAGCTGCGTCCGCACGCAACGGACCCTGGTCACTTCCTCGCTCAGATTGCCGAGGATTTCCACCGGCTGGCTCTGGAACAGGAACCGGGCGCCCTCTTCCGTCGCATTTTCGAATTCTTTTGGATCAGCCGGCATAAGCTCTTGGTCCCGGCGGTAAATGCACAAGGCATCGCTGGCGCCGGCGCGAAGCGCGATCCGCAAGGCATCCATCGCCGTATCGCCCCCGCCGAGCACCACCACGCGGAGGCCCTCCACGTTGACCGGCGGCGCGCGAAGGACCGCGTCGGAGGTGTGGTGCAGAATGAAAGGATAAGCCTGGCAAACACCCCGCAACTTGGTGCCGGGAATTTCCAACGGCACCGCTTCCGTGCGGCCCAGAGCAAAGAGCAGGGCGTCATGGTCGCGCCGCAGCTCGCGCATCGTCACATCCCGCCCGCAAAGGATGCCCATGCGGAATTGGACACCGCGTTGCTTCAAAGATTGCACCCGCCGCCTGATCACCGCCCTGTCCACTTTGAAGCCGGCCAGCCCGTTGACCAAGCGCCCGCCCGGGGCGTGGGAGCTGTCCATGATGGTGACGGCGTAGCCCAGGCGCGAAAGCGCATCAGCGGCCACCAGACCGCACAACCCCGAACCAATGACGAGGACCCGCCGGCCATTGGCGGGCGCCGGAGGCGGCTCTTCGACCCCGTGCTTCCAGCCATAATCCAGCAGGAACCGGGAAATGGAACCGATGGGGACGGGATCGGAGGGTTTCTGGAGCACACAAGCCGCCTCGCACATCCGTTTCTCCACGCAGATATGCGCGACAAATTCCGGCAGGCTTTGGGTGTGGAAAAGCAATTCCGCCGCTTCCCGGAACCGCCCGCCCGCGGTGAGCCCGAGCAATTCCGGTATGGGAATTTCCAAGGGGCAGGCCGCCACGCAGTTGGGGTGGGGGCACTGCACACAACGGCTGGCCTGCTGGCTGGCGGTGGTTTCGTCGTAGGGCCGGGAGACGAGGTTGAAATCGGACAGCCGGTCGGGCACCGGACGCTTCGGCGGTTCAACCCGGTCCAACTCGCGCCAGGCGTATTTGCCTTTGGCGCCCGATGTGTCCGCGGTATCTGCCTTCATTGGATTAAGTTATGCTTATTCTCACAATTCCTGTCTCAATTTATATTAGCATTTCTAACACAACTGCGGCAAAATGCAAGCAAAGAAGCAGGGTTTATGCGGCAGGCGTGCGGCTTCCAATTCAGCCTTTCCCTGGGGCGATGCGCAAAAGATGGCCGGTCTTTGCCAACGCAAGGTGAGACTTTCTGCCGCGCATCAACTTAGCTTGAAAGAGTTGCGGGGTATTATTATTGCGTGGTTCCGAGGCGGGGGCCACAGCCAGAGGCCAAGGCATATTATGATGCGGATCGAACGCAGGATCAAATACGAAGGGGACCGGGTCAGGGGGTTTGCGAAGGAGATCATGAGCGTGTCGGGCTGCGAGCAACTGCAGAGTTGCATCCAGTGCGGCACCTGTTCCGGCACCTGCCCGTTGAGCATCTACATGGATTTTTCGCCGCGCCAGGTCGTGGCGTTGGTGCGGGCCGATTTCAAAAACGAAGTTCTGCGCAGCCACACCGTCTGGCTGTGCGCCTCCTGTTACGCCTGCACCGTCGAGTGCCCGCGCCAGATTCGCATCACCGATATTATGTATGCGTTAAAGCAGCGGGCCATCCAGGAGGGCATCTATCCGAAGCGTTTCCCGATTGCGGTGCTGGCGAAAGAATTCTACGAAATGGTCCGCCGCCAAGGGCGCATCACCGAGATGCTGCTGGTGATGAGACTGTTCCTCAAAACGAATTGGGGCGCCGCACTAGGCTCGTGGCGGCTGGGACTGGGAGTCATTCGCACCGGGCGGTTTGGGATCCGGCCCGAACACATCGAGCGCCGCGCCGAACTGGCCGCCATGCTGGCCACCGCCAACAGTGGTGATGGCAAACCGAAGGAGAGGGTATGAAATACTCGTACTTCCCCGGTTGCTCGCTCAAAGGGCTGGGCCGCGCTTATGAGGAATCCCTGCTGCCGGTCATGCAGCACCTCGGCGTCGAACTGGTTGAACTGGATGATTGGAACTGTTGCGGGGCCACGGCCTATATGTCGGTGGACGAGACCAAGGCCGCCGTGCTCGCCGCGCGCAATCTGGCCATCGCCGAAAAAGCCGGTCCGCACGATCTGATGGCGCCCTGCAGCGCTTGTTATCTGGTGCTCAACAAGACCAAGCACAATATCGCCGACTTTCCCGAAATCAACGCGGCCGTCCAGCGCGCGCTGGGGAACGCAAATCTCACTTACAGCGGCAACGTGCCGGTGCGTCATCCGCTGGACGTGCTGGTTCACGACGTGGGACTGGACGCGATCAAGGAAAAGGTCGTCCGCCCCCTGAAGGGATTGAAAGTGGCGCCCTACTACGGCTGCCAAACTGTGCGCCCTTACGCGACGTTCGACGACGCCTGGAATCCCACGACCATGGACAGGCTGCTGGCCACAGTGGGGGCGGAGGTCGTTCATTTCCCGCTCAAGACCAAGTGTTGCGGCGGGAGTTTGACCGGCACCGTGCCGGAAGCCGGGCTGCGCCTGACCTACATCCTGCTCAAGGAAGCCGTCCGCCGCGGCGCGGACGTGATCGCCACGGCCTGTCCGCTTTGCCAGTTCAACCTGGACGCGTATCAGGACCAGATCAACCGGCGCTGGGGGCCGGCGCGGATCGCGACGGTTTATTTCACGCAGTTGATGGGACTGGCCTTCGGCCTGTCGCCAAAGCAACTGGGGCTGAAGCGCAATTTTGTTCCCATGAAACCCTTGCCAGCCGAACCCGCAACGGTATGAACACGAACCACAGGAATGGCGAAGTTCGCATCGGCTTCTACATCTGCCACTGCGGGCACAACATCGCGGGGATGGTGGATTGCCCCGCCGTGGCGCACTACATCGCCAAACTTCCCGGCGTGGTGGTGTCGCGCGACTACAAATACATGTGCTCCGACCCGGGGCAGGAGTTGATCCAACAGGACATCCGCGAGCACCAGCTCAACCGCGTCGTCGTGGCATCCTGCTCGCCTTTGCTGCACGAGCACACGTTCCGCAACGCCGTCGCCGCGGGTGGACTGAACCCGTTTTATTTCCAGATGGTCAACATCCGCGAGCACGATTCATGGGTTTGTACGGATCGCGGGGAAGCCACTGCGAAAGCCAAATCGCTCTCGCACGCCGCGGTTTGCCGCGTTCGTTTTCACCGGGCGCTGGAGACGACGCGGGTTCCGATTCACCCCGACGTGCTGGTGGTGGGCGGCGGCATCGCGGGCATTCACGCGGCCCTCACACTGGGCAATGCGGGCAAGAAGGTTTACCTGGTCGAACGCGACCCGAGCATCGGCGGGCACATGGCGCAGTTCGACAAGACGTTCCCCACGCTGGATTGCGCCGCCTGCATTCTCACCCCCAAGATGTCGGCCGTCCGCGCGCACGAAAACATCACGCTGTGGAGTTACTCGGAGGTCGTAAAGGTCTCAGGCTACGTCGGCAACTACACGGTCACCGTGAAGCGCAAGCCGCGTTATGTGAACGAGGAATTGTGCGTCGGCTGCCTGGAATGCATCCAGGCCTGCATCTACAAGGAGGGGAAGTTTCCGGATGAATTCAACGTTGGCCTCAGCAAGCGGAAGCCCATTTACATCCCATTCCCGCAAGCCGTGCCGCCGGTGGTGGTGATTGACCCGGAACGCTGCCTTCAGGTCAGGACCGGCAAGTGCAAGAAAACATGCCTCGAAGCCTGCGCCGACCGCAAGGCGATTGACTTCACGCAGAAAGAGGAACTGGTCGAAATCAAAGTCGGCAACATCATCGTCGCCACGGGCTTCAAACTTTTCGATGCGAAGCGGATTCCCCAATACGGCTACGGCCTTTATCCCAACGTCGTCACGGCCATTGAACTGGAACGGCTGGTCAACAGTTCCGGCCCGACGGCGGGCGAGATCGTCCTGCGCGATGGCCGTCCTCCGAAGTCCGTCGGAATGATCCTGTGCGTCGGCTCGCGCGACATGAAAACCAACCGCTGGTGTTCGCGCACCTGCTGCATGCACTCGATGAAACTGGCCCAACTGGTCCGCGAACACACTGACGCTGACGTGACCGTGTTCTACATGGACATCCGCGCGCCGGGCAAAGGCTGCGAGGAATTCTACGACAAGTCGCTCAAGGAAGGCATCCAGTTCGTGCGCGGCCGCGTGGCCGAGGTGACCGACTGGGCGCTGGCGCCGGAAGAAGAAGGCAAGCTGGTGATCCGCGTGGAGGACACGCTGGCGGGTTTCGTGCGCCGGATTCCGGTGGACATGATCGTGCTGGCCACGGGCATGGAGCCGCAGGCCGATGCGCAGGAGGTGCGGCGGCTCTTCAACATGAGTTGCGGCACCGAAGGCTGGTTCCTGGAGAAGCACCCGAAGCTGGCGCCCGTCAGCACCTTCACCGACGGCGTGTTCATCGCCGGCTGCTGCCAGGGGCCGAAAGACATCCCCGACAGCATCGCGCAATCGGGCGCCGCCGCGGCCGAGGCGATGGCGCTGATTGACAAAGGCTATATCGAACAGGAGCCGAACACGGCTTACATCGTCGAAGCCGATTGTTCCGGCTGCAAATCGTGCATCCCGCTCTGTCCCTACACCGCGATTTCCTTCGACGACGCCAAGCAGAAGGCGCAGATCAACGAGGCGCTGTGCAAAGGCTGCGGCACCTGCGTGGCCGCGTGTCCGAGCGCTTCCATCCGGCAGAACCTGTTTGAGGACGAGGAAATCTTCAGCGAAATCGAAGGAGTGCTGGCCTATGTCTGACCCGAAATGGCAACCGCGCATCGTCGCGTTCTTCTGCAACTGGTGTACCTACACCGCCGCTGATCTGGCCGGGGTGTCGCGGCTCAAGCACGCGTCCAACGCCCGCGTCATCCGGCTCATGTGCTCCGGCCGCGTGGACCCGCAGTTCATTCTGGACGCCCTGGCCAAGGGCGCGGACGGGGTCCTGATTGGCGGCTGCCATTTGGGCGATTGCCACTATGGCGAGGGCAACTACAAGACCCTGCGCCGCTTTCAAATGCTCCAGCGCCTCTTGCGCGACATGGGCATCGAAGACCAACGGGTGCGCTTGGAATGGATTTCCGCCTCGGAGGGCGAACGGGTCAAAACCGTCATTAACGACATGGTGGAGCAAATCCGAGCGCTCGGGCCGCTGAACCTGCCGCAACGCCGCCAGGACTGGGACCGCGAGATGACCCCTCTGGCCGAGGCGGCGGGCGAAAGCGAATCGGCGGAGCAACGCGCTGAACCGGAGGCGGCCCATGCCTGACAAACCCAAAATCAGCTTCTACTGGTGCTCCTCATGCGGTGGTTGCGAAGAAGCGGTCGTGGATTTTGCCGAGGACATCCTCGGCGTGCTCGAGGCCGTGGATATTGTCTTCTGGCCGGTGGCGATGGATTTCAAGAAGAAGCATGTCGAGGCGATGCCGGACAAATCCATCGTCGCCACGCTGCTCAACGGCGCGGTCCGCACCAGCGAGCAGGAGGAAATGGCGCGGTTGCTCCGGCGCAAGAGCCAGTACCTCATCGCGTACGGCGCTTGCGCGCACCTGGGCGGCATTCCCAGTCTGGCCAATCAATTTTCGCGCGGGCAACTGCTCCGTTACGTGTACGAGGAAGCGCCAACGGTGGTGAACGAGGCCAGGACGCGGCCCCGGACTTCGGTTCAGAACAACGGTCACACCGTGACGCTGCCGGAATTTCGCAACGTCGTCCGCGCGCTCGACCAGGTGGTGGAGGTGGACTTCTATATCCCCGGCTGCCCGCCCACGCCAAAAATCACCAAAGCGGCCATCGGCGCCTTGCTGGAAGGCAAGCTCCCGCCCAAAGGCAGTGTGCTCGCGCCCGACGTGGCCCTGTGCGACCAGTGCCCGCGCAAGGCCAGCAAACCCGCCGACTTGGGCTTCAAGGAGTTCAAGCGTCCGCATCAGGTCGTGCTCGACCCCAATCTCTGCCTGCTCGCGCAAGGCATCGTCTGCATGGGTCCCGCCACGCGCGGCGGCTGCGAAGCGCTCTGTCCCGCCGGCAACATGCCCTGCACCGGGTGTTTCGGGCCAACGTCGCGCGTGCGCGACCAGGGCGCAAAAATCCTCTCCTCCTTGTGCGCAAACGTTGTCTCGAAGGACGAGAAGGGAATCCGGGACACCCTGGCCGGCATTCCCGACCCCGTGGGCGCGTTCTACCGCTACGGACTGGCCGGGAGTTTATTGCGGCGCAAGGCGAACCTGCCGGTTGAACCTGCCCAAGAGACGCCATGAACCCCGAGGCCGCCACAGTTTGGAACGAGGCCGGCAAGCTCGCCAACGCCGCCGCTCAAGCCCAACGCCGTCGGGTGACGATTGACCCGATTACCCGCCTCGAAGGCCACGGCAAGATTGACATTTTCCTCGACGACCAGGGCGACGTGGAGCGCGCTTACCTGCAAATCCCCGAACTGCGCGGTTTCGAGGTCTTCAGCATCGGCCGGCCCGCGGAGGAGATGCCACAGATCACCAGCCGCATCTGCGGGGTTTGTCCCACGGCTCACCACATGGCCGCGACCAAGGCGCTCGACGACCTTTACCAGGTTGAACCGCCGCCCGCCGCCCGCAAGATTCGCGAGCTGGTCTATAACGCATTTATGATGGAGGACCATGCGCTGCACGTTTACCTCCTCGGCGGCCCGGATTTCATTGTCGGGCCGCAAGCGCCGCCGGAACAGCGCAACGTGGCGGGCGTTATAGCGAAGGTCGGTGTCGAAACCGGCAAGAAAGTCATTTCCATGCGCCGCCGCTTGCGCGAACTCATCGCTTACTTCGGCGGCAAGGTGATTCATCCCGTGATGGGCTTGCCCGGCGGTGTGTCCAAGGGACTCAAGCCGGAGGACCTGCCGCCGTTCAAGGACCTGGCCGAAGAGACGCTGGACTTCGCCTTGTTCACGCTTCAGGTCTTCAAGGACATCGTTTTGAAAAATCCCGACTATGTGAAGCTCATCACGTCGGACACCTATACCCACCGCACTTACTACATGGGCCTTGTGGACGCGCGGAACCGGGTGAACTTCTATGACGGCCTCGTGCGTGTGGTGGATGCCAACGGCAGGGAGTATGCGAAGTTTCCCGCGCGGCAGTATCGCGACTTCGTGGCCGAACATGTCGAGCCGTGGAGTTACGTGAAGTTCTGTTTTCTCAAGCCGCTGGGCTGGCACGGATTCGAGGAAGGACCGCAGAGCAGCGTCTATGCGGTGGCGCCGCTGGCGCGTCTCAACGTGGCCGACGGGATGGCCACACCGCAGGCGCAGAAGGCTTGCGATGAGTTTTTCAACACCCTCGGCGGCAAGCCGGTGCATCACACGCTTGCCAACCATTGGGCGCGCGTCGTCGAAATGATTTCCGCCGCCGAACGCATCGTCGAGTTGATCAACGACCCGGAGATTACGAGCACGAACCTTCGCGTCATTCCGAGCGTGAAGCCGGGCGTCGGGGTCGGCGTGGTCGAGGCGCCGCGCGGCACGCTCTACCATCATTTCGAGACGGACTCCCAGGGCCTCATCACAAAGGCCAACCTCATCGTCGCCACGCAAAACAACGCCGCCCGCATCGCGATGAGCGTCGAGAAAGCCGCCCGGGGCCTGATCAAGAAAGGCAACGTGAGCGAGGGCCTGCTGAACATGGTGGAGATGGCCTTCCGCGCCTACGACCCCTGTTTCGGCTGCGCCACCCACTCCCTGCCCGGCCACCTGCCGCTCTGTGTGAGCCTCTACAACCGCGAGCGAACCCTGCTCCGGCAATTGGTCCAACCCGCGTCCCTCTAGCCGCGGCTGGCCACATTCCGGCCGCTGCTCAATCGCCGCGCGGCGGCCAGAATCCGCAATGCGATTGACGGGAGAACCCGGCGCAGCGGAGGGGTCATGCCAGTTCCGACGGTGAACGGGTCCTGGACTTCGATCGCGAATATCTTTACTTGACGTGGAACCCGCAAGCCCAACTGCCGGCCCAGTGTCACCACTTCCCCAACACCCAGAAAATGCGGGGATATAATCGGCAGGACGTTGAGCTGGCTGACGTCGAATTCATGGAGAAAGCCGGGTGGCGCCTGTCCTGTCTGCACGGCGTCCACCAAAACCAAATCATCGAAGCCCACGATGTAATCCAGAAGCGACAGCCCCATTTCAGCGGTTTCCTGAACCTCAATTCCGTCCGCGTCGGAGAGGTGTTGCCTGATGTCGCGCGCCACAATCAATCCCACCGCATCGTCGCTCAGAATGTCGTTGCCCAGGCCGAGCACCAGAACCGGCTTCTTCCGGCGCGGCGTTTTCCCCGGCAACACTTGAGGCGAAGACGTTTTCATGTTTCTTGATTCTTACTTCCGAATTCCGCCTCGTTCCCACGCCTCCAGGATCATGTCCAACTCCTTGTTCACCGCCTCATCCACCCGCCGCCGGCCCGCGTCCGCCTCAAAACCGGCCAGCGTGCGCCGCACCCCCTCCCGGAACGGAATGACGCATTGATAGCCGGGCACCCACGTCTTGATCTTCGTGTTGTCAAACACCGCGCTCCACGTCTTGTCCCCAAGAAGGCTGCCGGTCAGGTCCGGCGCCACCTTCACGATGAAATCGCTCGGAATATGGACGACGCGGGCCTCGACGCCCAACGCCTCCGCGATCGTCCCGTAAATCTGGTTCCACGTCAGGACCTCGTCCGACGTGATATGAAAAGCGTGGCCCAGCGCCGCCGGGTTCCCGAACAACCCCAGCAAACCCCGCCCGAAATCCTCCGCGTGCGTCACCACCCACAACGAGGAACCGTCCCCGTGAATGATGATCGGACGCCCTTTCTTCAGCCGGTCGCACAGCGTGTAGCAACCCCAGCCCCCCAGCGCGATCGGAAGCTGTGGATCGTAAGTCAGCGACGGCCTCACAATCGTCACCGGAAATCCTTCCTCGCGAAAGGCCCGCATCAACCGCTCCTCGCACGCGATCTTGTTGCGCGAGTATTCCCAGTACGGATTCTGCAACGGCGTTGACTCCGCGATGAGGTAATGCGCCGGCGGCTTTTGATAAACCGAGGCCGAACTGATGAAAACATACTGCCCGGCGCGTCCCCGGAACAGGGCCAGGTCGCGCTCGATGTCGTTGGGCGCGTAAGCCACCCAATCCACGATCACGTCGAACCGCGTGTCGCCCAGGGCGGCGCGGGCCTCGCCGGCGCGGTTGATGTCCGCCACCAGGCTCCGGCAACCCGGCGGATTGGGATGGTGCTGTCCGCGATTGAGCAGAAACAATTCCCAGCCCCTGGCCAGCGCCAGGCGGCTAACCGCAGTGCTGATAAACCCCGTTCCGCCAACAAAGAGAATTTTCATAAGCAGGCCCAAAAATGCCACGCCGCCGCGACGAGGCAAGCGCCAAACAACCCCCAAAACCCGCGACACGGCCAGCCGGAGCGAAGTAGCGTAGCGCACGGCTGAAGTGACTGGGATTCTGTACCCCCCCACCCCCCCGCTACAGTGCTACCCCGAAAGCTTTCGGGGTTGATTATCAATGACTTAGGGTGCTACAAGGGTGCTACAATTGGGCTTATTTGTTGCACCTGTAGCACCCTGGCATCACACCCACCGCGTCCGCTCATGGCAACGGCGGCGTGGAGGCCAGAATCCAGGCGATACTGGC
>Ga0326727_10015497_pt1 | contig 16344 bp, 14 predicted proteins | sample MB2enrmetagenome_FD_207643 | JGI IMG/M metagenome (GOLD analysis project Ga0326727, IMG submission 207643) | Lab enriched peat soil microbial communities from McLean, Ithaca, NY, United States - MB29MY | ecosystem: Environmental > Terrestrial > Soil > Wetlands > Peat | place: USA: New York...
GCGAAGGAGTGAGCGCGCTGCCCTGGGCGGAAAAAGAATCAGAGGTCCGGCGGACGCTGCTCGGGGCCGGTTTCCATGAGGCGATTGCGAGCACCTTCTGCTCGGCTGCTGAGGCCGCGCTGACCGCCCCGCAACCAGGGCTCTCGGTTCCGTTGGGCAATCCGCTCAGCGAGGAGGCCGGCGTGCTGCGGCCCTCGCTGGTGCCCGGAATGCTGGCGATGATCGCCGGCAACCTGCACCGCGACGTGAGCGACGTGCGGCTCTTCGAACTGGGCACGGTCTTTAGCGGGAGCACGGAAAAAGTCGAGGAGCGGCCGGCTCTAGCCTTCGGCGCGGTGGGCGCTCTGCCCGAGCAATCGGCGCTGCACCCATCGCGGGCCGTCGATTTCCACGATGTGAAGGGAGTGGTCGAGCAGGTGCTGGCGCGCTTCCACTCGCGGGCGGTTTACTTCGACCGCTTCCCTTCCGAAGCCGGGATTATGCCCGAGTGGCTGCACCCCTACCGCGCCGCACGGGTGGCCGTCGACGGCGCCACTGTGGGCTGGTTCGGCCAACTGCATCCGCGCGAGGCCACCGCGCGCAAATTGAAGGAGCCGGTGCTGGTGGGCGAGCTTTATCTCGACCGGCTTTACAAATTGGACCTGCGACGGCCTGCAGTGAGGGAAATCTCGCGCTTCCAGCCGGTTCGCCGGGATTTTTCGCTGATTCTGGACGAAAGTGTCGCCTGGGAGAAGATCGACCAGGCGGTAGCCGGCCTGCGAATTCCCGAGCTGGTGGAGTGGCGGGCGCGCGAACTCTTCCGCGACGCCAAGCTGGGCGCGGGCGAGTACTCGCTACTGCTGGGCGCTACCTTCCAGGCCCCGGACCGCACCCTGCGCGAGGATGAGCTGCAGAGCTTCCAGGCGCGGGTGGTCGAGGCGGTTGGCAGAGTTGGGGCGCGGCTCAGAAGTTAAGCGGAAAACGGGCTCGAAAAGGGCCTGCCCGGCGTTATACTGGCACGAATAATCTAGCTGGAGCGCGGAGGTTCTTCAATGTCGCAGTCCTTCTGGGAGTCGGAAGAAGTGGAGTCGGAAGATGTGGAAGAGGCGCTGCCGGAAGAGTCGGGCGCGGAACCGGTTTCGGAGCCGGCCCCAGACTTGGCTCCGGAACCAGCTTTGGAGCCGGCCGCCCTGGCGCTCAGCGCGGATGATTTTACCGCGCTCGAGGAGCGGGTTCTGCGCGCGGTGGACCTGGTGAAGCGGGAGCGGCTGGCCCGCGTCGCGGCCGAGCAGCGCGCCACTGCGGCCGAAGCTCAACTGCGCGAGGCCGCGCCCGTGGCCGAGCGCCTGGAAAAAGAAGTGAGCGCGTTGCACGCCGAGCGCGACCACGTGCGGCAGCGCGTGGAGCGGCTGCTCTCGCAATTGGACGCACTGGAACTGTGAGGTCTTCATTGGCTCAGGAAGAATTCGGCAACACCGCTGGCTACGTCACCGTTCAGATTTACGACCAGACCTATTATCTCTCCGGCCAGGACGCGGAGCACATTCGCCGCCTGGCCGAGCTGGTGGAGGCCCGGATGCGCGCCGTGGCCGCGCAGGGTCGCACCGTGGACTCGCTGCGCGTGGCCGTGCTGGCGGCGCTGAATCTGGCCGACGAGCTCGCGCAGGCCCGGCTGGCTGACGGCGCCGACGCGCAACTGGCGCACGCCCGGGCGGCCAGCCTGCGCGGGCTGCTGGACGAAGTTCTGGATGAAGAGCTGAAGACCGGCTCGTAGGCTCGTAGGCGGCGCCATTGCTGGAATCCGTTGGCGGCCGATGACGAACCTCCGCAGGCGAGCTGACGATGAGCGGAGGCTGGGCCGCCGTCGCTCCCAGGGGGGCCGGGTAGCGCCAGCATCGCATGGATTGTGCTCCGATCGCCCTTCACCTTGCGCTTTTTCCCGTTTTCGGCCGCGCCAAAAGTTTTTTCTCCCCTCTTTCTCTCACATTTCCGCCTTTCCCCGCATTACTTTGGTTCAAACTCGACACAAGATTAGTAAAGTCTTATAAACCAAAGGCCGATGGAGAACTTAACGTGCAGCGCGAGTATCGGCTGCGAAAGGTGGGCTGCGCCAGTGGTCGCGCCTGGAGGCGCTAGAGCTGCGCTTTTGGCCCGGCTGTCTCTCCAGAACGGCCATTACCAGTTAGCCCGCGAGGGAGCCAGCGCGGCCAGACCTTCATGAGTAACCGGCTTCTTATGAATGATTTCTGCTCGGAGCGGGCAAACGAGAAAGGGAAACCCATGAACCGTTCGATCCTCGCAATCAGCCTGTTGCCGCTGCTTGCTTCCACCGCGATTTTTGCGCAAGTTGCCGCTAACGAACACGTTTCCCTGCAATCTCGCCTTCCCGGCAGCGGCCATATCGTCCTTCCCCAGTCGGGCATTCAGCGCCCGGAAGACGTTGGCCTGCGCTCGCGCACCCAGTTCAAGATTCTCATTCCCGCAGGCCGTCCCGAGGGCGTCCCCGGTTTCAGCGAGGCTGAATCCACGCCAAGATCGACGCAGCCGGTGAGCGGCTATTACGCGGAGACCCCCGCCTCGCTGGCCTGCCTTTATGGCCTGGTGACGGCGGCCTCGGGCTGCAATCCGGCGACTGTGACCACGGTGGCCACCGGCGGCTCGAAGGCGGTCGCCATCGTCGACGCCTACGATTACCCGACGGCGCTGGCGGATCTGACGGCCTATTCCCAGCAGTTCGGACTCCCCGCACCCACCACGGCAACCTTCACGGTGGCCTATCCGACAGCGACCAAGCCCAAGCCCGATCCAGAATGCGCAATCTACGGTGGCTGGGATTGCTGGGCCTCGGAGTCGGCGCTCGACATCGAAATGGCTCATGCCATGGCTCCCGCGGCACACATCTACCTGGTCGAAGCCAATTCCAGCAGCAACGCCGACCTGTTCGCCGCGGTAACCAAGGCGGTAACGCTGGTTCAGGCCGCGGGAGGGGGCGAGGTCTCGATGAGCTGGGGCGGCAGCGAATTCTCCACTGAAGCCAAATCGGACGCGACCTTTACCGGCGCCAATGTGGTCTTCTTTGCCTCCAGCGGCGACAGCGAAGGCACCATTTACCCGGCGGTCTCGCCCAATGTGGTGGCCGTCGGCGGCACCACCATCGCGCGCAATCCCTCCACGCTGAGCTTTGAGGGAGAACTCTCCTGGGAGGACACGGGCGGTGGCTACAGCGCCTACGAGGCTCGGCCCTCCTTCCAGAGCGGCATCTCCTCGCTGGTCGGCTCTTATCGCGGCGTTCCGGATGTGGCCGCGGTGGGCAATCCCAGAAGCGGCGTCTGGGTCTACAACAGTTACGACAACCCCTCTGGCGCCTGGAACATCTTCGGCGGCACCAGCGTAGCCTCGCCGCTGTGGGCGGGCATCGTCAATCACGCCGGCCACTTCAGCTCGACCACCCTGGCCGAGCAGACGCTGATCTACGCCAATGCCAAGACGGCCGCCAATTTCCGCGACGTCTCCTACGGCACCTGCGGCTATTACGAGGGCTGGTCGGCGGTCGCGGGCTGGGATCCCTGCTCAGGCAATGGCGCGCCGCTGGGCGCCGCCGGCAAATAATTTCCCCTCCCCCAGGGCACGCAAGGGCCTTTTTTCTTCCTATAAAAGTGAAAAGGCTCTTGCATTTTTTGCCTCCATTGCATTCCGAAAACGGCGGAGAGCTTCAAAAACGACGCGCGCTTCCCGAAAACGGCGGCTCGAAAAGGTAGCACACCGCACGCCTTCGCACAAGACTTGTAATTTCCCTCCCACTCCCCTACTATCCGCATTAGAAACCGGCCTGCAAAGCAGGTGGGCGATCAACGCTGGTTGAACCAACATTCAATGAACAGGGGCTCAACTCGACAATCGGTTCTGTGTGCCGTGTCCGCCAGTCCGGAATGCCTAATGAACCGCGGAGAGCTCCACCGTCTTAGGACGGGTTCACCGGCGCATCAACCACGGCCCCGCGGGCCGGATTCTTCCTTCCCAACCTGACTTTCCAGCTTGCTGCAAATCGCGGCAGCGGCGCCCCAAGCGCAAATGCCGTATTCTGGCACTGATGCATCCCGTCCTCTTTCACTTCGGTTTGATCCTGATCCCCGCTTACGGCGCGGTGACGGCGCTGGGCATCGTGCTGGCGCTGTTTCTGGCCGAGCGCACGGCGCGGGTGATGGGCGTGGACTCAGGCGCGGTGTGGAACCTCTGCGTGGTGGCGCTGTTTACGGCTCTGGTGAGTTCGCGGCTGCTGCTGGCCGTACTGAATTGGGCCGTGCTGCGCCGGCACCCGATCTGGCTGCTGACGCTGGCCATGGTGCATCATCCGCTGCTGGCCGCCTTCGGAGCCCTGCTGGCGGCCGTGGTTGCTCTCTGGTTTGCACACTGGCAGCGGCTGCCTTTGTGGCCCACGGCCGATGCGCTGGCGGCGCCCTTGGCCCTGGGAATGGCCTGCGAGCAGTTCGGGGCCCTGCTGGCTGGCTCGGGCTATGGAACCGAGGCCGGGACGGGGCTGACCGCGCGCTGGGCGGTCACCTACACCGATCCGCTGGCCGCGCGCTGGAGTGGCGCTCCGCTGGGTGTAGCGCTCTATCCGGTGCAGGCTTATGCGGCGCTGGCTTTTCTCACACTCTCGATTTTTCTGCTCTTCTGGCTGCCCTACCGGCGTCAGCCGGGCGATGTGGCCGGCTTTTTGCTGCTGGGCGCGGGCGTGACGATTTTTTTCACTGAATTCTGGCGCGACGCCGAGGGCCGGGGCGCGTTGCTGGGCGGGGCCCTCGACGGGCCGCAGGCGGCGGCGATTTTCCTGGTTTTGGCCGGAGGATTCATGCTGCTGGAGCGCAAACCGCCGGCGGTGGGCCAGATGCTGTCAGTTGAGCAGGCTCAGAATGCAGCTTTTTCTTCCTCGCGGCGGAATGAGACCCCCACGACGGGGCACGGCGCATCGCATGAGCCAGAGGCGGAAAGCGGAATTGCCCCGGACAGCCGGGAACAAAAGCCGAGTCTGCATTGAACTGGCCTGGGACGGACGGCGAAGCCGAATTCAACGGGTCAAAAACGAAAGACGAGGCCGCAAATGGCTGATTTATTGCGCACCATCGAAGTGCCGGCTGAGGCCAAGGGGCAGCGGCTCGATCAATTCCTTGTTGCCCAGCTTGAGGGCGTGAGCCGCTCGCGCGTCCAACTGCTCATCGACCAGGGCGATGTGCTCATCAATGGCCTGCGCGAAAAGGCTTCGCTCAAGTTGCGCGGCGGCGAGCGCATCGACATCACCGGCGAGCCGCGTCCCGCGCCGCTCAAAGCCATCGCCGAAGACATTCCGCTCGACGTGGTCTACGAGGACGCTGATCTCGCGGTGGTCAACAAGCCGGCCGGGATGATGGTCCACGCCGGAGCGGGGCAGAACGAAGACGAGCGCAACCGGGGAACCCTGGTCAATGCGCTGCTCTACCGCTTCAAGAAACTCTCCTCGACGGGTGGCGACCTGCGGCCCGGCATTGTGCACCGGCTGGACAAGCAGACCAGCGGCCTGATCGTGGTGGCCAAAAACGACCGCGCCCATCTGGCGATGGCGGAGCTGTTTTCCAGCCGCCAGATCAAAAAAACCTACATTGCGCTCGTCCAGGGAACGGTCGAGCGGGCCAAGGGCACCATCAACGCCAGCGTGGGCCGCGACCCGTTGCGGCGTACGCGCATGACCGCCAAGCCCCAGGAGAATGCCCGCGCGGCCGTCTCCCACTACGAGGTGGTCCGGCGCTTCAGTAATCGCTTCGGCAAGTTCACGCTGGTCAAGGTGCGCATCGAAACCGGCCGAACCCATCAGATCCGCGTTCACATGGCCTCGATCGGCCACCCGGTGGTGGGCGACACGCTCTATGGCGGTGCGGGCCAGTTGACCGACCAGGTGGCCTCGCAGGCCGCCACCTCGAAGGCCGCGCGGCGCAAAACAGAGCCGGAACGGCTCCGGTTGGGCCGCAACTTCCTCCATGCCGCCCGGCTCGAGTTTCCCCACCCCAAAACAGGCAAATTGCTCGTGCTGGAGGCCCCGCTGCCCGCCGATCTGGAAGCGTTTTTGAGCCGTCTGGAAGGCGAACCGGCCACTCCTGGGACAGACCAGCCACTCCCGGAGCAGAATAGGCCACGGTTGACGCGGACACGCAAGGCGCCGTTGATAAGTTGATAAGATGAAGTGGCTATGAGCAAAAGAATTTTCATCGCAGCCACGAAATTTGGTTCCTGTGCGCTGGCCGGCGTACGCGATGTGCTGCAGGCTTCGAGCCGCCGGGAACTCGGGATTTCAGCTTTTGTGCTGGCCGCGACCTTTGCCGCCGCCGCCTTGCAAGCCCAGCAGCCTGCTCAGTCCGCGTCGGCTCCGGCCGTCCAGACTCAGTCCGCGCAGCCGCCGGAGGCGCAGCAATACGCCGATCAGCAGGCGGACCTGACCGCGCCCACCATCGTCCGTCTGGGCGTCAACGAGGTCAACCTCATCTTCACCGTCACCGACAAGCACGGCCACTATATTCCCAACTTGCAGCAAAGCGACTTCGCCCTGCTCGACGACGGCCGGGCCCCGGCCAAGGTGAACAGCTTCCACCAGCAGATCAACCTGCCGCTGCGCGTGGGCATTGTCATCGACGCCAGCACCTCGATTCGTTCGCGCTTCCAGTTCGAGCAGCAGTCGGCCACCGAGTTTCTGCTCGGGGTTCTCAAGGCCCGCAGCGACCGCGCCTTCGTAATGGGCTTCGACGTAACCCCCACCGTGACCCAGGACTGGACCAACAACATCGATGGCCTGGAGACGGGCATCAACCGTCTGCGTCCCGGCGGCGGCACGGCCCTCTTTGACGCCGTCTACACCGCCTGCCGTGACAAGCTGCTGGACGTGGCGCGCGGCCAGCAGCCGGTGCGCAAGGCGATCGTACTGATCTCCGACGGCGATGACAACCAGAGCCGCGTCTACCCGGATGAAGCCGTCAAGGAATGCCAGCGGGCCGAGACCATCATCTACGCCATCAGCACTAACTGGACGCCCAGCCGCGGCAAGGGCGACAAAGTGCTCGCCAAAATGGCCGAGGACACCGGCGGCAAGGTCTTCTTTCCGCCTTCGGTCGAGCAGATGTCGGTGAGCTTCCACGACATCGAAGAGGAGCTGCGCAGCCAGTACGCGCTGACCTACACTCCGGCCGACTTCAAGTACGATGGCCGCTTCCGGCCGATTTATCTTTTCTGCAACGATCGCCGCTACCAGGTGCGCACCCGCAAGGGCTACTTCGCGCCGCAGCAGTAAATCGAAGATTCTGCAGGCAGCAGAGAACTTTAAGATTCTTTAGGGAGCAGGGGGCTTCAGCCCCCTGAAAAAAAGCGCATGAGCGGGCCTTCAGGCCCGGGCTTCTGCGCCTGTCCCAGAACTTGAGGAAATTCGATCCGTAGTCCCAAGGCCGGGCCTCGCCCTGGCCCATTAGGAGCCCGTAGCAGAAGTCCGCTTCGCAAGAAATCGCGTCGTGGAACGGCGGCAGTGGCCGAGAGCCCGTTTGAGAGCCCCCTCCTCCATCCGCTGCAGCACTGGGAGCAGGCCATCCTGCCCGCCCTTGCCAAGCTTGCCGTGGCCAGGAAGAATGCGGCCCGCCTCCTCGGCCAGCATCTGCCAGTCGTGCCACTCGCCGGCGGCCAAATGAATCCTCCGGAAGGCGGCGGCCAACTGCCCAGCCAGCGCATCGGCGGCGGCCGAGCCCTGGGCCAGGTAAAGCGCAGGTTTCAGGCGCTTGCGGTATTCGTGCAGGTTGGCGCTGTCGAGCTTGGGCAGATCGCGGGTCAGTTCGCTAAAGATTTTCAGTGCCGCCTGCGCTATGGAAGTTGCGCTGGCGGGCAGGCGCGGCGCAAAAGCCGCTTCCATTTCCCTGCTGAGCCGGTTCAGCCGCTTGCCGCGATCCTCCAGCAGAGCCATCAGCTTGCCAATTCCCGCCTCGCGGCGCTCTTTCAGCCGGTTCGCAAGTTTTTCCAGCTCGGCCAGGCAGCGGGGACTGAGTTCCACTTCTCCCTCCGCCGCCACTCCATGGGTCTCGCGGAGTCCATCAAGCCTGGCCAGGTACACGTCCGCGTCGCGAACCCTCCGGAGCGCCCGCCGCAGCTTTTTGCCCTCTTTTTCCCAGCATTTGAAGGCCCGCTCGGCAGCGGGTTCCGGGGCCTGCTCCTGCAGCCCGTACTCCAGCGCCACCGCGATGCGCAAGGTGAGGGCGCGCAGGGCGTGGACGCGCCTACGGCTGGGTTTCCGGGCGCACTGGGCAAGCAGATCGCGCCACGCCTCCAACTGCCGCCGCCACTCCGGCCGCGGAGGCTCGGCGGGTTGCTCATCGGAAGAAAATGGACCGGAATTCATCGGAGCACAACCCTCCGATCTTCATTCTGCGCCAGACAGAGCAGTTGGGAGCCAAAAATCTTTAGCCTGGAGCGCGATTCACCTCCCTTCGGAAGACTTTAGAGCATTTTCACTGGATGTAAGATCTGAATGCCCCACCCTCGCCGCGTTTTTGTTTTTGCGGCTAGGGTGGGATAGCACGATGCACGCCATACAGGAACGCTGAAAATGCTCTAGCCCGAATTTGTACCCGCTTTTCAACTGGCTTCCGCAGGCCGTCTCTGCGTTACCCTAAAGCCGTATGGGCCGCATCCGCGTACTTCCCGACCAGGTTGCCAACCAGATCGCCGCCGGCGAAGTGGTGGACCGGCCTGCCTCGGTAGTCAAAGAGCTTTTGGAGAACGCCCTGGACGCTGGAGCCAGCCGCATTCGCGTCGAGGTCGAGGCGGGCGGGCGCAAGCTGATCCGCATTACCGACGACGGCCACGGCATGAACCGCGACGATGCCCTCTTGGCCTTCGAGCGCCACGCCACCTCCAAGCTGCGCACCGCTGACGACCTGCTCTCCATCGCCACCCTGGGATTTAGAGGCGAAGCCCTGCCCTCGATCGCCTCGGTGGCCCGCGTCACGCTGGAGACGGCCACCGATCCGGCCACGAACGACCCTATGGAGAACGAGGACGGCGACGGCAGTCGCACCGGAACCCGCGTCGAGATTGCCGGCGGCAAAATCCTCCATGTGGACGACGCCGCCCTGCCGCGCGGCACTACCCTCGCCGTAGCCGATCTCTTCTTCAACACCCCGGCCCGGCGCAAATTTCTCCGCGCCGAATCGACCGAGCTGGCCCACGTGACCGCTCTGGTCACCCACTACGCCCTGGCCCACCCGGAAAAGCACTTCGAACTCCTCTCGGCCACCCACACCATCGTCTCCGCGCCTCCAGTAACCCGCACGGCGGAAAGGATTTACCAGATTTTCGGCAAGGACACGCTGGCCCAACTGCTGCCCGTGGCCGCCGAAGCCCCACTGGCCCACGGCGGCTTGCCCGAGCCGCCGCCCTGGAAGAAAGACCCGGACCAGCCCGCGCGCCTTCCCGGCTCTTTGCGCCTCAGCGGCTTCTACTCCAAGCCCGAATTGCAGAAGCTCAACCGCAACTCGATCTACATCTTCGTCAACAAGCGCCTGATCCGCGACCGGCTCCTCATGCACGCCATCACCGAGGCCTACCGCAACGTGATCCCGCCCACCAGCTTCCCGGTGGTGCTGCTGTTTCTGGAGATGCCGCCCGAGGAAGTCGATGTGAACGTCCACCCGGCCAAGACCGAGGTCCGTTTCCGCCAGCAAAACCTGATCCACGACTTTGTCCGCGACAGCCTGCGCACGGCGCTCGTCAAAGCCCGGCCCGCCGCCGGTTTTCTGGCCGCGCTGGACTCGGCTCCGGCCGCCAGCCCCTCGCTGATGCCCCCGGCCACCTCGCCTTTGCCCGGCGCGCCGGACTTCGGGCCAGCTCCACCGCTTCCCGACTCCGATCCAGCCGCCTTCCCAGCCGCCAGGGCAGACGCCGAGCCCTTCGGCCTGACGCCGCCGCAGCCCGCGCCCGTTTCCAGCCGGCTGCCCTTTGCCGCCCAGGGCCTTCCGCCCGGCGGTGGGCCCAACGGCTGGCAGGACCGCCAGGCCTGGGGCGAGGCCGCCGCTGCGCTCTTTCAGCCCGCCAGCCTTCCGCCCGCCGGAGATTGCTCTGCCAGTTCTGGCTCTCCAGCAGCCCCCGGAACTTCGAGTTTTGTCGCGTCGGGCTCCGGCGTCCCCGCTCCCGGCGATGCGGCGGCTCTGAATCCCGCCCTGGAGACGGCGCGGATTGAGGCCGAGCAGGCTGCGGCCAACCTCGACCGTCTGGGCTCACTTCGCCCGCTGGGGCAGTTACGCGAGTCGTTTATTCTAGCCTCCGGAGACGACGGCCTGTGGATTATTGACCAGCATGTGGCACACGAAAGAATACTTTTCGAAAAAATTTTGCGTGACCGCCAGATCGAAAAAGTACAGCGCCAGAGGTTACTGATGCCCCTGCTGGTGGAACTGAAACCCTGGCAGATGGTGGTCTTTGCCAGCATCGCCGAGGAGCTTGAGCTGAACGGCTTCGAGGTTGAACCCTTTGGCCCTCAAACACTTGCGGTCAAAGCCGCGCCGGTTGGCCTGGACGGAGCCGCGCTCGAGCGGGTGCTGGCCGAGGTCATCGAGCAATCTGGCGAGGATTCAGACGAACCCCGGCAGAATCAGAATCTTACGGAGATTCGCACGCGCATTGCCGCCTCCATCGCCTGCCACGCCGCCATCAAGGTCAACACGCCTCTTGACCCGGCCCGAATGGAATGGTTACTGTTGGAATTGGCAAAAACCAGCCACCCAACCAGTTGCCCGCATGGACGTCCAATAGCTTTGCTGTATTCTTGGAAGGAGATCCAGCGGGCCTTCCATCGAATTTGAACTTGATGGAAGGTGGCGGCTCTCCTCTTAGGGGACGGGGCCGCCGGACGTATAGCATTTTCAGAAAATGGGTTTGGGTGAAGCAGAAGAGTTAAGCCAGCGCAACCAATTGAAGTCGCGGCCTGACAAAAACCCACGTGACCTTGCAGTATTCCTGAAAAGGCTCGAACGCCAGCCTGGAAATGAGGTTTTTCTTTGACATCGGAACAATTGGAAGCATCGCGCGCCGAGAGGATGCGCCTGAACGGAAATGGGGCACTCACACTGGAAGACGCCCGGACGTGGATCGAGGAGACCGGGTTGTGTCTCTTCCTGCCCAAGCGGCAGTTTTCCGCCTCCATCGTGCCTTCGTTTGTTGAGGCCATAGCCGGCAAGCGCAACGCCACTCCCGACCCTGGGCAAATTCTCGCGGCCGAAGAGTTGCTGGTGCGCCTGGAGGCCGACGGCATCGCCGTGCGCCTGAACCTTCTGGGCCTGCCCGGCGAGCAGCCCGACTTTGTGGTCGCAAGCTGGGTTCTGCCCTACGTTTATGCCCTGCGCGGCGACCGCGACTGGCGCCGCAGCCCGCAACTGACCGGCTCGCGTCAGGTTTCGCCGCTGGCCATTCAGGCCTATAAGCTGCTGGAGGCGGGCGACACCACCATTTCCAAGCTCACCCATGCGCTGGGCCGGGAAGTGACCGAGGGCGCCGTGCTGCGCGCCATTACCGAACTCTGGCAGCAGCTCCGCATCATTCCGATTGTCTCCGCGCCCGGCGAGCCTGCCCAGTGGCAGCTGCTCCGCCTGCGCTTCCAGAAGGCCATTGCCGAAGGCGCCTCCACCTCGCAGGTGACGGCCATCTCCGTGCTCGCCTCCATCTACCTGCAGGCGGTTATCGCCGCCACCATGGAAGATGTCGAGCTGTTTCTCTCCCCGCTCACCGCCCGCAGCAAGGTGCGCGAGGTGCTGCGCGGCCTGGTTGCCACGCGCCAGGTGCACACCATCTCCTTCGGCCACGCGCCCCACTTCTATGTGGCTGGCACACTGCCGGAGTTCGCCACCGAGCCCGCCGCTTACGCCAGCGTCTCTATGCCGGCCTCTGCCTATTTCATGCGCTCTCAAGACCACGAGCCGGAGCACGGCGAGGAACTGACAGAGCCCACGGCCAAGGAGACGGATTCGAAGGTCGAGCCAGCCGCGGCCGCCCCCGATGAGTCCTCCGAGCCCCCCGCTGCCACCAGCAAACCGGTAGCGAGCGGAAAACCCGCTACTGCCCGGCCCCATTTTAGCCGCCCGGCCACGCACTCCCGCGATCGCAAGCCGGCGCAATCTGCCTCTGGCAGCCGTCCAGCGAGGCGCACTGGCGCGGAGTCCAGGCCCGCAGCTTCGCGTTCGGCCTCTGGCAGCCGCCCCGCCGGAAGCAGCGGCAGGGCCGCGGCCCGTCCAGCCAGCAGCACTTCTGGCGCAGCCTCTGCACACCCCTCCTCATGGAGCCAGCGCAACGGCAACGGTCACTCCAACGGCGCCAAGAGCGCGGCAAACAGCCGCAATGGCAGCACTGCGGCGCACAGCGGAAATAGCCGTAAGCCCGGCCTGGCCGCCAGCGCCAAGGCCGGGAACAGCAAGCGGTTTGGCTTCACCGCCCGGCCCAAGCAGGAGACAAAGAAACGCGGATGAGTGCGGACGAAACCTCCTTCAGCCCTGCTGAGCCAGCCAGCAAGATTATTGTCGCCATTGACGGCCCTGCCGGAGCGGGCAAGAGCACCATCGCCCGCCATCTGGCCCGGCATTTCGGCCTGCTGAACCTGGAAACCGGGGCCATGTACCGCGCCTTTGCGCTCAAGGCGCTGCGCGCGGCCTTGCCTTTGGATGAGAGCCAGGGATTAGAGAGCCTGGCGGCGGAAACCATAATCCGCCTGGAATCCGGTGAAGAGGAAAATCGCATTCTGCTTGACGGTGAGGACGTGACCGGCCTGATCCGCAATCAAACCGTCACCGACGCCGCCTCCAGGGTCAGCGCCATTCCCGCCATTCGCGCCTGGATGGTTCGCCTGCAGCAGCAGATGGGCGCCGGAGGCGGAGTGGTCATGGAGGGCCGCGACATCGGCACCGTGGTCTTTCCCCAGGCCGAGGTCAAAATCTTCCTGGACGCCGCTCCCGAGGTGCGGGGGATGCGCCGTTACGACCAAATGGGCCCCGAGCCGGCCCAGCAGCCTGACGAGGTGATCCGCAACCTGCGCGACCGCGACGAGCGCGACCGCAACCGCGCCGATTCGCCGCTCAAGCCGGCTCCCGACGCCATTCTGCTGGATTCGACCCATCTGACGCTGGAAGAGGTTGTAGCCGCCGCCGAAGCCATCGTGGCCGCCAGGCTCGCCCGCGCCGCGAACTGAAATCTTAAAACTCAAACCGGGCCGGAGGCGGCTTCTGCTAGCGCAATGCCGCGTAACAGACTGTTAAATTCTTTCTTTTCCTATGTACTTTGTCGCTTTTCCGTGTGAACATTGCACTGATGCGCGCCAGTTAAATCATCCGGGGAGACTTATCTAACCGGTAGCCGGCGCGTAAGGTTGTCGCCTCTCTCTCTCAGCATTTTCCCCTGCTTTTTTAAGAACTGGAGGATGGCATGGCAATTTATTGCCGCCAATGCGGTTTGTCGGAATTTCACACCTCGCGCTTCCGCTTTCAGGTGCTGGACCTGGCGCAGTTGCTTTTATTGCGCTTACCCGTACGTTGCACGAACTGCTACAGGCGAACCTATACCTGGCTGCCGCAATTCCTCGAACTGCGCCGCGCACACCGGGCGCGCCACCGTCAGAGCCACAACGCGGCGTAGTCCGGAACTGGTCCCGCCGGCCGGCGCGTCAAGGTGCTAGGCTCGTATATATATGGAAATCACCTGCAATCGCTGTCACCGGACCGTCGAGGCCGACAACTGCTATTGCCCCGCCTGCGGACTGCCGCAACTGGTCTACGAGGCCGGCGAACTCCCTGGAGAAAACCAGCCGGAGCGGTGGAATGAGGCCGTGCGGGATGCAAGCAGCGTGGAGTGGAAGCCTGCTCTGCGCGCGGCTCTGCTGCTGGCAGTTCCAGCAGGATTTTTGTCCAGCGAAATTTCCCCGGTGGGCTTCTTCGGACTCTTCTGGATGGCCGCGGCCGCAACCTGGGCCGTGGCGCTCTATATGCGCAGCCAGCGGCCGGCGTGGATCACCCTCGGAGCCGGCGCCCGCATCGGCCTGGTCACCGGACTGCTGGCCGGCTGGCTGGCCTTTGGCGTCAACGGCGGCGCTCTTTTTATCCAGCGATTCCTTCTGCACCACTCGGCCCAGATTGACGCCGAGTGGAAGTCCCAGGTGGATCTGAACCAGCAGGTAGCCCAGCAGTTGACCTCGGGAATGAGCATGGCCGACGCCGCTCAGATGCAGGCCGCGCGAGTCCAGATCCAGGCGTTGATGCTCTCGCCCTGGGGCCACGCCGGCTTTGTGGCCTTCGGTTTTGCCTTTAATGCCCTCTTCCTGCTGCTCTTTGCCGTGGCGGGCGGCGCGCTGGGCGCCCGTTTGCTGGCGCGCAAGCGCAGGCCCCAAGTCTAGCAGCAGCCAGGTTTCCACAACCGCCTCGATTCACTTTACTTCCGCGCCACTTGCCCCCTGGCCCAATCCCTCGTATTATCCTGCGAATAGCAGGCCGTGAGAGAGCATCCATGAGCGAAGTCGCAAACCAACCTTCCCTGCGCATCAAGGGCAGGCTAATGTCCGCCTCGGAGATCGAGCGCACCCTGGTGCGCCTGGCCCACGAGATTGTTGAAAAAAGCAACGGCAGCGGCGATCTGGCCCTGATCGGCATCAAGCGCCGCGGCGTTCCGCTGGCCGAGCGATTGGGCAAGCTGATCTCCTCGATCGAGAAGCGCCCCATCGACACGGGCGAGCTCGACATTCAGTTCTACCGTGACGACCTGACCACTGCGGGCGCGCACCCGACGGTAAACGCAAGCTCCATCGGCTTCAATGTCGAAGGCCGCGACGTGGTCTTATGCGACGATGTGCTCTACACCGGCCGCACGATTCGGGCCGCGCTGGACGCCCTGTTTGACTACGGCCGCCCGCGTCGCGTACAACTGGCCGTGCTCATCGATCGCGGCCATCGCGAGCTGCCCATCGAGGCCACCTACGTGGGCAGGCGTGTGCCCACCAGCAGCCGTGAGATCATCGAGGTCAAGTTCCGCGAGGTCGACAGCGACGAGCAGGTTCTGCTGGTCGAGCGCGTCGATTGAGCCAGAAAGGCAGCTTCCCTTCCCAGGTTTCCAGCTTTTGGCTGGAGGCTTTCGGCTGGAAGCTGAAGACTGAAAGAGAATGAGCCCGACCGCAACCCCAACCCGCCGCCAGCTTCGCCTTCCGCCTGTCCCCGCCTCTCCGTTTCCCTATCATCGCGGCTCATTGCTCTCGGTCCAGGATCTGACCCTGGAAGACATGAGCCATCTGCTGGCCCGCGCCACGGCTCTGGAGAATCAGGACCCTCTACTGCGCGCCCGCACGCTGGCCCATCGCCGCATCGCGCTGCTCTTTTACGAATCCTCGACCCGCACCCGCACCAGCTTCGAGCTGGCCGCCAAAAGCCTCGGCGCCGACACCGCGCTGGTCTCCAATCTTTCTTCGAGCATCGAGAAGGGCGAGTCGCTGAAGGACACCGGCCTGACCCTGCGCGCCCTCGGAGCCGAGGCCATCATCCTGCGCCACAACTGCTCGGGCGCGCCCTGGCTGCTCGAGGCCGCCACCCGCCTGCCGGTGCTCAACGCCGGCGACGGCATGCACGCACACCCCACCCAGGCGCTGCTCGACCTGCGCACAATCCTGGCCCATTTCGACCCAGCTACAAAAACCTGTCATCCTGAGCGTGATAAAAACTCTGTCATCCTGAGCGACCGTAGCGCAGCGAAGGGAGTCGAAGGACCCGCGGTTCCGCTTGAGCAGCTCACCCCCGAAACCCTCTCCGGCGTGACCGTCGCCATCGTGGGCGACATTCTGCACAGCCGCGTGGCCCGCTCGAATATGCTACTGCTGCCCCGGCTGGGCGCGCGCGTCCTGCTCTGCGGCCCCCCGCAGCTTCTGCCCGAGCTGGCAGCCGCCTCCGGCCCCGGCCTTACCATCGAGCGCAACCTCGAAGCCGCCCTCGGCCAGGCCCAGGTGGTGATGATGCTGCGCATCCAGGCCGAGCGGCTGGCCGGCCTGCAACTGGAACTCGAAGAGTACAAAGCCAGTTACCAGCTCACCGGCCAGCGGCTGGCCGCCTACGCTCCCTCGGCCCTGGTGCTCCATCCGGGTCCCATCATCCGCGGCCTCGAGATCACCGCCGGCGTCGCCGACGGCCCCCAGTCGCTGATTCTCGAACAGGTCCGCCACGGCGTCGCCATCCGCATGGCCGTCCTTGAGCGGGCGTTGACGGCGAATCCTCGCGAAAGTCTGGATTCATGAACACCCCAGACAAAAGCTGCTATCCAGAGCGAAGCCGAAGGTTGCGGTTGTACACT
>Ga0326727_10015498_pt1 | contig 16343 bp, 10 predicted proteins | sample MB2enrmetagenome_FD_207643 | JGI IMG/M metagenome (GOLD analysis project Ga0326727, IMG submission 207643) | Lab enriched peat soil microbial communities from McLean, Ithaca, NY, United States - MB29MY | ecosystem: Environmental > Terrestrial > Soil > Wetlands > Peat | place: USA: New York...
AGGTGTCGATCAAGCAACTGATTGATGTCTATGACAAGACGCATCCGAAGGCCTAGTGAAGCATTTTGGATTTTCGATTTTGGGTTTTGGATTGCGAGGACCGGATTGCGCCCCGATGCATCGGGGCGCTTGGGGCTTCGCCGTGGATTCGTGGTCACCGATTCGCAGAGCTGCGCTCTGCGCAATCCGGCTTCTGACTCCTGGCTCCTGACTTCTGTCTCCTCGCTCCGCGAGTTCATTACGATTCGTCGTGGCGGCTATCCAGGAACCACTCGCCTACTTCCGCGGAGGCTTCGGAGAGCATCCCGAATATCCTCTTCGCCATTTGCACGGCAAGGGTGAGACCGTTGACGCCCAGCCATACCGCCCAACGCTGGGCTGAATGTGCGGGGTCGCGCAGATCAAACCGGGGGCGAGGCTGCGGGCCCTCGGCAAAGTAATTCGTCAACACCAGGCCGATATAGAGCGCTGCTCCGGCCAGTAAGGCTAACTCGAGAAATCCACCGAAAATGCTGTGTAATTTTGCCCAAACCACTTTTGCGATCTCCTCTTCTCCGGCAAACCTTCCAATATATTTGATTCAACCTGACCGCAAAGAGTTACCCGCATTTCAGCAGATTAATAATACCTTTCCTCAGAAGGGTTTAGCGATAGCACTTTGGTACCCCTGGGCGCCGGGTGGGGTGAATTTGACGGGCGTCAAACGTATGCTAGGTGTCCTATCACGAAATTCATTAACTTTGCGGCGCATAGTGATACAATTGCAAGAATGGGCGGGGGCGGCTCCAAGATTCCTCAAAGGCCTTGGGAAGTACTGTTCACTTGGCCGTGAGGAGCAAGGGGATAATCGCCTCTGAACTTTGGAACCTTGAACGTCGATGCCCTCTAACCTCTACTACTTCGAGCCTTGCGCCGCCTCGGTGGGCTTGAGCAACCTGGGCGAAGACTACCGCCTGATTTCTGTCCCGCGCAACGGGAATAAACCACCGGTGTGGGAGCTGCCCGCAGTCCTCGTGGCCGACGCTGCCGAAGACGACTTGGCCCGCCTGGAAAAGTCCGCACCCAAGTCCGACGCCTGGCGGATCGTCTGTCTGCTGGATGGCGACGTGCGCCCTCCCGCCAAGTTGAAGTCACGCATCTTCGCCATGCTTCCGCACAATGTCTCGGGCCTGGTTTTGGAGAAAACCATTGAGCAGGCTTTTGAGCATCTGCGCGCGCAGGAGGAGCACCACCGCACCCGCCGGGAATTGCGGCGAGCCGTGTCGGATCTCGAGACGCTCAACAAAATCGGCGTGGCGCTTTCCACCGAACGCAACACCGACTCGCTGCTCGAACTGATTCTGAGCAAGAGCCGGGAAATCACCTCCGCCGACGCCGGCTCGCTCTACCTGGTGGAGGATGAGCCCAATGGCGGCAAGCATCTGGTCTTCAAGCTGACGCAGAACGACAGCCATTTGGTACCCTTTCGCCAGTTCACCATGCCCATCGACACGCGCAGCATCGCCGGCTATGCGGCGGCCACCGGGCAGATCCTGAACATCAAGGACGCCTACCGCATTCGCAATCTGCCCTTCCGGCTCAACCGCGACTTCGACCAGAAGTTTGGCTATCGCACCAAGTCCATGATGGTTATTCCCATGAAGAACCAGAAGGACGAGGTGATTGGGGTGCTGCAGCTCATCAATTCCAAAAAGCATCCTGGCGTGAAACTGACCACGCCCAAGGTGGTGGGCGAGGAAGTGGGGCCGTTTTCCCAGCAGAGCCAAGACCTGGCCTCCTCGCTGGCCAGCCAAGCCGCCGTGGCGCTGGAAAACAACCTGCTCTACCGCGACATCGAGATGCTGTTCGAAGGCTTCGTGCGCGCCTCGGTGACGGCCATTGAATCGCGCGACCCCACCACGTTTGGCCACTCGGAGCGCGTCGCCAAGCTCACCGTGGCCCTGGCGGAAACGGTGGACCGCCTGGACTCCGGCCCGTACAAAGACATCCATTTTACGCGCGAGGATATTCGCGAGATTCGCTACGCCTCGATCCTGCACGACTTCGGCAAGGTCGGAGTGCGCGAAGAGGTTCTGGTCAAGGCCAAGAAGCTCTACCCTCCCAACCTCGAGCTCATCAAAAAGCGGTTCCAGTACATTCGCAAATCCCTGGAGCTGGAGGGCTACCGGAGGAAACTCGACCACGTGCTGCGCAGCGGCAATCAGGGGTATGAAGAGTGCTTCGCGCTGATCGACGGCGAAGCGGGCCGCGAACTGCAAAATCTCGACGAGTTCCTGCAAAATATCCTTCAGGCCAATGAGCCCTCGGTGCTGCCGGAGAAGACCTCGGAAAAACTCGTGCAAATCGCGGGCTGGAGCTTTGACGATCCCTCCGGCCCCACGGAGCCCTTGCTGACCCAGGACGAATTGCAACTGCTTTCCATCACCAAGGGCAGCCTCAACCCCGATGAGCGACTGCAAATCGAATCGCACGTCATTCACAGCTTCCGCTTCCTGAGCCAGATTCCCTGGACCAAGGAATTGAAGCGCGTGCCGGAAATCGCCCGGGCCCACCACGAGAAACTGGACGGCTCGGGATACCCCTACCACATGAAGGCGGAAGACATTCCCTTCCAATCGAAGATGATGACCATCTCCGATATCTTCGATGCGCTCACGGCGCGCGACCGGCCGTACAAGCGCGCCGTGCCCATCGATCGCGCCCTCCTGATCATCGGTGACGAGGTGAAGTCACAGCTTCTCGATCCCGTGCTGTTCAACCTCTTCATCGAAGCCAAAATTTACCAAATCACTTCCAAGGATTGAGGCGGGTGTCCGCTGTCCGTCGTCTGTGGTCAGTTTTCAGCGTTTAGCCAAGCGCTCTCTGCCTGCCGCCTTCTGCCTGCTTGTCAATAGGGGTGCCACGACGTGGGGGATTCAAACACCATTACTCCATGGCCGGTGGCGCGGTCTGTGAGATTAAGGCAATAGAGCCGGCCGGCATTGAAGGAGGCTTCCAGCTTGTGGGTGGTGCCAGTCCACGTCAGGTGCTGGCCGCCGCGGAAGTCGGTAGTGCTGGAGTCAGGAACACCGAGCGTGGATTCCGCATCCTGGGGGGAAAGGACGATTCGCAGCTTCTGGGGATAACGCTTCACAATCGCCCCATCCAGCGGCACGGAGATTTCTTGTGTCGAGTCTTGCTCCACCGCATTCTGAAACAGGGCATTGATTTCCTGCTCGCGGGCGGCGGCCCCGCGCTCGGCCAAATCGCGCGCGTGGCGGGGGAGATAGAACTTGAAGAAGACCGCCAGACCCGAAAGGATCAGGACTTGAATCCCGATCACTCGCCACGGGGCGCGGCCGAAGCTGGAAGAGCGCATAGAGTAAGCCGTTTAAGCCCCGTGGTGATAGACCTCCCACCCCTTGTAGTTCGCCAGCGCGTCGGCGACGGCGCGGCCAAAGTGGCTGCGATTGACGGCCACGTGGTGCTCGTAACCGTTCTTGCACACGTACTGGAGGAGCGCTTGCAAGCCGGGGATCTTCACCACGCCGTAGCCGCCGAAACTCTGGAGCTTGTCCGAGGTGATCTCGCCCTCGCCGCAATAGGCGCGCAGCTTGCCGTGCAGGTCGTCAGTGGAAACGCGGCAATAGGTGAGCGGGCCCGCCTTGAGCGTGCCGACGACGGTTCCAAAGGTATTGGCCTTCCCCACCGAGCCGGCGATGATTTCCTGGAAATCCATCTTGAGGTCCTCGAAGAAGTGCTTGGGCAGGTTCGAGCAGTGGAAGATGACCGCCTTGTCAGGATCCTCGCCGTAGTTGTTGTTCCAATCGACGATGGCGCTGGGGGCGCCGGCGGCAAGTTGCAGGACATACATGCCGATCATGCCAATCATATCGGTTTCGCAGGCGCTGGGCATCAGGCTGTTGGACATCATGCTCATCAACGTGCAGGGAACCACGCCAAAGAACTCCTGCATGGCGGTCCAGCATTGCACGGACGAGCCCGCCAGCGCGTTGTCCTTCATCCAGGTGTCGACCACCACGCCGAACTTCGCCATTTTCACCAGCGGCGCCGCGGGCACACCCTGCGTTGCCACGTAGCCGTGAATGCTCTCCAGCTTCGCCTTCACTTGCGGATCGTCGTCCGCGAGCCGGCCGATGCGCCCGAAAACTTCCGAGAGGTCGAGGGTCTCAACAGAGATGCCGTGCCGCTCCATTAACTTCTCACTGAACCGCACGGTGTTGAAAGCCGTGGGACGCGCCCCCAGCACGCCCACGCGGAGGTTCTTCAGCCCCTTCACAATCCGGCAGGTGGCGGCGAACGCCTTCAGGTCAGCGAGGAATGCCGGGGATGCCGGCGCCGACGTGTGCTGCGACGTGAGCGAGTACTTGATCCCATACTGCCACAGGTTGTTGCACACGGAAATCTTGCCGCAGAAGCTGTCGCGGCGCGTGCTGATCAGCATCTTTCCCGGCTCGTCCGGGAAAGCCTGGATCAGCACGGGGACATCCAGTCCAGACATGCGGAGCGAATTCGCCACACCGCGCTCGTCGCCGAAGTTCGGCAGGCTCACCAGCACGCCATCGATTTCGTCGCCGTGCTGCCGGAAGAGGTCGGCGCATTTGCTCGCGTCCTGGAGCGTTTCCACCGAGCCGAACTTGGTGTCCTGCGGGGTCAGGCAGACGCTTCCATAACCTTCCTTCTCCAGGACGCGCAGGATCTCCTCGCGCCCATCACGAGCCAGGATATCAGGGAAGAAACCACGATTGCCGATGATGACGCCGAATGTAGTGGGCTTAGCCATGAAACTATCCTCCTTATGAATGTGCTCGCCAGTCTCCCGGGACTGAATAATCCAGGCGGCCAATTCTAGCACGCCGCGAGGGTAAAGAGAGCAAAGAGAAGTCCGCCCTAGGCGGGGCGGCGGAACCGGTCCAGAATCTGAAAGAGGATCAGTCCCAGCGCCACGTTCACCAGCACGGCGCTGGCCGTGGCGATGGGTTGAAACGGCGGCGGCGCCTCGAGCAACGCGTGCCGGAGAGCGGCCAGGCACAGGCTGTGAACGAGCACGAACCCTCCCGTCAGCACCGTGCGCGCCAGGAGGGATTCCAATTCAAAGCGCGTGCTGGCGGAAGCCGCCAGGTAACCCACAATCGCCTTGGCAATTCCAAAGATGCCGATATATCCGTGGGAAAGTGCGTCCTGGAGCAGGCCCAGCCCGGTGCCCAGGGCGATGCCAAACACCTTATCGCGCCGCATCAGGGCAAAGTAAATGACGATGAGCAGCGGAAAGTCCATCGAGCCTGCCAAGGGCGAGGGCAGCTTGAGCGGCAAAAGTGTTTGCAGAAGCATCGCCACCAGCGCCGCGATCGCAAGGATGGCGGGATGCACCTGAAACACCGCAACCGGGCGATGGGAGGTCGTAGGCATCGGCGCATTAGACTACCAGAAGCAAGGGCAAAGTGGGAATGACGATGGGGTGAATCCGCAAGGCGCGGCCCGCCCCTGACTACGGCCGCAGGGAAAGGTTCTGAGCCTGTTGCTCGGCGGCGGTCGGCTTGAGGACCACCAGGACCATTTCCAGGCGATTCAAGTCCACCGAGGGCTTTACAGCGATGGTTTTATAAATGCTGCCATCACCTATATTGACCACGTTTCCTACTGGCAAACCTTTGGGGTAAACCTGGTCGAGCCCGGAGGTCACCACCGCCTCCCCGCGGTTTACCACCTCTTCGTTCATGACGTACTTAAGGTCACAAAAGCTGTTGCTGCCGCCCTTCAGGATGCCCTGCAAGCGGCTTTGGGCAAGGGTCACGCCCACGCCGCTGGAGGGGTCGGTGATGAGCAGCACCTGCGCGCTGTGCGGGAACACGGCCAGGATTTTTCCCACCACCCCTTCCGGGGTGATCACGGCAAGGTCGGTGGTAAGGCCGGAATCCGAGCCCTTGTCGATGACAATGGCCGTGAGAACTCGGGAATTCTCCCCCGGCTGGTCGAGCGGCGAAGGACTGGAGGCGATAACCTCCGCCGCCGCAGTTTGAAATGGCAATTGGCTCTTAAAATCCAACAAGGCGCGCAGGCGTTGACTCTCCTCCGCCTGCTCACCCAGCCGCTGGATCTGCGCCTGCGCCGCCACCAATTGGACGTGCAGTTCCTGATTTTCCTGCTCCGCGCGCCAGAGATGGCCATAAGTTCTGTAAGCGGTGGCAGAAACCTTCATCAGGCCGCCCAACGATCGCTCCAAGGGATCGAAAGCCTCCACGGCCCAGTAACGGATCAGCGGCACGTGGTTGTTCCGGGTGATCTGGAAGGAAAGCAGCAGGATCTGCGCGGCCACGGCCACCAGGAGGATAAAAAAGGAGCGGTGCCGGCGGACGAAGGCCGGCATGTCGGGTCCCTCGTGGGGCACCGCCTGGACGGGGCGCGTCAAATCCGGAGAATTGGGGTCAAACATAATTCCCGCTCATTCTATCGCTACCCGGCGTAACAAGTCAAAATCTGTCAACATTCTCCCCGTGCCTAATACCACCGAAGCCAAAGGGTCCTCGGCAATCGAGACGGGCAGGCCGGTTTCCTCGCGGATGCGTTTGTCGAGATTCTTCAGCAGGCCGCCGCCCCCCGTGAGGACAATACCGCGATCGGAAATGTCGGCGGAGAGTTCCGGCGGGGTGCGTTCCAGGGCCACGCGGATGGCGTTGAGAATGGTCGAAACGCATTCCGACAAGGCATCGCGAATTTCCGAGTCGTCGATGGTAATGGTCTTGGGAATGCCTTCCAGCAGGTGCCGCCCCTTGATTTCCATGGTCAGAGGTTTTTCCAGGGGATAGGCGGAGCCAATTTCGATTTTAATTTGCTCGGCGGTGCGCTCACCCACCAGCAGGTTGTACTTGCGCTTCAAGTAGGCGGTGATGGCTTCATCCATCTCGTTTCCGGCCACGCGCACGGAGCGGCTGTAGACAATTCCGGAAAGGGAAATGACGGCAATATCGGTGGTGCCGCCGCCGATATCCACAATCATGCTGCCGGAAGGTTCGGTGATGGGCAAGCCCGCACCAATGGCCGCCATCATCGCCTGCTCCACCAGAAAGACTTCGCTCGCCCGGGCGCGCATGGCGGAATCCTGTACGGCGCGCTTTTCCACCTGGGTGATTTCCGAGGGGATGCCGATGACGATTCGCGGGTGAACAAACATGGTACGGTTGTGGGCCTTCTTGATGAAGTAGTTCAACATCTTCTCCGTTACCTTGAAGTCGGCGATAACGCCGTCCTTCAAGGGGCGGATGGCAACGATGTTTCCGGGCGTTCGGCCCAGCATCTCTTTGGCATCGCGTCCCACGGCTTCGACATCTCCATTCACCTTGTTGATGGCGACAATGGAAGGCTCGTTGACCACGATCCCTTTGCCCTTGGCGTAAACCAGGGTGTTGGCAGTCCCCAGGTCGATGGCCAGGTCCGATGAAAAAACACTGAATAAGGAACGGAGATTCATTCGCTTATGAGCTCCTGCGGTGATGGACCGGGGTGACAGGCGAAGGGGTAACTCATTCAATCACGACGGTCTTTCGAATCGTTTTGGTATTGCCCTTGCGGTCTTGTGCGGTAATCGTGATCTGGTTCGAGCCGCTGCGCAGCGGGGCGGTGAAACCGCGGAACGTGCCGTCCGGTGAAATCGAAAAGACTTGCTCATTGTTGATGATCACGATGGAGCCGGGTTCCGTCTTCCCTAGCACCTCTACCACCTTGCCGTGCCGAATAGGCTCGCTCACTTCCAGATAAGCCTCGCTCCCGGCAACTTGCTGCACCAGGTTTAATTTATTGGCCTGACTCGGCTGGCTCTCCACACCTTTCGCATCAATGGCACTCACCATCCAATAGTAGTTCCCCTCATCGAGCCCGGAAACCTGGATGGAGGTCCGTCCGCTCACCTTCTTGTCCACGACAAAATTGGAAAGCATGACCGAGGGGGAAATCTGGAGGTGATAGGTTTTCGCCTCGGGCACCGCCGTCCAACTGAAATCCAGAACCGCGGCCTTGGGGTCCTGCACCACCTCCAGCTTCATATTCTCGGGAGTCAACAAGGAGGGTGGAGCAATCACCTTGCTGCGCACCAGGCCCGGCTGTTCGGCGGCAAAGGAAATTTGCTCGTATTGGCCGAGTTGAACGCTTGTCGAGCCGCGCGTCACGGCCGCCTGGCCGGCATCCAAGGTAATCTCGTGCACGTTCTTGTCCGGATCGTTACGGACCACGGCGCGGCTTTCTTCGTGCAATGTCGCCACCGCATCGGCAAACGAAACTTGCGACGTCGACCCGGGGTTTTCGAAGTGGCCCGTGGCCAGATCGACCGCCCCGGAGGTCACCTGCACCGCCACCTTCGTGGCGCGGGTTACGGGGTCCTCGCGGCTTTCCTCCACCACAATGAGCGCATCGGGTTTCAACGTGTAATTGGTGCCATCGGCAAAAATGATGCGCGCCACGCCGTCACTTCCCGTTTGCACAAAATCGCCCTTTTCCAGGCTGGTGTTGAAATCCGCCCGGATCCACTGCGACGAGGCCGCCTTCTTGACGCGTACGGTACCGTCCAGATTTACGAAGTGCGCTTCTTTCCGGCTCGTGGTCGTCTCCGTGGTGTGCGGATTGGCGGCCACCGCATCTATCACTCGCTTCCCGACATTGATGACGAAGCTCGGCGAAATCAGATACACGATCCCCAACACCACCGCAAAAACAATGACCACAATGATGGCAATTGTGCTGTACGAGAGGGTCATCCACTCGACTTCAACGGAGCGGCCTTGCTGGCCGGCGGGAGGCTTTGATCGTGGGCTCATAGTGGTTGCACACCTGCAGGCTTATTCTTGACGAATCCTCCGGCAGGGTCAAGGAGATTTAACCGGGGATCGGGCCAGCGAATGATCGGGTCATCGAGCCATCGGGTCATTGGGTCATTTGAGATTTGCGATTTCTGAAGTCGGCAAATTGATTCATGTCCTCACCAGAGATCACCAGGGACCGATGGGGGGTAGTGTCACGCTCGATCTTTGTCGGTCGGCCCTCCCCGTTTTTCCGTCTTCGGCCTTTGCCCGTTTCTCGTCTCTCGCCACGGGTCACTGCTCTCGGGATCAGGGCATCGGCACAGTGGCCATCGGGGATTTGAAAAACCTCGGACACCGCCCTGCCCAATTCGCTGGGATCCTGAACCTCAGAGGGTGTGCCATTTCTGGTTCGGACCATCGGATCATCGGGCCATCTAAAATCCTCTCCCTTGATCAATGGATGGATCGAGGTGGCGTAGACCTGATTTTGGGGCGTGCAGCCGTTCATAGTTTATAATACATAATTCGGGATTTTCGTCTAACCACATTTGTTTTCATCAACATCGTGATAAAATAAATTTAACTCATTTCTTTTCATCAACATCGTGTCAAGCCATAAAACTGACATTTTTTCTACATTTGTTTTCAATAACATCCGGTCGCCACGCCTCATTTTTTGAACCTTTTTTATTTTGCATCCGCTGCCCAAGCACGCTACAACCCCTTTTGTTTCAAGTGGATATAATTTTTCAATGTTTAGCCTACATTTTGGTAACTCCTTTATTTTCAAACATATCGTTATAACTCGTTATCGGGTTGTCATAGCTAGGCTCTAAGTTTACTAAATCCCTTTGTTTCAATGAGATAGATTTTCATGACTTTCAGCCTGAATTCAAATAACCCCTTTATTTTCTGACATATCGTTATAAATCTCAATCCGTACCGCATATCTCGGCTTGAAAGCTTCCATGTCCTTTCATTTCAAGGAGATGGATTTTTTAAAGGTTTAGCCTGGCTTTCCGATAACACCTTTCTTTTCTAGTACATCGTGTCAAACTGCGGCCATAATTTGGGTCAGAGATCGTCCATCGCCGGTCCGTAATCACTCCTCTGTCTCCTAACTCCTGGCTCCTGACTTCCGACTCCTCGCCCCTGGCACCTGACACTTCCCCCGCCCTGCGCGATTTCACCCTGCCACCACCCCTCAAATTGTAGGCTAGCACGTTGACGGCCACAACCGGGCAGAATCAGCATGAATCCCCTGAAAGCAGGAATATTAGGTCTGACCTTTCTTCCCGTTTTCCTACCGGTAGTTTTCGATGTTTTGCGATCGCCGATTTCCGCCCGCGGCAGAGGGGTGGTTGGCAACCAGGCTTGTCCAATTGACGCTTGAACGCTGGGTGCAAATCAGCAATTCCGCCCCCCGCAAGTGTGAAAATGACTGCGCTTCGCGCACTTTGAGGTCGTAGCGGCGAGTTTACCTCGCCACATGGCGGCGTCCAGCCGCCTCCACGTCAAACTGCACCACTACCGAACTTTCCCCTGAAAAGAAACGTGGAACTCTCGCGCTCCGGTGCTCGTATGCCATTCAAGGTATGCGATCTTCGCCCATATTGGCTTTTCATATTTTTGCGGGCGGCCTGGGGTTTCTCTCCGGCGCCCTGGCGGTGTCTTTCCGCAAAGGTTGCCGGCGGCATGGCCTCGCTGGAAACGTCTTTGTCCTGGCCATGCTGAGCATGTCCGCAAGCGGGATGTTCCTGGCGATCATGAAATCCCGGCCGGGCGATATTCTGGGAGGACGCCCACATGAAAGCCATTGTCTATCACCACTACGGTTCGCCCGAGGTTCTCAAGTATGAAGAGATTGAGAAGCCGGCCGCCGGAGACCATGAAGTCTTGATAAAAGTTCGCGCCGCTTCCGTCAATCCCTTGGACTGGCACTTCATGAGAGGCATGCCGTACATGGTGCGCATCGCGGCCGGGCTGCGCAAACCCAAGGTCACACAACTGGGCGTAGATGTGGCCGGCCAGGTGGAAGCGGTGGGCAGGAACGTAACCCAATTCAAACCCGGCGACGAGGTGTTCGGCGCGTGCCGTGGAGCCTTTGCCGAGTATGCCTGCACTTCCGAGTCGGCAGTCGTCATGAAGCCGGACAACGTGACATTTGAGCAAGCGGCTTCCGCGCCGGTGGCGGCATTCACCGCCTTGCAGGGTCTTCGCGACACGGGGCAGATTCAGCCGGGGCAGAGGGTCTTGATTAACGGCGCGGCGGGAGGCGTGGGGACGTTCGCGGTGCAGATTGCCAAGTGGTTCGGCGCCGAGGTGACCGGCGTATGCAGTACGAGAAACGTGGACATGGTCCAATCCATCGGCGCCGATCGGGTCATTGATTACACCCGGGAGGATTTCACCAAAAATGGGCAACGTTACGACCTCCTTTTCGACGGCGTTGGGAACCACTCGTTGTCAGCTTGCCGGCGCGTCTTAAATCCCCAGGGGATATACGTTCCGTTCGGAGGATCGGGCGATCCGTGGATGATCGGTGCTCTGGCTAGTGCCATCACAACGCTCGTGTTGTCACGGTTCGTGAGCCAGAAGCTGGTCATATTCTTCCTGGCGAAATCGAGCAAAGATGACCTGACCATCATGGGCGAACTCATGGCAGCCGGAAAAGTCACCCCGGTCATCGACAGGCGTTACCGATTGAGTGAGGTCCCGGAGGCGATCCGCTATTTGGAAGAAGGGCACGCTCGAGGAAAGGTAGTCATTACTTTGGAATAGAACAACTGGCCTCGGGCTTTGTTGAAGGGAGTAAGGGCATCGGGAGTAGCTGAGTTCGCTTTGGCCTGAGCCGAGCGGCTCTGCTTACAAATTGTTCCCCCACGCGTCAATAGAGAGAGGGCTGAGGATAGCCTTGCCGGAATGCCCGGCGGCGGGGAGTTTCCTTTTCGGAACGCGCAGCAATCCGCACTCGTATGGAAGCCATGAGGTCCGTGATGGCAGAACTGCTCAGCAATCTTCGCTACGCGGTACGACAGTTTCGGAAGTCGCCGGTGTTTACGGCTGCGGCGGTCTTGACCATGGCCTTGGGAATCGGCGGGACCACGGCCATCTTCACGTTAATTCATGCGGTGATGATGCGCTCCCTGCCGGTGTCCGATCCGGCGAGACTCTACCGCGTCGGCGAGGGCGACGAGTGCTGCGTGGAAGGGGGGCCTCAGGACCGCTGGGGTATGTTTTCATTCCCTCTTTACGAACGGCTGAAGGCGGAAGCACCGGAATTTGAAGAGGTGGCCGCTTTCCAGGCGGGCGGCGCGCGCCAGAGTGTGCGGCGTCAAAGTGAATTGGTTCCCAGTCCTCTGCACTCCGAATTCGTCACCGGGAATTATTTCTCGGTGCTCGGGGTGGGCGCCTTCGGTGGGCGGGTGTTCACCTCAGATGATGACCGGCCGGGCGCGCCGCCCGTGGCCGTGCTCAGCCATCATGCGTGGCAGACGCTTTACGGCAGCGATCCATCGGTGGTGGGTGCGACCTTCAGTGTGGAGGGCCATCCGTTTACGGTGATCGGCGTGACTCCGCCCGGATTTTTCGGTGAGACGCTGCGCAGCGACCCGCCGGACATATGGATCCCCCTCCAGCAGGAGCCTTTAATTAATGGCGAGGGCGCGCTTCTGCACCAGTCCGTGGCTGCCTGGCTGCGGATGATCGGCCGCCTGCGCCCGGGAGCGTCGATTGCGGGAATGGCTCCGCGCCTTACCGGAGTCTTGCGGCAATGGATGCAGTACGATTCCGGATATCCCGCCAACTGGATGCCGGACGTGATCCGCATGCTCCCCAAGCAGGTGATCAATGTTGTCCCCGCCGGCGCCGGCGTGGCCGTGATGAAGGAAGAATACGGGCGCAGCCTGCAGATCCTGCTCTCCGTCTGCGCCCTGGTCCTGCTGATTGCCTGCGCCAATGTCGCGAACCTGCTGCTGGCTCGCGCCGTGACGCGCCGGGGTCAAACCGCTGTACGCCTGGCCCTGGGCGCCACGCGGCAGCGGATTATTGCGCAGGCTCTCACGGAAAGCGTGCTTCTCGCCCTGGGTGGCGGTATAGCCGGACTTCTGGTCGCGGCGTCAGCGGCGCGCTTGCTGCTTTCGCTTGCTTTCCACAGCGCCCACTTCCTGCCCATCAGCCCCCTGCCATCGCTGGTGGTCCTGGCATTCTCCTGCGGGCTGGCCCTGGTGGCGGGAGTAATCTTCGGCGCAGCTCCGGCGTGGTTTGCCACGCGCACCGATCCCGCGGAAGCCTTGCATGGGGCGGGCCGCAGCACCAGCGATCATTCCTCTTTCGCCCGCCAAGGACTGCTGATTTTGCAGGCGACGGTGTCCGTAGTGTTGGTCGCCGGCGCCACCATGCTGGCGCGAAGCCTCAACAAGCTCGAGCATCAGGATTTCGGATATCAAGTTCCCGGGCGGGTGCTGGTGGCGCTGCACAATCCCCCCGCCAGCTATACCGAAGCCCAGTTGGCGGCGCTCTACCGGGAGCTGGAAGACCGCCTTAATCATCTGCCGGGAGTGCGGGGAAGCGGACTGGCGCTCTATAACCCGCTCACCAATAATTGGGGCGAACTCATTCACGTGGCGGGCCACCCTGCTCCCCAATTGCACGAGGAAGCCGGCGCATCGTGGGACCGCGTGAGTTCCAACTATCTTCAGAACCTGGGCGTGGCCGTGGTGCGTGGACGTGCTTTCACCACCGCCGACAACGAAACTTCCGAACTGGTCGCGGTGGTGAACGAAGCCTTTGTGAAGCGCTTTTTCAAGAGCGGCGAAGACCCGGTGGATCAGCACTTCGGCCTCGACTTTCCCGAGAATGCCGGCACCTTCCGTATTGTGGGTGTGGTGCGGGACGCAAAATTCGCGGGCTTCGCCTTGAGCAAGCCGGCGCGTGCCATGTTCTATGTGCCCCTCGCTCAGACCGTCCCCTACAAGCAGGACCTGATGGCGAGAGTCGAGCTGCAATCGCACTATATCGGCGGAATTATGCTGGTAACCGATGCCCCTACGGGCACGCTCGAACCGTTGTTGAGGCGAACCTTGGCAGAATTGGATCCCAACCTGACCATCACCAGCGTCAGGACCATGCAGGAGCAAATAGACCTTTCCTTTGATCAGGAGCGCGCGGTGGCAAGTCTCGCGGGACTGTTCGGGTTAGTCGCTCTCCTGCTGGCGGCCGTTGGACTCTACGGCGTAACCGCTTACACGGTTGCGCAACGAACCAACGAAATCGGCATTCGCATGGCGCTGGGCGCCGACCGCGCCATGGTGGTCCAACTGGTCCTCCACGGAGCCTTTAAACGCGTGATGGTGGGACTGCTGCTGGGGGTGCCGCTCTCCATCGGGGCGGGACGCCTGATTTCCGCCCAGCTCTATGGCGTTTCCAGTTGGGATCCCTTCGCGCTCACCGTGGCGGCCAGCGCCCTCGCTACCTGCGCATTTTTCGCGGCCCTCATCCCCGCCACTCGCGCCGCATCGATCTCACCCATGAGCGCACTGCGGATTGAGTAATGGGGGAAGGCCCGCTCCCGCCGCCGACAAACGCCGCATGTGCTTTTCGCACTCCTCAGGGCCCCGTCAAAGTCCCGACCGCCGCATTGTCCAGATCTATGAAGGCATCACCCACGAAGAGACCCCTCACCCACCGCCTTGCGGTCCCCCCTCTCCCCAAGGGAGAGGGCTACGATTTTGATTTTTATCCCTCTCCAGGGCGAGAAGGCTGCGATTTTGATTTTTATCCCTCTCCAGGGGGAGAGGGGGGACCGCAAGGCGGTGGGTGAGGGGTCCCTTGCAACCCAATCGACTTTGACGGGACCCTGTTTGCACCCCTAGACACGCGTTGATGCCACTCGAACCCTGTGCTAGGATGGACGTTTGCTCCAAGCACTACCGCACAAATCTAGGGTCAGTCCCATGGTTCCAAGGAGCTCCTGGTGAAAATCTACGAAGGCGAAAACATTCGCAATGTTGCATTGGTGGGTCATGGTGATACAGGAAAGACGCAGCTGGTTTCGGCCCTCCTCTTTACGGCAGGCATGGTGAATCGCCTGGGCAAGGTGGACGAAGGCACGTCCGTCACGGACTACGACGAAGAAGAAATTCAACGCAAGTTTTCCATCAGCGCCTCGCTCGCTTACGCGGAGTGGGGGAAGACGAAAATTAACTTCGTGGATACGCCGGGCTACAACATCTTCATGCACGAAACGGAGGCGGCCCTGGTGGCGGCGGATTCCGCCCTGGTGCTGATCCACGGCGTCGCCGGCATCGAAGTGCAGACGGAAAAGGTCTGGGGCTTCTGCGATAAGTACGGCCTGGCGCGCGCCCTGGTGATCAACCAGTTGGATCGCGACCGCGCCAGCTTTGAGCGCACGCTCGAAGCACTGCGCGCCGCTTACGGGCGGGCCGTGATTCCCGTGCAACTGCCCATCGGTGAGGAAAAAAGTTTCCGCGGCCTCGTGGATCTGGTCCGTATGAAGGCTTATCTTTACGACCCCGACGGCTCGGGCAAAGGCAAGGAAACGGAGATTCCCGCCGACCTTCAGGAGGCCGCCTCGAAGGCCCACGAAGCGCTGGTGGAAATGGTGGCGGAAGGCAACGACAAGCTGATGGAGGAGTTCTTTGAAAAGGGCACCATCCCCGTCGAAGACCTTGTCCCCGGCCTGAAGCAAGCCGTCGGAGAAAAGCGCATCTATCCCGTGACGGTTACCGCCGGAGTGCTGAACATCGGCAGTGAGGCCATGCTGAATTTCCTGGTGGATTACCTGCCGTCACCTCTGGAGCGCGGCGAAGTCGAGGGTCTGGACCACGAGGGCGGCCAGCCCGTCAAGCGCAAGATCGCTGACAACCAACCGGTCTCGGCCTACGTGTTCAAGACGGTTGCTGATCCCTTTGCCGGCCGCGTCAGCTATTTCAAAGTGATGTCCGGCATCGTCAAGAACGAAGCGAACCTGAGCAACTTCAATCGCGGCTCCTCGGAGCGCCTTTCCCACATCAGCGTGGTGCAGGGGAAAACCCAGAGCGCCGTGGCGGAACTCCACGCGGGCGACGTGGGCGCTGTGGCCAAGCTGAAAGATACGCTGACCGGCGACACTCTGGGCGACAAACCCGCGCCCATCGTTTATCCCAAAATAAAGCTCGCCGAGCCGGCGATATCTTTCGCCATCGAGCCCAAGTCGCGCGGCGACGAAGACAAGCTATCCTCCGCCATTCACCGCATGTTGGAGGAGGACCTGCTGCTGCGCTTCTCGCGCGACCCGCAGACCAAGGAGTTCCTGCTCTCCGGCGCGGGCCAGCAGCACGTGGAAGTCTCCGTCTCGAAGCTCAAGCGGCGGTTCAACATCGAAGTCACCTTGAAGGCCCCGAAGATTCCCTACCGCGAGACCATTCGCGCCAAGGGCGACGCGCAAGGCAAGCACAAGAAACAGACCGGCGGCCACGGCCAGTATGGAGATTGCTGGATCAAGGTGGAGCCTCTGGTGCGGGGCGCGGGCTTCGAGTTTGTGAATGACAT
>Ga0326727_10015499_pt1 | contig 16343 bp, 17 predicted proteins | sample MB2enrmetagenome_FD_207643 | JGI IMG/M metagenome (GOLD analysis project Ga0326727, IMG submission 207643) | Lab enriched peat soil microbial communities from McLean, Ithaca, NY, United States - MB29MY | ecosystem: Environmental > Terrestrial > Soil > Wetlands > Peat | place: USA: New York...
GCCGACCCGTCGCTCAAGTTCGACTTCTCAGAAATCCGCCGCGAGTTCGCAAAGGGTGCAATCCGCGAGTTCATGCCCGCTGGGGAGCGCTCTCTGGTCATCCCGGCCAGGTAATCTCATAACCCCACAAACCTTTTTTTTTATCGGAGTTCTCCCGAAATTCTGATCATCATCGCTTACCGGGCCGGTTTTTTTCTTATCCTGAACGAAAATGGCGTGGTACGGTCAGGACGGATAAAATTCAAAAAAATGGGGCCCCGGCCGGGGTTATTTCCTGGATTTTTTTCAGCCGTTCCCGGATACAGATAATTTTTCCAACCTGATCCTTCGATTGCCGTTTGTCGATCTCAAACAGGTTCAGAAGAATTTATGAACGTCGGCGGGGGACAGGAGATCCGATCATCCATACCGGATGTGTGCCAGTCCCGGCCCACCGGTCCTCCCCGACCTCTCAGAAAACCCCCGGGCGATCCTCCCGGGGCCTTGGGTGGAACCCACCCAAAACCTTCTCTTTTTTTTCCCTTCCGTCGCAAAGAAACGACGCCGGGACCAAAAGAATCGCAAACCGGCAGGAGAATTGGCATGCCTGCCGGGCGATTATTGCGCCGTCGGGTTGAACTCCATGATCCCGAACTCATTTCTCTCGGGATCGGAGCAGTAGGCGTTATACCCGATACCGGGAATTGCGGTCTTTTGCAGGAGGACTTTTCCGCCGGCGCCGGTGATCCTCTCCAGGAACTCATCGACCGAAGGCACACTGAACGTGATGACCGGATGGGTGGACCTTCCTTCCGCACGCCGGTCCGAGCGCTTCATGATCGCCCCGTCGATCCCCGGCTCCGTGGCCGGACCCGTGGTGGCAAGCCAGTAATCCCTCGGCCCTTCCCATTTGTTCACCACCCACCCGAAGACATCATGGTAAAACTGCACGGCCCGTTCCGGGTTATCTGCAGGAATATCAAAATGGATACCTCGTGGCATATGGATGCACTCCCTATTTTCCCACAACGGGAATTGTAGGGTAAGATGATAAAATATTCCCGTTTGGCATAGAGTCACGATCCCGCGGTACGCCATCATCCGGTGCCTTGAATCATCAATCCGCAAACGAAAAAGGAATATATTTTAGGATCATTTCTCTAATGACTCCTATGGCTCTCCGGTCACTGAACCTTCCCGGCGTCGGGACAAAATACGAATTCGAGACGGACAAGGGCGATACCGTCGCGATCTTCTTCACCAAAAGCGGCTCCATCCAGATGTACACCCTCCAGAAGGGCTGCCAGACGCCGAGCGCCGCGGAGATGACCCCGGTAGAGGCCCGCCGCCTCGGCAACATCCTCAGCGGCGCGATCATCGAGGCGGACCAGGAGAGCGTGGAGATCGCCTTCTCGGCGCTTGCCGACCTCCGGATCACCGTCCACACGTACATCGTCCCCGGGGCGATTGCCGGAAAGACGATCGAGGACCTCAGGATCCGGGCAAAGACCGGCGCGACCGTGATCGCGGTCTGCCGGCAGGACAAAAACACCATCAACCCCCCGCCATCGTTCGTGTTTGAGACCGGCGATGCCGTGCTGGTCATCGGGGAGACCGACCAGCTCAAACGGTTCGAACGCGAGATCATGGTGGATTGATGGAAGGGATCGTCCTCGCGCTCTTTGTCTGCCTCGTGCTGGCGCTGCTCTCCAAGTATCTGTCGGTTCCCGCCATCCCGTTCTATATCCTTGCCGGCGTCGCGCTGGGCAAGGCAGGCCTCGGGCTTGTCGCCTCGTCGGACATCAGCTCGTTCATCGCCCAGATGGGGCTGATCTTCCTGCTCTTTTTCATGGGCCTCGGGCTCAAGGTCGAGCGTATCGCGTCCAACCGGGACGCGGTGCTGCTCGCCGGCATCATCGATCTCAATGTCAACATGCTGATCGGGTTTGCCGCCGCGTACCTGCTCGGCTATTCCATCGTGGAGTCGCTGGTGATCGCCTCCGCGTTCTACATCTCCAGCACGGCGATGGCGATCACCTCGCTCGTGGAAAACCGGAAGCTGATGATGCGGGAGTCCGAGACGATCGTCTGGCTGATGGTCTTCGAGGACCTTGTCCTGATCATCGTGCTGGCGCTGGTGACTGCCGGCGACCAGAACCTGATCGTCTTTGCTGCGAAGATCCTCTTTGTCCTTGCCATCCTCTACGGTCTCGCCCATTACGGCAAGGAGTTCCTCATCTCCATCCTTGAGCGTGACGACGAACTGCCGATCATCTTCACCTTTGCCGCCGTGCTCACCACCGCCTCGTTTGCCATGTACCTCGGCGTTCCCGACACGATGATGGTGATCGCGCTCGGCGTCGCGTTTGCGACAACGGACCCGGACGCGTTCGAGCAGCACGCCCGGCCATTCAAGGACGTCTTTCTCGTGGTATTCTTTGTCTTCTTCGGGGTCACGATCGACCTCTCCGGCGGCTTCAACCTGTACGTGATCGGCATCATCTGCGTCCTTGCCGTGGTGAGCAAGCTCATCTCCGGCCTGCTGACCGGCATCTGCCTCCACGGTTCGGCATTATCCGGCCTCGAGATCTGGGCACACACCATCAGCCGGGGGGAATTCTCGATCGCGCTTGCCGTCCTCTACGGCTCGCCCCCGGTCGCCGCGACCATCGCGGCGATGGTGATCGTCACCTCGATCATCGGCGCGTTCATCGCAAAGTACGCCACGCCCCTGCGCCGCGGGCTCGCCCACCTCGGGCGCGGTGCCCCGTCCCGCCGGGTCCACGCCCGGCACTAGCGGGAGATCACTCGATCAGCACGAGCCCGATCGAGTGGATATCGCCGTGCACGATCTTCCCGTACTCCATGTCCTTGCAGGGTATGGTGGAGAGTTCCCAGCCGGCGTTCTTTGCCGTGGCAAAGACGTCCATGCCCGCCGCCTCCATGCTCGGGCGCACCATGTCCATGTGCCGGCACTTCCGGCGCAGGCTCTCGTCCACCACACCGTCGCTCTCTTCTGCCACGCAGTGCTGGTGCTCGCACCAGATGCAGGGATACCCGCCAAACCCGAACGCCTTATAAAAGCCGTCGTAGAACGCGGTCTTTTCGAGGAAATGCACCGTGCCGTTCACCCACCGGATCAGGTCGGCAAGCCACGGGTGGAAATCGTCAGGAATATCCTCCGGGCTAAACCCATCGTGGCCCGGGACGCCGTCGAAGCGGAGCAGCAACCCGGTGGAGTATTCCCCCACCATCCGCCGGGTCTCGTCCGGCGACGGGGCGTAGGGCGGGCAGCCGAAATGCTTGCCGTAGCCCTTGCACCCGTACCGGCACTTGAAGCGCACCCAGTGCGAGACCACGATATCCTCCGACACGATCTGCCGCGCCTGGGCCCCCCGCTCAGTGGCCAGCCGTACCAGTTTTCCCAGCTCTTCGTCCAGCTCAGGAACCATGCCCATCACCATCAAGCAGGAAATCCCCCGGAGAATCGATAAAGTTTTCCCGACAGCAGGCCAGAGTACGGTGATGGTGCCGGAGGTACAGCAGAAGAACGGGTCGGGGGAGGGATGCGGATGGTCCACCGGACCGGCTGCATGATCTGCGGCAAACCCCTCACGTACCTTGCAGTGCCGGAGCAGCGCGCCTGTGAGTACTGCCACCAGATCCGCCGGGCAGATGCCGTCTGCACCGACGGCCACTTTGTCTGCGACCGCTGCCACCGGCTCGGCGCCGAGGACGCGATCGAACAGTACTGCGCCGCAACCGGTGAGAAAGACCCGGTGAAGATGGCCGTCACCCTCATGCTCAACCCCGCGGTGAACATGCACGGGCCGGAACACCACTTCCTCGTGCCGGCAGTCCTCCTTGCCGCGTACTGCAACACGATTGGCGAACCGGCCAAAAAGGCGAAACTGGTCGCGGTCGCCCGGGAACGGGCCGGGATGATCCGGGGCGGGGCGTGCGGCTTTCTCGGCGACTGCGGGGCCGCGGTGGGCACCGGGATCTTCGTCTCGCTGGTCACGGGCGCAACCCCGCTCTCGCGCCTCGAATGGCAGCAGGCCAACCTCGTGACGGCAAGAAGCCTCGAGACAATCGCCCGTCACGGCGGCCCTCGCTGCTGCAAGCGCAACACGTTCCTCGCGATACAGGGGGCAGTCGCGTTTGTCCGGGAGCAGTTCCATGTCGATATCCCGGCGGACCCTTCGGTTTCCTGCATCTTTTCCGAAATGAACCGGGAGTGCCGGACCACGGACTGCCCGTTCTACCCGTCCCGCTGAACCTCGTCCCCCCGCACATCGACGATCCGCCGGACGATCAGGCGCGAGCTGGAGAGGTCGCCGTCCGCGTACTTCCCGATGCGGACGACCTCGGCAGCAAGACCCCGCCCGGCCAGCTCTGTGCGGAGTTTTGTCTCGTCAAAGAACTGGTTGAAGCCGATGGTGATCACCGCCGGCCGGATCTCTTCTATGGGCCGGAACATGTCAGCCTGGTCGCCGAGAATTGCGTGGTCCACGGGCCTGAGCGCGGCGACCATGGCGCGGCGCTGCTCCTCCGGTATGACCGGGCGGGGCTTGTGCTTCACGTTGGCGTCCCGCGCCACGATCACCCAGAGCTCGTCGCCGATCTTCTTCGATTCGGCCAGGTAGTAGAGATGCCCCGGGTGGAGGATATCGAACGTGCCGGTGGCGACCACGCGGCGGACCGTCACGGGACCACCTCCAGCTGGCACGGTTCGCCGTCGGCGGTGAAGCACCGCCAGTCGGTCTCGCGGTACGGGTAGCCGATGATCAGGTGGTACCGTCCCGTCCGGGGGAAGAAACGGATGTCGGCATCCGAGGGCCGGAGCACCCCGTTGGGGTGGCTGTGGGCGCTGCCCGCGAGGTGGGTGTCCAGCGGCATCATGTCAACGAGAAGCCTCGCGGACGACCCCCCGGTCACGGTACCGGGGAGCATGTTCAGCTCCCCGATGACGCCGCCCTCTTCCCGGAGCAGCGCGACAAATTCGCTGGGGTGGCTGTCGCGCCCCAGTTCGAGGAGGAGCTGGAGGAGTTCTTTTGTGATGCCGCGGATCGCCATCTTAGTACCAGTACTCATGCTGCCCGGCGCAAAAAAAGCTCGCAACAAAAATGAGGCCCCTGGTGGCGAGCGTCCCGGCCGGGTGGCAACAGAGCGGGACCGGGCCGTGATCCCGCCGAGCATTGCATCAGGATGGATCTTCTCTGCCGATATCAAGGAAGAAATTCCCGGCCAAGGAGGGCCTGTACAGCACTGGGCGGCTGGACGTTGAGGTATCGCTTTACCACAGGATCACCTCCACATCACTGCCCTTCTCCATCCCTTCGCACCCGGCCGGGATACAGACGAGCCCGTCACCCGTGACAAGGGTGTTGAGCAGTCCCGACTTGCCAAAGAGCGGGTAAGCGATCCCGTCCTCCAGCCGGACCCGCACATATTCCTCGCGGCCTTTCTGGGAGGGAAGACTGTCACCCAGCACGGCTTTCGTGGTACGGAGGGGGGACTTTTTCAGGCCGAGCATCCGGTCGAGAAGCGGGCGGACGATCACAAACAGCACGACATAGGCAGCAGCCGGGTGCCCGGGCAGCCCGAAGACGGGTTTACTGTCGATCCTTCCGATAATCGTCGGTTTACCAGGAGCGAGTGCGACCCCGTGCACCAGTACTTCACCCTTTTCGGCGATGACGCCGGCGGTCATATCGCGGTCGTCCTTGGAACTTCCCCCGGACAAGAGGATCACGTCGCATTCGGTAAGAGCCCGGGAGATAACGGTCATGAAAGCCTCGCGTTCATCGGCCACAATCCCGTAGAGCTGCGGGGTGCACCCGTATTCGCGGAGGTACGCCGCAAGCATGGATGCATTGGCATCCCGGACCTGCCCCGGCCCGGGGGTGACGCTCACTGGCACGAGCTCGTTGCCGGTGGATATGATCCCGACCACCGGTTTTTTCGAGACGGTGACCGAGATTTTCCCGCAGGCGGCAAGCACGCCGGCATCCTGCGGGGAAAGCCGGCGGCCTGCCGGGAGGACGACTGCCCCGCGCCGGTAATCTTCGTCATGCATCAACAGGTTCTCGCCATGCGAGACCGGGCGCTTTACCAGTACCGTATCGCCGGCCTCATCTGTGTTCTCCACCATGACGACCGCATTTGCCCCGGCCGGGAGGACACCCCCCGTCGGGATATAGATGCACGTGCCGTGAGTGACTAAAAGCCCGTCATCCGACTGCCCCATGGCAACCCGCCCTGTACACTGGAGAAGTGCAGGAAGCGCTTCGGTAGACCCGGTCGTGTCTTCTGCCCGGACGGCAAACCCGTCCACCACGGACCGGTCAAAGCCGGGGATGTCCTCCGGGGCGATCACATCTGCACAGAGGACGCGTCCCGGCGCATATTCTGCCGGAATCTCTTCAGTCACCGGATCCGGGGCTATCCGTACTGCGGAGACGACTGCATCAGCAACGGCAACAACGTGCAGGAACATGCTCATGGGAAACAGCCCGCCGGGCAGACCTGCATCCTGGTGCGGTTTATCATGCAGTGCCTCCCTGATTTTTGTGCAACGTGCGACTTCCCTTGTTTGTTAAATGACATGGGAAACGGCATTCTCCCGGGGCACCTGCTGTTGGAAAGGCCATCGGGATCTTCCCTGCACTCATGATTACCCGTTTTGGTTTACTTGTTTATTTGTTTACTTCTTCTGTAAAACTTCTCCCGGATGACAGGGTTATATGGTTCTGGTCTCATGTCCGGCTCTGCTGTTCACCGGATCCGGCGTATCCGTTGAACGAAAACCCACACACGTATGAATTTCATCCGGGTATATTTCCACTGTTGTTCATCAGATTTCGATAAAATTTCAGAATTTTTATCGTGTGGTAAGATAATGATTTCCCGGTCATCGTAACCAAACTCTTAAAAAAATCAGAAAAAAGCATGTGTCAGGACAATCATGTGCACGCCATATCGTGCCCATGGTTCGTGTGTGTGCAAAATCAGGTGTCGTGAATGAGTGATGTAAAAACAGATTTGAAATACGTGGCTACCACCTGCCCGTACTGCGGTGTAGGCTGCGGACTTAACCTGGTGGTCCAGGAGGGGAGGTGTGTCGGGGTTGAACCCTACAAGCGCAGCCCGATCAACGAGGGCAAGCTCTGCCCCAAGGGTGCAACCTGCTGGGAACCTGTCCACAGCCCCGACCGGCTGACAAAACCCTTAATCAAGAATGGTGACAAGTTCGAGGAAGCCTCGTGGGACGAGGCGCTTGACCTGATCACAAAGAAGTTCAAGGAGACCTCTGACAAGTTCGGCCCCAAGTCCCTCGGCTTCCAGGTCTCGTGCCGTACGGTCAACGAGGACTGCTATGCTATGCAGAAGTGGGCGCGGGTTGCGTTCAAGACCAACAACATCGATAACTGCGCCCGCATCTGCCACGGGCCGTCAGTTGCCGGTCTCTCCCTCTCCTTCGGGTCGGGCGCAGCCACCAACCCGTTCGAGGACGTGCTGAATTCCGACCTTATCGTGATGTGGGGTTCCAATGCCGTCGAGGCCCATCCGCTTGCCGGACGGCGCATCATGCAGGCCAAGAAGAAAGGTATCCCAATCATCGTGATCGACCCGCGGTACAGCGCAACCGCACGGCTTGCCGATACGTGGCTCCGGTTCAATTCGTCGACCCACATCGCGCTCGCCAACTCCATGATGTACTGGATCATCAAGGAAGGCCTCGAGGACAAGGAGTTCATCAAGAACCGTACGAAGGGGTTCGATGATCTCAAGAAGACTGTCGAAAAGTATGCCGATGTCGAAAAGATCACCGGCGTCCCGACCGAGAGGGTCAAGGAGATCGCCCGCCAGTATGCCAAAGCAAAGAATGCGGTCATCATCTACTGTCTCGGCATCACTGAACTGACCACTGGTACCGACAATGTCCGTTCTATGGGCAACCTTTCGATGCTCTGCGGCAACATCGGCCGCCCGGGCGTCGGCGTGAACCCGCTCCGTGGCCAGAACAACGTGCAGGGCGCCTGCGATATGGGTGCATACCCGAATGTCTTCTCCGGCTACCAGAAGTGCGAGGCAAAGGAAGTGCGGGAGAAGATGGAGAAGGCCTGGGGAGTAACCGGCCTGCCCGACTGGTATGGTGCCACCCTTACCGAGCAGATCGACCAGTGCGGTGATCCTGTCAAGGCGATGTACATCCTCGGCCTGAACCCGGTGGTCTCCTACCCCGACTCAAACCACGTCAAGGCGTCGCTTGACAAACTCGATTTCCTCGTCATCCAGGATATCTTCTGGACCGAGAGCTGCCAGTATGCAGATGTCGTCCTGCCCAGTGCCTGCTTTGCCGAGAAGGACGGGACGTTTACCAGCGGCGAGCGGCGCATCAACCGCGTCAGGAAAGCTGTCGACGCACCGGGAGACGCAAAGGTTGACTACATGGTCTTCTCCCAGCTTGCACAGAAGATGGGCCTCAAGGGCTTCGACTGGAAGACCGGCGAGGATGTCTGGAACGACATACGGGCATGCACTCCGTCAATGTTCGGCGCAACCTACCAGAAGATGGAGAAGCCCGAGTCCGTCCACTGGCCCTGCCCGACTATCGAGCACCCGGGGACCCCGATCCTGCACAAGGAGAAATTCGCTGCTGCCGATGGCCTGGGGACCTTCTTTGGCCTCGAGTACCGCCCACCTGCGGAAGTTGCAGATGCAGAGTATCCCTACACGCTCATGACCGGGCGTGTGATCTTCCACTACCACACACGGACCCAGACCGACCGCTGCGCGATACTGCACTACGAGGTGCCCGAGTCCTATATCCAGATCAATACAGAGGATGCAAAGGAGCTTGGTATCCGCAATGGCGAGAAGATCAAGGTGAAGAGCCGCCGTGGCGAGACCATAACGAAAGCACGGGTGACCGATGATGTTGCCCCGAAAGTGCTGTACATGGCCATGCACTTTGCCGAGGGAGCAAATAACCTCACCAACACGGCGCTCGATCCCCTGTCCAAGATGCCGGAACTCAAGCACTGTGCTGTTGCAGTCGAGAAGATCGCAGAGGCGAAGTAAATGGCGAAAAAAGGCGATATGCTCTACGCGTGGACGAATGATGCCGAGATCGCAAAGAAGGCCGAGCTCGGCGGCGCAGTAACCGCGCTCTGGAAGCATGCGCTCGAGTCCAGGATGGTGGATGCCGTTCTTGTCGTGACAAGAGGGGTGGACCTGTATGACGCCAAGCCGGTGCTCGTGACCGATCCTGCCAAACTGAAGGACACGGCAGGCTCCCTCCACTGCGGGACGCTGCTCATCCCCAAGCTCATCAAGAAGTATCTCGGCGGGTCCGGGAACATGAAACTCGGCGTGACCGTCAAGGGTTGCGACGCGATGGCATTTTACGAGCTCGCGAAGCGCAAACAGATCAACCTTGACAACATCATCATGATTGGTGTCAACTGCGGGGGGTCGGTCAGCCCGGTGCCCGCCCGCAAAATGATCGCCGACAAGTACGGTGTCGATCCAAACGACGTCCACAAGGAGGAGATCGACAAAGGCCAGTTCATCATCGAGTACGAGGGCGGCCACAAGGGCATCTCCATGGATGAACTTGAAGAAGCGGGATACGGCCGCCGTTCCAACTGCCGCCGGTGCAAGATGAAGGTGCCCCGGCAGGCTGACCTTGCCTGCGGGAACTGGGGCGTTATCGGCCCGCGGGCCGGTAAGGCGACGTTTGTTGAAGTCTGCTCCGAGAAGGGAGCAAATCTGCTGGATGGCGCCGTGAAAAAGGGTATCCTTGCAACCGAAGCGGCAAACCCCAAGGGCCTTGAGATCCGGGGCAAGGTTGAAGGCGCGATGCTCAAGCTTGGTGAGAAGTGGCGCAAGAAGGACTTTGAAGGGCTCGGGCAGGGCAAGGACCGGCTCAAAAAGATCCTGCAGGAGACCTCGCGCTGCATCAAGTGCTACCAGTGTATAGACCAGTGCCCGATCTGCTACTGCGTAGACTGCACCACGAAGAACCCGGTTTACGTCCCACCCGGCGAGCTCCCGGTCGCTTTCATGTTCCACCTGATCCGCTATGCGCACATCGCGGACTCCTGCGTGAACTGCGGCCAGTGCGAGGAAGTCTGCCCGGCGGAGATCCCGAACGCATTATTCATGCACGCCCAGCAGGTCGAGCTGGAGAAGATGTTCGGCCATACCCCGGGCCTCAACATGGAACTTCCGCTGATGGCATTTGTCGAGGAGAAGGAGGAGCGGGCGCGCCTCGGCAACACCGGCAGCGACATGATCTACGAGAACGTTTTCAATCCGGTCAAAAAATAATCTTTTTTCATATCGTTTTTACTCCAACGGTATTACCGGAATAGTACAAGTACGATTTCGGTTACCAAGCATAAAAAATTAAAAAGAGGAAAAGAATAAAGGTTGATATCTGATAACCCGTTATGCCTACCACGTTTCAGGGAAAGCCATGTTGGTATAAATGTCTTCGAGCCGGGCCTTATGCGTCCTTTCCATGTTGGCCAGTTGGGTAAAGAGCAACTGCTGCTCGAGATCTGTTGATTGGCTGGCAAGCTGGGTATACATCTGCATCGCCTCGAGTTCTTTCTTGATGGCAATGACAAGGCCTTCGAGAGGCTTCATGTCAACCGAGAGCTTGGGCGATGGCAAGGCGTCGCCGACTTTATAGTCCTTCCTGGCATCAAAATGAAATTTTGCAATATCCTTCGAAAGGAACGCCTGGAGGAACTCACGGTGCTTTTTCTCTTCCCCGGCAAGCTCATCAAAGAGTTTCTTCAGTGCCGGATCCTTCACTTTATCGGAAACGTTGCGGTAGAAAGAATATGCTTCGACTTCCCTGTCAATTGCGAGAGATAGAATTTTCTTTGCATCATCTGGTTTCATAACTGGATACACGCCTCTTTTTATAAGAAATTACCAGATTCCCTATATTGCCAATTTCCCTATATAAGCGCATTGATACTACCGGTGCAATTTCCTCTCACGGTTCATATTTCACAGATTGACCGTCCTCGCTGCCCGAAGCTGATCCGGATAGTCCGTCGTATCAGAATGGATGTTTTCCGTCATCCCACGTACCATATCCCCTTTCTCCGGAGCACCGGCCACAGGCCGGCATCAAAAACGGCATACCTCTTTTCCGGGCAATCTCTTCGATCTCCTGGAAGCCTTCCCCGATATTCCTGAATTCGGCAGGTTTCTGGTTGGGATGGCTGATATGGAACCCGTCAAGGTAGCCATACAGGGGCGGGTGCTGTTGCCTTAACGGGACGTAACGGAATAATATCGACGGAACAGTTCAATGCCGGGTATTTAAACTTCGAGTAGATGCGACAGAACAGGGAGATCTGCCAAGTCTGCCGGCTCCGGCATTCACCGGGCCAGTGACGGGACACCGGTCACGTGTTCCGGGTGCGTGTAGATATTCATCCTGGTGCTGCGCACGAAACCGATGACGCAGAGCCCGGTCTTTGCGGCGATTTCAATGGCGAGCGTGGTGGTCGCTCCCCGGGAGACGATTACCGGAATGTTCGCGATCAGGCACTTGCGCACCATCTCCGATGAGATCCGCCCGGAACAGATCGCGAACACGCGGGAGAGGTCGACGTTATTGCGCAGGCCGTAGCCGATCACCCGGTCGAGTGCGTTGTGTCTCCCGATATCTTCCGAACGGACGATGACCGCCTCCGCGGATGCGAGGCCGACCACGTGGATGCCGCCGGTCTTTATGTGTAAATCAGATTCGAGTACGGTTTTCACCATTTCACGGATCTGCGCCGGGCTGATGGTAAAATCGGACCTTATTAACGGGAGCTTTTCCGTGTCAATATAAGAGGTGCTACCGCCACAGCCGGAAAGGATCGTCCTTTTGGGCCCTAGTACCTTGAAGAGGTTCTTCGTGATGACGCTGATACGGTTTTTCTCGATTTTGATGGACTCGATCTCTGCGGGACCTTTGATGATCTGCTCGGTGAAGAGGTAACCGGTGACAAAATCCTCGAGGTTCAACGGGCTCATCATAGCGGTCATCGCATGCCGGCCGTTGATGAAGAGAGCGAGCGGAACTTCCTCGATCACCTCGTGAGTTCCCTCTGTGTACGCGTTACCCTCTCCTTTGATGCAGGGCATTTGTCGGAACATCTCTGTCATGTATCTTACTGATCGGATATAACGTTCGCAGTCGGTTGGCACTCTGTCCCGAAGCCCTTGTAAAAATGGTTCCTTAAGCCAGCGTGACATTCTCCCCGGTTTTTCCCACTGCGGCCAAGTAGACCGGCCATTGGGTTTCCAAATCAAGGTTCGCGAGTTTGACCATCAGTTCGTCATGGAACAGGACAGTAGGAAAGATTTCATACCCAAGATTTGCAGCAGCAAGGATGAGGTTCTGGCAGGTAAACCGGGCGTCGATCAGCACGCGATGGTATCACCGGGTAGTAATGGGTAATGCATAGTAAAATGGAACAATTCAATAAAATATATTTACTTTATATTTCAATAGTGTACAAGTGTTAACCATGGCACTGAACAACATCGACACCAAACAGGTCAAAGATTACCGGGAGGAGATCAAAAAAGCGCCCGGGGAAGCAAAGTTCACCGCAAAGATCGAAGGGGACTGGCTCTTTGAAGAAGGCGGTCCCCAGTTCCGCTCGACCGTGAAGGTGAAAGACGGCAGCTATACGATGGAAGCCAGCCACCCGAACTTCGCAGGTCCGGCAGTCCGGCCCGGCCCGATGGCGTTTGGGCTTTTCTGGTTTGCTGCCTGCTACACCAGCACGTATGTGACCGAGGCCGCGATGCGCAATATCCGGCTCACTTCGATAAAAACCCGGGTCGAGGCGGACCTCGATTACACGGCGCAGTTTGACCTCGGGGACAAAAACCTTGTCAACGGGTACCGGGTCTTTCTTGACGTGAAGGGCGACGCGACCGAGGCCCAAGTCCAGGACCTCAAAGAATACGCCCTTACACATTGCATGGGGATATTCACGATACGGCATGCGATCACGCTCAAAGCCGAGGCGAGGCTCCTGCGGTAAGCGGCCGGTTAAGGGTGCCGGTACGTGCCTGGTCTAAACGGGGTTTTTAGAAGAACAGGACCCGCTGGTGGTTTGCGATGATCCCTTTCGGGGGTGAGAATAACCGTTGCGCAAGCTCAGCGGGACCGATGTCGAGGACCCCGTTCAGTTTCTTATTCTTCTGGATGCTGCGTCTCTGGAAGGAGGGGGTATAGGCATACAGTTCGAGGTTTTCACTTCCCGCAGCAGTGTCGATCACGTCCTGAATGTTGAAAAAGACATCGTCAGGTTCTGCCGCGTGCGTGCCGGTCAGCGTGTAGATTCCGTCCTCAATGAAAATAACCCGGGTCGCGATTCCCTGGTGAGCGGCGGCGATGGCAAACGACAGCCCCCCGAACGTGTGCTCGGTCCCGTACGGCGAATGGGTCAAAAAGACGACCAGCGGGGGTGCATCGGGCTCCTTTCTTCCCCAGTGGTCCGGCTCGGTCCCGGCACCTTTCTTGATATTGATGATGCCGGCCGATTCCCCGACAACAGGATGGCTCTTCCTGAACCGATCGACGATAGCAGAGAGGTCCCGGATCTTGCAGGGTTCAATGGTGCAGGTCGAAATGACAATGCCTTTCCCGTCATCCCATGTACTGTATCCTCTCTCCCCGGCGCACCGGCCACAGGCCAGCATTAAAAATGGCAGGTCTCTTTTCCGGGCGATATCCTCGATCTCCAGGAATTCTTCACCATTATTCCTGAACTCGGCAGGTTTCTGGTTAAAATGGGTGAGATGGATCCCGTCAAGGTACCCGTAAAACTCGGGGGCCATCTGTTCCTCAACTGCCGCATGGAGGCAGGCGAGTGAGTACTGGCTCGACCGGTTCATGTACGGCGAGGAGATCTGGAAGCATCCGAATGAACCGGAACCCGGCTCGAACTGCCTCCAGACCCGGACCAGCTCCCGCCAGAACGATCGCGGGAAGCTCTTCCGCCTCCCGTTCTGGTCTGCTATCTGGTTGGGGTATTTCATCTTGAGGGATTCGACAGAAAGCCCCCGCAGATCGAGTTCCTCCCGGTCGCAGACAAGCTGGACTGAGGGCAGGGAGAGGATAATCTCCCAGAGGGGACGGGTCTCTTCATCATGAAGGCTGTAGAGGGCATCGCCGGTCAGGAAGAAGACGGAAAAGGAGAGACTGTCCTTCGACTGGTGGCGGAGGGCATCCGGGTGAAGGTTGACAAAGAAATATTTGAGGGAATCGGCAACCCATGAAAGCCGCTCTGCAGTAACCGGTTCGCTGAAGAGAAAAGCATTGGATGTCATACAAAATTCGCGATTTTTATCAGATGTAATCTGTTTTCGGGAATGTAAAATGGTTTTGTTATGGTTGTGTACCTGCCGATTCACGAATGCCAGGCCCTGCCCCCTTTTCCTGATCCGGGTACGGATTCCTTCCGGCATGAATGCCTGGTGTGTGGCAGTGCCGCTAAGAAATAATGATAAGCCTGTCAGGAGCTAGGGTGAAGTATGGATTTCTTTGACTCGGCATATCAAGGCACACCCCCCTGGGACATCGGCCGGCCCCAGAAGGAGTTCGTTCTGCTGGTCCGGAGGGGAGAGATCACCGGATCGGTCCTGGACATCGGGTGCGGGACCGGAGAGCATGCCCTCTTCTTTGCAGCGGAAGGGCATGAAGCATGGGGGATCGACTCTGCCCCGCTCGCGATCCAGAAGGCGCGGGAAAAGGCTGCCGAAAGAGGACTCCCGGTGCATTTTCTTGTCGTGGACGCGCTCGACCTTCCCCGGCTCAACAGGAAGTTTGATACCGCCACCGATTCCGGGCTCTTCCATACCCTGCCCGATGAAGACCGCCCGGTCTTCGTGAATAACCTTGCCGCCGTCCTGTCCCCGGCCGGGAAATACTTCATGCTCTGCTTTTCCGAACTGGAGCCCGGCGGATACGGTCCGAGGAGGGTAACACAGGGAGAGATACGGGAAAGCTTCCGGGACGGGTGGTCCATCAATTATATCCGGCCGGCGGTCTTCGAGAGCCGCACCCGGGAAGAAGGGCCCCGTGCCTGGCTCTCGTCGATATCGAAAAAATGACGAAGATGTGACAGTGCTGCTGGCAAGGATGAGTTTCCCGGGCTGGTGGCGATCATCGGGCCCGGTGAAGATAATTTCCCATTACCTGATCATTTCAATTTGTCCGGGTTTTTCTCAATTGAATAAGTTTATTCACAGAAAATATTGTTTATTCTCGTTGAACCGGCGGTCGTTATTCAGCCATCACAAAAAAGGTTCTATTCCCGGGAGTTCTCTTCCATCTTTTCCCGGACTTCATCGATATGCATGACGATATCAAGAGAGGGGCCGGTCAGGCAGTACCCCTGGCGGTCCAGTGCATAAACCGGGAATTTCACCAGGTCGTCCGGCACCGGCTTTGCCGTGAGTTTCCTGAAGTTGATGAGATCCTTGATATTCAGCCCGATCTTGTCGCAGATCTCCCTGAGCTCGACAACCCAGCGCTTGAGGTCACGGACATCGGCCCCGTCCCACTTGAAGATCTGGTAGATCTTCATGTAGGCGTCCCGTTCAAGCACGATATGGGTGACGTTCTTTTCGGATTTCAGGTAGAACTCGATGAATGTCCGTATATCTTTTACCTGCTGGGCATGTTCGTACGCAGCTGCCCGGCTCTCCTTCAGGATTTCAGTGAACTCTTCGGGACTGATCTTCCCTCCCAGTTTTGCCATGTCTTTGGACAGGTCCTTCAGGCTCTCTTCGATCTCTTTGAGTTCAAGGATCATGTCCTCGAATTTCTGGTTCAGTTCCACCCCGAAAAATGCCTCCATATATTCCGATTGGGTTGTCATCGTACATACTTGATAATCAGGTACCATAATGATTCGTACCAAGGCAACATCTATCCATTAACAGGGGAAATAATTCTCAGTAGATATGTCACGACGCCCACCAGTCAACCAGGACCTGTTCACCCGTGGCGGCATTATCACTGAACAGAATCCCGATTTCTGCATTGTCCGGCTCCGGATGCCTGCCGGGATGATCACTCCTGACCAGATGAGAAAGGCGGGAGCAATTGCCAAGCGGTATGGTGTTGAACAGATTCATTTCACCACCCGCCAGACCATGGAGTTCCCCCATATTGATCCATCCAGACTTGAAGGGCTGCTCAGGGCGCTCGATGCAAACGGGACCCCTCTGGGTGCTGAACGGGAGGAGGTCGTGAATGTCACGGCATGTCTCGGGACACGCCACTGTAAATTCGCAAACATTGACAGCGTCAGCCTTGCCCG
>Ga0326727_10015500_pt1 | contig 16343 bp, 11 predicted proteins | sample MB2enrmetagenome_FD_207643 | JGI IMG/M metagenome (GOLD analysis project Ga0326727, IMG submission 207643) | Lab enriched peat soil microbial communities from McLean, Ithaca, NY, United States - MB29MY | ecosystem: Environmental > Terrestrial > Soil > Wetlands > Peat | place: USA: New York...
AGTACCGGCAAAGAACGCGATACAGAATCCGGTAACGACTACTTCGCGGCAAGGTACTATGCAAGTTCAATGGGCCGCTTCATGTCCCCGGATCCGATGGGTGGGCACTATGAAAACCCGCAGACCCTCAACAAATACGCCTACGTCATAAACAACCCGTTGACGCTGACTGATCCAACTGGATTGGATATTTGGTTGAAGGGATGCGGAGATAACTCTGCAACCTGCCAGAACAATTACGCAGGCACAACAGACAAAGACGGCAATTTTCAACGTACGCATTTGACTGGCGATCAGACAGGGGATGCGACGCTAGGAGCGCACGGTATCACTGTCACACAAGACGGCAAACAGTACCAGGGTGTGTGGGACTCGAACAAGGGCGAAGGCGGAACAGTCACCGTTGCAGGTGCGGGGGCGCTTAGCGGATATAAGGCAGATGTGACCGGGAATTGCGGCGGAAGTTGCGTTGCAAGCGGCACAATCACAAGCATGAATCCCGGCGCTGGGAATATAACAAAGGCGCTCTTTGGAGTCCTGGATACAAAATCAAGCGGGTATGTGAAGAATGCGGGTACGGATGCAATGAATTTCTTCCATCCGGGCGCGACCAATTTTCGCGGACACGCCAAAGGCGACCCGTCAGGAGAACCCTCGACTCACATCCCAATTGATCCAAAGAGATCTCTTCCGAACAACGAATGGCACGTAGACGGTTCGTTCCCATATGACGGGGTGAAGGACTGGCTCACGCATGCTGGTTGTGCGACCGGCGCGAGTTGTGACCCGGCCAAGTAGCTTCAGATGGAATGGAAAGGGAGATCATGGTCAAGAGAATGACAACCGGGGCGTTAGCGCTTGTGATGGGCTTTTTCAGCCTACATGCACAGGAAGCGAGAAAGCCTTTCCGTACACTTGCGCCTGATGAGCAGAAATCGCTGACGGATCGACTCGACCAATATGTGAAAGCGTATCGCAGCCGCGACTGGAAAGGGCTGTACGATCTAGTGTCGGACACTGGCAAGGGTGGGCTGGACCGGCAAAGGTTCATCGTTGCGGTGAGGGCGGCGCTTGGAACAAAGAGCTATGGCAATATGCCAGACCTGCTGGAGTTCATCCCCGACCGCTCAGAAGAACACGAGGATGGGGTTGATATTTACGGGTGCGGCAAGGCGAAGCGCGAAGGCGAGTCTTCTACGGGCATCGCTGTAGTCCACGCCGTACATGAGCACAATACATGGGCCTTTTCTGGTTGGAGTTTTACAGAGTTCCCCAACCAACCTTGCAAACTTCTCTCCGATCCCACTTGGAAGCCAGCGGGACGAATGGAATGGAATCTACCCATAGGAGAGATCAGGAATGCGGTCGCTTCAAAACCGTAGCTCCTTAGCCGCTGATGTGACCAACCGCAGGCCGTCCTCCGGGGCGGCTTGCTTGCATCAGAGAGAAAAGGAAATGAGCCGATGAAGTTCTCCGAGATCGTCAATCGTCTGACGGGCTTCTCGACGCCACTGGGTGGTGCGTCGTGGTTGCCTGCGGAGTTGGAAGTCAGCGCGGCCCGCCGCGTGATCGCGTTCCTTGAAGATCGCCGCGTGTTGTACGCGCCGGATGAGATGGAGGCCCCCTCACACTGCGTTCACTCGCTGATCGAAATCCGGCACATGCTTACCGGCGAACTTGGCAAGCTGGACAGCAACTCGGAACTGACGGCGAGCCTGCGGGCCATGCGGGCAGCCTGCCGCAAGTTCCTTGACCGCGTCGGCACCGATGGGCGCGACGTGATCCACTTCGCCAACCATCCCGGCCACTATGCCAGTTGGACCTTCTACGGCTCGTTGGGCGAGTTGCGCGGAACCTTCGGCCTGCATGTGGCGAAGATCGCCGCTCTGTTCAAACTGGATGTGGAAGACAATCTGGCCAGCATCCTGCCCGCCAATGCCGACGCCGACACCGGCGACGATGAGATGCTCTCCCGCCTCTGGCGTTGAGTACGGCGCTCAGTAGCCAGAGCAGCCAGCATCTAAAAGGAAAAGTCTACCTGCTGATGTGCGCTGCCAGGTTGACTGGTCGCAATGGTGGGCCTGTCCTGTTTTTTCGTTAGCAGCTTATTCCGCATCCCGGCAGTGGTGCCGGTGGTGGTGACCAGCGCCGCTGCCGTGCTGAAGGCGGCAGCGTGCAGCGTTTGCAGCGAGGAACCATGCCGTGATGTATGCAGCGCGGTTCTTCTCTTATTACGGGTGACACAAGCACCCCATACTGGGTTGCTGTGTGCGAACCATGCGGTTCCTCGTTGCGAACCGGCATCGCGAGGGCGGCGGCTAAGTCAGGTACTCTCCAAAATAAATTACGTGGACGGCTTGATTCTGAGCGTGCGAAGCGTTACCTTGAGCTTTGCTCAAGGTGATAGCGAACGAGTTCCCGCGCTGCAATAGCGCGGTTGAGCAGTTGAGCAGCATAAGTTCTAGCTAGTAAGAACTCTCCCCCAAAAAAGAAAATTTTGTGCGCGGGTGGACCCTGACTTATCGCGCGAAAAATTTTACAGTGAAGCCATGATTAACAAAAACAGGCTTCCTAAGTCACGTTCTACAGGGACCAAACTCTCGCCGGAGCAGTATGCAGCCGTCGAGTCGCGAGCGCATGAGCAGGACCTTGGCGTATCCGCATATGTGCGCCAGACCTTGCTTGCCGCGCACCATCAACCAGAACTCCAGGCAGTGCTGATGGTCCTCTTGCAGGAGCTGCTTGCGCTGCGCAGCATCGTGGTCAATGTGGCCAGCGAGCAGGTCAGCGGTGCGCCGCTGACGGCGGAGCGCTTCCAGGCAGTGCGTGCCAACGCGGATACACACAAGGCTGCACGCGCTCGCACGCTGTTGGCAGAGTCAGGCAGCAACAACAATCTCGCGGTTGTCAGCGAGCACGAGGAGGCAGCATGAGCGCGCAGGAGCAGCAAGTAGAAGTGGGCTGGCAGAACCGCCAGCCCGTGTGGACGTGGGGTGCGCTGTGCGTTGCCGCGCTGTTCTTCGTGGCGATGTGCTGGGCACAATACGCTTTTCAGTGGGACTGTCTGGAGCGCTACTACCTGCCCACGTATAGCGAGACGTGGTTCCGCGCGTGGCAATCCGCAAATAATGCTGCTGAATACAACCTGCTTTACGTGGTCAACAAGCGTGAGCAGCAGCGGCTTGCGTTGTCGGATGAGATAGAGACGATCACGCGAGCAGACGGCAAGACGGGTTACAAGTTGACCGACACGGCGTTGACGCGGGGTTGGGTCAATAAGCCGGTGTTCGAGCGCTCTCAATATAACGATCAGTGGTTGCATGCGCAGTTGGCGCACTCGATCTATCAGGATCAGTCGCCGATGGGATACCTCAGGCTACCAGCGTATGCGGCGTTGGCGATCTTCATCGTCCTGGCGTTCTTCGCCGGCCGTAAGGACCGCCAGCGAGCAATCGCGCTCTTGCGCGGTCGGCGCCTGGACGGCACAGAGCCGGTGAGCGCGGCGGGGTTCAACCGTCGGATGCGCCGCCGCAAGAAGATCAACGGCCCGCTGCTGGATGGAGTGGTCTTCCTCAAAGAAGCTCAGAGCTGGCTGGAGCGCACGCTCGACGACGACGCGAGCCGCGGCGTGTATGTGCCGCTCGAACGCGAATCACACCACATCGTGATGATGGGGGATACCGGCAGTGGTAAAAGCACAGCGATTCGCCAGGTGCTGCTGCAGGCACGGGAGCGCGGCGAGCTTGCCATCGTCTATGACCCGTCCGGTGAATATGTGGAGCAGTTCTACGATCCGGCAAGTGGAGACATCATCCTTAACCCTTTAGATGACCGCTGTCCGTTTTATGAGTTGTGCGACGAGATCGAGGATGATGCCGAGGCTGCGACGTTAGCAGCGTCTCTCTACCCCGATATCGAGCACGAGAACCATTTCTTCGTCGATGCACCGCGCCGCATCTTCGCTTACTTGCTCTGCTTGAAACCCACTCCGGAAGAGCTGGTTTACTGGCTCAGCCATGATGAGGAGATCGACCGGCGTGTACGAGGTACAGAGTTGGAGTCGATGATCGCCACCGATGCGCCGCAACAGCGCAGGGGTGTACTTGGCTCCCTGAACATGGTCGCGGATGCCCTCAAACTGTTACCTAAGGAGAGCGAGACCAAGGGCCGCTTCAGCACAATGGCATGGGCCCAGCAGCGCAAGGGATGGATTTTTATCCGTTCCACGCCGGAGACGCGCGAGCCGTTACGCCCGCTGATCAGCCTGTGGATCGACTTGCTTGTGCTGCGCCTGATGCACATGGGAGGCCGTTCTGGCCAGAAGACCTGGTTCGTCCTAGACGAACTGCACAGCCTGCAGCGGATGCCGCAGTTGGTGACGGCTCTGACGGAAGCGCGCAAGGCCAATGTTGTGATGGTTCTCGGCTTCCAGGGTAAAGCGCAGATCGTGGACCTGTATGGTCCGTTGGCCGAGGCATTACTCTCGCAGCCGCGCACCAAGCTGTTCTTCACGACGAGTGCTCCCGAAGCCGCCGACTGGGTCTCACGCTCCATCGGCGCGGTGGAATATCTGCGGCATCGGGCATCGCAGTCGCAGCAACCACACGGGCGGGACACGGAGAGCCAACAGCGCGACATCGTGCGCGAGCCGTTGGTTATGGACGCCAGGATCATGGGCCTCGAACCGTTGGAAGTGTACTTCAAACACGGCCTTTATGCCGTGCACATGTGGCTCAAGTACATCGAGCTTCCAGTGCGGCAGCCTGCGTTCGTTCCGCGCAAGCGCACTTCCGTGCGCATGATGCTGGAGACCGGACAAACGTCGCAGCCTTCTCCTGCGTCTTCGACATCGGAGCAGCAGTTGGCTCCGCAAACATCCATGCAGCAGCAACATGAGTTCGTCGAGTAAGGGGGAGCAATGGTCAATATCTCGAAACCAATCAGTGCAGGCCAGGTGCAGCAGTACTACAGGGCTGACTTCGCCAATGCGAAAGAGAATTACTACACAGAGGGCGCAGCGGTGCGCGGTGAGTTCAATGGCAAGCTTGCTGAGCGTTGGGGCTTGCATGGCGAGGTGAGTGAAGAACAGTTCGCGCGTCTTGCCGAGGGTCAGCATCCAATCACGGGTGAGCAGTTGGTGCGGCATCAAAAGTCTGTCGAGTACATCAACGACAAGGGTGAGCGGGTGCGCACGATGGAGCATAGATCCTGCTACGATGCAACCTGCTCAGCTCCGAAACCTGTCTCGTTGACTGCACTTGTTGGGGGCGATGAGCGCGTGCGGCTGGCTCATCGTGAGAGCGTGTTGGTAGCGGCGAGCGAACTGGAGAAGTTCACACAGGCGCGGATCGGCGGCAACACGCCTGCGGAGACGACCGGCGCATGGATAGCGGTGCTGTTCGAGCACGACAGCGCAAGGCCTGTGAACGGCTATTCCGCAGCACAGCTGCACACTCATATAGCCATCTTCAATGTTGCGGAGGCATCTGACGGCACACCGCGTGCGTTGCAGCCCCGTGAACTCTACAAGGCCCAGCAATACGTAACGGCGGTGTACCGTTCGGAGTTGGCCGTGCGGTTGCAGGCGCTGGGCTACGAGATCGAGCGCGGCGAATATGGGCAACCCGAGATCAAGGGTTATACGCGTGAGTATCTGGAGGCGTCGAGCCCACGGCGTCAGCAAATCATCGACCAGATGAATGAGCAGGGTGTCTCTAGCGTCAGCGCGGCGCGGGTGGCGGCACAGCAGACTCGTGCCGCCAAGCAGTACCTTCCCCGCGAAGAGGTGCTGGCGCAGCATCAGCAACTGGCCGCCGAGTACGGCAATCAACCGCAGCGGGTGGTTGCTGAGGCCGCCCAGCGCGTGGGTGTGGAACTTGATCCGGTGCAGGCCAAACACGTTGCGCAGGAGGCTGTCGTACATGCGCGTGAGCGCAGCATGGAGCGTACTGCGGTTGTCGATGACCGTGTGTTGATGCGCGATGCGCTCAAACACTCGATGGGCGCGGCGCGCCTGCCGGAGGTGCGGGAGGAGTCCGAGCGCTTGGTTCAGGCGGGGGTGCTAATCGAGGTAGAGCGTGGGCCAGGGCAGGCTGGGCGCTTGTTCACCACGCCGGAGATGTTGGCGCTGGAGCGGGCTAACATCGAACAGATGCGCGCAGGAAAAGGCAACTGTGCCGTGCTGGTCGATGGCTCATCGAGGCAGTGGGCAGCGGAGTGTTATCCCGGTCTGAACAAGGATCAGCAACGGGTTTTTTACGAGGTACTGGAAAGCCGCGACCGCATCACGGGGTTTAATGGAGTGGCCGGAGCCGGAAAGACCACGACGCTTAAGCCTATCAATGCCGCCGCAGTCCATGACGGTTATACGGTGATCGGACTTGCCCCCACGTCGCGGGCAGCGCAGGAACTGGCGAAGGCGGGCATGAAGACCGAAACGTTGCAAATGTATCTCGCTCGCGGAGAACGCCGCGACGACGGCCAGAAATGGCTTTTTGTGATCGACGAGTCCAGCATGATCAGCACGCAGCAGATGCACGCGTTCCTTGAGCGGCGAAAGGCAAATGATCGTGTTCTGTTGGTCGGCGATACTCGTCAGCACGAAGCTGTCGAGGCAGGACGGCCATACGCGCAACTTATCGCGGCAGGGATGCGCACGGCGCAACTGGAAGAGATCGTGCGTCAGCAGGATGATGCTCTTAAGGCGGTTGTCAAACAGCTTGCGGGGGGCAAGGTGGGCGAGGCCGTCGCCAGCTTGATCGAGCAGGGCCGGGTGCACGAGGTCAAAAATCGCGGCGAACGCATCGTGCAGATCGCGCACGAATATGTAAGCAAGCCGGAAGGAACGCTTGTGGTCTCTCCAGACAATCGCTCGCGCCATGACATCAACACCTACATCCATGCAGCCATGCAAGACGCTGGTTTCGTCCAAGACGAGGAGCATACAGTGCGGGTGCTGAATGCGCGGCAGGATATGAGCGGCGCGGACAGGCTGTATGCTCACAACTACGAGTTGGGCGACATCGTACGCTACGCCAAGAACAGCAAGGCGCTGGACGTCGATGCTGGCGAGTATGCGCAGGTGGCGCGGGTGGACGCGGCCAACAACATGCTGACGGTGACGCGGCAGACCGGCGAGGAACTTACTTACAATCCTCGCCGTTTATCTGGCGTGACAGTGTACAAGGAAGCGGAGCGCAGCTTCGCGGCTGGCGACCGCGTGCAAATCACGACGCCTTACCATGCTCAGAAACTGGCCAACCGCGAACTGGGCACCGTAGAGCGGATCGACGACGAGAACGTGAAGCTTCGCATGGACTCAGGGCGTGAGGTCTATCTCGATGCTCGGCAGCCGTTACATCTCGACTATGGCTACGCAACTACGAGCCACTCCAGTCAGAGCCAATCCATCCATCGTGTGCTGATCCACGTGGACTCGGAGCATGTCCTCGGCAATCTCCACAACAAACGCATGGCGTATGTTGCGGTGTCACGTGGCATCCACGACGGGCAGATTTTTACCGATAAGACGTCGTCACTGACGCACGTACTGAGCCGTGATGTATCGCAGATGTCAGCGCTCGATCAGACGCCGGTCGAGCATGGCATCGGGCCGCAGGCGGTAGGCATCGACGAGATCATGCCCGGCCTCAGCCTCGATACAGGAACCGACATGGGTATCGGCCACTGAGGTGGCCGTACCCTTCGCTCCGGCGTCCGTAAAGGCTCTCCGCTTCGCTTCGCCCGCTGACGCGGCGCTGCGCGGCCTTGACTGACGCCTCCGCTACAGGTGTTTTCCATCTATGAGAAGAATGTCTTCTTCTCATGTTCTACATGAGGAGCACGACTGCGGCGGCTACCGTTCAGTGGCCCAACGGCGGGCTTCCTGCTGAAGGATCATCGAATCGAGAACCTGCTGGACGACCTTCTTGGACTCGGGGTCGAAGCGAGAGACGGCCTCGAACTGGAGCTTGAGAGAGGCATCCGGCCCACGCTCATCCTTATCAAAAAGTAACGCATCTGCACTGATCCCAAGAGCTACAGCCATGCTGCGAACCACATCAAGGGTGGGCTGGGAACTCCCGGCCTCATAGCGGCGCAGTTGAACGACGTGAACACCGATTTTTTCGGCCAGTTGTTGCTGGGTCATGCCCTTCTGCTTGCGCAGGGCGGCCAGGTGTTCGGGGAAGTTTACGGTCCAGTTGTGGTTGATCGGCACGTAACCAGCGTAAGCGAGCATCTGAAACCCCCAACCCAAGTGTTGACTCAAAACTATCACATCTGTTATCTACAAAGAAACAGATGTTTTCCTTGACAGGTTTTTCAGCGGAGGGCTGGAAATGGCGCGAATCCCGGAACAGGAAGTCGAGCGGCTAAAGAAAGAAATCTCGGTGCAGCGTCTGGCCGAGTCGCGGGGCATCAAGTTGCACCGGCACGGTGCCGACCTGTTGGGGCTGTGCCCGTTCCACGACGACCGCAACCCGTCTCTGGTCATCACGCCGGGGAAGAATCTCTGGCACTGCCTGGGCGCGTGCAGCACGGGCGGGACGGTGATCGACTGGGTAATGAGGGCCGAGGGGGTCAGCTTCCGGCACGCGGTCGAGTTCCTTCGAGCAGACCATCTTCCCTTAGCCGCTGCTCCGATCCAGCCGGTGAAGACCTGCACGGTTCGTAAACTGCCCGCGCCAGTGCGGGCGGAGGCAGCGGACCGGGATCTACTGCTGGAGATCGTCGGCTTCTATCAAGAGGCGTTGAAGCAGTCCCCGGAGGCGCTGCGCTATCTGGAGAAGCGGGGCCTGCGCTCGGCGGAGATGGTCGAACGGTTCCGGCTTGGCTTCGCCAACCGGACGCTGGGTTACCGTCTGGAGGCGAAGAACCGGGCCGGGGGCGCGGCGATCCGGGGCCGGTTGCAGGAGCTTGGCATCTTGCGAGAGAGCGGGCACGAGCACTTCAATGGCTCGCTGGTTATCCCTGTCATCAATCCCGCCGGTGACGTGCTGGAGATGTACGGGCGCAAGATCACGCCGAACCTGCGCGAAGGAACGCCGCACCATCTGTATCTGAAAGGCGAGCACCGGGGGGTGTGGAACGAGGAGGCGCTAGCCGCATCCAAAGAGATCGTTCTCTGCGAATCGCTGATCGACGCCTTGACCTTCTGGGCGGCTGGTATCCGTCAGGTGACCGCCAGCTACGGGGTAAACGGCTTCACTGCCGACCATCGCGCCGCCTTCGAGCGGCATGGAACGGAGCGGGTTTACATCGCTTATGATCGCGACGAGGCGGGCGACAAAGCCGCCACCACGCTGGCCGAGGAACTGACCGGGATGGGTATCGAATGTTTCCGCGTGGAGTTCCCTAAGGGCATGGACGCCAACGAATACGCGCTGAAGGTGGCACCGGCGGCGAAGAGTCTGGCCGTGCTTGTGAACCGTGCCGTGTGGTTGGGCAAAGGCCAGCGACCAGCGGCGCGGGCGGTTGTGCCGGAGGTTATCCCTGCATCTCCAGCGGCAGCGGTGCCAATAGCAGAAAGACCGGCTGCTAAAGAAAAAAAGATCGAAGAGCCAATCCCCGCGCCCAGGCCCGCGCCTGTGTCAGTGCCGGAGCCGGTGCCGGAGGAAGATGTTCTTCCTTTAGTAGCTGCTGTTCCGGTCGCATCCGTACTGGCCGCGCCGGTGGCCGAGGCTCCGGTCGAAGTGCGCGGCGAGGATGTGCTTCTCCGCTTCGGCGACCGCGAATACCGGGCGCGGGGCTTGCAGAAAAACACAAGCAGCGAACTTCTGCGGGTCAATCTTCGCGTGCTGAGCACGAACGCGCACGGGGAAACGGCGCTGCATGTGGACACGCTTGAACTGACGGCATCACGGCAGCGCATGGCCTTCGCCAAGCAGGCAGCGGAAGAACTGGGCATCAAGGAGGAGATCGTCCGGCACGATCTGGGCCGGGTGCTGTTGAAGCTGGAAGAACTGCGGGACGAGCAGATCAAGGCCACGCTTGAGCCGAAGGAACCGGAAATACGCATGACAGAGGAGGAGCGGGCCGAAGCCCTGCATCTGTTGCGCGATCCGCGCCTGATGGAGCGGGTGCTGGCCGACTTCGCCCGCTGCGGCGTGACCGGCGAAGAGACCAACAAGCAGGTTGGTTATCTGGCGTCGGTGTCGCGGCTGCTGGAAGCGCCGCTGGCAATCATCGTTCAGTCGTCATCGGCGGCGGGCAAGAGTTCGCTGATGGAGGCGGTGCTGGCCTTCATGCCGGAGGAGCAACGGGTGCAGTACTCGGCCATGACCGGCCAGTCTCTCTTCTATATGGGGGACGCGGATCTGAAGCACAAAATCCTTGCCATCGCGGAAGAGGAAGGCGCACAGCGGGCCTCTTACGCCTTGAAGCTGCTGCAATCGGAAGGCGTGCTGAGCATCGCCAGCACCGGCAAGGACCCGGCTACGGGCCGCTTGCTTACGCACCAATATAGGGTCGAAGGTCCGGTGATGATCTTCCTGACCACCACAGCTATCGATATCGATGAAGAGCTTCTGAATCGCTGTCTGGTTCTTAGCGTCGATGAGAACCGCGAGCAAACGCGGGCCATCCATCGGCTGCAACGCGAGGCGCAGACGCTTGAAGGCCTGCTCCGCAAGCGGGACCGGGACGCCGTGCTGAAGCTGCACCGCAACGCGCAGCGGCTCTTGCGGCCTCTGGCCGTGGTCAACGAGCACGCGCTGGAGCTTAGCTTCCCGGACTCGATGACGCGGACGCGCCGCGATCACATGAAGTACCTAACGCTGATCCGTTCCATCGCACTGCTGCATCAGCATCAGCGCCAGGTAAAGACGGTCGAGCACCGGGGCCAGCCCTTCGAGTACATCGAGGCCACGGTCGAAGATGTGGAACTGGCCAAGAAGCTGATCCATGAGGTGCTGGGCCGGTCGCTGGACGATCTGCCCTCGCAGACGCGGCGCTTGCTCCTTGTCATCGACGACATGGTAACGGCCCTATGCCAGCGACAGCGGATCGAGCGCTCGGAGTACCGCTTCTCCCGGCGCGATGTGCGCGAGTACAGCGCGTGGAGCGACTCCCAGTTAAAGCGGCATCTGGCCCGGCTTGAAGACCTCGAATACCTGATCGTGCATCGCGGCGGTCGTGGCCAAAGCTTCGTCTATGAACTGTTCTTCAGCCGCTCTGCGGAGGCCTCCGGGGCTGTTCTTCCGGGGCTCGAAGACGAGTACGACAGCAACCGGTCCGGGGTTAGCGGGCAGAAGTCCGGGCCAAGTCCGGCCCAAGTTAGGGGGGTATCTGGGGGTGGTGCGGGTGCTTCATCGCCGGTATCCATAGGGGTGAGCGGCCCTTTTTACGGAAACGCTCAAAAAAACACTACTAAGGCCGATGCGGGCGAGGCCGGTGTCGTAGTCGTAACGCCGCGCCGAACGGTGGAGGCCATGCAATGGCCCGCGTAGAAAAGCGCAAGGCGCAGGCCGCGCCGCAGACGCCGCTGGAAATCCTGATGCGCGAGCACTTGAAGGCTCTTCAGGTGCAGAACTACTCCGAGTTCACCGTACGGGGCCGTCAGGGGCACATCCAGTTCTTCCTCGACTGGCTCAAAGAGCGCGGCGTCACCGAGCCGGTCGAGGTCACGCGGCCCGTTCTGGAGCGATACCAGCGCCATCTCTACCACTACCGCAAGACCAACGGGGAGGCGCTGAGCTTCCGCAGTCAGCACGCCCGCCTTGTGCCCCTGCGGGTCTGGTTCCGGTGGATGACGCGAAAGAACTACATCTTGCACAACCCGGCCTCGGAACTCGAACTGCCGCGCCTTGGCCGCGTGCTGCCCAAGAGCATCCTCTCCGCCCCGGAGGTTGAGCGGATCATGACGCTGTGCCAGATCGAGGAGCCTATCGGCCTACGCGACCGCGCCATCTTGGAGGTGTTGTACTCTACCGGAATGCGCCGACTTGAGGTCGTGCGCTTGAAGCTCTTCGATCTTCAGCTTGACCGGGGCCTGATCCTCATCAACCAGGGCAAGGGAAGCAAGGACCGCTATGTGCCGCTGGGCCAGCGGGCGGCGCTGTGGCTGGAGAAATACATCCGCGAGGCGCGCCCGCAGCTTGTCTCGGAGCCGGACGACTTCACAGTCTTCTTGACGGCGCAGGGCGAGCCCTTCAGCCGTGATCATCTGACCGCTGCCGTCAAGGTCCGCATCGAAGCGGCCAAACTGGGCAAGAGCGGAGCCTGCCATCTCTTCCGCCACACCATGGCCACGCTGATGCACGAGAACGGCGCGGACATACGCCACATCCAGGCCATCCTTGGCCATGAGAGCATCCGCACCACGCAGATCTATACACAGGTAGCGATCCGCGCCTTGCAGCAGATCCACGCCGCCACGCACCCGGCAGAGCTTCGCGCCGCTCAACGAATGCCGCGCACGGTGGCCGAGCGCCATGGCCTGCTGACCGCACTCCAGGCCGATGAAGACGAAGATGCAGGCGGCTAAAGGAAGAACGGGATGCTCTCCCCAGCCCCTCAAGCCTTACAATCGGGGCGAGTGTTCGAAGCCCTCCAAATCGTTCCTAGACAGGTTCTTCCCTTAGCCGCTTGCCCGCTGCTACGCGAAAACTCGCGTCTGGGCTTCGAATCTGTTGCCAGCACTTCGCGGTGGGGTTCCGCCTTCTCTATCTCCAGCAGCACGTTGGGCTTCCAAGGATCGTTGTACGACAGTCGCGTCGGGTCACGTAGTACCGGCAAAGAACGTGATGCCGAATCAGGTAACGACTACTTCGGTGCAAGGTACTACGCAAGCAGCATGGGACGTATGATGAGTCCCGATAACGGGTCAGATCAGCATCCAGCAGACCCGCAGAGTTGGAATCTCTATTCGTATGCACGGAACAACCCCCTGGTCATGGTTGACCCGTCGGGGAACTATGTGTGCGGCAGTGCGATGACGACAGCACAATGTGATTCGTTCCAATCTGATTTAGCGAACGCTCAGACGGCTGCGAACAAGATCAAAGCTTCAAAAGGGGCTGACTCGACGGAGTACAAAGACGCGCAGCGGGCTATCGACTCATACGGTGGACGCGATGTCGCTAACGGGGTCACGATTAATGTAGGTGCCACCGGGGGCTATCCAGGAATAACCACGGCAACAGACGGAGCAGAAAAGACCGCACTGAATCCAACGGGGCAGGACATCCAGGTGACAATCAATTCCGGCGTTTTCGGGAGCGGTGATACCAATGGAATCAGTGCGACAATCGCTCACGAAGGATCGCATGTTGGGGACGCCGAGGACTGGGCTAATGCGGGATTTACCGATGCTGCTAATCCGACACATTTTGATACTGAGAATCGCGCCTATGGTGTAACCACGAGCATGATGGAAGCATTTGGTGCGATAAAACTCTCTGCATCTTCGAATGGCCAGACGTTCCATGATTTTTGGATGAAGAGCGCAACTCCCACGTACAACAATATGATCGGCAGGCCCGCGATGATCAAGATGTTCTATCCGAACTGGGCAGAAAAGGCCTTCCAGAAGAACACAAGTGGGGGCGATCAATGAAACTTCAAACGTGCCTGATGATATTCGCGGTTGCGTTTTGCACTCACCTGATCGGGCAGCAGCCGATTTCGGATTTTGTTCTGAATCCCTCAATGCCCTATGTCTATGTGAAGTTCGACCATGTTGGTCCACGCCATCCACTTCGTGAAGGGGAGGGACAGGTTGGGCTTTGGCTCCGAATCGTCAACAACTGCCGTGTGCCAATTAAGGTGCCGACCTTCGGTCTTACAACGGGCGATCCGGGCGTTGGAGTGCTGGACGAGGTTGTCTCTGATGTGCTCACCACATCAGTGTCAGCCGAGCCGGATGAACTGAATCCGTCAGCGGCAGGAGCTTCGGTGTCGAGTAGCCATCCACAAGGCTACTCTGCCGAAGTCTTTTCGCTGACGCGCGTTCTTCCTGGCAAAGACCTCTTGTTTAGCGTTCCGATCAACCATGTCAGCGACAACTGGTTCATGCGGGTTCGATTCGTTCTCGATGTCGATAAGCCGAGTGTTGGGACAGGACCGTATACCTACCTGAATTTTTTCAAGACCCAGGTTCCGCTCGGTGCCCTCGCTGATGTCGTGGTCAAGCCCAGTTCGCCGGAGAGTACGCTTCTCCACGAATCAGGCCATGTCGATCCGTCCAAGCCGCAGTAAGCCGGTGTTGTGCAGCCAACCGCAAGCCGTCCTCCGGGGCGGCTTGCTTGCGTGTGGGGCACGTCTCGCCGGTTCCTGTGTGAGAGCAAAAGAGCGCGAATAATGTTCTGCTGGACTTGCTAGTCGCTTCCCTTCACGGGAGAATCTAAACAAGGCGTTGCCAGGGCCGCAGCAAGGGCAATGTAGGCGTCATGGTCGGAGGAGCTTCGGCAACTTCGGTTCATCAGAATTTTTGCGGAGTTGCCAAATGAGCGAGAAAAGTTGGACGTATGAAGAACTCACGGCGGAAACGAAGAGGACCATAAATTTTTTCCTGGGGCAGGCTGGCGAAGACAGCGATGAGCTCACTCCGGAACAGTTTTCCTTGCGGAGTATGGCACGTGGATGCTTCCTGTTCTGGTCGCGTCTGACGAATGGGCGGAAAGATCCTGCGCACAGGAGGATTTTGATGGATCTGAGCAAGCTCACAGCGCTCTACACTGATTCCGAGACAACCGAGATGATCGATTAAAGCGTTTGCGAAGGTACTTGGGCCGAGTGCCGGAGCCTTGGCCAAGCGCTGTTGCAGCAATGGTTGGTCTCCGGCACTTCGGGTAGTGTTTTTCCGGTGTATGCAGCATGGGTAAGCCGTCCTCCGGGGCGGCTTGCTTGCGTATGGTGCTTCCGAAGACATCCGTGGTGCGGCCAGGTGAAAAGCGTCATGCTTCGCATATTAGGTATGACACGTCACCCCTAGAAGGGTGCTGTAGAGCAACTTCAGGTTGCTATATAGCAACCACTGCGGAATCAGCGCCCTACAGCCAACAAGCGCAAAAATGCAGGCGTTTACGGGTTGCTATATGGCAACCGTTGAAACGAAAGCAGTTATGCGCGGCAGTGCCGATTCCGGTTGCTGCGGCGTTAACTTGTTGAAAACACAGGGCCGGGGCCGTGCGGGGTCCGTGGGCCGGGGTTCGCGTTGCTGGAGCCGGGGAAGGCGGCGCTTTGCGCCGGAATGACTTCGATACTCCATCCCTGAAAGGAAACTGTTAAGTTCCCTGGGGGAGCTTATGAGTTCCTTGTCGAGTTGGCGGCGGGCGGGGCAGGTTGGCGGTCTGTTGGGGGGAATGCAGTAGTGGAACATAAAGCGCAGACGCACTTGAGGGGTTTTGCTCTTGTATCCCGTTTGGTTCGAGCGTTTTATCTTGCCGCACCGATGTACTTTTAAGGGGTCAAAGTGCGTCACAATGCAAACCGGCCAGCCAGGGCGGAAAAGGCTCAGAAAGCCTCATTCCGTGGCGGCGCGGGGTCGATGAGGCTTTATCTGGCTTTATCGGCTTTAGTCGTGGTTTTTCGTTGAAAGTCGTGGTGAGTCGGGCTTTTTCGCGCTCACGCGCCGTACCCTCCGCTCCGTCATCCGTAAAGGCTCTCCGCTTCGCTCCGCCCGCTGCGGCGGCGCTGGCGCGGCCTTGACTGATGCCTCCGCTGCGGGTGTTTTTCAGCTATGAAAAGAATGTCTTCTTTTCATGTTCCACATGACCAGGGCGACGGCTCCCGGCCATCGGCGGCGCGGTGAGTTCCGGCAATGAAGCGTGCAGCGCCGGGGCGTTGGCGGGGTTCAGTGGCGCATCGGGCGGCGTGTTGGAGCGTAGACACCATCCCTAAGCCTGACGGCTTAGCGGGGCCGGTTCCCGGCCCGTCATCGAACCAAAATCGAACGCAACCCGGACCGTGTTCGAGCTTGTCCGAGCATCGTTCGCGGTCTGTTCGGTGCTAGCTGGCGACGCCTTTTAGGAATCCGTCGATGGTCTTGAGGAGGGTATTTTGTTGATGCAGGGGCAGGCGCTCGATCCTCTCCAGGCGGCGCAGAACGCGCAGGCTGGGCTTGCGGCGCAAGGGGGCTTGAGCGTCCTTGGACTGGAGCAGTTCATCGGTCGTGATCTCCAGCGCGGTAGCAAACCGGACGACCATAGCGGGGTTCAGGCGCAGCCGGTCGCGCTCATAGTCGGAGATGAGCGACTGAATAATGCCGAGCCGTTCGGCCAGTTCAACCTGGGTCCAGCCGCGTTCCTTGCGCAGCCGCGCCAGCCGTTGGCCGACGGTCTCCGATGCCTCTGCTTGAGGTGAGTTGTGCGTGTTGGTCCGCGCCATGATGAAGTCAGTGTAAG